>Ga0209739_100062_pt1 | contig 49057 bp, 49 predicted proteins | sample JossMetagenome_2_FD_184729 | JGI IMG/M metagenome (GOLD analysis project Ga0209739, IMG submission 184729) | Hot spring sediment microbial communities from Joseph's Coat, Yellowstone National Park, USA - JC3_ASED (SPAdes) (version 3) | ecosystem: Environmental > Aquatic > Thermal springs > Hot...
GTGTAAGCCTAGAGGTGTTCTAGTAGCGCCGTCTTTTACTCCAGCAGCACTAGACTCGCTTAGAAGACTTGGTTTAGAGTGGAGGTATATCGACCCTAAGAGGGTTTTAGAGTACTTGAAGAAGCGTGGTAGAGTTGGAGGATTGTTTAAATACGTCGGTCGTTGAATTTTACAATGCGACTGCCGGGAGCTACGACCAGCTTTACAGGGACGAGCAGTTCTCCAAGTACGCTTTCCTTCAAGAGAGGAGTCTACTAGCTGGATTCAAGAGAGTTTTAGACGCTGGATGTGGCACAGCATTGTTGTTCGACTACATGACTGGTAAAGAGGCCGGGGACTTCAAAGTGTACGTTTGCATGGATGCTAGTGAGGGCATGATTAGAGAGGCCTTATCAAAGGTGAGAGACCCGAGATTCATATCCATAGTCGCGTTCATCGAGGAGACCCCTGTAATCGACGATTATTTTGACATAGCGTACTCGATAACTGTGTGGGACAACCTCGAGGATAAACGGAGAGCCCTCTCAGAGCTGAAGAGGGTTGCTCATATCGTTGTTGTTTCACAACACTATAAATCCACCTCGCCAACACCGGCGAGCATTGACCCCTCGTTTCAGGAGATAGGCTTCAGAGTCGACCGGTTCTTTGTATATATCCAGGGCGACAAATAGTTTAAAACGTCACAACAAAGAATTATGTGTGTGATGCTCGGTGGACGAGGTGGTTGCTTGAGTAGCCAGTCCAAGAGTATGAGAAACCCTTCGCCTCTGAAAGTATTGAGGACTGCTGTAAACCAGGTAGTCCTCGTCCGCGTTAAAGACGGGAACGAGTATATTGGTAGCCTGGAGATGGTTGACCCAACAATGAATGTTGTTCTAAGCGATTGCGAGGAGACATCCTCCGACGGTAAACCTCTCGCTAGGTACGGCAGAGCACTGATCAGGGGTAGCCATATAGTATTTGTAAGCGTGAACTACGGTCAGGTGGCTCCTGAGAAGGCCGGTGTTTAGGGTTATTTGCCTTAAATGAGATATCATATTAGGTGAAGCGTATAGCATCAAGGATTCCTAAGCCCAGGAGAGGGCAGGATCACTATCGCTGGCTTAGAAGCGATGGTTCACCGAACTTCTCGGATAAGATATATAGAGTTGAAGGAGAGCTTGAGGTTATAGCTAGTAAACCGGCCGTAAGAATACCTTTAACAGCGCCGATCATGAAGGCTGTTGAGGAGATGGCGAAGGGTTACAGGGGTCTAATAGTCTCGCAGAGAGATAAGCTTGATGGAATACTTTTGGCTACACACGTAGTGAACTACCTCGGAGGAGGCCCATTGTATAGGATTATCGAGCGGAAACACGGGTATAGCATATACTCGGCTCTAGGTAAAGAGGCGGTTGAATCAATATATGAGAAGAACGTTATAACAGCGGGATCCAGGGATAGGATATACGACGTGTTACATAAAATGGTTGTCTACAACGTGGGCTTCCTCCCGGTAGTAGACAGTGAGGGAGGGGTTGTAGGTGTTATTACGGAACACGACCTCGTAAAAGTTTTGTCTGGACTCTACGAGTCCGGGGTAGAGGCATCGAAGATAATGTCAAGGCCTGTGATAACTATAAGCTCTGAGAGCTCTTTGAAGAACGCTATGGAAAAAATGGTTGCCACAGGTTTCAGACGTCTCCCGGTAGTTAAAGATGAGGCCGTGGTAGGTATCCTCACAGTGGTCGACGTAATAAGATACTACGGCTCGCACGAGGTTTTCAAGAAGTGCACGAGCGGGGATATCCGGGAGGCCAACTCTATTAGTGTGAGGGATGTCATGCGTGAGAACGCTGTGACAGCATACCCCGACACAGATGTGAGCGAGCTTGTGAGGTTGATGGAGGCTAATAATGTAAGCAGTGTACTCATAGTAGATGAGAGCGGGGTTCTCCAGGGGATTGTAACGGAGCGAGACATACTATACGCTATCACAATGCCTAAGTAGGCTTTAATAATAGGTATCTACATGAGTTGCAAAGCGTTCGTATGAATAGTGATGCGTGTTGAAGGAAGACGACAATAGGTTCATCGTTGACACCATGTTGGGTAGCCTGGCTAGGTGGCTTAGGATACTGGGTTACGACACTACCTACGATAGAAAAATCGAGGACTGGCAGATAATCAAGATCGCCAAAGAAGAGGAACGTGTAGTGGTAACCAGGGATAGGGGTTTACACTCCAGGGCCTTGAGAAGCGGTTTGAGAAGTGTATACATAGATGACCCGGGCGATATCCCCAAGTCCCTAGCCTTGATAGCATTGCTAACCGGGATTAGGCTTAGAGTCGACTTCGAGAAAACCAGGTGCCCGCTATGTAACGGCGACTTAATGAAAGTAAGCAAGGATAAAGTGAAGGATAAGGTTCCAGCAAGAGTCTACAGCTTGTACAACGATTTCTGGGTCTGCTCCAGGTGTGCGAACGTGTACTGGGTTGGATCACACTGGAGGACTATTGAGGAAACGCTTAAGCAGGCTCGTGAGAAATATAGAGAGCTTGCGAAAGTGTTCAAAGTGAGGGTGTCTGCTTGAGCGTAGTACACCCATCCGAGTTAACCTTTGAAGAAGGTGTTCTGTTAGTTAGAATTGCCCGTGAGGCGGTTGAGAGCATCGTTAAGTCGAATAAGAGGATCAAACCTCCCGCGGATATCCCTGAGAGGTTTAGGAGGCCTGGTATGACTTTTACGACTCTCGAAATAATGGAAGGTGAGGACAAGTTTAGTCTAAGAGGTTGCATAGGCTTCCTCTCGCCAGTCTATAGTTTGGTTGAATCCCTCATCGAGAGCGCCATCAGCGCAGCGGTGAACGACCCTCGATTCCACCCGGTTGAGGAATGGGAGTTGGATAAAATCATTGTAGAAGTCTCGGTTCTCTCCCTACCCGTGGAGCTGAAAGCACCTGATCGAAAGAACCTGGTGGGGAAGGTAGAGATCGGTAAACACGGGCTAATAGTGGAGTACGGTAGATTCTACCAGGGTACTTTACTCCCCGAGGTTCCTATCGAGTACTGCTGGGATGAGGAGACATTTCTAAGCGAGACATGTCTTAAAGCAGGGTTGAAGCCCACATGCTGGTTAAACCCCTCCGTTAAAGTCTTAGCTTATGAAGCAAGGGTCTTCAGGGAGAGGACGCCTAGGGGAGAGGTGTTTGAGAGAAGCCTGGCCGAGGAGTATTCAAGCCGTTGTTTAAGGAAGCATGTCTATTAAAATAACACCCCCTTTTAGATGTTGGAATAGGAGGCGCTTGGATGAAAATTAGTGTAGAGGATTTGTTGAATTTCCCCCTAGAGCAGACGGTTGAAGAGATAAAACAAGGTTTAAGAAGCTTCATGGAGGAGTCGGGAGCTAAAACTTTTATTATCGGCGTGAGCGGCGGCTTAGACTCCTCTGTCGCTTTAACGCTACTCTCAAGATCTATTCCGAGAGAGAAGATTCTAGCGTTTGTGATGCCTGATACGAGGGTGAACAACCCCCTGGATGCTTCCCATGCCGTGAACTTAGCTGAATCCCTTGGGGTGAAATACCATGTGATTCCGATCGACTCAATAGTAGACTCATACCTCAAGCTGCCCGGGATATCCTTTAGAGATAAGCTGCCGGTTGGAAACTTAAGGGCGAGAGTGAGGATGAACATCCTCTATCTCTATGCTAACAAGCTGGGCGGTGCCGTGGTGGGTACAAGTGATAGAAGCGAGCTTCTAATCGGCTATTACACTAAGTTTGGCGACGGTGCAAGCGATTTCCTACCTCAAGCCTCCCTATACAAGACGCAGTTGAGGAGGCTGGCTAGGTTTCTAGGTTTACCCGAGGAGATAGCTAGTAAGCCTAGTAGCCCTGGTCTATGGGAGCAACACCTTGCGGAGGAGGAGCTTGGATTAAAGTACGAGGATGTAGATAGAGTACTCTACGCGTTATTCGATAGAAGAATGAGCGTGGAAGAAGCCTCGGAGGCGACGGGTCTACCTCTCGAGGTGGTTAACAGGGTTCTAGCCATGCATAGGTCTACTAGGCATAAGAGGCAGGGGTTTAAGCTCATTAAGTTAAGCTGGGTTGGAAACCCTCTTGCTGAGATATGACCTGCCTCCTCTCAGGCTTACTGGAAGTGGTTATTAGTAGAGTAGTTAGATCTCTCTCAATATAGAGCGCCCCCTCGTTAATGTAGAGCCAGGCGGAGAAGAACGGCGAGGTTATGGCGTTGAAGTACACTAGGCTGTTGTCTATCTTAATCTTGGCGGCAGGAGATTTGTACGTGTACTTGTAATTTAATCTAACGGTTACATCCCTATTAACGTTGATTGAAAGTACCACAGGCCTGGAGTAACCGTAGAGGACATTCTCCTCCACAATAAAATCCTCTCTCTCCATTCTCGTGTTCACAGGGATATCCTCCGAGAGAACTGTAACTACATCTCCCTCATCTATGATCTTTGGCTCATCGGATATCAGCCCGGTTAGTTTGAATGCGCCGGGGCTAACTTCTATGGTAAAATCCCCGCGTGATCTAATTGATACCTGTGTAGCATTCAACCTTCTATCATCAACCTCGATAAGCGTGGACATTATTGTTATCCTATGTTTTCGGGATGCCATCATTGATTCCAGCTTAACTTATAGGCTCAGGTACTTATTAAACCTCACTCAGCCACGAGGAGGTTCGACACACTCGTAAAATTTAATTATCGGGTAGAAGATGGTTTGTTTTAGTGGATTACATGTCGGATAAGATTAAGCCTGAAGTAAGGTTATACGAGAAGCTCATGGCTATTTTCCCAGGTTACAAGGGTTATAAGGAAAAGGAGCTAATCCGTGAGACAGATAAACTTGTTAGGCAAAGACTCTATTTGATGCTGAAAGAGCTCGAGGAGTCTATGAGAAGGTTGTACTCGAGAGCGGGTTTAATGCAACCCTCGCCAAGCGACTTAAACATGATGGACTCTACTATTTACAGAGTGGACTCTGTAGCGGAAAAAATCCTGCACTCACCCAGCGGGTACAAGCCGTTGTTTAATGTGTTGAAAGTAGATGAGGGGAAGCTAAATAAGCTTGTCGAATTCGATTTATCTCTCGGCGAGAACGTGACTACTCTCCTAAACGAGGTTAAAGAGAAGTCGGGGAAGGTTTCGACCATTGATGATATAAGGGGTTTATTCCAGAAAGTTCTCGCAGAGATCGAGAAGATCGAAGAGCTAGTTAATATGAGAGAAAATTACATTCAATTATTATGATGGGGTGGTTTAAACGTCCTCTAAGCAGACCAACGTGATTGAATGGGTTAACCCTGGTTCAGATGACATCCTGTGGGTCTACCCTCACGAGGACATCAGGTGGGGTAGCGTAGTCGTCGTACACGAGTACGAGGTAGCTGTTTTCATGAGGGATGGGAAAGTATACGATGTCCTACCCCCTGGTAGGCACATGGTTACAACCCAGAACATACCTTTCTTAACTAAGGCATACAACCTCGTTATGGGCTACGGGGAAACACCCTTCAAGGCTAGGGTTGTCTTCGTCTCCTCCAAGCAGTTCCGGGGGAGATTCGGCCTTTCGACACGTGTGAAACTTGGGCCGAGAACACTCTACATGACCGAGCTCCAAATGTACGGGGACTACTGGTTTAGAGTTGTAGACCCAGTTCTATTCCTTACTCAAATAGCTGGTGCAGTAGCTTCACTGACTACCCCAGCCGTAACCGAGTTCCTGAGATCCTATTTCGTAGAGCTGTTTATGCAAGAGGTATCGAGGTTCACAGCTATTGACATCTACACGAATCTCAGAGACGTCGAGACAAAGGTTAAGTCGAGTAGTATATACGAGGCCTTCAAGAGCAGGGGGCTCGAATTAATCGATGTGAAGATAGCCGGCGTATCTCTACCACAATTGGAGAAAATGGAGAAAGAGGATCCAACGTACGGCCTCCCGCTGTTAATCGCCATACAGAAAGGAGACGAGGATAAGGTGCTTGAGATCATTAGAACGGTAGAGAGTCTAAGGGCACTAGGTAGAGCTCCCGGTGTGGGTGTACTGGGGGCTCTTGTAGCCCTACCTGGCATCATGCAACCAGTTTCACAACCATCGCCAACCCAGGCCCCGCAGCAGGTGAAGGAGGAGAAACCCATCATAGAGAAGTTGAGGGAGTTGAAGAAGATGTTGGATGAGGGGTTGATAACACAAGAGGAATATGAGAAATTGAAGAAGGAGCTTCTCGAGGAATTCAAGAGAACGTAGAGCGGGGTTTATGCTTCTTGATGAAGTTTTGGAAAAGCGATTTGGAGAAATACGAGGATGAGATGAATAAAGCCTTCGACGCCAGGAATAAGGGGAAGATAGATGAAACCATAGAGCATTTCATGAAAGCATACGAGCTAGCCGTGAAATCTAGAGACGAGAATATGAAGGAGAGGGCTCAAATAGCGTACTCGTATGCAACCTTCTACAAAGCTTTAAGGACTAGAAGCGGCAGGGATTTCGAAGAGGCTTATAAGGCGGTGTCAGCTCTCAAACCCGATGTAGAATTCGACCTCGCACTACCCAGGAAGATTAAAGCAGGCGAGCTGGCGGAAGACCTCCGCTACTTGAGTATAATCTATAGCCTACCTCCAGTAGATCTCTCAAACCTCTCGAAGTACAGCCCTGAGGATGCTGGGAGATACGATGAGGCCGCTAAAGATTTCGTCTCCAAGAACGGTAGGAGATTCACTATTGAGGACCTAGTAGACATCCACGACACATTCGAGTCGATAGGATACAGGTTCCTAGCCATCTCAAAAATGATCGCGGCGGCTCATGCGGAGGGTGAGGACCCCGACAAGGCGGTTCAGATCTACACGGAGGCCCTTGGCTACCTTAACCTAGCTGCGCACGCGGATCAACTGGTTAAAAAAGTAAACGATAGGATAAGCAAGCTCAGCAAGGCTACGAGATGCTGGATTTGCCAGAGGCCTATTCAAGGAGAGGAGGTCAACTTCATTTACTTGGATACCTTCACCACGAAATACATATTGAAGAAATATGGTGGTGAAGACCAGATGATGCTCCAGGAGGGGAGGGTAGCTGTGTGTGCCGTTTGCTACGGCTCTATTTACAAGCTCAGCGACAAGATATCAAAGTACTACTATGATAAGGCGGTCGAGGAGATGAGGAGGCTGGAGGAGAGGTTGATGGCTCAAATAGCCGCCCTCAGATCAGAAGTGGAGATTTTAAGAGCCTCAATAGCCTCGGTTAGAGTGGGGTATAGGAGAAGTGGCCCAGGCATATAGGCTGAGGTGCGCTAACTGTGGTGCACCTCTACCGCAACCGAGGCAGGGCGAGGAGTATGTTAGGTGCGAGTACTGCGGGTACTGGAATAAGATCGTGGACTCGCAGGCCTACACTGTTAAACTCCTTGAGGAAGTTAAGCAGTGGGTTTACAGCCTAGTCCCCAGGCAAATAGTTACCTCGACTACAGCAGACCTTGTCGCTAGACACCATTTATTCCAGGAAAACATCCTTCCCAAACTAACTCCTAAACTAGCCACAGCCAGGGCGGAATTCTACAGAACCATGGCGAGAAGCCTCATAGATATCAAGGGTCTCCTCGGGAGAGATAGCTCAAGCGATCCTAAAAGGTATTTCGAGGAGGCTGTTAAGCTCGAGGGGTTGAGCGAGCTAGTGGCAACGGAGGAGGACTCCTCTCTCTTAAACCTGGTTACAGGGTACTATAACGCGCTGGCATACATAAACAATGCCTTAGTCGATGCTGCCAAGGAAAATTATTCTGAGGCAGCTAGGAATCTCGCTGAAGCATATAAGATAGTTGAGGCCATAGGGGAGTCCGCGTTTGCCCGGAGAATAAGGGTAGCAAGCGAGGTCTACAGGGCGCTCAGCGAAATCATGAACAGGAACCCGCAGGCGTCTAAGACCATACTAGAAGGCTTGTCGAGCGTTGACCCAGCTGACAGAAACCGTGTAGAGAGCGTAGCAACCATAGTGGACTGGTCTAACACTTGGTTCCAGCAAGGCAGAGACCCTCTAGAGCCTTATGTCAGGGTTGTAGAGTACATTAAAAACTACGTCTCGATAACCGGTGGAATCGTTGAAGAGCAGTTGCCCGAGCTTGTGAAAGAGTACGCGAGGCTGAATACATCGAAAGCAGGTGTTTCAACGGTGAGGTATGTGGCTGGCGTCGGAGACGTCTACATGCCTTTCTATTTATCAAGGGTTGCTCTCACGATGGTCTCGGGAGGTCTACTACGCAGGAGGGGTGGCGAGGCCACTTTCGACACAGTGATACCGGCATCCACACCTCTGACACACCCGCCTGTAGTTGATTTGGACTACTTCCTGGAGGCGAAGGGAAAAGACCTATATGGGAAGATAAGTGCTTACACAACACTCTGTGTTGAGAAGGTGAAGAGTGCTATTAGAAACGATTACCTGAACCCGAACACCCGTGTTCTACCGCCACTCACAACGAGACGGCTTGCCGAAAGGTATTTCTATGATCAATGGAGGGCGGGTGGTGAGAAGCTTAAGGTTACGAATGTGGCTGTGGATGTTGGAGACTTGATATATTTGCCTGCGAAGGTCAAACAGGGCTATGTCGAGCTATGCGATGGCACGGTTAGATTATATATTAAGAGCCCTAGCAGTTTTGAGAGTATGGTGGTTTAGTGTGGGCGGACTGCTTAAATACCACCCGCTCTACGATTTCATAATCTTAATCGCAGGCGTGGTCTTAGGGATAATGTCATCTTACAATCTACCAGCGACTAAATCGGTGGCTACGGGGCTCCTCTTGATCTCAGCGTGGCTGGCTTTAACAGGCTTCCTCCTAGAGAGGGAGCACGCCCTTCTCGTTTCAAGGCGTAGCGTGAGAGGCGCACTTGGCGTTATCCTGCTCTCTGCCTCTTTGAGCATCATCCTGTCTTTAGATGCTAGGATGACCGCGGTAGTTGTATTGGCTGGTCTCGGCTTCGCGGGGGTATACGCTTATCTGCTAGAGAAATATTAGTAGCTTCTCTGGTATCTAATCTCGATAAGCTTGCTGTATCTACTTCCAAGAGATACATTACTCTAAACATCCGCTATGTTTTATTAATAGGGTGGAGAGATCGAGTATAATTGAGCTGGTGGTCGCGCTGAGCATCACGCTCTACAGGGAGATGATTGAAAGAGCTAAACACCTGTATAGAATCAGCGTTAACGATGTGTCTGTGGGCAGATACGACATCGCGCTCTTTCACCTCGAGCAAGCTGCTCAACTCTCCTTGAAAGCATACTTGTTGAAAACCATTGGGGACTTTCCTAGGACACATTCCATAAAGGACTTAATTGAGCTCAGCACGGACAGTTGCCTCATGAAACTTTCCGAAGAAAAATGGTATGTTATAGACATACTCGAGGACGCTTATACAGGCGCGCGTTATTTTCTCCGTACCTACGGCGAGAGGGAATATATTGAGGCAAAAAACTTCGTGGAAGGGGTCTTCAAGTGTACAGGCATATCGATTACTTAAAGAAAACAAAGAAGGATCTAGAAGAAAACCTGGAGAAATACCTATCAGCATTGAAAAAACTCGCAGAGAATTATCGCGGTAAAGTCTATTTGTTCGGCTCCTATCTAAGAGGGGAGAACATAGGGGCTAGCGACATAGACGTTCTAATAGAGATACCAGATGAAATAGATAGGTTGAGAGTCTTACACGAGGCAAGGTGTCTAGTGCCAAATAGGAGGGTAGAGATCCATGTTTTGAATGAGAAAGATGCTGAACTCTTCAAAAAATTGATCAAAGATTTCAGAGAGCTCACTTAAGAAACAATGCTCTACGTGTGGAGAGGGAGAAAGTGGTTCTGGGGGATCTCTGTATTTAAACGGTAACTTGGTGCCTTGGATCAAACGGTGAAAAGGATCTCTACACAAGTAGGTTTGAGGTATTAGGTGCCTCCGTCTACTCGAGGAGGGCGAGGCGGTTTATTTTATTTCTCAATCTTTCGATAAACTCATTATCGCTACTAGCGATTATATACAACCCCTCCGGCTGGTATTCAAGCGAGTAACAATCCGTTGAAGTAGACTTGGAGAACAAAGTGATCTTCCCTACAATGAAGTCATCGATCTTCTCAACACAGAGGATGAACCTCGGCTCACCTCTATCGTACAATATGTAAAGCTTGTACTCCCCTTGATCTTCCTCGTAGACTTTACCAAATACCTTGCTTAGCTCGGCTTTTAGGGACAAAGCCTCGACCCCTAGACTTCTCCAACAATCCTTCTAACTTCATCTGGTAGATCTTCCTCCTTAATCACCATGGCTGAAGGAGGGGGGTTTCTAGTTTTCACAGATGTCACGACATAGTTCTCCGGGTTGTTTAAGTCGCTAACTTCCTTCCCTTTCTTTCCGAACCTTATTTTAAACAGTCTAACTTTGACGTAGAAGCCGTCTCCTCTTTCCACGTAGATATACTTCCCGTGCTTTAAACCCATGCTTTACACCTCTATGTAGTCAATACGTTCAAGGCTTTTAAACAAGAATCAATAGGTGTTAGGCTCTCATATGGGTTGATGTTGTTTTATGGTTATCGCTTCACTCCCCCGGATCTCCCCCGTGTCTTCATCGGCTTGGGGCGTTCAGGGCCACCCCAGGGACCACACATCTTGAGTACTTGAGCATGTACTTTTTATAAAGGTTGGGAAGGAAGTTCATGAAGTGATAACAGCGGAAGGGGCAATATCGAATCATACAAAATTATATGAAACTCAAAAACAGAATTTGTAGGTGTTGTCAGCATAGAAAGCACGTGGAAGCGCATAATGCTACTTCCACGCATAGTATCTGCTTACAACGTAGTTTATTAGAAAGCCCACAACTATTCCTGCCAGTAGGCTGACCGTGTAGTTATAGCCGAGGACAATATTTCCTAAGTACACTGTAGCTAGCTGTGAAAGCAGGCTGGCGAATGCTGACAAGTGGAATTTCGCCAGTCTATTAAGGACCAGCGCCGGTTTAAGGGAGGCTAGATCCCTGAAAGTCCAGTGCTCGTGGAGTATAAAATTCCATAGGGTGCTGACTTCGAAACCCACTATTGTAGATATGTATGCGCCGGCTAACTTCAGGTAAAAGATGAGGGTTGCCACGAACAGGTTTACGAGGGCGCCTGTTGCTCCGACAAAACTGAACTTCAAAAGCCTGGTGGGCTCCCCGAGGATTAAGTTTAATGGTTTTGGAAGTCTACCTACCAGATAACTCCATGCTGTTATAAGCCCTGTTTTCACTCCTATAACCTGGGTTTTTCCACCGGGTTTTCCATATCGGATGAAATCTAATACTTTGCTTGCTTCACCGTAAACGCCGATTATATTGCTTAAACCCTCGAGCCGGAAAATCTCGCAATCAAATCGGAGCGGGGCTTCTGCTTTGAATAATATGAGCCCCTCCCCCGAGTTATTCCTCGCCGCCTCCCTCATCCTCTCCAGGTCGCTCTCGCTAACGAACTCCGGTGTTACAAGCAAATATACATCTCTCCCTTGAACATTAATGCTTCTTGAGGTCTCCCTGAGCTTTTCCAACCTTGTTTTTGAACAACACTCTAGTTTCAGTGTGATGGTTTCTCCATCTATTTCCGAACACCCTCATTTATCAACCAAAACATTTGACATATATTAAGATGACACCGGTGTTTCCCTTGAGTGATAGCTGGGAGTTGCTTGTCCAGGAAATAAAGAGATGCGAGAAGTGTCCTCTACACAAGTATAGGAAGAACCCTGTACCAGGTGAAGGGGACACTAGCTCACCAGTACTATTCGTCGGAGAAGCGCCGGGAAGGACGGAGGATGAAACGGGAAGGCCCTTTGTTGGGGCCGCAGGACAGTATTTGACTCAACTACTCTCCATGATCGGGATTGAGAGGAGTAGAGTGTATATAACAAACGTCGTGAAGTGTAGGCCGCCTGAGAACAGGGATCCAACAGACGAGGAGATCCAGGCTTGCTCTGAATACCTCGTAAGGCAGATCAAGCTGTTGAAACCAAAGGCCATAGTAGCTCTTGGAAGACACTCGGGGAGGTTTCTCTACAAGCTAGCTGGGTTGAATTGGACTAGCATGACAAAGGAGCATGGTAGAGTGAGAACAGTAGAAATACTGGGTTTCAAGGTTAAGCTAGTAGCGACATATCACCCGGCATCAGGGCTCTACAATCCAGGTTTAAAAGAGGACATTGAAGAGGATTTTAAGGGCCCTATCAGACAAGTCGTAGACGAGGCTTTTGGGAGAGAGGAGAAAGGCCTATTGAAGTTTATTAAGAAGTAGCCGGCCAGCAAGCTCACAGTATGTCTCCAAATATCCACTATCATTGCTTCACGTCTTCCCGTTGCACCCAGGGACTTCCTCCTCGTTCACCCTTTCACGGATAGCGTAGCTACATCTAGAGCCGGCTCACAGGCATCGGGATGAGCAATGTGTACTTCTCTAGAGCCATGGGCCCGCGCCACATTGTTGCACGCATGGTTAGAGACTGTTGAGGGTTTAAATTACCATTCCCCCGGGTTCTCAACGCTGATAAAACGTAAAATACTGCAGGGAACAATGAACAATGAGAAACAATGGTAAAGTCAAAAACCCTAGTCTTTGAGAAATTGAAGTAGTGGCAACCACGAGCTCAGAGTAACACTGAGATATCATTGCTGGTCTCAATCTTGCCGGGTAGTCATCATCACTGTGAGAAATAATGTTAAGACTTATTATTTAAATAAGTGATGTTTGCAACGCTATTTCTTACATGAGTTGACACAAAACTATTATACGGTTCTAACCCCTATATTCTTAGTGGAGGGTTTCGGATGTCCACCGCTAACGATTTACCCTTCAAAGTTTTAGCAGACACGTTTGAGGCTTTAGAGAGCATTACGTCGAGGACGCAGATGACAAACATTCTTGTAAGCCTGTTGAAGAAGACTCCGCCGGAGATAATAGATAAAGTCGTGTATATTATCGAGGAGAGGTTGTGGCCTGATTGGAAGGGTTTGCCTGAGCTAGGTGTAGCCGAGAAGTCTATTATCAAAGCGATAGCGGTTGCGACGGGTCAAAGTGATGATATTGTCGAGAAGACGGCTAAGACTCTCGGCGACCTCGGGAAAGCAGCTGAGAGCCTCATATCTGTCTCGAGGGAGAAGCAGAAGAAGGCTGCTACATTGCTGTCCTTTGTTTCGACTAAGAGGGAGCTGACAGTTTCACGTGTATATGAAACCCTCGCGAGGATCGCAATGGCCCAGGGCGAGGGGAGTAAAGACATTAAGATAAGGTTGCTTTCAGGCCTGTTGACAGAGTCATCCCCTAAGGAGGCGAGGTATATTGTCAGGTTCGTGGAGGGGAAGCTGAGGCTGGGGGTTGGGGAGGCGACTTTAATGGATGCCCTTGCGATAGCCTTCGGGGGAGGATCCTTCGCAAGGCCTATAATCGAGAGAGCCTACAATCTGAGGGCTGATTTAGGCGAGGTGGCTAAAGTAGTAGCCGCTAAAGGTATTGAGGAGTTGAAAGCGCTGAAGCCCGTTGTAGGCATACCCATAAGGCCCATGCTCGCCGAAAGACACAACAACCCCGAGGAGATTCTGGAGAAAGTTGGCGGTGTAGGATTCGTAGAATACAAGTACGATGGGGAGAGAGCCCAGATACACAAAAGGGGTAGCGAGGTGATAATATACTCTAGAAGACTTGAGAACATCACACACCAGTATCCTGATGTGGTAGACTACGCGAGGAGGGGGGTTAGAGCGGATGAAGCCATAGTCGAAGGCGAGATAGTTGCTGTGGATCCCGATACTGGGGACTTCAAGCCCTTCCAGGAGTTGATGCATAGGAAGAGGAAGTATGATATTCAGGCAGTTGTTAAAGAGATACCTGTAAGGGTATTCTTATTCGACATACTATATGCTAACGGGGTCGACTACACTGTAAAACCCCTGCCTGAGAGAAGGAGGGCTCTAGAGGAGATCGTTGAGAGGAATGAGGGCTTGGATATAGCAGAGTACATCACTGTGAAGACGCCCGGAGACCTGGAGAAATTCTTCATGGAGGCAATAGGTAACGGCGCTGAGGGCGTTATGGTGAAGGCTCTCCACAAGGACTCGATCTACCAGGCTGGTACAAGAGGGTGGCTTTGGATAAAGTATAAGAGAGACTACAGGAGCGAGATGATAGATACTGTTGACCTGGTTGTCGTAGGCGCCTTCTATGGGAAGGGCAGGAGGGGGGGTAAGTTCGGCGCCCTATTGATGGCGGCCTATAATGAGGAGAAGGATGTTTTCGAGACTGTCTGCAAGGTTGGAAGCGGTTTCACAGACGAGGATTTAAACAAGCTGCCGGATATACTCAAACCCTATATAATGGAGAGGAAGCCTGTAAGAGTGGTCTCAAACATAGAGCCTGATGTATGGGTTGAGCCGAAACTAGTCGCCGAGCTCATAGGCGCAGAGCTAACACTTTCTCCACTCCACACATGTGCGGTCGGTAAAATTAGAGGCGACGCGGGGATATCTATTAGGTTCCCCAGGTTTATAAGGTGGAGGGACGACAAGGGGCCGGAAGACGCGACCACCTCCTCAGAGCTCGTGGAGATGTACAAGAGCCAGCTGAAGAAAATTGCCGAGAAGCCTAGCGAGGGTGAAGCGGTTTAAACGCGTTTATCATCCTCTCAACAACTGTTCCGCTGCTATTATTACTGAGACCTGTAGAAAATGTTGCCAGGGGGTCTCAACATAGGCGCGATTGTGATAATTTTTGAGTTGAAAAATAGGTTTTTATACCCTAGACTGTAAGGCTTAGAGATAGCTGAAAAGGTGTCTTTTGTGAACTTGGGCTTCGGCTTGAACAATTTAACGAGTATTACCGTGAGCGAGCTGACTAAGGCGGGTGCCGGCTCCGCCCTAGTCCTATTGATAGCAGGCATAGCCTTGTTGTTCGCGGGAAGGCTTATACTTAAGCTTACTGTCAGCGTGGGCTTCGGGGTTCTATTAGCCTACATTGGCCTCAGGGTTTCTAGTGTTATGAAACTCGGCCAGATAGCCTCAATACTAGTTGTACTAATACTCTTCGTTATCGGCTTCCTAGTTGGCTGGGTGATATTCAAGCTATCCCTATCTATAATAGCCGGGCTCAGCACAGCATTACTCCTAGGAGGATACATGAGTTTAAACCTCCTCTACACTCTTCTACTAGCCATAATACTGATGGTAATCTTCTATTTGGCTATGGAGTACATCATAACTGCTGTAGCCGCTCTAGCAGGCCTAGCACTAATATATATCTCAGTTAACTCTTTAGCAGGCGGGGAATGGGCGTTGGTTGCAGTGATTCTAATGCTGGTTCTAGCTATAATTGTTAAGACTGCACATAGAAGACGGAAGTAGGGTCGCGGGTTTGAGGCTCTACAGGCCGAAATCTGTGGTGAGTAAGTATTACGCTATTCTTTTCTCGCTACCTCACTGGAGGGTATTAGCCGGGCTCATAATTGGGATACTTTGCCTAATAGTACTATTTATGGGTGAGACCTCAAAACCGTTTATCCTCTACTTCTTTAGTGCTATCATAGCCCTCTACGTGTACTCACGGTTAACTCCTGGAACCGTTTTCTGGAAGCTTAAGAGGATTTTGGGGTTGGCCTTAACCGCCCTACTCTACGTCCTGATATACGCACAACTACTAGGAGACTGGGTACCAGCCGTGGCGGCATCCGCATCTCTAATCTCAGTTGTTGTACTGGGTCTTGATGGAACAAGGTTTTGGAGGTATAGTGTACCCATCGCGGCGACTACTCTACCCTTATCTATTGTAGGGCTTACAGGCGGGTTGAAGAAGGTTACATTAGCCAACGCTCTGTCAGCGGCCGTCTTAATATCGTTCACGGATTTCATAATCTACAAGATCATTAACAGGAGGAGGATCGATAGATATGGAGCGGGGGAGATAGGAACACTCTTCTTGAAAAACTGGCTCGACAAAGATAAAGCCATTGAAACCTTCTTTGAGGAGGTGGGTTCTCCGAGAGATGTCGAGATAGCCGTCTTAAAATCAGGTGAAACCATTTTAATCCACACGAGCCTCCACTACGGCCCCTTCTCGAACGTTGGGAGCAGCCTCCTACCCGAGGAGCTCGAGAGGATTTTCGCGGATAAATATAACATCGTGGTTTTCCACGGATTTGGAAGCCACGATAGAGATGTCGTATCGGGGAGGGAGATGTCCAGGCTGACCCAGCTTATATCCAGCGATGCCTTTAGCGAGGGGGAGGAACTCATGTACCATGGCTCCTTCACTATAAGCGGTCCAAGCAATTGGAGGGTGTTGGGACTGGTTTTCGATAAACTGCTTATACTGCTTGTTTCAAGACCGGTGTTGGGGATAGACGACCTTCCATATTCTTTCAGCTTGAAGTACTCGCAGATCGCGCTGGAGAGGCTTGGCTCCAAGCTACTTCTTGTTGAAACCCACAACTGGGAGAGCTCCGGGCATCCGGATACCAGAGGTTTAGATGAAGCTTTAACGAGGGCAATAGAGGAGGCGGTAATAGTCAAACGGAGCAATCCTACCTTCGTTCTCATGAGATCGCTTACGATTAAGGTTAATTCGCCGGGAGTTATAAACGGTGTTACTAGACTAGTTGAGTTAAAGGGCGAGGATGGGAGAAGCCCTGTCTTAATAGTCTTCTTCCGCGGTAATAATATGGCTCCTGGTTCAAGAGACGAGCTGATTAAAGCGCTTTCCGGGGAGTTTAATGGTTTGATAGAGGTTTTAACAAACGACGAGCACACCGAAACGGGTGTCAGAGCCCATATAACGTATGTACCCGTCCACATAACAGAGGAAGCTTTGTCATCGTTGAAGGAGGGTTTAAAGAGGTTGCTCGAAAAACCATACTCTAGGGGTCTACGCTTAGCTACTCTCAGGCTTAAACTCAAGCTACTTAACAATGTGGCCTATGAGCTAGAATACCTCCTTAAGAAGAGCTATCTTGAGACAACTCTTCTCTTGGTGGCATATGTTTTCCTCGTATCCCCCATCCTAGCGAAACTCCTGTTGACCTTACCAACAATATAATCTGATTAAGGCATAGAACCATTACCGCGTTTCTGAGGTATTTAACATGCTTATATACCTTCCTCAATAGATATTTTTCGTGAAAGGTGCTATTTAATGGAACCAGTTGTCAAGCCTACAACGAGGATAGAGAATATTGTTGCAACAGTTATACTAGAGCATGGGATAGACCTAGACCTCCTCGAGGCTAGGATACCGAATATAACGTTTAGGCCAGACCAGTTCCCAGGTCTCATATTCAGGCTCGACAAGCCGAAGGCTACAGCGCTGATATTCAGGTCTGGTAAAATGGTGGTCACTGGCACTAAGAGCACTAACGAGCTCATAGATGTGGTTAAAAGAATGATAAGGATACTGGCAAGACATGGTATAAGAATCTCAGGTAAGCCTAGGATCCAAATACAGAATATTGTAGCCAGCGGGGATATCGGGGCTCTAGTAAACCTTGAGAAAGCAGCCTACATGCTTGAAGACAGTATGTACGAGCCCGAGCAGTTCCCGGGCTTAATACACAGGATGAGAGATCCACGCGTCGTCCTACTAATCTTCAGTAGTGGTAAAATGGTGATAACGGGTGCAAAAGAGGAGAGAGAGGTTGAAAACGCGGTTAAAAAGATAGCTGAAGAGCTCACCAAGTTGGAGTGTATTATAGGGCCGAGGACGGAGGAAGAGGAGGGTTAATATCCTGGTAAACCATGTTTTTCAATGAATGATGAAGTGGGCAGCTTCGGAGTCCAAAAGAGATGAAGACCTCAAGCTCACACTGAGCTCAGGCTTTAATGGGCCTGGCCTCGATTTCGTCTAGGAACCTAATCCTCTTCGGGATAGGCGGGTGCGTGCTGAAGAATTCTTCTGGGCTACTCGTATTGACCCTCCTCAACTCCTCGATAACATCGTCTATATCTATGTCCCTTATATCGCCTGGCGGCCTCGGGAGGTATGCTGGGTAGTAGGGGTTTGCGAAAGCCTCGGTGAAAGCGTATATGAACAATGCCTTCAGCTTGCTCTCGCTTATAGCGCTTTTCGCGTACCTGTTGAAATTGTAGTAGACGTGTAGTTTAGCTAGGGCTCTCTGCATACTCCTAGCCCCAGCTACTTTAGCCCCGTGGGCGTCCGCGTAGTACTCCCTCAACCTGCTGAACGCTAGTACGAGTATTTGTAGTAGGAAGCTCAATACGATCGCCACTACCCCAGCTGCCAGGAAGACTATCCCCCCGCTACTCCTATCCCTACTGGAGGACATGCCCGAGTAGTAGAAGCTGGCTTGTATAAGCATTAGGCCGAAGTAGTAGAGGGTGCTTGGTATTAGGCCCATGAACAACATGATAGCGTTATCCCCGTGCTTGTGGTGACCTAGCTCGTGCCCAATCACAGCCTTCAACTCGTTTTCACTCGTGATTCTAATCATCTCACTCGAAACAGCAACCCATCTACCAGCGAGGAAGTTCCCGTAAGCGAACGCGTTCGGGGGCCCCTCAACGACAACGGCTTTAGGGGGCTTTTTAAACCCCGCCTGGTAGGCAACCTCGTCGACGATCCTCTGTAGATCCCCGTCTCTACGAGCCCTGTACATGAGGTTTATCATCCACGGTGAGATAAGGTATGTTATACCGTTCAGTATTAATACGAAGAGTACAACGCTGAGCACAACGAACAAGCCTGTCAGCGCGTCACCCTGAATCCCGAGGGCAGCTAGGGTCAGACCCGCGAGGAATAGGAGGGCCGAGACCCCTCCCACCAGTATTACCGCACCGAGTATGATCATCGATAATCTAAGCGATAGCCTGCTACCTATCCTTCTTGCCACTCTGGGTGCTATCAAGTAGGCTCCAAGGATCATGACGAGCATGCCTATAATGTAAGCTATCATTATAGATGCCATTACAGCGGGGCTAAACCACCAGGGTCCATAGAAGATGTTCATTCCATCACCGTAGTTAATCGATATGCTTTCAACCGTTTAAACTTGATTAAGATGTCTCTCCATGCGAGATCTCTGGTGCCGAGGCCGATAGCAGTAATATCCAGCCCACGATACTTAGAGTAAACATTGTCGCTACACTCAGCGGGAATATTATTGAAGCACCGTATAGCTCAACTCTGTTAGTCGCTTTGTATTGTCTGAGGAGGAAAGCCCCTAACCCTATGTAACCTACGCTGAACAGTATTATGGCTATGGGGAGAGAGACCACGAGTATTGATGTGAGAAGGCCGCCAGCGAACCCTACACCAACTATATTTTTAAGAGATTTTGAAATAATGTCCGTGCTAGAAGCTACTTTCGTATACCTCCACAAGTAGATGAATCCCCCTAGCTGTATCGCGGAGCCTGCTTCGAGTAATAGTAACCCTGGAGCATATTTCAACGAGCTTATACCCGGGAGGATCCTGAGAGCATATAGTAGTATTGGTATGGCGGATGTCAAAGAGAGTAGGACGCCTGCAACCCACACCGGTAACCCTATGGTGAATAGGATGCTTGCCCTAAAGAGATCTCTTGAGTCAGCTGGATCTATCTGTGAGGATTTCTTCATCTAGTAGACCTCGAGCCCCTCAACAGCAGTAAAATGCCTATCACGAGGGAGATTAACGCGATCAAACTAATTATCAGCGCTGTCACAACGGGTATACCAGGTGTGGTAGAGGTATAGGTCCCCGGGCTAGGTTGAGGGATTGAAGTGGTGATGGTGGATGGTAGGGTAGTTGGGGCTGGTGTATGGGTGAAGGGCGTTATCTCGCCTAGGGCGGATACACCTGTTTGTTGGACGGCCTGGGAGTACAGTATTGACATCGAGAACGCGGCTAGAGCCTCGTTTAGCGATGAGGCGTTTAAGGCTTCAAGACCGTACTCGTAGTATATCTGCGCCATTATGGAGGAAAAGTTGGTTCTTGAGAGGAGGCAGTAAGCCTCTTCCCCAATAGTCTTGACTAGATCGGCAGTGATAGCTTGGCCCTGCGAGAACATTTGGTGTAAGGCTAGGCTCGAGTAGGCTGAGGCGTATATGCTTAAACCTATTAGGGCGAGCGTGTCGTTGAGGTTTAAGGCTTGTTGGGCAGCTGAATAGTAGTCTCCAGCAAGCGTTAGGCTGTCGACGCTTAAACCAGTCTCGCTAGCTAGTGTTTCAGCATATGGTACAGTCGTCGAGGCCAGGCTGTATAAGGTTAAAGCCTGCCTCCCGACAACGCTTTTGTTGACTGGTGGGCCGCCTGAAACTATTGATACCAGGTTCATCCAGTCGGGTAGAAGGCTCGCTTCAACATATGCGTATGCCAAAGTGCTAAGCTGGCTTGTAAGGCTCGTTGAGTTGAGGGCTGTGTAGAACAGTATTAGTGAGTCGTAGTAAGAGGCTAGATTGTCGATGTAGGCTTCAAGGCTGAAATACGATAGCTTAAACGGGTTGACTCTCCCGAAGAGATTGCTAGCGGAGTTTACCGTGTCATTTACTTCTCTCACAACGTCATCCACGCTAATTCTACCTGAAAGGATTCTCGTCAACCAGAGAGAGTAGGTGGAGTAGACAAGCGATCTGAAGGCATACGAGTTAGCAATTATATCCAACCCAAGCCCTAGGTAGTGTGTGGCATTATTGGAGTAAGCCCTCGCATTAGATAAGATTTCCGTAACGTAACTATAGTAGAGCGTGTTCCCCGAGATATATTGGAGGCTCCCCTGTGTTTCGTCTATATTCCTACTTGTCTCATTCAATATTTTGAGCGTGATATTGTTCAACAGATTGACCACGCCCTCGGGGAGAATAATCCTGCCGGATGGAGGGCAGGCTATAGAATAGCCTGTCAAGTACTGGAAGGCCTCTCTAGCCGTTTTCACCTCGATCACATCAACCCCTATTTTCCTACCGTACTCTACCAAGTCAATGGTGGCGTACGTTATGCGTCTTATAATACCGAAGGGTGTTACAGTTTCGTTTACAATTGGGTACGTGTAGTATCTCTGGCCGTAGGGTATTAGGAACAACGTGAAGCCCATGCTCCTAGCCGCGTCCAGCTTCTCCTTAATACCCCCGACAGGGCCTATAGACCCATCCGGGTTGATCATCCCGGTCATCGTGGCGTAGGGCTTCAGGCTAGTGTTGAAGAACAAGCTCAGGAACCCCACGGTCATTAACCCGCTTGCACTGGGCCCCCCGACAACGGGTGCATTTGCCTCCATCGACACGAAGTAGTCATAGTCGTAGAAGTTCACACCACTTAAGCTAGCGGCAACCCACGCGGCTACCCTCGCGGCCGCCTGCGTGTCGAGCTCTGTGAGAGGGAGGGCTGAGAAGTATACTCGCCCTATCCCGGGATACGCGATCGTGAGGGTGATGTTAGTTAGCACACCTCCACCGCTGGAGGTAACGGCTGGAGCATGTATCACAATAGTTCTCACGTAGGTGTAGTTGAAGGTTTCGCCTTGGAATAAAGGTAGAGTTAAAGCCATGGCAAGTAGGAATACTAGGAGAGCCTGTCTAAACACGCTCTCACCTGATTGTCTTAAGGTGGCCTGAAACTAATAAACAGTTCACATTATAACTGAAAGCCTCGCCCTTTAGGGCGGGGATGGAGAGACAAATTTTTTTAAGATACCTATCCTTTAATGTATTCTGGAGAGTGCCTTGGAGGGCGAATCTCTAGAGTGGATGAGACTTAGAAGCACTAGACATACTAAATACTGGTGTGGTTATCATTTTGTTTGAACCCCCGGGTATCGTAGGGATGTTCTCGTGGGGGACGTTGCTGAGTACACTAGAGAGGTCTTAAAGGAAATACTCAGAGAGTTGGAATGCGAACCATTAGCCTTGGAGGTCATGCCCGACCATGTCCACGTGTTTGCTCTATGCCCTCCAAGGCACTCCCCAGCCTATATTGTGAACTATCTTAAGGGGAAGAGTGCTAGGAGGATACTGCAGAGGTTTCCAGAGTTAAAGACTAGGAGTGCCCGCGGGAAGTTGTGGAGTAGGAGCTACTTTGTAGCAACAGTTGGAAACGTGACAGCAGACATTGTCAAAAGGTATGTCGAGGAGCTGTGGGAGAAGGAGAGATGAAGAGGACAAGCATAGTAAGGCTCATAGTTGATAAAAGCTCTGAGGAGAAGCTGAAGCTACTCTGCAGTTTATCATCCAAGCTGTGGAATGAGGTTAACTACACTAGGAGGAGGTTGTTCTTCGAGAAGAGGGGAGTAGACCTCGAAGCAATATACAAAGAATTCTACGAGAAGTACAAGGCACTCATAGGCTCCGCCACAGCACAGCAGGTTTTAAACAAGAACGATGAGGCTTGGAGGAGCTTCTTCAAAAATGCTGAAGCTTAAGAGAGAAGGTAGGCTACCGTCATTCATCATGAAAATCAACCCGCCGGGCTACAAGAAGAAAAACAATAAGAGGACTCTATGGGCTGTCCTAAGGAAAGACCAGTACAGGGTAGAGGGCGATAAAATAATCCTCAAAGGAGTGGGAGCTATTGGAAGGATAGAGCTGAGGTACAAGGGCCTTACACACTTGAAGGGGGAGCAAGGCAGGCTGGAGATACACTACGACCAAGACAGGAAGAGATGGTATGCTCACATATCATTCGAGGTGAGCGAGAAAGCTGTTAGAGGGGTCTGGGCTAGCGTCTCGAAAAGACCAAGAGGGGGTCTAGTGGCAGGTATCGATATAGGCATTAACAACTTGATGGCTGTATACGTTGAGAACGGTTTGGCGAAGCTAGTTAATGGCAGACCACTCAAAACGGTGTCCCACTATTGGAGGATGAGGATCGACGGGTACCAGTCTACGCTGAACAAGCATGGCTTGAAGACCTCTAGGAGGCTCAGGTCTATGTACTCCAAGTGGAGGAGGCAGGTAAAAGCATACATTGACTCAAAGGTTAGACAAGCAATTGAATGGCTGTATAGTGTTGGAGTTTCAGTCATTAAAGTCGGCTATCCTAAGAACATTGCCCAGGAGAACGGGGGCTTCAATAGTGTCCACGTATGGACTTATGGCTACTTGTTGAGAAGGATCTACGAGGTCTCAGAGGAGCACGGGATAACAGTAGTCTACGTGGATGAGGCACACACATCATCAAAATGCCCAGTACATGGCCCAGGGTGTGGTAGTAGAGTTAGGCGTGGGCTATTCAAATGCACCAGGCTTAACAAGGTGTTCAACGCAGACCTAGTGGGAGCGTACAACATACTCATAACCCCGAGTCCCCTTTGGGATAGGGGTAATGGGCTGGAGACCCAGCCCGGGATTGAACCCTCGAGAAGAGGGGATATAATCCCGAACCTCCCCGCTCTCGCAGGAACCCTCGCCCTTTAGGGCGGGAAGGAGGTCAGATGGGTGTTCAGGGTTTGATTCCGGGTGTTTTAGCCTCGATTGTAGAACACTTCGAGTTCCCGCCGTGTATCGACGATAACCTGCTCATAGCAGGCGTAACTACACTGCTCATCCTGTTTTTCACTCTTCTATAAGCGTCCCCTCAACTAGTTTGCTCTCCCAGGGATCCTCGATTTCTATAGGTATTCAACAAACGTTTAGGAGGCTTAAACTGTTTGTAAGTCTTTTTAGGCAATATTTATCTCCCTTTTCCAAAATATAGCTTGATTTAGGTGGGATCACGTACTCTAATGTTGGGAAGAAGATAAGGCTCTCGAGAATACTGAAGCAGGGTAGAGCCGTAGTATTCGCGTTCGACCACGGGGTGGAGCATGGGCCATCCGATTTCCCGCATGAATTCCTGGACCCGCGTAAGATCATTTCCAGGGTTGTGGAGGGCGGTGTAGACGCGATAATGATGCTTCCCGCTATGGCTTATCTGACCCGAGATGCTTGGGCTGGTAGGACAAGTTTGATCGTGAAGCTGACCAGTAAGACGAATCTCAGACCTCCCGACGAGAGGTTGCGCCAGAGCACTTTCGGCTTGCTCGAGGAGGCTGTAAGCCTTGGGGCTGACGCTGTGGCCGCAACAGTTTACTGGGGGAGCCAGTTCGAGGATCAAATGCTTGAGAAATGGTTTAGCATAAAGGGGAAGGCAGACTTGTTTGGGATTCCATGCCTCCAGTTGGCTTACCCAAGGGGCCCTAGCATAAAGAACATCTATGATGTAGAGGTTGTAAGGTACGGTGTGAGAGCTGCTGTTGAAAGCGGGGCAGACCTCATCAAGACATATTACACTGGTAGCGAGGAGTCGTTTAGAGAGGTTATTAAGGTTGCTTCAGGCACTCCGGTTCTAATGAGTGGGGGGCCTCCGAGAGAGAACTTCATGGAATTCCTGCGGGATGTGGAGAACGTTATGAAGGCTGGGGGAAGCGGCGTGGTGGTAGGGAGGAACGTGTTCAGGCACCCTCACCCGGAGAAGGCTGTTAAGGCGATCTCCGCTATCGTGCACGAGGGTAAGACGGCGGAGGAGGCTTACCAGCTGGTGAAGTAGGTTGTCCGGGGAGAGAAGCCTTGACCTAGTCGCTGTGGGGCACGCTCTCGTTGATATAAGGCTTGTCGTAAACAACTTCCCCCAACCAGACCAGGAATCAGACGTGGAAAAACAGACGTGGGGCGCCGGGGGCTCGGCTGTCAACGTGTCTATAGCTGGGAAGAGACTTGGATTGAAGACCTCTATAATAGCGAAGATCGGTTTCGACAATTTCGGGAGGCTGATAGTAGACGAGCTCCTCCGGGAAGGCGTGGACATTAGCGGGCTTAGAATAGGTTTGTCTCCAACAGGCGTGACAATAGTTGTAATAAACTCGCGTGGTGAAATAGTCATGTACGGTTATAAAGGTGTAGCTGAAGAGCTATCCCCCGCGGAGGTAAGCGAGTACGTTATATCCCGGAGTAAATGGGTTCACATAGCCAGCTTGAATCCCGAGACTACCCTCAAAGTTCTAGAGTTGGCAGGGAAACACAAGGTTTCAACATCCTGGGATCCAGGTAGAATACTGTCAAGGAGGCCTTGGGCCGAACTAGAGAAGATCGTGGGGATGGTTAACGTGGTGCTCGCCAACGAGCAGGAGTACCGTAACATGACTGGTCTGAGCGATTACAAGCAGGCCGCTCAAAAGGTTCTCGAAGCAGGCGCGGAGATGGCTGTTGTGAAGAGAGGTGAGAAAGGGGCTTACTTGAAGAGTAAGGGCTTTGAGGAGGAGTTGCCAGCGTACAACGTGGGGGAGGTAGTTGACACGACTGGGGCGGGAGACGCGTTCGCCGCCGGCTTCATAGCCGGCCTCCTGAGAGGCTACAGCCCTCGGAAAGCCTTATCCTACGCAAATGCTGTGGCAGCTTTGAAAATCACGAGGCTCGGCTCGCATGAGGCCCCAAGCCACGAGGAGGTAGTAGACTTCATCTGGGAGAAGGGTACAGTCTAGTTTAATCAACCGATTTAAAACCGATTGGATGGAAAACAAGCTTTATCCGCCTGTTTTTCCAGAAAAGGTTAAAAATAATGCCTATAAAACATATTAACATGGGTGTAGTATTGTGAGTAATCCTACTGTGAAAATATCGTACATACTCTTAATAGCCATATTGGTAGCCCCAGTAATAGCCTTCACATCTACCACGAGTACAGCCAGGCTCGGAAACCTCAACCCTTCACCAGCCGGTGTAACACAAGGAGTTGAGACAGGCAACTACTACTACGCTACAACAATCGAGCCGAGCATACTGGTCTTCGGAGGCAAGCTCTACATCCCGTACCTCAATGTAACGAACCCAACTTACGCGGAGGGTAATGTGATCCTCTACATCTACGACCCCTCAACAGGCTCGGGGAGCAAGATAACTGTTGACAACTCAACCCTAGCAATAGATGTCAACGCCGTCGCCGGAAGGGACTCGATCCTAATAGCCGTGACCAAATATGGGAGTGGGACTTACAGAGATCTGTACGTTTACCTCTACAATGTCACTGAGGGGAGTCTCACAGGGCCTTTCAATGTATCAGTGACGAAATACTTCGAGGAGTACCCGGTGGTGGCCTACAACCCTGGTATAGATATGTTCGCGGTGGCATACTTCCTCTCCGGGACATCCACCTCCCCGTTATCAATAACGCAGTTCAACGTCACGCTACTCAAGTTCTCTGGAGACACTGTTGTAACAAACATTACAGTAGGGCCCTTCACGACAGTTGGTGGTAACATAAGCTATACATCCGTCTCATTGAACATCGCTCCATACCTCAATGGCTTCATGTTCCTCCATCAAATAATCAACGACACTGATACAACAAACAGGGATATAGCGATACACTACATAATGTCCAATGGGAGTTTCATAGACCTCCCCACTATCGTCACCCCGGGTGAGAACGAGAGCCTGGGAGACATCTTCTACATATACAACCCGAGCACCCAGAGGAATAGCACTTTGTACAGGCCCTACGGCTACGCGGTGGCTAACAACATACTCTACGTGCCCGTGTACACGTATGGCACAGGCGTGGTTAAACTCCTGGCTATAACACCCAGCTTAACAGCCTCCTACATTAAAGTCGATGTGGGCCTAGAACCATACGTGGCTGCCGGTGCCTCAACTTTCGCAGTAGCCTATATTAAAGGGTCGAGTATTACGACAGGCTACCCTGTAGCAGTTGTATACAATGCTTCAACAGGCGCTGTAGTGAACTCGGTCATATTGTCGGCTGGCGGGGGAAGCTCTTTCATGAGCCCGCAGAACCTACCCTTCCTCTCGTTCTCGGGAGGATACTACGTAAGCGCTTGGCTCGCCAACAACCCCTCAAGCATATTCGCGTTCGCGTTCGACGAGCTCGGCAATGGAGTAATGGTGTCATCCCCGCTTATACCCACGACCGGCGGCTTCAACATGACTCCAATAGGTGTGAGAACGATTGGCTCAAGCTTCGTCATCGTCTACTCGGGCGTTAACTCAACTTACACCTCCACACTCAACTTATACACCGGGCAAATAGGTGTAGACCTCCCAACTTCAACCATGGTTGGAGTATTGTACGACCCTCTCGGAGACGACTTTGGGGCGGGGAACATCACATACCCAACAAATAGCGTATTCCAGCCAGGGGTCTTCGACTTGAAGGCATTCTACTTATACCAGGATTCAAACAACCTATACTTCAAGGTGCAGATGAGAAATCTCGGAGACAACCCGTGGAATGGCCCAGCCGGTTTCTGCCTCCAGTATATCCAGATATATGTGAGGACTACACTATCATTATACACCAATATATCGACCTTCGGCTTGAACATAACTGTTAAACCGGGCTGGCACTACGCTCTGCTCCTGGCTCCTGGTTGGGGTGACACCCCTGTCCCTGAGGGGCAGGTTTCAGCTATCTACGATGCTACCGGTAAACTACTGGCTAACGCCTACAATATGACAAACGTGTTCAAGGTTACAGTAGACCCATTGAACAACACTATCCTAGCCGTCGTGTCCAAGAGCCTCCTCAAGGATACTGCCAACGTGGCCAACTGGGCTTTCTCAATAGCTGTAGCCGGTTACGACGGCTTTGCGCCTATGAAGGTTAGGCCCATACAAGCAGGCCCATCCACGGAGTGGAATTTCGGCGGCGGCGACAGCAAGGCGATAGCTGCTGGAGTCCAGCCCCTAGCGATAGATGTTCTACTACCGACCGTCAGCCTCCAGCAATCAATGCTCTCCTCCTACTCCATATCACCGCCGATCTACGCCTCAGTCTACATGGTCACCTTGTCAGGGCAGGTTCTAACACCGACCACGACCACCACCGCGCCAACTCCAACCACAACACCACCGACGACAACCACGCCGTCGCCGACTACTACAACAACCACTACAACTACCACCACAACTACTTCACCAACCACAACAACCACGCCTACTACAACAACCACTACAACGACACCGACACCAACTACAACCACGCCTCCAACCACAACGCCTCCAACGACTACTACGACTACAACCCCGCCGACCACGACCACCACTACAGCCCCGGCTCTCAAACTACTGGGTAGTGTAAGCGACCCCGTGGGCGATGATAAGGGTTATGGAGGGTTGAAGTACCCGACAGCAGACGTATTCAAACCCGGCGTATTTGATATAACCAAGTTTGCTGTTTACACTGACGGACAGTTCCTCTACTTCAAAGTCACGTTCAAGAACCTGGGCGGCAACCCGTGGAATGGCCCAGCCGGCTTCTGCCTCCAGTACATCCAGATATACGTGTTGACAACGGACAAGACGTTGCCAACGAACACCTCAACGTTCGGGCTGAACATAACGGTGGGCAATGGGTGGAACTACGCTCTGCTCCTGGCTCCTGGTTGGGGTGACACCCCTGTCCCTGAGGGGCAGGTTTCAGCTATCTACGATGCTACCGGTAAACTACTGGCTAACGCCTACAATATGACAAACGTGTTCAAGGTTACAGTAGACCCATTAGACAACAACACTATTATTGCACAGGTGTCGGTGAGCCTGCTCAAGGACTCAGCTAACGCGGATAAATGGGTGTACCTGGTTGGTGTGGCGAGCTACGACGGTTTCTCATCAACTAAAGTGAGGACTGCCCAGCCAGGCGACCCCGGCCAGTGGGTGCTTGGCGGCGCAGACCCGAAGGCGGTGCTAGCGGGTGTCCAGCCGCTAGTCATCGACATAGTGGCCCCGACGGCGCAAGACCAGTACACGATGCTAAGCAGCTACGACGCGACGACAGGTAAGCTGGCTGTCGTCTACGGCGTGACGCTCTCGGGACAGGTAGTATCGCCTACCCCGCCGCCCACTCTGCCTAGCGTCCCAGTCACAACAATCACAGTGACCCAGTCTACAACCACAACAGTCACCGAGACAGCGACCCAGACAACCACTGTCCCGACGACGACCACATACACGACTGAGACGTACGTGACAACCTACGACTACACTCCAACGATAGCGGTCACCGGTGTTCTAGTGGTCATAGCTCTAGGGTTGCTGGCCTGGTTGTTGAGAAGGAGGTAGTCTCCGTAACTAAAACCTTTTTTCCCTCTGGTTGAACATCCCCGAAGCAGAGCCGTTTAAAACTCCCTGTCTTTATAGTTATCAAAGGTGATGAAGCCGACATAAACAGAGAAGTGATGAAGGGTCGATAGACTGAGTTATACCTCGCAGAGGACTTGAAGGATTAAGGGGTTCTCAACCCTTATAACAGATGTCACAATTCTATCCACCCTAAACTCTCTGATCTGAATAACCTCCTCCCCCCACGTGTAAGCCCCAGGGGTCTTACCGCCGAGCTCTGACTCAACCCAGAAAACAAAACTAGCCTCCTCTAAGACACCGTGCTTCTTGATTAGAGGGGATAAATAACTATCTTTTTCCAAATTAAACGTTGTACCCGGATGGTAGGGGCCTGTCGCCGGTTGGACTACGAGCCTGCCCCCCGTGGATAGAGGTATCAAGAGGAAAACAGGATTTTTCCCCGCAAAACACCTTACACTGGGGTGTTCATGCCCAATCAGAATCGTTTCGTAGCTCGAGGGGTCTACGTCTAGGTGGCCATGTGTTATAAGCAGGCGGCTCCTGCTCACTTCGATAGAGCTGACTAGGAGAATACCATACTCGTCTAGTACACTCCGCAGGAAATTATCGTGGTTCCCCCTGACGACCGTGATCTCATCTATGTTGTTTGACCATATGAAGTCGACTAACCTCGCTATTTCCTCCTTCTCTTGTTTGAGTAGCCTGTCGAAAGCGTGTTTTAGATCGCCGTTAACTATGACTCTACGCGGTTTGTGGAGTTTGAACGCTTTATCCAGCATCTCCGCAGCACGTTTTAATTGTATACGAGGCAGGAATACCCCGGCGTACCCGCTTCTACCCCTCAAACTATACTCCAAGCCTCTGGCCGCGGCTTCCTCGAAACCTAGGTGCAGGTCCGAGAGGATGAGAGCATCGAGGTCTTCAACGTAGACGAAGGGTAAGCCGGGGTAAATGTATAAGCCTCCCAACAACCTGTACAGGTTCTCCAGCATTCTGATCAACATCTGCTAAACGTCTCCCATAATTCCACGATATTAGTAGAGGTCTTATTATCTTCACCTAGATCGCAATGGAAGATAAACGCGTGGGTTCTATGGTAGGCTAGTTAAATATAAAAACCGAGTTGATTTAAGGTATAGGAGGATGGGCCCGTAGCTCAGCCTGGTAGAGCGGCGGGCTCTTAACCCGTAGGTCCCGGGTTCAAATCCCGGCGGGCCCGCTCCCAATTACTCCTTCTCGTAAACGTACGTAGCGACCGCTAATACCAGCATTATGGAGCCAATGAAGAATAAGAAGATAGCGGGTATAGCGAGATATGCGTAGGGTAGTATCTTGTACGACGACTTGTACTCGAAGGACAGGTTCCCCTGGTCTAGAACCCCTATGTAGATATCAGAGTTCTCTGAGGTAGCTGAGGCGTATGAGCCTGGCGGGAGTGTGAAACTCAGTGTTGTCCCATTACTCAAAGTAAGGTTTACTCTAACAGTAGTATTCCCCGTGTTCACTATAGTTAGATTACACGGGGATCCGATGAGCACGCCGCTGTCTACGGCTTGGAGGAGGTGGAAGAAGCTGGGCGGGTGCTGTGACGAGAAACTGAAGCCCGCCTCCTTAACCACCTCAACCTCTCTCGACGCCTCAATGGAAACCAGATTGGAAGCCAGTAGCAGTAAAAGCGAGATGGCGAGTAGCAGTAACGAAGCCTTCAGCCTCAAGTTAGACCACACCCAACGCTAAATATAAGAAGCTGGGTTTATCGTTTAATATGGTTGACCTTGGTTGTGGTCTCTGAATGAGTGAGAGAAAGAGGGGGAGAAGTAGGCGGAGATTAAAAAGGCTTCTCCTGAAGGTAGCATTAGTGTATTTGGTTTTGTATTCGGTATTGATGGCTCTTCCCCCCATACCCGTTGGGTCGGGTGCGGGTGTTTCCAGCAATATAGTATACAAGGAGGCATACTACTGTATTAACATTGATAACGCCACACTATACCTCCTCCCCGAGAGCGTGAAACCCATTACTATCCCGGTTTACGCATACTTCTATACGGGGAATAGGACTCTCAAGTACGAGATCGCCTCAATCAACTATGTAAACAACGTAACCTTCTACGACAATATCGGGGGGTCGTGTGTCGCACTAAGTATGAGCGAATCGAATCTAACGTTGAACACGGGTCTAAGGATCCTAATTGATCTACCCGGGTACTATCTTGCTCCCATGCCGCCGACCGCGATAGCTAGTCTAGGTAATGGTAGCTACATTATTTTGTTCCACCAGCCGGGGTATTCCACTCTCTACACCACTCTGACTATAGCTATGGGTGACCCAACGATAACAGTGGTGAACAACATGAGCTACGAGGCTGTCGCCGACGTTCACGCAGTCTCGACTAATGGCTCCACCCTTCAGAAATACCTGTACCTAAGGCCACACGCCGAGGAATTCACTAATCTCTTCGGCAACTATACGTCTATAACGCTTGATACACGTCTGAAGATGATCTTCCTCACAGCAAGGGTTTCAGATAATGAAATACTTCTCTCTTTGAGGGACAATTACATTATAGTGGCATTGGTATTGACGACTATTCTATTAGTGCCGGCAATCCTTGCCGGCACCCGAAAACCTGGGTCAAGGTAGGATACATCCACTAGAATTCACTCGTGGACTCATGTGGAAACATTTATATAGTCAAGGCATACTTCAATAACCTAGGTGCAGTACATGAAGTTGCTTGGAAGAATCTCCCTTGTCCTATTAGTTGTAATCCTAACAGCTGTAATCCCAGTAGTATCCAATATTGGGAGCGCCCAGGCGGTTCAGCCTGGTCCAGCGTCCGACAAGATCACATTCACAAGAGTGGACGTATCGCAGGTTCCAAACGCTATTGCGAGCGGGCAGATAGACATGTACTACTATGCCCTGAGACCTCTACAGGCGCAGCAGATACAGCAGAGCGTCCCCAACGCGGTTTTATGGCAGGCCCCTGCCGGTTTAATAGACTTAATCCTAAATCCAGCACCTGTCTCGGTTGTAACGCTGAATGGTACACTCAATATTAAGCAGGCTGCGGCGGCCCTAGGCGTCCCTCTGGCGGCTATAGTCGGGTTTAGTGTACAGGGCAACCAGACTATAGTCGAGTTGGGCGCCAACCCCAACACGAGTAGCATAAACCCGTTTGCGTTTAAGGCTGTGAGGTGGGCTATGAACTACCTCGTGGACAGGGCTACCGTCGTATCCCAGATACTCAAGGGCTTCGGTGTACCCATGTACACATTCCTAAGCCAATACGACCCGACATACACTATCATCGCTGACATAGTAGCTAAATATGAGTTCAGGTACGACCCCTCCTACGCTGATAGTATTATAACAAACACACTGACAGCCGTGGGCGCCCAGAAGGTTGGAGGAGCATGGTACTATGGCGGTAAACCGATAACGATAAACTTCATTATTAGAATCGAGGATGAAAGGTATGATATAGGCAACATGATTGCAACAGACCTGAAGCTCCTCGGCTTTAACGTGAACATCTTACCCATGAGGTTCACCGACGCCATCAATACTGTCTACGGTACAGATCCAATGGAGTTCCAGTGGCACATCTACACAGAGGGCTGGGGTAAGGGAGGCATAACAAAGTGGGATACTGTAAGTATAGCGCAGTTCGGCGCACCCTGGTTCGGGTACATGCCCGGCTGGCAGGAGCCGACTTTCTGGAACTACCAGAACTCCACGATAGACGACCTAACTACGAGAATATACACGGGTAACTTCACCAGCCAAGCCGAGTTTATACAATTATATAGAAAGGCAACCGAGATGATCATCCAGGAGTCGGTTAGAATATGGATAGCCACAAGACTTGACACATGGGTTACAACCAACCAGGTTCAAGGTATAACACTGGATCTCGGTGCTGGGCTAAGAGGTATATGGAACGTTAGAGAAGCCTTCATACCCGGCAAGCCATCTCTCACCATAGGCCACCTCTGGGTGTACACAGCTGGTGATGCATGGAATTACTGGGGTGGCTTCCAGAGCGTCTACTACTTCGACCAGCTATACGCCACATATGACCCCATGGTGTGGAACCACCCGTTCAACGGCGAGCCCATACCCTTCAGAACCAGCTATATTGTTAACACGGCTGGGCCGACAGGTAAACTGGATGTCCCATCCAATGCTGTGATGTGGGATGTTACCTCGAAGAAATGGGTGCCAGTCCCCAATGGGACAAAAGCTACGAGCATGGTGATATTCGACCTCAGCAAGCTGATTGGGACTAAATGGCACAACGGTATGACTATCACGATGGCCGATGTAGCAGCAGTGTGGGCCTACTCGTTCGACATAACATTCGACCCCAAGTACAGTAGCTTGGAGCCGAGGATAGCAAGCAACCTGCAACCCACTCTAAGCTTGATAAAAGGCCTCGTATTCGACGCGCAGAACAAGAGGTTGATAGTCTACATAGATTACTGGTTCTTCGACACCAACTACATCGCATCAATGGCTGCCGCAGCAGGTGTAGCAAACCCGCTTGAAATACACACTGTGACCTGGCAGCTAGCCTTAGACCAGAGGAACCAGACAAACCTCGTCTTATACCAGAGGAAGGGATACCAGTGGTTCAGCCTAGTATACCCAGACCACGTGGCTCTAGTTAAAGCTACTCTGCAGACATACTTGAACAACCAGACAGTATTCCAGAAAGCCAACGCCTACGCGGACGGCTTCCTAACAATGGATGAGTGGAACGCCAGGATACAAGCAGACTTGAACTGGATCAACACATACGGCAACGCGTGGATAAGCCAAGGCCCATTCATGATGGTTAAGTTCGATAAGGACGCACAGCAGGCCGTCTACCAGGCTTTCAGGGACCCAACATACCCGTTCAAGAAGGGAGACTGGTACTTCGGGAAGCCGATTACAACTCTCATCGGAGGATATACTCTCTCATCGGTTATCCCGGGCAAGATACTCCCAGGTAGCCCAGCCAACATAACCGTCACCGTCAACGGTATACCGCCACTCCACCTCGAATACATAATTAAGGATGCCGCCGGCAATATCCTAGCCACAGACTACGCCCAGCAGATCAACGAGACGACATTCCAGATAACCCTCCCAGCGAACTTCACCATCAACCTTGACTACAAGTCAACATATTACCTGATACTACTAGCCTACTCGGATGTAGTTGCTGTACCGGATATGAGGAAGATCGAGTTGACCACCGCTTCAACAGCTGAGGCGCTACAGTACATGAACACCTTGAACCAGGAGGCTATCAGCAAATTGCAGAGCACCCTCAACCAGAGTATTAGCAATATCTACAAGAGCATAGACATCTTAAATGAGCAAATGTCCACGTTGAACACATCCTTGACAAGCTTTATCAAAGAGCAGATGCAGAATGTGGCATTTGTTCTAAGAAGCCTAGCCGATATTGCCAATGCGACTCAGAGCATGCTAATGAACTTCCAGAGCTCGACAGGTAGCCAGCTATCCTCGCTATCCAGCGATGTCTCATCAATTAAGAGCACGCTGGCAAGCGTCCAGACCACGTTGCAGGGTGCTGCTACATCCAGCGATGTGGAGGCTTTGAAGAGCCAGGTGTCAACGTTGCAAAACCTGGTGTACGCTACACTAGGCCTCGTGGTAATCTCAGTGATATTGGGAGGAGTTGCAATAGCTAGAAAGAAGTAGAGGCCTGGTTCGTGTATTAATATAAAATATATTTTTTAACCCACGTAGATACTCTCCTACCTGGAGAATACGTATAAATACTCCTACCAAATCCCTATATTAAACGGTGTGAGGTTGAGTTGAGATGCCAGGTGCTGGAAGAGTTATAGTGAGAAGGGCTATATTGCTGACTATAGCGTTCATCCTCATAGTAATACTGACAGCAGTAATATTAGAGGGAACAGGCTTCGCACAGAAGATATACCAGGCTCTTGTTATACAAAATGTCCAAGCCGATATACAAACATTTATTAGAACACACCCAGGGGCAACACCAACAGATATCCAGAACTATAAGAACCAGATGACCTTTTACTGGGAGGAATATTATGGTTTAATAGACGCAAACGGTAACCCGGTCCCGCCGTACATTAGGATGTGGAAGCTCGTGTTCAACAGCCTTAAATTCGACTTCGGGTATACTAACCAGGAGAGTATAACGGCTTTAGTGGGTAAACTCCCGCCTCAGCCTGTTATCACAGTTATAGCGGGGGTTCTACCCAGGACAATACTAATGGCGACGCTTGCTGAGGTAGTCTGTGCCGTCATCGCCCTACCTCTAGCACCCCGTATAGCATACAAGCATGGCTCGGTTTGGGATAAGATGATCGTGAGCTATGCGGCCTTATTCAACGCTGTACCAGTCTGGTGGCTTGCCATGATATTACTGTCGGTTTTCGGGTACACGATGAGGATTTTCCCGACGAACTACAGAGCTCTGATGACTTATATAAACAGCTACTGGGATAACCCCTTGGTTAACACGGCGTACATAGCCTGGTATGCTACTCTCCCAGTGATAACGCTTGTTATAGCCTTTCTAAGCACGTGGCTGTACTCTATTAGGGCCATGGTGTTGAGGATTGTTAGAGAGGACTACGTGATGGTCGCCAAAGCCAAGGGGTTGCCGGATAGAGATATAGCGAGGAAGTACATTGTGAGAGTGATGGCACCGCCTATAGTAACATACGTTATACTAGCCCTAGCGGGATCCCTAGGCGGCCTAATAATCACCGAGTCCATCTTCGACTGGCCTGGGATGGGTACTTTAACATACGCGGCTATTACAACCGGCGATGTTAACACCGTCATGGGCGTATTCTTTATTCTAGTTCTAGTCTATATTCTAGCGAGGTTATTCCTAGAGATCCTATACATCTACCTCGACCCGAGAGTCAGGTACAGGTAGAGGTGGTGTAGATGGCCTCCAGGCAGGTTTCAATAACAAAAACCATCTCGCAGAGATATATTAGACCTTTATGGGACGGCCTTAAGGAGGTCTGGAGCTATGGTACAGGCAGGATAGGCCTCATCCTACTCATCATCTTAGTGGGCATATCGGTTGCGGCAACCATCACAATGCCGTCTAACCTGCTGGCAATGTGGGAGAGCCCCTCGTACTGGGATGAAAACCCGATGTTGGTGCCTCCGGCGTGGGTGAGCTACCTCGGTCAGCCTGTGGCGCCTCAGAGTGTGAACGTTTTAACGATGCCTGTATCCTCAGGTGAGCAAGCCGGCTTCATGTACTACAACTACACAGCCAAATACGTGCTAACCCAGCCCCAGTACCCCCAGGACGTCATCGCTAAAGTCTTGGGTGCGACAATCTTCAATATCCAGGTCAATAACACTGTGAAGGTGATCTCCCCGACCATAACCTTTATACTCGTTAGACCAGACAATCTAACCCTAACCCTGGCGACTACGTCGCCGACTATAACAAACATTTCAGGCTGGTATACCAGGATGGATGTAAAGCTTAGTTTAACGAATTATGGCGGGGTGGGTCAGGCTTTAGGCATGAGGTACATTAATGAAACCCAGCTAGCCCAGGTGATAGGCAGTAACACTACGCTACTCTCTGTGGTAAAGCTCGGTATCATGAACGAAATCGTGACATTGATGAGGAGTTTCCCACAATACTATATTTTCGGAAAACTGGCGATAAATGTCTCTCTAGGAAACATATCCTCAGATATAACCCCTATCTACCAGCAGATCCAATCGATACTGAACAGTCTCCCGGAGACCTCGCCGGGTGTAAACGTGGTTAAACCGGGTTTAAGCAATGCTCTAAGCAGTCTCCAGTCAGCCATAAACGCTAGAACACCCTCTGGCATGATCCCCTATCTCTACTCCGCCTTAGGGAATCTCACCCAGGCCTACGCAATGTCTATTGCCTACAACACGTTTTCCGCAAATCAGTCCGCCACCCTATTTTCAGCTATAACCTCGCTCTCGAAAATTATAAGCGACCTTGAGACAACAACAAAATACTATAGCATTGACATCCAGACACAACCGCTGACGGGTACCTACATCGCTCAAGTGATAGTGTCGTATTCTACGGAAGCGCCTCTAACACAGCTACCCGGGCTACCAGTAAGTTCCGTGAGGATAATTTTCAAGGGGTCCGCCTACGGTCTGTTGGGGACAGATGATATTGGTAGAGACTTAGCTGTCATACTATACTATGGTTTCCCGGTCGCGATGGCGATCGGCTTGACAGCGGCTATCGCTACAACCCTCATAGGCCTGGTGCTCGGGGTTATAAGCGGCTACTACGGCGGGTACGTTGACGAGGCCATACAGAGGACTGTAGACGTCATCGGGAACATACCCTTGCTCCCAATCCTGATACTGCTGGGCCAGATAGCGGAGTTAGTGTTCGTTAACAACCCGTTCATGATCCTCATGACCATAATCGTCGTCCTGATAGTCTTCGGCTGGGGCGGTCTCGCCATAACGGTTAGGACGATGACGCTGAGCATAAAGGAGGAGCCGTACATTGAGGCGGCCCTTGCACTAGGCGCAAGCAACAATAGGGTGATAATAAAGCATATACTACCACAAGTAGCAGCCTACGGCGTAGCCTCTATGGTGTTCTCAGTCCCATCAGCCATTCTCACGGAGGCGGGCTTAAGCGTCTTAGGGATCAGGTCGGGGTACCCGACCTGGGGTGCGGTGTTGAGTAGGGCAAGGGACTCCAATAGATATGATGTCTGGTGGTGGATTATACCGCCGGGACTCCTAATATCGATTACAAGCCTCGCGTTCGTCCTAGTGGGACTAGCAATTGAGAGGATGGTTGAACCCAGGCTGAGAACCCTGTAAACCCCCGTAACATAGTCTATTTTCAGCCAGGTAAGTTTTCTTCACCGATCAAACCGGGAGTAACTCATCACCCAACTCTGTCTACGCATAGCAGGGCTTTATGTTTTTGTAAACCACTAAAAACACTATTAGGTTGCCTCGAGCCCGTGTTAAAACCGGCTTCTACTCCTGCTTCTGCCCCGCCTTCTCCTGCTCCAGTTTCTTCAACTCCTCTTCAATCTCCTTCTCAATCTCTTCGATGGGTTTAGGGGGCGGTGTGGTGGCAAGCGTGTAGCCAATCCACGCTAAAATCCCGAATACGCCTGCTACAGCTATTATCGCAGTCAATTGGAGAAGCTGGATCGCGTAGGGTGTTGCGAAGAGTACATACCCGTAGACGACGATCACTATGATGCTGACAGCTACGAGACCCCAGCCGACAACCTGATCCCTGCTCATAGCAATCCCTCTTAATTCATCACCACCCTTAAGAATAAAAACGTTATTTAGAGAACACTTTTTTCAGGGAGGACAATGTGAGCATGCCTGGGATATCCTCCTCATCAGCCTGATCTCCATCCTCTTCAAGTAGAAGACGGAGATTGCCAGTGCTAGGCTCACAACACCTGTAGTAGTAAAGATAGCGCCCATCAAGGCTCTTACATGGTGGATGGCCCCTGTCAGCAGGTATTTCACTACTACGTACAGGTCGAAGTATAGGCCCGGTAGTAGGGTTAACGCCCCAAGCAAAAGTAGCGTGAAAGTAGGGTTATACCTCCAGGTGAGCATCACCATACTAGCGAGTATAGAGAAGCCGTTTCTGATCTTAAGCTTCTTCTCGCCCACCCTCCTTCTGTACTTTATCGGTACCTCGGCCACATTGTACCCCGTGGAGAGGGCGTGGGATAGGATCTCGGCCTCGACGCTGAAGCCCTTGAACTCGAAGTCCACCTCGGATAGAACACTCCTCCTCACAGCATACATGCCGCTTAAAGCATCAGACAGCTTTACGCCGTAGAAGATGTTGAATAGTTTCGTCAGGAACCAGTTGCCAAACCTGTAGGGGAGGCTTTGAGCACCCTTCTCCACGTATCTTCTAGCGCCCACGACTAAATCATGCCCCTCACTAATCTTATCGAGGAGGCTTCTGATAGCCTGGGCTGGATACGTGTAGTCACCGTCCATTAATACGACAACATCGCCTCCCACGTATTTCAAACCTGTTTTAACGGCATCCGCCTTCCCTCTCCCATCCTGCTTCACCACTCTAACACCGTATCTTTTCGCGACATCGGGCGTCCCATCTGTTGAACCCCCGTCCACTACGATTATTCTCCCCCGATCATAGCCGAGGCTTATTATCTCATCAAGGGTTTTCTCAAGGCCTTCCCGTTCATTCAATACTGGTATTAGAATAGTGTAGTCAACGCTGTTATCTCTGCTCAAAACTATGGGCACCGAGAATACTATAAAAACATGTTGGGGTAAAAAGGATTTGACGACAGGGCAGGTTTGACTCCCTATGGTGAAATGCCATTTCTGCGAGAGGGAGGCCATGGTCAGACTACCGTACGCTAGGTTAAACCTTTGCGAGAGGCATTTCGAGGAATATTTATTGCGTAAGCTGGAGAGGAGTATAGCTAGGTATGGTATGTTCAAGAAGGGTGAAAGGGTCGTCGTCGGCGTGTCAGGTGGTAAAGACAGTATTGTTCTAGCAGATTTACTATCAAAGTTAGGGTGGGCTAGGCTACTACTAGTCCATGTGGACTTAGGTATAGGGGAGTACTCGAGGAGATCATCGGAAGTCGTCAGGAGGTTCAGTGTTGAGAGGGGATTAGACTACTTTATCGTGAGGCTGTTAGACTACAATACAAGCATCCCGGAGCTGGCTTCAACGCTGAGATCCAGGAGCCCCTGCAGTGTATGCGGTGCTGTCAAAAGATACATCTTAAACGCTGTTTCACTAGATTTAGGATTCGACGCTGTGGCAACAGCCCACCACGGCGACGACATCTCAGTGTACATTCTGAAGAGCTTCCTCACACAAGACTACGACCAGTTATACAAGATCTCCCCCGTAAACCCCGAGATAAAAGGGCTGGCGGCCAGGAGAGTTAAACCATTCTACGAGTTCTACGAGTTTGAGATCGAAAATTTCGCGAAGACGAAGAATCTAACATATGTCTCCGAGAAATGCCCCTTCAAATATGTTGGCTGGCTAGAAAGGATTATTAGAGACCTCCTTGAGAAGGCCGAGGAGGAGGCCCCGGGTTTCAAGATATCCCTACTGAGATCTCATGCGAGAAGGGTTCTAGCGGTAGAGGGTAAGAGTGCCGAGAAGGCTAAGGCTTGCGCGAGCTGTGGTCTAATATCGGAGGGCCCTGAATGCTCTTTCTGCAGGATTACAAGACGGGCTCTAGGCTACCCTCTGGGGTTGCAGTTGAGACGCTCTATAGTAAATTCAGTCGGCTTCAACATTAGGACGGTGGGTAGACAGGCTTAACCAGTTGCCCCGCTACCCATTAAGTGTCTCCGCATGACCAGGATTAACATTACTAAGATAAGGATTACCCCCAGCGATAACGCTAGGGCTATCACGATTAAAACACTGCTCATCGGGCCCGACCCATAGCAGATTGGTATGAACAATATGACTACGCAGAAGCCCGTTGAAATGTTCATCATGGAGCCAGTGGACCCGAGAGTCGCAACCAGGATTCCAATCATTGAAACAACGATCCCAGCGAAGAACAATATTATGCCCAGGCGAAGAAGTTTGTTCAAGTAGCTCACCAGGCCATTACTATAGTTAGAGCCAGTACGATAATTATCATGATGACGCCAATAATTGCGGCTATAAGAGCGGCCCTCCTACTACTCCCGAATACGATGGGTAAGGGACCCACAATTAAGACACCCCCTCCCTCCACTTTGTTCTCCTCGCGTTCACCCGGGATGAGGCTCAGCACTATGAGGAGGAGACCTATGAGGCTTATTATGAAACCAACCAATATTATAAAGGTTAGCACCGTCTACCCCACTAGAAGATAATATCCTACCCCTCTTTAAACTGCTTCACAACTTGTCCACTTTTTCCAATTATGAGGCCACTCTTTAATATTAAAACACCCTCTCTTTTAACTACAATTCCAGGCTATGATTTCCATGTGGTGTCGCCGCTGGATTTCAAATTGATTGTGGGAGGGGTAATAGTAGGCTTCCTTCTCGCCTCGCTAGTAGTTAGGAGTAGGAGGCCTAAGACGCGGGTTTGGAGTATAATGAATTTCACAGCTTTCATAACAGTGGTGTCGGGGCTCGTCGGCTTAGAGGAACTTAGCAGTGTAATTAACCTCGATGTAATCTTGTTTTTGATCGGCATGTTCAGTATTTCGAGCCTAGCCGAGAGATCAGGGCTGTTAGCATATATCGCGGGCAAGTTCATATCATTGTTCAAGACGAGGAGATCGCTTATACTGGCTTCTTCTCTTCTCTTCGGATTACTGGCAGCTATTTCACTGAACGATACAGTGGCGTTGATGGGCCCTCCAATAGCCTACATCGTGTCTAAAGCTCTTGGGGTCGACCCCAGAATGATGTTCCTGTTGCTTGCGTTCTCAATTACAATAGGCTCTGTCATGACTCCTATTGGGAACCCGCAGAACATGCTCATTACTGATAACTCGGGTCTACAAGCTCCGTTTGTGAGATTCGCACTAACTCTATCGTTGCCGACACTGCTAAACTTGATTGTAACACCTCTAGTGCTCATGCGTGTTTACGGCGTAGTCGATGGCAGGAGGAGTAAGATAGTCATAGTATCCGAGGAGAAAATTAGAAGTAGAAGAGACGCGGCCCTGGCGATGATCGGACTAGTATCGTCGGTTACAGCACTCGTTTTAAACGATATACTACAGTTACTGGGATTGCCCCACATAGAGGAAAGGGGCTTCATACCATTTATAATAGCTTCAGCGATCTACATGTTCTCGGAGGAGCCTAGGCGCATTCTAGCAGGCGTGGACTGGGGTACTATTGTCTTCTTCATCTCAATGTTTATAGCAATGGAGGGTGTTTGGAAAAGCGGTGTGCTAAACCCTCTCCTAAACATGTTTCCCCTGAATAGTTCTTCGCGGATCTTAAACATTATTTCTCTCTCCGTGCTCTCTATCATTGGAAGCCAGATCGTCAGCAATGTCCCCTTTACCAAGCTCATGCTAAGTAAACTGCATGAGCTAGGCTACACCGGTAGCCAGGAGACCGCCTGGCTCACACTAGCGATGGCAACCACCATAGCAGGAAATCTTACATTACTTGGAGCCGCCTCGAATATAATTATCATCGAGTACCTTGAGTCGAGGATGGGGTATACCATATCCTTCATCGACTTTGCTAAAATAGGTGTTTTAATAACTTTGATAAACCTCGCTATCTACCTCGTATTCCTTATTGTGATCTAAACAAACTGCCTTGCCGCCATGATATAAAACCCCACTTCATCTCTCGAGGGGGATACCGGGTTTCGGGAGGCATAAGATATGAATTTAAGTCGCCCGACATCATTCTAAGAGAGTAGAGTGTGTAGACCCCTTTGCACGGTCAGGGTGATTTATTTGAGCGATGAGTTACCCGATGAATTGAAATTGAAGATGCTGAGGAAATTGATGCAGAGCCAGGCTTCCAAGAGAGATGAGAAGCAGGCGTTGCTTGAGGATCCCGAGAAAACAGTTTACAGTAAGCTATCAGACGATAGGGCTTTAGAGCTCGTTGAAAAGGCGAAACAACTTTATCCAAGCGAATATCAAATAGTCGTAAAGGTGTTGTACGAGCTGGTCAAGAGAGGAGTTGTTGAGAAACTTGATGGTCTAACTGTTCTAGCAGTATTGGAAAGGCTCGGTTTAGATGTCAAACCCGATCTCAGGATCAGGTTTGTGAAACGGGGGAAAGAAGTTGGGTTAGACGAATATGCGGAGTGAGGATGTGAAAAAGAGGGGATGAAAAATATCTTGTGAAAAATGTTTTACTTAACACCATACATTGTTAGCGCTAGCACAGCCATCTTAGTCCACAAACCGTTTTCGGCCTGCGGGTATATTATCGACCTCTTAGGGTCGTCTATTACCTCGTCGTCTGCCTCGAATCCTCTGAATATTGGGAGCACGTGCATTAATACGCCGTTTTTATCCATCAAGTCCATTAACTCTCTTGTAACCTTCCAGTTCTTGTACTTCTCGTAGATCTTGAGTTCCTCATCCTTGAACTTGCTATACCCTACCTGAACAAGCGTGGGCGTAGCCCAGTTCCTCGGGAAGACAGCGTGGGCCCCTCTTAAAGCTTCCTGTAGGTTATCGGTTATCTCGAGTGAGCCGCCGTGGTCTCTGGCGAGCTCCCTGGCTTTCTCAACCAGCTTGGGGTCTAAGTCGAATCCTTGGGGTCTCGCAATAACGACGTCTACCCCGAACCTTGGGAACAATATCATATCTTCCTGGGGGCTACACCATCCTCTTATCTCAGGGCTGTACGCCCACATTATCACGTATTTCTTGCCCTGCGGGTTTCCGAATTTCTCTATGAAACTGTATATATCCGCCAAGCCCTGCGTCGGGTGGAACATGTCATCCGCCATGTTGATCACCGGGATTTTAGCCGCTTTAGCCATCTCCCTTATGTAAGAGTTGCCGACACCGTAGAGGTAGTCGATGGCCTTGTCGAGGATCCTTATACCTAAGCCGTGCCCGTACAAGTCGTACATTGCAGCGACGTCTTTTACCGCCTCACCAGCCTTCTCCTGCTTCCCGAAAGCCATTCTCGTAGTAGTAGCGTCGATATAGGCCGCGTGCCCTCCGAGGAAGTACATTCCGGACTCGAAGGCCGCTCTAGTCCTAGTGGAGGGTGCGAAGAACAGCATGTAGAAGACTTTCCTATCTAGGATTTTCGGGATAGCCTCCACGCCATAGTAGCCCGCTATATGCTTAAACTCCTCAGCCAGCTTCAACGCTATATTTATCTCCTCGTCGCTCCACTCCAATGTTGATATCAGGTCTTTACCGCTAAGCTCCCTGACTAGATACCTTAACGAGGGCATCCCACCACCCTCTTCATAAAGCCTAACATGGGGGTGAAGGTTAAATACTTCAACATCAACCAACAACCCAGGAAAATTTTGATTGGCGAAACTGGTAGAAGACAAGGCCTAGTCTTATCGTTTAAAACCCCTGGTTGTGGTTAAGGGTTTTCTAGTGAGGTTCATGAGGAGGCTTCTCCTAGTATCCCTAATAGTTATGATGGTTGTTGCCAGCGGGACAGCCTACTACATCTCCACTAGGCAGGCTTCGAGTCAGCCGAAAGTACTCGTCTACGCTTACAACGATAAGATTACCGGAATAGACCCTAGTCTAGAAGATGACACAGGGCTGGTCGTGCTAGGGAGCGTCTACGAGCCACTCCTCTACTATGATCCTTTGAGAAATCAAACAATACCTGCTCTAGCTGTAAGCTGGGAGTCTAAGGAAAACAACACGGTCTGGATCTTCCACTTGAGAAAAGGTGTCGTGTTCCACGATAACTCGCCTTTCAACTCCACCGCGGTTGTAATAAGCATTCAGAGAGCTAAGGAAGTATACGAAAAATACGGTGTGGGCTTAGGTTACATTTGGGAAGGTGTTAAGGAAGTTAAAGCGCTGGATGATTACACTGTTGAATTCAGGTTGAAGTATCCCCAGAGACTGGATTTGATAGCAGCCTCCAGCTATGCCGCTTTCATATTTAATCCAAATGCTCTCGCGAAAGCCGGCGTATCGGATTACACGGATCTAAAGCTGAGGGATTGGTTTAATAAGGGTGCCGACGAGGGCACCGGCCCCTACATGATTGAATCATACGACCCCTATAACCAGATCGTCTTAGTTAAGTTTGATAAATGGTGGGGATGGAGCATTGTGAGGAATGATAAGGCCCCCGACAAAGTTGTGATCAAGATTAAGACTGATCCGCAGGATCAGTACAATGGACTAATAAGCGGAGAGTTGGATATAGTCACAAGCGTTCCAAGAGTAAGCATCCAGGACCTAGTTAACAAAGGCTTCAAAGAGTTAAGAATGAACTCGTTCCACAGTTACTTCCTTGTCTTCAACACGAGGAGATACCCAACAAACATCACGGAATTCAGACTGGCAGTATTATACTCTATACCATGGGATAGAGTAGTGGATCAAGCTATGAAGGGGTACGCGTTGTTAGGCAGCGGCTATATTCCCCACGGTTTCCCCGGCTTCGTGGAGGGCCTCTCATTCAAGCAGAACCTGACCCTTGCTAGAATCTATCTGGAGAAGAGCGGTGTCAAGCCCGGTGTCACGATCGAGTTCATGTATCAATCCGATTACGTCGAGGAGGAGGATTTCGCCAGCATACTCAAGACCTCTCTAGCTCAAATCGGTGTGAACGTCAAGATCATACCTTCTACATGGGAGTCCGTTAAAGAAGCCGGCAAGAGTGTCTGGGAGAACCCGGATAACACTCCTCACTTACTTGTAAACGACTGGTGGCCAACAATAATATCACCGTATGATTATCTCTACAACTTATTCCACGGCGAGAGCAAGGAGTGGAATTGGAGTGGATACGACAACCAGACTTTCAACCATATGATAGATGAGGCTTTCGCTTTAGAGGGGTCTGATTACGGTAAAGCAATGGAGTTGTATAGGGAGGCTCAAGAGACGTTGTTTACTAATGGCGTGGCAGTGAATTTATGGGATGAGGTGAAAGTCTTCATCTACAATCCGAGGGTAACACTACCGAGCGTGGCTGTGAACCCATTGTACATGTACGTGATATTCTACCAGTACGTACAGGTGGCATAGTGTTTGGTCGCTAGCCTAAACTACCTCTTCAAAAGGGTTTTTTACTCTATTCTCGTTGTAATAGGGATCATCATTGTAACATACCTGCTCATAATCCTCTCACCCGGAGACCCGGCTGCGAGGTGGGCGGGTAATCCGAGAGGCCCTGGAGCCGAGAAAGCCATCGAATTAGCTAGAATAGACCTCAACCTGGATAAACCATTGTACCTCCAGATAATTCTATTCATATACAATGTTCTAACCGGAAATCTAGGCGTCTCTATATCAACTAAAACACCGGTCTTAACAGCCATATGGACACATATGTCTTCAACTCTCGAATTATTGATCTTCGCATACATAATTGGCATACCCATAGGTGTTTTACTTGGTGTTTTCTCCTCGCTTAGAAGAGGTTCATTTAAAGGAGACGTTCTTGAATCAATTGGTTTTATAGTAGCTAATACCCCTTCTTTTTGGACGGGTATGGCTCTTTTCCTAGTTTTCTCCGAGATCCTCGGAGTTTCATCATATGGAAGAATAGATGTGAGGCTGGCTACGATCATGGGTTTCAAACCTATAACAGGCTTCTACCTCATAGATACGTTAATTCAGGGAAACATCATTCTATTTTTCGACGTATTAAAGAGGCTTATACCACCTGCTATAGTTGTCTCGTTATACCCTATAGGAACAGGTATAAGAGTTGTCAGGGTGTTAATGTCAGAAGCACTCAGCGAAGATTATGTCAAACAAGCTATAGCATTAGGCGTGAGCAGGAGAACAGTTATATGGGATTACGCATTCAAGGGGACTATACCTGGTTTGACCCAGGTCATGGGTTTGTCCTTCGTTTACAGTCTGGTTGACGCAATGATAGTTGAGTACGTTTTTGGAAGAGAAGGGCTAGGAAGCCTACTTGTAGGCGCTGTAGTATCAAACGATTTCAAACTAGCTGTGTCCACGTTGATCGTTATCAGCAGCTTCTACATTATCGCGAACACTATAACGGACATAGTCCAGGCATGGATTGACCCAAGGGTGAAATTATGACAATAAGGCTTCCAATATTGATAAGAGGTGTAAGCTCTACTTTCAAGAGGGTTTGGAAAAGAAGAATGAGATTCAGGATCGGGTTTATAATAGTTTCAGCTGTAACACTGTTAGCCGTGGTCTCACCTTTCATAGTACCCTACCCGAGCGAGGGATGGGGGTTAATCCCATTAAACAAGACGAATGTATCTGGCCAACCCCCAAGTCTCACTCACTTATTCGGCACAGACGACAAGGGTAGAGACTTGTTTTCTAGAGTTTTACTAGGCTCTTCTACAGCGCTCCTCCAAATAATCCTCGTAGTAGGGGTTAGTCTGGTAATCGGCCTGACACTAGGTGTCTTGGCCTCATACTACAAGGGCTTAGTCGAATACTCCTTGAACTACCTCATAGAGGTTTTCCTCGCTCTCCCAGCTATATTGATCGCCATCCCGTTGAAGATAGCTTTGGGGCCTGGGTTGCATGTCCTAATAGCCTCGATGGTGTTAACCTGGTGGGCCTGGTATGGAAGAGTAGCCTCGGTTTATGCGAGAAGCGTTTGCGAGATGGATTACGTTACCATCCCAAAGTTATCCGGACTACCTGGTTACAAAATCGTGGTCAGGCACGTTCTAAGAAATGCGAGCCCGCCTGTGATAGTCCAGGCTGTCACCGACTTCGGCAGCGTGTTGCTCGAAGCTTCAGCTATAAACTTCCTGGGCTTCGGTCTCCCGCCGGATTACCCTGACTGGGGTGTAATAGCTCAGAATGGGCTCTACTATATCACAAAAATGCCTTGGATAAGCCTTATACCAGGTTTCTTCATTATGGTAACAGCTCTCGGTTTCAGCATGATCGGCGATGTTTTGAGAGACGAATTAGACCCGAAGCTTAGGAGGAGGTGGAGGTTGTGGTTCTAGCCGTTGAATCAAAGGGCCTGAGCATCGGCTACCTAGACGAAGAAGACAGAGTTCTATGGGTAGTTAAGAAGGTTGATATAGAGATCGGAGAGGGCGAGGTTTACTGTCTTGTTGGTGAGAGCGGTTGCGGCAAGACTACTCTAGGAAACTCGATCGCCGGTGTGCTACCACCTTATTCCGTTACGAGGGGCGAGCTAATAATATATGGGAGGCGTGTTATCAAGGATGACTTAAGGTTCTATGAGGGTGTGAGAGGCAAGCTTACCTCTTACATCCCGCAGAACCCTGGTTCATCCTTAAGCCCCTACATGAGGATATGGGATCAGTTTTGGAGAGTACTGAGAGAGCAGGGTCTCGACGAGAGGTCTGCTAAGGAGAGGGCAACCAGAATATTGAAAACTCTCAACCTCGACCGGGGCGTTCTGGAACACTATCCTCATGAGCTGAGTGGTGGGATGCAACAGAGAGTTGCCATAGGACTAAGCCTAGCTACGGGGGCTAAAGTGATCGTGGCAGATGAACCTACATCTAGCGTTGACGCACACTTAAAACTCCAGCTGATGAGGCTTTTCAAAGATGTGAGAAATACTTATGGTGTGACGATCGTCTTAATCACACACGACATACTACTAGCCGGTAAAGTATGTGATAGAATCTCAGTTATGTATGCTGGAGAAATCGTTGAGGAGGGCGATTCAACGAGTGTTTTAACGCGACCCCTACACCCATATACGAAACTTTTAGTTGACGTTGTCCCGGTGCTGGGCTTCAAGAAAAAGCTGGCCTCCATACCGGGAGAACCACCTAAACCAGGCTTTCTCAGAGATGGCTGTTACTTCTACGAGAGATGCCCGTTTAGAGATGCGATCTGCTTGAATCATGTGGAAACACAGGTCATAGACAGGAGGAGGGTTAAATGCCGGAAACCCCTGGTAGACAAGATTACCTCGTGAAAGTGGAGAACGTAACAGCCGGCTACCTCAACGTCACATCATTCTCATCCCTAACAAAAACCTTCACCCCTGTTTTAAGGAATATCAACCTCTCCATGAGAGACGGCGAGAGAGTAGCAGTTATAGGGGAGAGCGGTAGCGGGAAAACAACCCTCCTAAAAGTCATACTAGGGCTCCTAAGACCGGTTATGGGCAGGGTGCTGATTGAAGGCCTAGACATCTATAGTTCAAGGAAAGCCTGGCTGAGAGCGGTCAAGAGGATAGGGTATGTTCCTCAGGATCCATTTAAGGCACTGGATCCCAGGGTGAAAATAAAAACAAGTCTAATGGAGCCTCTCGAGACCACAAGCTATTCGAAGGAGGAAGCGAATAAGCTTATAAAAGAGGCGGTCA
>Ga0209739_100063_pt1 | contig 48923 bp, 53 predicted proteins | sample JossMetagenome_2_FD_184729 | JGI IMG/M metagenome (GOLD analysis project Ga0209739, IMG submission 184729) | Hot spring sediment microbial communities from Joseph's Coat, Yellowstone National Park, USA - JC3_ASED (SPAdes) (version 3) | ecosystem: Environmental > Aquatic > Thermal springs > Hot...
ACAGGCCAGCAAGGGATAAGAGGGTCACTACTCACGCCGCCCTGGTCGCCAGGGCGTTCGGCGCTAACGGCTTCGTCCTCGAGGGGGTCTGTGACGAGGCCGTGAGGAAGTCCTTGGCCAAAGCCTCAGACCTCTGGGGCGGCAGGATGAACTTCGAGTGCGGCGTTAACGGCCACGACTACGTTAAGGCCTGGAAGTCCTCAGGAGGGGAAGTCATACATCTCACTATGTATGGGCTCGCCGTGGACGAGGTAATAGGCGAGATAGCGTCCTCTCCTTCGCCCAAGCTCATAGTTATAGGCGCCGAGAAGGTAGAGCCCTTTTACTATAAGGCGGCGGACTACAATGTCGCCATCGGGTGGCAACCTCACAGCGAGATAGCGGCACTAGCGATATTCTTGGATAGGCTATTTAAGGGCAGGGAGACGCTATTAACCTATACGGACGCTAAGGCCCTAATAGTGCCGTCCGAGAGGGGGAAGAGAGTTGAGCGAAGAGGACCAGAAAAGGGTTAACGAGCTGAGGCAGCTGATAAGGCTCTTAGCAGTAAAGTCTGGCATAGACGAGACTATGGCTGACGACCTCTTTGACCTCCTGCTCACCGTCGACCCTGAAAAGGGGATAAGCGACGAGGAGGTGGAGTCGATGAAGGGCTACAAACAGGCTGACGTGAGGAAGGTCTTCAGGATATTCTATGACCTTCATATAGCTAGTTATCGCAGAGGCAAGCATCCCGAGACCGGCGCCACGAGATACTACTGGTACCTTGACTCCAAGGACCTCGACCTGGCCCTGCTGAGGAGGAAGAAGCTGGTCCTCGAGAAGCTTAAGGCCAGGCTGAACTATGAGCTCTCTAACGAGTTCTATGTATGTCCTAAGGACCACACCAGGTACACCTTTGACTACGCGTTCGAGTACGAGTTCACCTGCCCTAAGTGCGGCTCCCTGCTGGTCCCTGACAACAACGGCGAGTACGTGAAGGCCCTTGAGGCGAGGATAAAGAGGCTTGAGGAGGAGATAAAGAAGGATGAGGCAACGCTATTTGGTCGCTGACCTGTTCTCAGGCGCAGGAGGGTTCTCAAGGGGCTTTGAGCTCGCGGGCTTTAACGTCGTTGTAGCGGTTGAGAACGACCCGCCGGTCGCCAAGACCTATAAGGCCAACTTCCCCCACGCCTACCTCATAGCTGATGACGTAAAGGACGTGAGCGAGAGTACGATAAGGGAGATCTCCGGCCTTGGCAGAGGGGACTTTGACGTAGTTATAGCGAGCCCGCCCTGCGAGCCCTTCACGCCGACTAACAGGAACCGCATGCCAAACCCCCTTGACAGGATACTGACGGACCCCATAGGGCAGCTCTACCTTCACGCCATAAGGCTCATAGCGGAGCTCAAGCCCAGGTTTTTCGTCATAGAGAACGTCAGTGGCGTCGCAGAGGGTCCCATAAGGAAGGTCATAGAGGGTGAGCTCAGGAAGGGCGGCTATGACGAGGTCTACTTCAACATAATTAGGTCGGAGGAGTACGGGGTGGCAAGCGAGAGGGTGAGGGCCTTCGTTTCTAACGTGAAGCTGGGCCTCTCCAAGAGGAGGCCCCTGACCGTAGTGGAGGCCCTCGAGGGGCTCCCTGAGCCAGGGGCGCCTTGGCCTCCAAACCACGACGCTCCTGCGACCCTTCCAAGGAAGCTGATGAGGAAGGTGCCGAAGCTGAGGTGGGGCAGGTCGCTTGTGACCTTTGAGGGAGCAGGCTCCAGGAGGTTCAGGAACTACATTAGGCTGGCCCCTGACCGCCCCGCTCCAACAGTCATGGGCTCCTCCAGGTTCATACACCCCTTCGAGGACAGGCTCCTGACGGTCAGGGAGCAGGCCAGGCTCATGGGCTTCCCCGACTACCACGTCTTCCTGGGAGGCAAGGACTCCCAGTACAATATGGTCGGTGAGGCCGTGCCAGTACCCCTGGCTCAGGCCATAGCTGAGGACCTCCTGTCAAGGCTGAAGGGGTAATGTTTACAAAGTAGAGCGATGGAGCCTGCCCTTTAGATTCATGGAAGTCCCTACGAAACCCCCGCAGAACATAGTTCCCTTATTTTGGTGAACCTCGTTGGGTCGCCCAGCACCACGAGGCCGTCACCCTCCTTGAGCTTGAAGTCCGTGGAGAAGTATGGCGTAAAGATTCCGCCACGCTCAACCAGGACGGGTATGACGCCCTTTGGTAGCTCCTTTAAGGTCATGCCGTCACACTTAGAGCCCTTCTCAACCTTAAAGAAGCCAATGCCGTAGCCCGCCTGGCGAAGCGCTTTGTTGCTGTCCTCAGTGGACTCTAGAAGCACGCCGCCAAGGTTGCCTGAAAGCGCCATGCCTGCCAGGGCCCTCCCTATGAACCTCTTGAGCCTAACCACCTGTGACGCCCCAGCGTCGAGGAACACGTCCGTGAGGTCCTCGTTATGTACCATCACTACTGTCCTGACCTTCGGGTTAAGTTTCCTCACCCTGATCAGGGCTGTGAGCGAGTCGGAATCGCTGTCCAGGGCTATTATGACAACTGCCGCAAACTCTACTCCAGCGGCCCTTAACTCCCTCTCGCTTGTGGGGTTCCCTATTATCACTCTGTGGTTCTGAAGGCTAGCGGCCAGGGACTCGTTGTTTGTAACCATAACGTACTCAACGCCCATCCTGTCCAGCTCGGTCGCCACCTCAGGCATGTCGCCAAGCACTATTACGTGATCCTTCACGTGTGAGGCCCTCCACCTGGCCCTGGCGTCAATCCACACTGTCCTCTTAGTTACAGTTGAGACTATATTCATTACTATGGTAGTGTAGGTCGCTACTGAGGCCAAGACCAGCACGGTCAGGAACAGCTTCTCAGAGCTGGGCATAGCACTCAATGGTGGGGTATAGAGGCCAATAGTAGTCACTAGGCCCACAGATGCGTACACTGCCGACAGTAGGTCGATGTGTTGGAAGTATGTGTATACGTAGGCAGTTATGGCTATTATAACGGCAAGGGCCGCCATCTGAGGCATGAGCCTTGAGAGCACGGAGTAAGGGGCGGAAAGGACCTCAAGCACCTCCAGCAACAGCTTGTTGCGAGTCCTTACCATAAAACCCTTATGTGAGGCTGAGAAGGCGACTTTAATAGCCTTGTACAGGCTCGATAAATGGTCGGCTCCTCCTTTAGGGCTGACCTCAGAAGAACTTTCTCGAACCTGACACTGTTGACAAAGGCTCTCTGCATCTCCAGCGTCACGTTACATTTGTTAAGCACCTCAAGCAACGCCTCGCACGAGAATTGTAGTCACCAGACGCATAGAACTCCTGTTTGTTCCTTAGATACTCATTCTCATCAGTTCACGTTCATTCGTTGCGCCTAGGGACCTTCACCTAGCTCACAGGGACCTGGGGGATCCCGTGGGCTATGGGCAGCCCTCAGGCTAATGACCAGGGCTCCTATCTGCTCTCAACCCGCCTAGGCTTGGAGCATTGCCTCATTACCTAGGCGACTATGGGAGGCAGGTTATAGAACCAGGGTTTTATGAACGTAACTCCTAGACATCAGCTACGGAGCAGCCCCGACAGCCTCCAGGCGACAGACGAGCCTGAACCGATGGGAACTGATGACCGCTCTAAGTGCTCTCATCCTTTTAGGGGTGGGGGAGGAGGTCAGATGTGTGTGCCGAAGAGCTGCCTTCTCTTCTCTATCCTGTTCCTTACCTTGTCGATGGCCCTTATGAAGTGCTCCTGTGTCACGTAGTTCATGCCCTCCCTTATGGCGAAGAAGCCGGCCTCCGTGACTACTGCCTTTAGCTCAGCCCCCGAGAATCCCTCGGTGAGCGCGGCCACCTCCTCCAGGTCGACGTCCTTGAGCTTCATGCTCCTCGTGTGTATCCTCAGTATCTCGACCCTTCCCCTCTTGTCAGGCAGGGGTACCTCTATGAGCCTGTCGAACCTGCCCGGCCTGAGGAGGGCCGGGTCCAGGAGGTCTATCCTGTTGGTGGCGGCCACCACCTTAACCCCCTCGAGCGGGTCAAAGCCGTCCAGCTCGGCCAGCAGCTGAAGCATGGTCCTCTGAACCTCTCTGTCGCCGCTGGTGCCTATGTCAACCCTCCTGGCCCCTATGGCGTCTATCTCATCGATGAATATTATCGAGGGCCTCCTCTCCCTCGCGAGCCTGAAGACCTCCCTGACTATCCTGGCCCCTTCGCCGATGAACTTGTTCACGAACTGGCTTGCGACGACCCTTATGAACGTCGCCTTGACCTCGCCTGCGAGCGCCCTGGCGAGCAGCGTCTTGCCGGTCCCAGGGGGCCCGTAGAGGAGGACTCCCTTTGGCGGCTCCACGCCTATATCGGCGAACAGCTCCGGCTTTATCAGGGGCAGGCCCACGACCTCGTAGAGCTCCCTGACCTGGCTCTCCAGGCCCCCGACGTCAGAGAACGTGACGGTGGGCCTCTCCTCTATCTCCATGGCCTCTACCAGCGGGTCATGGATGGAGGGCAGCACCTCAACTATCGTGGACCCCTTGTTGTTGAGGGCCACTGAGGCGCCTGGACGAAGCTTGCTCACGTCAACGTTAGCTGAGATCCTTACCACCAGGTTGGGCCCCGTGGAGCTCTTAACCACGGCGCGGCCGTCGGGGAGGACCTCGAGGACCATGGCCTCTATGTAAGGCGGTTCCAGCAGCTTGTTGAGCTCCTGTTTGTAGAACTCTAGGTCCCTCTCAAGGGTCGCGTTAAGCTGTGTAAGGTACCTAATCCTCTCCCTGAGAACGGCAAGGTCGTCCTCCTCAGGCCTATCCTTAGCTGCCTTCCCAGGCTCGCTTAGAGACACGAGCTCCCCTAACTTTGATCGTTGGCCAAACTTTTAAGAAGTGAGGCCCGTAGTGACATTATGTTAACTCCCCAGTATACACTGTACAAGCGCTACTACTACTTCCTGAGGGCTCCCTAGGCCGGTTCTGGACTGACAGAAGGGCGTAATACCCTGACCATTATACAAACAGTATTACTAATAAATGCATAACAGTTCCCTGAGGGATCCCTAGACGGGCAATAATTCGGGCTCGTAGTAATAGTAGCCTTACTGCTCAGCGACCATGACCGCAGGTAGCCAGCACTTCCTTAGCGACCTTAGAAAAGCCGACCCTTATGCCAAGCCTTGGATCCGTATAGATATAAACTATACCCTTGCTCTGCAGGTCCCTGACCCTTCTAATGAGCCACTCGTAGTCAGCCTTAAGCCTCTCCGCGAGCTGGTCCAGATACATGTAAGTAACGCCGTACATAGTGTAATGCGACAACACCTCCATAATGACCTCCGTCTCCTCGTCCGTGAGCCTGTCCTTAAGGGACTGTAGCACGCAGGCGGCCACAGAGGCTCTGTTTCCTTGTTGTTTCTTGTCTGGCCTTTCTGTAAGCTCTGCAATGAACGACTGGGATTCGTCAGCAACGTCTGCGCGCGGGGCCCTCGCCTTGTTGTTTCTTGTCTGGCCTAACCGTGAAGCTATCCTCTGGGCCAGCGCCACGAACTCGTTAAACCTCTCATCCGTCTCCCTCTCAGCGATCTGCCTTGCGTACTCCTCACCCTTGGGGGTCAGGTACCATAGGCCCAGGTCGTAGTCGACGTACCCCCTGTCCTTCCAGTACGAGAGGTAGCTCGATATGTACTTGGCCTCCTTGCCCAGGACCTCCCCTATCTCCGAGGACCTCATAGGCCTTGAGAGAAGGAGCACGAGTATCGCGTCGACAAGCCTGCTCCTGGGACCACCTCTGCCCCTGAGCGCGTTCTCTATGACCCTGTCGACCTCACTCTGGCCCTTGCTAGCCTTGCTCAAACCGGCCCCGCGCTGTCATTGTCCTGGAGGCGAATTCCTAGAGGAGGGTCCGTAATACTGACCTTTCCAACCTAGTTGACGCGGGGCTTGCATCATAAAAGCCTCCGGGTAACGAAGGCCAGCGTTAGGCCGATGGGTCTCCTCGGACGACCTCGTTAAACCGGGGAGTTAACGAGCTGCAGTCCCTATGGACGAGCTGAACCATCGCGCCGATAAGCTCACGTGAGCAGCCCTCGGGCACCATTATCAAGGCGCCTTCGTCGTAAGGGCTATCAATAGTTATCGAGCTTATTATGGTTGACCTCAACTCGCACGGCATGCCAGGAAAGTCGATGACTCCCTCTTCCAGGTAGCCGATAAGGGAGAGCCTACACCCCCTTGCGACCAGTTCATCCCTGATGGCATAGACCTCCGTGAGCTCCCTAGGCGGCCTGATCGGTAGGACCGTAAGGAAGCACCTCTCGAACCCCTTAACCTGCGGAAGCGAGCAGGGCCTCAGGGTTGTAATGGAGGTCAAGGCCTTCAGGACGGCAGCGCCTTTCCCTGTCAACGACCTGCCCCTTTTGGTCCTGACCACCAGACCCTCTCTCTCAAGCCTATCAAGCAGCGTCCTCGCCGAGGCCTCCCCTATTCCAAGGTCAGAGCTCAGTGAGAGGCGCCCCGCCTCCCCAAGGGATATCCTCCTCAGGGCCTCGAGTGCGTGCCACTCGGTGAAGGCCGGGGCGCCTCCCCTCTCAGTTGCTACCACTCTCCTCAGGCTCCCTAGGGCCTCGCAGGCCTCTCGCGACAGGTACGACATCCCAGGCCCCCTCGTCAGGCTCCACCCCCATGCTTATCATGAAGGCCGCCAGGTCCTGCGGGAGCACCTCGTCGGAGTCCACCACGGCCTTAATTACGTCGTCCCACGACCTTCTGACCCTTATGCCAAAGTCCTCCCAGAGCCACTCAACGAACTCCTCTAGGTCTATGCGTCCCTTCGCCTGGCTCATAAGTGAGGCCTTCGTGGCCCTTTCCCTCGCCTTGTTCCATTTCAAGTCTACGTCCCTTTAGTTTCAGTAGGCAAAGCCTATTTAGGCGCGCGTCGGCCTACCCAAATTTGTCATAATAATTTATGAAAACACTGTGTAACTAATAACCCCCTGAATCTCTCCCTGTTCAACTTTTAGGTTTTGGTAATCCTGACTCAATAAGGTGAAATTATATGAGCGAGGCCGGTGGCAACGGCGACCCCGTGAGGGAGTCCCTCTCGAGGATATATGAGGACAATGATGTAATTGTTTATACGGCCCCCAATGAGGATGAGCTCAAGGAGATCCTCCTGAACCTGTTACGCCGCAACGGACGTATGTCAGTTAAGGACTTCCATCGTTACCTTTCGGGCCTCGCAAGCGAGGACAAGATACGTTACGCCCTTGGTGACCTTCTGAGGAGGGAGCTAGTCACCATGGACAGGCAGGGATACTTCTACCTGACGGAGCTTCTGGAGGAGGAAGGCCTAGAGCAGCCGGAGGAGTATTGGGAGGGGGAGGAGATAGGGTCGGACAACCTAGAGAACTTCTGACTCAGAGCGAGGTTATGCTCCAAACGATGTCCTGAAAGCTGTTTGGGAGCGCTTTCCTCTTTGAAGTGTAGTCATCATATATCTTCTCAAGGAACTGTGTGAAAAGCGGACAGCCGTCGAACTTACCCTCCCTGTCGCACTTGCCCTGCTGGCTGAACATGGTGACCTTAAGGAAGCAGACCTGCGTCTTCTTGTCATAATAAGGGCACAGCTTGTGCTGGCTTTTGGCGCTCTTCATTATCTTGGCTATCCACCTCCTCTTGCCGTCGCCTTCAACAGGGGCCTCGTTAAGGGCCATAATTCATCACCAGCCCTTTAGTGAGCAGGCTAAGCTAAAAAACCTCTTATCCGGTCGCCCTCAGAGCAGCCAAGCTATCACGAGGAGCACTATCGACATTACGAACAGAACGGCCCAGAGGACTACGCTGAGCCTGAACACCTTTGAGCCATCCAGGGGCGGCAAGGGCAACAGGTTGAAGAAGGCCAGATAAGCGTTAACCCAGGCGAACTGGACAAGCCATAGAAAGGCCTCGTAGGCTCCCCCTACCCTAGCTATGACGCCAGCTACCAGGGCCAGGAACGAGAGGAGCATGTTGATCGAGGGACCTGCGACCACCGACTCAAGGAGCCCCCTCCTCTTCCTTGGGCCTGGGGGGCCAAAGACGTAAACGCTCGTGTAGCCTGGCGCTATAATTTTGAAGGGCAGGGGCAGCGTTAACAAGCTAACTATGACTCCCAGGGCGTTCACAACATACATCGACAGCAGCCCATACCTCCTCGCGACATTCCTGTGCATGAGCTCATGTAAGACCATCCCTACAATGACGCCAACTAGGACGGGGCTGGGAATGGGCACATATGTAGTCGGGTTGAAGGCCTGTAGCCCCTCAAGGGTCACGGCGGTTACCAGGACCCCGACTACCCACGACAGAGGCTCACCGAGCTCCTTAGCGTACCATGGCCTGCTCAAGGCCTTCACTTTCGCTCGCGTACGGTCTAAACGCAAATAATAGCCTTTCCCGAGGAGCTAAAGAGGGGACCTTGACCGAGAGGGCGCTGATATACGGCAGGTTTCAGCCCTTCCACAGAGGGCACGTCAGCCTGGTCAAGTGGGCCTTCGAGCAGGGCTTTGACGAGGTAGTTCTCCTGATAGGCATGGCCTCAGAGAACTACACTGCGAGGAACCCGTTCACGGCTGGCGAGAGGATTGAGATGGCGAGGCTGTCGGCCAGGGACGAGGGAATCCCCTTAGACAAAATAATTACTGCAACTATTGAGACCTTAGAGATAAGCATAGGCTGCGCCTACTACGTGCTTTCCTACATACCCAAGGTCAAGGCTATACTGACGAGAAACCCCGTCATAGGCAAGGCCTTCAGCGACGCAGGCATTAAGGTCATCATCCCGCCGACCTTTAACAGGGAGGAGTGGAGGGGCGAGAGGATAAGGGCCATGATAGCTGAGGGCGACCCAAGGTGGAAGGAGGCGGTAACCCCTTCCGTGGCCAGGTTCATTGAGGAGATAGGCGGCGCGGAGAGGATCAGGAGGATAACCTCAGGGGACTAGAGCTGAGATATTATAGTCAACCTTATCCTTAGCAGCTTGGCGTGAGCTGACATAGGTCAACCTTATACCTTAGCAGCCCGGCAAGCCCGTCGAACGTCTTTAGGAACCACTCGGACTCTGGCAGGGACTCGGGTATTATGTATACCTTCGCGCCGGAGGCTCCCGCCCTCTCCTTCCAGGCCTCCACGTCAGGTCTGCTTTCATGGATCAAAAGTGCCGAGAGAGCCCCCATCTCTATGGCCTTAGCTACGTCATCAGGTCCATAGATTACAAGCCCTGTGCCCTTGGCCAGGTGCATTTTGAACGTCTCGAAGGCGTTCATGACGTCCCTGTAGAGCGAGAGCTGGACCACGTCCTGGGCCTTAGATATGACCTCTCTAAGCCCCTCCTCACCTTGATAGGACACATCTATGAGGTGCGGGTCGACGAGCTTTTGAAGCCTATAGTCGAGGTAACCTGACTTGACGAAGTCGGCCTTAGCATAGCCTGGCCCGGCCACGACCACAGCCTTAAGCTTGCCAGACTCAAGTATTGGCAGGAAGAGCTCATTGGCCCGTTGAGCGACCTTCTTCAGGAAATCGTCAACCATCTGTTCTATTATTCTGTCGTATCTCCTCTGGCTCTGGCCTCCCATCATGTGCTTGCCAGGTATGTAGTCCTCTAGCTCGTCCAGGACCTCAACCCTTGACCCCTTGACGAGGCCTATGGTGGCCTGGTCCCTCTCAACTATTATTATGCCAACGGAGTCCTCGGCCTCAAGCATGTTCTCGAGGATCTCCGTTATGAACCTCTTGTCGGTCCTGTAGTAAAAGACGGGCACCTTCTCTGGCGGGCTGAACATGTAACACTTGAAGTCGCCCGTGTCGAGGTTCTCTCCGCAGAAGATGACGAGGCCGTTCTGGGGGACCTTCGATATCATGGAGAGCCTGTCCAGGGCTGCTGATATGGCCCTCTTCACGGCGTTCCTGGTCCTCTTGAGCTTTATGTTGTCGGCTAGGGAGAGCTCCTCCCTGAGCATCTGGGTCACATCACTTACGGGCCTTCCAGGCGGTATGTAGAGGCTAAGTAGCACGGTAGCTGGTGCTGACCACTGCTTGAGCTCTGAGAGTACGTCCTTCAGCGTCCTCTTATCGACCAGCAGCTTCTTCTCAAGCTCCTCGCTCATGGCCCTTCCGATACCGGGTTCGCCGCACAAGCTATAAGAACTTCTAAGGACCCGTGAACCAGCATCTGCATCATGACCTTGGCGCAGTGAAGGCCACCCAGTCACGTGCAGCGTTCTCAGTAGCCCTGCGGAAGCGACCCTTGAGGTCTGTAACCTTTTACGTAACTACTCGTTATTTTAATCACTTCTAATCCCCTTAATGCCATTAAGCAAGCTGGGGCTGTGCGCCTAGTCATTTCATTTTATAAGCTTTTCCGCCAACTCTTCGAGCGGAGGCGCCACCGTGAAGCCTATGAGCAGTCGCGAGGTGGAGGAGGGCGCCCAGTGAAGCTCCCCGCGTCGTGGCTGGGAGCCCATGCTCCCTGACCTAGGCGTGGGGAGGGGGGAGGAGTGATGAGGCCAAGTAAGTAATGGTCACGAAAGGCGACCATTAGTCACGATGAAGGCTAAACTCTCAGCGGGCTAGATAGGTATTTTTGACTTCATTGACCTGCAGCCGGTGCCCTGGCCCTGACGACGAACCCTTTCTATAATTGGCACAGAGCTAGCTGAAGGGCGTTAGCCTCTCCTTAAAGTCCCCTGGCTAAGGGCTAAAGGGGCTCCCAAGGGCTTAGAAAAGGTGTTCAGGTTGCCCAGGAGGAAACAGGGCCTGAACCCTCGCGAGCTGAGGTCCCAGCTGCTTGAGCTGTTGAGGCTCGTCAGCGTCGCCAAGGGTAAGGTCGAGCGGGAGGAGTGGAGGCTGAGGAGCCTAGCGCGGGGCAGGGAGGAGGTGTTAGGTCAGCTCTTGTTGCAGCTTTACGCCATAGAGCGGCTGCTCGAGATGATAAGCCTTAGGCTCAACACGTTAATAGTGGTTGGCTACGTGGACTGGAGGTCGATAGCCCTGGCAATGGACCTGGTAAGGCAGACCTTAGCCCGTTACAGGGGCCTTCCGCCTGAGCTGACGAGCCAGCTTGCGACTATGCAGACCTACCTAACGAATATATGGGCTGGCATCGAGGGCTCCCTGGGAGATGAGGTAAGTCCCACAGCCCTTAGCGAGGTAAGGGGCGAGGCCTCGAAGGTTATAGAGGAGGCGGAGGAGGAGGCCAGGAGGAGGTCAGGGTCCACGTCATCTGGGATGCCTATTCCTCTGGGATAGGCTTAAGCCTTTTAACCATGACGTAGGCGTCTTCGCCGTCCCTGTAATAACCCCTTATTATCCTAGCCTTCACGAAGCCGAACCTCTCATACATGTTTATGGCAGGCTGATTCGAAACCCTCACCTCAAGGTACACAGAGTCAACGTCGTACTTCTCCTCAAATATCTTGAGCGCCTCGCTCATGAGAGCAGAGCCTATTCCACGTCTTCTGTACTCCTGCAGCACCGCTATCGAGATCACGTGGCCTACCCTGGCCGAGCCCGAGAAGACCCTCTTGAACACGTCTAGAGGACCTGAGCGCTTATGAGCGGGCTCGAGCTCATTTTCGAGTCCCATTAACACCCTGTCATGGGTCTCCTCAACCCTGTTCATCATGTAGCCTACTATTTTGCCGCCTATCTCAGCTACAAGGAATAGGTCACCCCATTCAGATAAGACGTACTGATAAAAGCCATACCAATAGTTCTCAGGGAGGCTTCGTAGGTTCACCTCGATTACTTGGTCTATGTCAGCCTCTGTGGCCCTTCTTATTATATACCTTAGCTCACTTTTGACTTCAGTCAAGTCTTGCACCTCTACTGGCGACTTAGAGGCCTGTTAGCGCTATTAAACTTAAAGCGAGGCCCGTATAACCCTGGGCTGAGCGTAAGTTGGACCAGGACTTACGACATCCATCACTTGACATAACGGGCACTCTGTCAACGGAGCTTAAGGGCCACTGCGTGGCGCTAGGGGTTACCGCTAGCGCCTCGATATACAGGGCCCTCGACACGGCCAGGGGGCTCATGAGAAGGGGAGCTGACGTAAGGGTCTTGTTAACTAAGGAGGCCTCTCGCCTTATCTCACCAACGCTGTTCGAGTGGGCCACAGGTCACAGGGCTATCGTGGAGGTAGGCGGCGAGATAGAGCACGTGAGCCTAGCGAGGGACTGCTCAGGCCTTCTCGTGGCGCCCGCCACTTACTCTACTTTAGCTAAGATAGCCTATGGGATAGTTGATAACCCCGTCGCGCTGACGGCCATTACTATGTTAGGCTATGGCAAGCGCGTCTCGGTAGTGCCAGCGATGCACGAGGGCATGGAGAGGAGCCCGCAGTACGGGGAAATCGAGGCCAGGCTCAGGTCGCAGGGGATCCTAATAATACCGCCTAGGATCGCTGAGGGCGCGGCCAAGTATCCCGACCCATACCTAGTGGCCAGGGTCTTCACGAGCTTCGTGCTGAGGGGCCTCGACCTCAAGGGCCTAAAGGTGCTGGTCACAGCTGGGGCCACAAGGAGCTGGATCGACAGGGTTAGGTTCGTGACGAACCCAAGCTCAGGCAGGATGGGAGTAGAGGTCGCTATAGAGGCGTTCGCTAGAGGGGCTTCTGTAGACCTGGTTCATGGCCACGTCAGCGTTGAGATACCTCACTTCATAAGGTCTTACCCTGTTGAGACCACGGAGGAGATGGCGGACAAGATCAAGGAGCTAACGTCAGGCCAGACCTACGATATAGTGGTGGGCGCTGCGGCCCCTCTTGACTTCAGGGTTCGGGAGCCATCACAAGGGAAGCTCAAGAGCGACGGGACTTACACCATAACGTTGGAGCCTTCCCCCAAGACCCTTCATAGCATAGTCAAAAGGCCCAAGGTCCTGATCTCCTTCGCGGCTGACGTGGTTAATGGGGACGAGGAGCTCTTAGCGTCAGCCCTTGAGAAGGCCTCAAAGTACGGCGCCGACCTAGTGGTCGCCAACCCTGTTAACGTGGGCTCCTACGGCTTCGCCAGCGTCTATGATTACACGGTCATAGTGAGGGCATCATCAGGAAGCTATGTCAACCTGGGCCTCCAGAGGAAGGAGGTTATAGCGAGGCGCCTCTTAGACGAAGCCCTGGCATTACTTAGGGCTCGTTCCCCTTCAACATAAGTTTATATAGTCTTATCAAGCACTTTGCAATATAGGGCTCATGGCAAAGAGGGTAACGATAGATGACGTTATCAGGATAGATTATGATAAGGCCTACCGTGCTATAACCGACTTCATAAGGTGGTTCCTTGAGGACACAGGGCTCAAGGGCTTTGTAATAGGCGTGAGTGGGGGCGTGGACTCAGCCACCACCTACTATCTGGCGGTTAAGGCGGTCGGGGTTGACAAGGTCCAGGCGCTTATACTTCACGACTCCACTGTGACTCCAAAGGAGGACGTGGAGGACGCCAAGTCCTTGGTTAAGGCCGTTGGAGGCGCCCTGCACATAATAGACATAGCCCCCATAGTTGAAGCCTTCACGTCGGCCATACCCATCTACGAGCAGAGCGACGTAGTGCCTGTAGGCAACGTAAGGGCCAGGGTAAGGATGACAATTCTTTACTACTACGCAAACAAGATGGGGAGGGCTGTCCTAGGGACCGGCGATAGGAGTGAGGCCTTCCTGGGCTACTTCACGAAGTACGGCGACGGAGGTGTCGACCTGCTGCCGATAGCCCCGTTGCTCAAGAGCCAGGTCAGGAGGCTGGCTGTCAGGCTGGGTGTGCCTGAGGGGGTGGCCTTCAAGCCGAGCAGCCCAAGGCTCTGGGCAGGGCAGACGGCCGAGGGGGAGCTAGGCGTAAGCTATGAGCAGGTGGATGTAGTGATTCACGCGCTGGAAGACCTGAAGATGGACGTTGAGGAGGCCGCAGAGGCGACAGGGGTCCCGATAGATGTCATAAACAGAATGCTGTATATGAATAAGACCTCTAGGCATAAGAGGCAGATGCCCCCATCGCCATCCATCTTAGAGGTCGTAAGGTATCTATGAAAGAGGCCTGGAGCAAGGACATACCCCTCTGCGCCTCGGCGCCGCATCACATAACCGCAGCCTTCTCGCCTCGATGGACCGAGGACCGCTTGACCACAGGCTCTGTAGGGGTGGGTCTTGCGGTAGAGCCGAGGCTTACGATCTGCACAGGGACGAGCTTAGGAGGGCCCGTTACGAGTACGGCTGGCAAGGTGCTTAAGCTCCTGGGCGTTGAGGGCGTCACGGTGTCAGCCTCCCGCGCCCTTCCCTGGGGGGCGGGCTACGCGTCAAGCGGCGCCAGCGCTGTGGCCGCAGCCCTTCTGGCCTCAGCCCTAAGGGGCGTTAGCATTAGTAGGTCTCTACAGGCGGCCCACGCGGTTGAGGTTGAGGACAGGACAGGGCTAGGCGATGTGCTTGCCATATCCTGCGGCATAGGCGTGGTGCTGAGGAGGAGGCCTGGGGCCCCTGGCCTTGGCGAGGTTGACTGTGCACCAGCCCCTCCGTCAGTGTCAGTCATAGCGCTTGAGACAGGCTTCATGAGCACACAGGAGCTGCTCTCAAGCCTTGGACAAAACTACTACTTGGCGTCAGAGGACCTTGTAAAGGCCCTTGACAAGGACCTCAGCTTTGACAGGTTCACGTCACTGGTGACACAGTTCGCGGAGTCGCTTGGGCTGGCTAGGTGGTTGCTTGGCGAGGGCGCCAATGAAGTGATTAGGAGGACGCCAGGTCTCATAGGTTATTACGTTAAGAAAAGGCTCTTGGTATTGCTGGTCGAAAGGGACGAGGCCTACGACGCTGTGAAATACACGACCTCAAACTACAGGTTTAAGGCCCGTTTACTGGAGCCTTCCCGCGAAGGGCCCTCGCTGACGCTCGTCGCCTGAACATAAGGCGGTCATAGGGGAAGGTGGACTTTGGAGCTCAGTAAGAGGACAGCAAGTGTTTAGCCAAACCAATTATAAGCCCTCATATCATCAATAGGGACGGGCCTAAACAGGTGAGCCAAGTGGAGGAGATGCCCCCAACGCACCCGAGGTATTGGTCACTGGTTACTAGGCAGAAGCTCGTGGAAGCCTTAAGGGAGGGCATAGTCGTTCCCCACGGGCTTATATCACATGGGCGCGGCGAGGCGTTTGACTACCTGCTGGGCGAGCGCAGCCATGACTTTGCCATTGAGGCGGAGAGGGCCGCCGTGGCGGCAATGATGGTGGCCAGGAAACCCATAATATCAGTTAACGGCAACTATGCCGCCTTAGCCGCTGACGAAATAGTCCAGCTCTCAGAGGTCCTAGGGGTCCCCATTGAGGTTAACCTCTTCCACAGAACTGAGGAGAGGATCAAGAGGATAGAGGACTTCCTGAAGGCCCACGGCGCTAAGCTCATCTATGGAGTCGACTGTCAGAAGACTCACCTGCCTAACCTTCAGAGTCCAAGGGGAGTGGTGTGCGTTGATGGGATTTACTCCGCGGACTTCGTCTTAGTTGCCATTGAGGATGGGGACCGCACGGAGGCCTTGAGGAGGCTCGATAAGGTCGTGGCCGCAATAGACCTTAACCCCTTCAGTAGGACTGCCCAGGCGGCCTCAATAACTATCGTTGACGAGGCTATAAGGGCTACAAGGAACATGATCAGGCTCGCAGAGGAGCTGAAGGGAAGGCCTAAGGACGACCTGAGGCTCATCCTGGCAAGCTACAGGAACTCCGAGATACTTAGCAGGGCCTTCAAGGCGCTGCTAGAGAGGCTCTCTCTCGCCGCCACCAAGGGCATCGTCCTGGACCTCGGCTTCCGTGACGAGGTAAGCCTTTGAATTCAGGGCGCCCCTTGTTATGGCCCTCTCTGCGAGCTCCAGTATCTGCTCCGCTAGGTCTATCTCCTTGGCGAGCTCCTCAGGGTAGAGCTCTTTCGCCTTCTTGAGAAACTCCACTATCATGGGCAGCGTGGTGAAGGCCATCCTCGCCACTAACTGCCTTGGCCTTCTGCTTGAGCGGAGCTGAGCCAGTACCCTGTCGGGGTCCAGGCTGTAGAACTGGAGCCTCAGTAACCTCAGCTCGTAGTCCTCGGTCTCCTGCGACCCCTCGAACTCGGAGAGGATCTCCTGGAGCTTGCGCCTGTCAGTTATCTCCCACCAGTGCTGGGTCGTGCTCCTGTAGGTGGTCCTTATGACGCCATAGGTCCTCTCAAGCGCGTAGAGCAGGGGGACAGGGTTATAATCGAGTCCCATGGACTTCAGCCTCTCCTTAACGCCTTTAAGGTCAAAGTCGCCCAGCTTGGCCTTGCCCCCTGCCAGGGAAGCGTCCAGTACGGCCTTGATCATATAGTAGCCTCTTTCGCCGTACTTGGCTATGAACTCCCTGAGGTCAGGCGTCTCGTCCATTTAGTATCGCCTTTTAACCGTCAGAGGCCCTCGTCCTGTTAGCAGAGGGAGTCGGTGGTTATCTGTGAATAGCAGGGTGCAGCCTAACCCTGAGGTTCCTCTGAACAAAACAGTGAAGGCGCCAGCGGTCATGGCCAGGGGTTTAACTAAGAGGTTCGGCAGGACGGTGGCCCTCAGGGGCGTCGACCTTGAGGTTGCTGAGGGCGAGGTGCACGTGCTGGCAGGACATAACGGGGCCGGTAAGACCACACTGTTCAGGCTCATACTGGGGTTGCTGAGGAGGGACGGAGGCGATCTCAAGGTTCTCGGCGTTGACCCACAGGACCCCATGTGGCCCTCCGTGCTGAGGTACGTCGGCTACGTGCCTGAGGACGCGCAGCCTTACGAGAGGCTGACAGGCTATGAATACCTCAGGTTCTTCGCCAAGGTTCATGCGTCAGACGCCGAGGAAGCCGATAAGATGATGTCGTGGGCCGTCCAGATCGCGGGCCTGTCAGATGCCGACCTGAGAAGGAAGGCCGGCGAGTACAGCAACGGCATGAAGAAGAGGCTCATGATAGCGAGGGCGCTGATGCACAGGCCAAGGCTCGTCCTGCTCGATGAGCCAACGAACGGACTTGACGTATTTGCGGCCCATGAGGTCAGGGAGCTGATAAAGGGCCTCTCCAGGATAGGCACAACGTTCCTGATAGCGACCCACAACATGGCTGAGGCCCAATACCTCGCTGATAGGGTCACGTTCCTAGCTTACGGCAAGGTCGTAGCGACAGGGACTGTGAAGGAGCTGCTGGAGGTCTACGGGGCCTCTGACCTAGAGGAGGCCTTCGTGAGGGCGGTGAGGTCCAGTGGCGGCCAGCCGTAGCTCAGCGCTAAGGACCGTCATATGGAAGGAGCTGATAGACATCGGCAGGGACAGGAGAGCCCTCGCGCTCATGATCTTGATACCGCTCGTTGGGCTGCCGCTCATGGCGTTAATAGCCAGCGGCCTCTCATCAGCTCAGGTAGTTACCGTCTACTTCGCGATCCTCGACAATAAGTCGTACCCTATAGTCAACTGGCTCTCCTCTCAGCTGAGGCAGGACGCGCTGCAGCAGGGACTCAACCTTAACATAACTATATCATCAGCTCCTCCCTCAGGGGTCTATGACGTAGAGGTCATAGTACCTTACGGGTTCTATGAGAACTTGTCGAAGCTGGACGGCGTTGCCGTCATGATTGTGAGAAGCATGGTCGGCAACTACGCGTCGCAAGAGGTGACAAGCCTCATATCATCAATAGTTTCACAGCTCAGCGGCCAGATAGTTGTTGAGAGGGTTGAGGAGCTAGCTAAGCTAGCTAACGTCAGTATTGTCCCATCCCAGCTGCTCAACCCCATCCAGCTCTCGAGCGGCTACTACCTCCCGAGCGGGGCTGCCGCCACGCAGCAACAGGTGCAGCTCTCGTTCTCGGTGAGGCTACTCGAGTTCTCCCTCTTCTTTGTCGTGAACCCAGCCATAGTGCTCGTCACCGACTCGTTCCTCGGCGAGAAGGAGAGGAAGACCCTTGAGGTCCTGTTGTCATCACCGATACCGAAGGAAAGCCTTGTCCTCGGGAAGCTCACATCGGCAGCTGTCATGGGCTTCATAATAGCGCTGGCTGACAGCGGTGGCGTCATAATTTACTTCCTGATGTTAGCAGGCTACGGCCTAAGGCTCACGCCTACCCTCCTCATGCTGAACCTGGTCGACGCGGCGGTGCTGGTGTTCATGACGTCAGCGCTAGTGACCCCAATTATACTGAGGAGCCCCTCAATAAGGGCTGCCCAGGCCTCCTCCTACGCGGTTATGATGGTGGCTCTAGGCATTTACTTCAGCGCGCTCTTCGTAAACGTGCAATCCCTTCCAACTTTCCTAAAGGTGTTACTTTTGGCAATACCGTTCACGGAGGCCTCAACAGCGCTCACAAGCTTTGTCCTAGGACAGGCGGCGCTAACGACTGTATACATCGCGATAATGCTAGGCTTCTCAGCAGCGTTCACGATCGCGGCCTTTAAGGCCCTGGACGTTGAGAAGCTGATAACGTCTAGGTGATGTCATGCTGGCCTCTTAGGCCTTGGCTTTATATAATCCTTTGGAGCCCTCTCAAAAGGCTCCAGGTACTTCCTCAGCACCTTAGGTACCACGACAGTTCCATCAGGCTCCTGGTAGTTCTCAAGGATGGCCGTTATAGTCCTCGTTGAGGCTATCCCAGTGCTGTTGAGAGTATGTACGTACTCGCCTCTCTCCATGCCTTTCCTTCTCACGAGCCTTATGTTGAGCCTGTAGGCCTGCCAGTCCGTGCAGTTGCTGGCGCTGACCATCTCCCTGTACTTGCCCTGGGCTGGCATCCAGACCTCAAGGTCGTACTTCTTGGCTGCACAAGCGCCTAGGTCGCCTGAGGCTATGTTGACAACCCTGTAGGGCAGCCCGAGGCCCTGGAAGAGCTCCTCAGCGTTTGAGATTATCTCCTCGTGTAGCTGCCTGCTCTCCTCAGGCTTTGAGAATATGAACTGCTCCACCTTATGGAACTGGTGCACCCTGAAGATCCCCTTAAGGTCCTTATTGGCGGCCCCTGCCTCCTTCCTGAAGGCGGGGCTTATTCCAACGAGCTTCTTAGGCAGCTCATCATCGTACATCTCCTCGTTATAGTAAAGCGCTGCCAGGGAATGTTCAGCGGTCGCTATGAGGTAAAGGTCCTCCCCCTCTATCTTGTAAATAGCGTCCTGGAACGTGGCGAGGTCTATGACGCCATTTATCACGTTATACCTCAACATGTAGGGGGGTAGCACCAGCTGATAGCCCTTTGCCGTAAGCTTGTCTATCGCGTAAAGGAGCAGGGCGAAGTCCAGCCAGACCAGGTCCTCGAACAGGTAATAGAACCTTGAACCGGCGACTTCGGAGGCCTTCAGCGTGTCGCCTAGCCTTAGGACCTGCTCAAGCATATCGGCGTGACCTACAGGCTTCCACTCTATTACATCGTGCTCCACCTTGAACCCATATCTCTCTGTTTGGGCTCTGAAGTCATCAAGGTGCTCCTTGTAGACCTTTGGCCTGCCCCAGAACCTGATGGGGGTCGTCGCCTCCTCGCCGCCGACCGGCACGTCCTCGAGTACTATGTTAGGCAGGCGCCATAACGCCTGCTCACGCTTTGCTTCAACCTCCTTAAGCTCGACCTCGGCCTCCTCTAGTCTCTTCCTGAGCTCCTTGGCCTGGGCTAGGAGCTTAGGGCGTTCTCCTTCCGTGGCCTTAGCTATGGCTGAGCTGATCACGTTGTGCTGGTGTCTAAGCTCGTTTATTTCCGCCTGTAACTTCCTCCAGTAGAGGTCGAGCTCTAAGGCTTCATCAACTATCTTTACGTCCATCTGCCTTTTGCGGACGGCCTCCCTTAGGGCGTCAGGGTTAGTTCTCAGCAGCGTCAGTATGCTCCAGGGCAACTCCTACGCCCTGATCGGCCTTAGGCCTGAACTTTTAAAGCGAAGCGGTTACAGCGGAAGGCTGTAGCGCTCCTACGTAACTACTAGCTGTTTTAATCACCTCTAAATACCATTTTGACGTGGGTCGCTTTTATATGGTATTACAGAAGCAGCTATGGTGACCCCCTACCTGATGACGGGCTCTGCTCACGAGGGTGGGGGTGACAAGGGTGTGGATGGGAGGGTAGTGGTGTTCCCCTCGACCAGCCCCAATGACTTAAGGGTGACGGTGTGTGACCCCTTAAGAGGGGTGCCGTGGCGGAACTAGAAGTAAGGAAAAGTTACGCCACGGGTAAACACGTAAGGTGGTGGACCGGCCGGGACTTGAACCCGGGACCTCTCGGGTGCAAGCCGAGCGCTCTTCCAGCTGAGCTACCGGCCCACCAGCGGCTAGGGTGTTCATAAGGGCTTTAAACCCTTAGCAGAGGACCGACAGCCTTGGCGACCTTTATTAAGGCCTGCGGTCACCCGGCCTTAGGAGGAGCATGAGCGACGACGAAGCTAGCAGGCTGAAGGACTACGAGTGGCTGCTCAAGAGGGTCTATGAGAAGATACCGCCCCGTAGTGGCCCTGGGGTGCTTGAGCTCCCTGAGCCACAGATCATAAGGGTCGGGACGCAGACCATAGTCAAGAACTTCAGGGAGATCTCTCAGAGGCTTAAGAGGGACCCTGACCTCGTTGCGAGGTACCTAATGAAGGAGTTAGCCTCTGCCGGAAGCTACGAGGAGGGGTCTGGGCAGCTGGTCCTCAACGTTAAGGTCTCAAGCAAAGTGCTCAGGCAACTTCTTGACATTTTCGTGAAGAACTACGTCAGGTGCCCCACCTGTGGCAGCATAGATACACATATAGAGAAGAGAGGCAAGGTGTGGGTGCTAGTGTGCGAGGCCTGCGGTGCTGAGCAGCCGCTTAAGCCCTTCTAACCCCTTGAGTTGGCACACCTATACTTAAGCTCCTTCATCAGCTTTAAATGGAACCCCTTTGCTTACTCTGGTGCAGCTCTTGGCGCAGATCCCGATGAAGTTCGACGTAGTAGTGGTGGGGGCAGGTCCCGCAGGCTCAGCGGCAGCCTACCTCCTAGCTAAGAAGGGCTTCAGGACGCTTCTGGTGGACAGGGGCAGAGGCCTCGGCGACAAGGAGCTCTTCGGGGGGAGGGTATATGCTCAGCCTCTAAGGGACGTGTGGCCGGAGCTTGACAAGGAGGCGCCCATACAGAGGTGGGTCACGAGGGAGAGAATAAGCGTTGTCTCAGGCGACAACGTGATTACCGTGGAGTATAAGGCTGGCTCTAAGAAGAGCTTCACTGCCCTCCTGCCTCAGCTGGCCTCCTGGATGTCAAGGAAGGCTGAGCAGGCAGGTGCTGTCTTCGTTAACGAGGTAACAGTTGACGAGCTTGTAGTTAAGGACGGTAAGTTCGTGGGCGTCAGAAGCGGCTCAGACGTCATAGAGGCCGACGTTGTCATAGACGCTGAGGGCGTTAACAGGCTCCTCCTGGAGAGGGCAGGCATCGTAGAGAGGCTGAAGCCGGACCATATAGCCCTGGGCGTGAAGGAGGTCCTCAGGACCGGAGCGCCCCAGCTCGAGGCCGCCTTTGGAATAGACAGCGATGAGGGCGTCGCCTGGGTAGTGGTAGGTGATGTGACCAGGGGGGTGCCAGGCGGCGGCTTCATATATACTAACAAGGACACCGTCAGCATAGGAGTAGTCCTTCACCTTAGACATGCTCTAGAGGCTGTGGAAAAGGGCATCCTCAAAGACCACGTGTCCGAGCTTGTGGAGGGCTTCAGGCTTCACCCGTTCTTCAGGAAGCTCTGGAAGGACGCCACGATATCGGAGTACGGCGCACACTTGACGATAGAGGGAGGGCTCAAGTTCTCGCCGCCTAGGCTTGTCTACCCAGGGCTCCTCATAGTCGGTGACGCCGCTGGTCTCCTGCTTACCACCGGCGTGAACTATAGAGGCGTCGACTACGCGGTCTACAGCGGCAAGCTCGCGGCCGAGGCCGTAGAGTACGCGAGGGACCATAGTGGCCTGACTTACGAGAACCTGAGGGCATATGAGGAGAAAGTTAAAGGTAGCTTCATGTACAGGGACCTCCTAAGGCACACCGCGGCAGAGGCCCTGATGAACAACCCTGAGCTGTTCTCAAGGCTTCCGGGCCTGATGACAAAGGTCCTCGCAGGCATCTACGAACAGGACTATAGCGTCAAGACTCCCTTTGAAGCGATAACCGAGGCACTTACAAGTGAGGGCGTAGATCTATTTAGCCTCATTTCGTTGGCCTGGCTGGCGGTGAGGGGGCTGTGAGCGCAGCACAGGCAGCCCAGGTCAAGAGGGAAGAGCCTAAGCAAATGAAGCTTGAGGACATACTTCAGAGCGACGTCTGGAACGTTGACGAGGAGCCCCACATAGTGATTGATTACACGAAGTGCGAGAAGTGTGAGGCCAAGCCCTGCGTTTACCTCTGCCCAGCGGGCTGTTACACGCTAGTTGGCGACAAGGTGGTCTTCAGCTACGAGTGGTGCGTGGAGTGCGGGACCTGCAGGGTCATCTGTCCTATGGACGCGATAAAGTGGGACTACCCCAAGAGCGGCCACGGCATAATTTACAGGTTCACGTGAGGTGATGTGAAGTGAGGATCGTAGTAGGGATGAAGTGGGTGCCTGGCACTCAGTCAGTCAGGATAGACCCAAAGACTGGCACCCTCATAAGGGAGGGCGTGCCGAGCATCGTGAACCCTCATGACCTGCCAGCCGTGGAGCTTGCCCTCAGGCTGAGGGACCGCTACGGCGGCGAGGTAATAGCGATATCAATGTCGCCGCCTCCGGCCGTGAAGGGGCTTGAGTACCTGGTCGGCATGGGCGTCGACAGGGCGATACTCCTGACGGACAGGGTCTACGCCGGCGCTGACACGCTGGCCACGAGTTACGTCCTGGCTAACGCCATAAGGAAGATAGACAGGGAGATCGGCAAGGTGGACCTGGCGGTCTTTGGACAGGAGACCACGGACTCCAGCACAGCTCATATAGCCGCTCAGACGGCCAGCTGGCTTGAGTGGCCGTACATTTACTATGTCCGTGACGCTTGGCTTGCAGACGACGGCAAGCTGCACGTTGAGAGAATACTTGAGGACGCCATTGAGGAGTGGGAGCTCGAGCTCCCAGCAATCATAAGCGTTGCTATGAAGTCAATTAAGCCGAGACCTGTGAGCTTGTATAATAAGATAAGGTTCAAGACGAGTCCCGAGGCACTAATAACGTGGACTAACAAGGAGCTTGGCCTTGACACGAGGTGCACAGGGCTTAAGGGCTCACCTACAATAGTGGCTAAGACCGTAGACGTACCTGAGGTACCGCGCAAGAAGGTCGTGTACACGCCAAAGGACGGTGATGACGCTGCTAGGTGGATCATAGAGGCCCTCCTTAAGGACGAGAAGGCATCAAAGGCCCTTATCAAGGCCTTGAAGGAGGGGTGATGTAAGGTGAGCTGGAGCGGGACTGAGACTTCGGCGACTCAACAGGTTCCCTGCAAGGACCTTTGTCCTGAGTGGGAGTGCAGGAACCCTGACGACTACAGGGGCGTCTGGGTGATAGGTGAGACAGGACCGGAGGGGGTCCTGGAGCCAAGCCTCCAGCTCCTGACGCCTGCCAGGAAGATAGCTGACAAGCTGAAGGTTAAGGTAACAGGGGTCCTGATAGGCTATGGCGTGAGGGATCTCGCGAAGCAGTTCATAGAGTACGGCGCTGACGAGGTCATAGTAGTTGACGACGAGAGGCTTAAGGAATATTCGCCGCAGGTGTACGGCGAGGTAGCGGTCCATCTAGTCAAGAAGTACAGGCCTGAAATGGTGTTCGTGGCAGGGACCATGAGGGGCAGGGAGCTGGCCCCCTACATAGCTAACCACCTGCGGGCCGGCATAACTGCCGACTGCACGGACTTCGACGCAGATGAGAAGACCAGGGACGTGTTCCAGATAAGGCCTCCCTTCGGGGCTGTTCTCCTGGCCTACATTAGGACGCCTAACAGGAGGCCCCAGATGGCGACGGCCAGGCCTAACGTCTTCCCTCTGCCGCCAAGGGATCCCGGCAGGACGGGCGAGGTCATTGAGGAGAAGATCGATCACGTGCCCAAGGCGAGGGCTAGGCTGGTGTCAAGGAAGGTCATACCTAGGACGGAGGCCCCGATAGAGAAGGCGGAAATAGTGGTAGGAGGTGGCAAGGGGCTCGGGACGCCTGAGGGCTTCAAGCAGCTTGAGGAGCTGGCGAAGGTCCTAGGTGCTGTCGTTGGCGGCAGCCGGAGGGCCGTGGACCTGGGCTGGATACCTCATGAAAGGCAGATAGGCCAGACGGGCAAGTCAATAAAGGCCGTCATATACATAGCGGTAGGCATAAGCGGCGCGGCCCAGCACATGTTTGGAGTGAGGGAGGCTGGCGTGGTCGTCGCTATCAACAAGGACCCAGCGGCGCCGATATTCTCGCAGGCCGATTATGGCGTTGTGGCTGACTACAGGGACGTAATACCTAGCCTAGTAAAGAGACTCGTCCAGCTCAAGGAGGAGCTTAAGAAGGGCTCCCCTGAACCTAAGGGCTGAGCCTTAATGAGCGATGAGACAGAGGAGCTGAAGACCTTCGAGGAAGCCTTGAGGAGGTACTCAACCCTTCTGGGCCTGAGGATCAACGTAGAGCTGGCTAAGAGCGTGGAGGCTGTCCAGGCTAAGATCATGAAGGACGTTGAGGCCTTCCTGAGCTCTGTGGACCTGGGGTCGCTGGACCTTTCAAACCTGTTGGCGAGGCTCTCCGACTCAGGTCGACTTTCTAATTACATAGTTGAGGTAGGCAGAGCGCTAAAAGACGAGGTGAGCCCAGATAAGGCTGAGGAGAGCCTAACTAAGGCCCTCGAAGGCGATGTGAGCAGTAGGGGCTCGCGGAGCGCCCTCCTGGTCTTTCAAGCGGTAGCTAGGGCGTATGCCTCTCACTATGAACGTAAGAACGGAACTGTTGAGGAGAAGACAGCGTACTGCCCTCTCTGCGGTAGCGAAAGCAGGACCATGGTCAGGGTAGGGGAGGAGTACCTCATGGTCTGTCACCTCTGCGGTTATGCGTGGAGGGTCTCAAGGAAGACCTTGGTCTGTCCGTTCTGCGGTAACTCGAACCCGTTCAGCATTGGCATTTTCATGGACAAGGACAGAAGGCTTGGTCTGGCCTACTGTCAGGAGTGCGGGTCCTCGTGGAGGGTCATACTAGACGAGAGGATTGCGTCAGCTCCTAGGATCCTGCTGCCCCTGCTGGCCCTCGCTGCCGAGAGGCTGAGGGACGCCTTGCCCGGAGGCGCCAGCGGCAAGGAGCCCCACGAGGGCAGTAGCGAGGGCCAGCTGGGAGGCGGAAATGATGAGGCCCAGGGTCAGCAGTGAGTAAAGGGGCAGGAGCCCGCTCAATAGTTGTCCTCTCTTAACTCCGGCTCGGGCAGCAATCCTCAGGACGTATAGCCCGACGAGCGGCATACCTACGACAACCATGTAAAGGCCTATCAGGGCAGCAACGCCGAGGACCCTGAGCAGGCCTGTCGTGCCCTTAGTCCTGCTGACTATGTCTGCAGCCCTTGACGCCGCCAAGAGAAAGGAGATCTCTGAGGCGCCTCCGACCATAGCGACCGTGAGGCCAACTATGCTGATCGCCGTGGGGAGGGGCTGAGGCATCCCTGAGAGGTATGCAGCGACAGCGATGAGCAGGCCACCGGTCATCAGGGGAGGGCCCATGGCCACCTCTATACGGCTTGATAGCAGCGAGCTTAGCTTTCCCTCGTCAGCCTTCGTCGCTTGGGCTCTCTGGTCTAACTCCAAGGGGCTCCACCCTGGCCGGGATCCCTAGGACCTTGTTTAAGTACTTCGCAGTGAAGGAGGGGTCGAAGCCCCGGGAGCCGTCAACTATTACTTCCTTGGGCCTGGCGTCCTTCACGTATTCAACTATCTCCCAGAACGATGCATGGTCGCTGAACGCCACGTTGTAAACGTTTTCCCTGACCTGCACGGAGACCCCTCTCCTCTCAAGGCCTGTAAGCACTATGTGAACCCCTGGCATCCTCTTAAGGGAAACCCCCTTAGCACTATGGACAAATATAACGGTGCCGGGTGTTGCCTCCTCCCTCGTATATATGCCCACGTCCCCGAGCTCAATACCATAGAACTTTGACGCTATCTGGGCCAGCTTTAGCGTCGTTACATCAGCTAGGAACCTTTCCTTAACCCCTCTGATCCTTAGCTCCACCATGACCTCCTGCAGCTTTCCGTTGAAGCCGTAAACCCATATCGCCTTGTCCTTCGAGTTCCTCTCGATTATTTCGATAAGCGCTGCGAGCGCGTCCCACTCCGTGCCCTTGCGGGATAGGTGTGGGCTGCCGTAGGTCGCGTCGAGAACCAGTACGTCAAGTCCCTCTATTGGGACGGTCCCTGGCATCTTGAAGTCCCCTGTGTAGGCGGCGCTCCCTTCCTTGGTTTCGACGAGGACCTGGGCGCTCCCCGCTATGTGCCTGGAGGGCTTCAGCAACACGACGTCGTCCTCGAACCGGAAGGGCTTATCATAGTCCAGGGCTAGCACCTTGGAGCTCGGTATGTTGAAGCCTAAGACCTTGAGGAACTCATGCGTTATAGGCGTGGCTACTATGAAGAGGCTATAAGAGACGCTACGCGCGAGGTAGCGTGTATGGTCCTCGTGAGCGTGCGTTACTGCCCTGAGGGGGCGATTATCGTAGGAGTCAGCGACGACGCTCTTACCTAAGGTTATGGCGCCATTTGGCAGCACCGATGCCAGCTTCCTCAACGGTTCCCCCTCAGCCGTGACTAGGTTAGGATTATGTAGGTTAAGGGGGTGGTCCCGCCGCGGGGAATCGAACCCCGGACCACCCGGTATCGGCCGGAGGGGCTGGGCCTCCAGCCGCCCCGTCCCACTACAGCCGGGCGCTCTGCCGCTGAGCTACGGCGGGCCTACCCCCTGTCTGTACTGACTTAAGCGTCGTTTAAAGTTTTTCATGATAATTTGGTCTCGCATATGTCCTTGGCTAGCTCCGTCAGCCTGCCAGTAATGTCACTTAGGGAAAGGGCCGTCCTAAGTAACTTGCTGCCTAGGACCTTGTATTGAGCGCCCTCTTCCAGCAGGTCCCTTCTAAAGCTCTCTGATAACGCCTTGAGCTCCCTGAGAGGGCCTTCGAGCCCCCTGCAGAGGTCAGGTCTCGACATGAGCTCCGTCAGCAGGCTAGTGAGCTGAGAGTTCAAAGATGTCAGCAAAGCTATTACGACACAGGAGAGCAAAGTGGCCACGTTATGCTCTGCCAGACCTTCTGTTAACACGGTACGATGACAGCCAGCCTCAAAGTCCTTGGACGTTGTGTTAAGTTGTCTGAGTATATAATCTATTTCGTCGAGCCCCTTTCGCACAGCCCTCCAGGCAAGCTCGTAGTACTCCTCAGACAGCATTTGGGTCCTCACTTTAAACTTATTTTCTCTGAGCAGAACTTTAGGCCCTGAAGGGCCGTGCACATGAGTGCCGAGTCCAGCGAGAGGTCCGCTAAATATTCTGACATAGTATATGAGATGCTTAAGAGGGACATCCTGAGTAGGAAGTTCGAGCCCAAGGACAAGCTCAGCGAGACGGCGCTGGCCAAGATGTATAACGTCAGCAGAACGCCTGTCAGGGAAGCCCTGCACAAGCTTGAGAAGGAGGGCCTTGTGGTTAAGCTGAGCGACGGCTACCACGTATCATTCTTGACAAAGGAGCAGATACTCAAGATCTTTGAGGTCAGGGCGGTCCTTGAGGCGTTAGCTGCCGAGAAAGCTGCTGAGAACAGGGACCCAGAGCTTTTGATGAGGCTGAGGGAAGCCGCCGAGAAATTCAAGGGCGCTGACAAGGGCAACCCGTTGGCGCTGGCGCAGGCTAACAGCGAGTTCCACGACGTTATCGCAGAAATGTGTGGAAACGAATACCTTAGGGACATGTTGAAGGACCTTAGGAACAAGCTGGCCATAGTGAGAGTTGACCTCTTCGCTTCAAGCAGCAGGGTAGAGCAGGAGATAGAGGAGCACTGGCGCATATACGAGGCCATAGAGAAGGGCGATCCGCAGGCGGCGCGAGAGGCCGCGCTAAGGCATCAGCTTAACTTGATGGAGTTCATAAAGTCAAAGAAGATGATAGGCGGCATCCTCATATAGCCCCTTAAAATAGCCCCTTAGAGCAGCAAACTTCAGACATAAGCTCTTAACCTCATTGACCTGGAGAAGAGGGGAGGCGCTATGTCGCTAAGGCTCGGCACCACGCCGCAGCTTAAGGTTCCGCCCAAGGGGGAGCGCTACGATGTTGTTATAGTGGGAGGAGGGCCTGCAGGCCTCTCGGCGGCCGTGTACGCTGCCAGGTTCTTGCTGAAGTCGATTGTAGTCACTGAGGACATAGGGGGTCAGCTGAACCTGACCAACGAAGTTGACGATTATCCGGCCATGTTAAAAATCAGTGCAACAGAGCTCATTTCGAGGTTCAGGGCTCACGCTGAGAAGCTGTTCGGGGTTCCTGTCTACAGCGGCGTAACTGTCCAGGGGTTCGAGAAGGCCAGCGATGTTGAGTACAGGGTCATGGGGACCAAAGGCCTTGACGTGTTTACTAAGGCCATAATACTTGCAGTAGGATCCAGGAGAAGGAAGCTGGGCGTCCCCGGGGAGAAGGAGTTCACGGGCCGCGGCGTGAGCTACTGCAGCATCTGTGACGCACCGCTTTACAAGGGCAAAGAGGCGGCCGTCGTTGTGGGAGGGGGTGACGCTGCCTTAGAGGGCGCGATACTCCTCTCTGGCTACGTAAAGAAGGTCTACCTAGTCCACAGGAGAAGGGAGTTCAGGGCCAAGCCCTTCTACGTTGAGGAGGCCCTCAAGAGGCCCAACATAGAGTTCATACTAGACTCCGTCGTAAAGGAGATACGTGGCGATAAGGTAGTCAGAAGTGTCATAGTCCAGGGCAAGGATGGCGCTACCCGTGAGCTGGCAGTCGATGGCGTCTTCGTGGAGATAGGATTCGAGCCGCCTAAAGACTGGTACCAGTCCCTTGGCCTTGAGGTTGACGAGCTAGGGTACGTAAAGACCGACATGTGGATGAGGACCAACCTGCCAGGGGTATTCGCTGCAGGGGACGCGATAAGTCTTTGGAGGGGCTTCAGGCAGATAGTCAACGCGGCTGCATCTGGGGCTATAGCCGCTTATAGCGCATATACTTACCTAACTGAGAAGGGCCTCGTAAGGAGGCCAGGGGCCCAGAAGGCCTAGGTGGAAAGGGAATGGAGGTAAGGGCAGAGGAGGACGTTTACAGGCTCCTTGATCAGAGGCTGATAAAGCAGGGCTACCACCTAGTAGGCAGGCACAGCTCAGTCAAGAAGTGCTACTGGAACCACGCGGCCCTAGTCGAAGGGAGGTTCTGCTACAAGGGCAAGTTCTATGGCATAGAGAGCCACAGGTGCATTCAGCTAAGCGTCACAAACCACTGGTGCTGGAACGCCTGCCTGCACTGCTGGAGGCTGAGGCCCCAGGACGTAGGGATCCAGTGGAATGAGACCAGGATGCCCTTCGCTGATGACCCCCGCTCTATAGTTGAGGGTGCCATCAGGGAGTACAGGAGGATAGTAAGTGGCTACAAGGGCAGACCCGGCGTTGACCCGAAGATGTACCAGGAGGCCATGAACCCTAAGCACGTAGCCATAAGTCTGACAGGTGAGGCCACGCTGTACCCTATGTTAGGCGAGCTCATAAAGGAGTTCCACAGGAGGGGCATAACCACGTTCCTTGTGACCAGGGGGGTGAGGCCCGACGTCCTGGCCAACCTGGAAGAGGAGCCCACGCAGATATACGTGAGCTTAGAGGCGTGGGATAAGGAGTCCTACAACTACTTCAACAGGCCTCTAGTGCCTAGGGCATGGGAGCTAACCCTTGAAACCCTTCAGCTGCTTCCAAGCTTCTCGTCGACTACAGTATATAGGATAACCATAGTGAAGGGCTTCAACGACAACGATGCCGCGCTGAGGGGCTTCGCTGAGCTCGTTAAGCTTGGCATGCCTGATTACATAGAGGTCAAGGCCTACATGTACGTCGGCGCTAGCAGGAACAGGCTGCGCCTTGAGAATATGCCAAGACATGAGGAGGTCAAAGCCATAGCCAGGAAGCTCAGCGAGCTCACAGGGTACCCTGTGGTGAGCGAGAGCGCTCCCAGCAGGGTTGTGCTTTTATCAAGGCTTGAGAGGCCCATTAGGTACGGGAATGCGCCTGTCGACTGGAACTCTCCAGATATACCTGCCCCTGGAGAGTACGAGGAGCCCAATGAGGCAGCGACCGCCTGAGGGCCCCCATGATGAGGCCTCGCATCGCTGAGGCTAGAGGCTGATGGGGATGGGCGCAAGCACTGAGGGGCCTGATACCATTAACGAGATCTCAAGGATCGTAGAGAAGATCCTCGTAAACTACAGGGTCTACTTTGATAAGGGCGAAGTCCTCAACAGCGACGGCAGGAGGCTGTTGGCCACGGCCCTTCGCTACGCAAGGCGAGCCCCGCCGCCTGTCAGAAGAAGGCTCAGGGAGACCCTTAGGGACCCCTCTTTGCAGGCCATCAGGAAGCTGGCTGAAGCTCTCGGCCTCGATCCGTCGGTGGCTGAAAACGGATGGCCTTATACTCTTTAGCTGGAGATAATTGAGCTCAGGGCCCTCTCGCACAGCTCCTTTGCGTCCTCGGGCCTCAGGATGGCCTGCGCACTAGATATTACTAAGCCCCCTATTGCCTCAACCCCTTTTGATGTCTTAAGCAGTATTATCTCACAGCCTTCAGCCCTGACATTACAGAGCTCAACGTCGACCTCGGGGAGCTTCAGGCTAGCCTGGCACTGCCCTGGGGCCTTCGGAAGCCTAAAGTAAAGGTCCACGAAGACCACGTTGACGGGCTCGCCCTTTATCGTGTCACTGACCTTAACTATTTGGCCTGTCCCAGCCTTAGTTACCTCAACATAGCTCATGTAGGGGTCACTCGGTTATGACAGGGGTCACAGGCACTAGTTCCGAGCCGCAGAACGGACACCTGTACTTGAGGGACCTCGCGTCCGCTGAGCAGAAGTAAGCGCCTAACTTAGCGGCGCACTTAGGACATGCGTAAACGACTTCAAACTTCCTGCTCCCAGGCTTCTGGCCGCTTAAGTCTAGCAGCCTGCCGCAGACACGGCACCTAACGGTGATCCAGCCGAGGTGTCCCATGGCGTTAGTGCCGCGGATCTTGCCTATGGTCATATTTACGCCTCCTCGCCCTCTCGGCGCGTTCAGGCTTAAAATCTGTCGTTTCACAGCGTTCATGGCTCTAAGGTGGGCTCTCTTGAGGGTAAGCAGACTAGCGCTGATCGTGATAGTGCTGTTCGCGGCCACGGTAGCTGTCGGCATTGTTGGCCTAGGGTTCTACTACTCCTATAAATCCGTCCTATCGCCGTTAGCCAAACCCGTGCAGCTCGGCTCCCTACTTTACAGGACGCATTCCATTGAATACAAGGTCTATGTATCGCCATCAGGCGACACGTACTATGTGAGCGTGGCTGTCAACGTCAGCGATAACACTACAAAGATAACTATGACTAGCCCCTCCGGCACAGTAGTAGGTTCCGTGCTACTTCACTTCAACGCGACCAACATAACCTGGGCGCTGATCAGCTTCGGCGGCCTTAATGAGAACCTGAGTGGGTCAAACCTGACAAACTACATACCTCTTATACTGACCGGGGTCAGCGTTAGTTACAACCCCTACACGGGAGCCATGAGCGTGGGCGCGTTCCCTGGCCTTGGCCCCCTCTACGGTCTATACTATTACAGCTCGTACTATGGTATTGATTGGAAGGGCCTGCTTCAGGGACAGCCAAGCTCGTCAACTGTCAGCGTGGGATATACGTTTGCGCCTGTAGACTTCAACGGCAAGAGCTTTAACGGTGTAATTATAACGATAACCCCCACAACGTCGCTGTTCGGCACGTACGGAGGGTACTCCATCAGCGCGTCGCTCATCAGCTTAAAGGGAGTTCCCGTGGCTACTCAGCTCATAGTGGGCACGGGCGGAGCCAATTACGTCTCTATGAGCCTCCTTCAGGTATCCGTATCGTAATGATCCCCCGAGGAGGCGGGCCCGGGGGGATTTGAACCCCCGACCACCGGCTCCCCTCGGCAAATGGAGGGCCTTAGAGGGCCGGCGCTCCGTCCTGACTGAGCTACGGGCCCCCACGCCGTTACTGTCAGGGAGCTTATTAAGCTGCTTCACGTGCCGTTAAATCCCCGGCCACAGAGTTTTTAGCCCCGAGACCTTCTGAGGAGCGTCAAGGAGGACCCGACTTGCCGGCCAGCAGCGAGGCGCTGACGGAGGCCATTAAGAGGGCCCTGGAGGCGTCAAAGAGGACAAGGTTTGACCAGAGCGTGGAGCTCGTGGTGACCCTTAGGGACTTTGACGTTAAGGGCTCTGAGGGCAGGTTCAGGGAGGTCGTGTTCTTGCCCCATAAACCGCCTAAGGAGCCTACGATCTGCGTTGTGGCCGCTGGAGACCTCCTTCTGGAGGCTAAGAAGCTTGGCGTTGTCACTATCTCAAGGGAGGACCTACAGGCGATGAGGGGCGATAAGAAGAAGGTCAAGTCGATCGGAAGGCAGTGCGACTGGGTACTAGTATCAGCAGACCTCATGGGGCAGGTAGGAAGCGTGCTAGGCCCTGCCCTAGGGCCTAGGGGTAAGGTGCCAGTGGCTATACCTCCCAGGGCCAGCCTAGCGGAGCTTGTAGAGAACTATAAGAGGGCTACGTGGGTCAGGGTGAGAGGCCAGCCTCAGATCATGGCGAGGATAGGAACGGCCTCTATGAACACCAATGACGTAGTTGAGAACGCCTTAGCGGTCCTTAACGTGATTGAGTCCAGGTTAGGCGCTTCCAAGGTGAACAGGGTTTACGTAAAGACGACGATGGGGGTTCCAATTATGGTTGGCCTGAGGTGATGGTCCGTGTCGGCAGCTGTTCAGAGGAAGCTTGGAAGACGTGAGCCGCCTGAGGATAAGAAAAGGACCGTAGAGGAGCTGACGAAACTGCTAGAAGGCCATAGGTACGTCCTCTTCGCTGATCTAGAGGGCCTACCGGCTAAGCAGCTGCAGTTGATAAGGAAGCAGCTCAGGGGAAGGGCTGCATTCAAGGTCTCTAAGAAGAACCTGGTTTACCTGGCGCTCGAGAGGAAAGGCCTCAGTCGCAAGGTCCTCGAGCCGTACTTAAAGCATGGAGTCCTCGTGATCTTCACTGACGAGAACCCCTTCTTGCTGGCTTTTGAGATAGACAAACTCAGGATGCCAGCGCCTGCTAAGCCAGGAGATAAGGCCACTAAGGACATAGTCATCCCTGAGGGCGACACAGGCCTGAGGCCAGGTCCTATAGTCAGCGTCTTCGGTAAGCTCAAGATACCCTATGAGGTAAGGAAGGGCACCATTTACATAAAGAGCGACACTGTCGTAGCTAAGGCCGGGGACGTTATACAGCCTGAGCTGGCAAGCCTGTTGCAGCAGCTTGGAATACAGCCCATGGAGATAGGGCTTAAGCTGGTGGCCGCCTGGGACGGCAAGACCGTAATACCAGGCGACATGCTGCACCTAGACATAGAGGGAACTAGGTCACAGATACTTGATGCTGAGAGGGAATCACTGTCCTTAGCCGTCGCTACAGGGTACTTCGAGGTGCCCGAGGTTGTCTCGCTGCTTCTCGGCGCTGCGGCCTCTGAGGCGACAGCTGTCATAAGGTCGGCAGGGCTTGTCGTTGATGCTGACTCGGCCTCACTGTCAATAGCTCAGGCGATCGCTGAGGAGAACGCTATCGTAGCAGCCCTCGGTGACAAGGCCAAGGAGCTAGGCCTTGAAGCAACACCAACGCTGACCTCAGGGACCTCTTCTTCAAGCTCTTCTAGCGCTAGAGCTGAGACCAAGAAGGAGGAGAAGAAGGAAGAGCAGCAGGAAACGGACGTCAGCGCAGGCCTTGCAGGGCTCTTCGGCTCGTAGCAGCCCTTCTAGGCCGTCTGTGACGTTTCTAGGCTTTCGACTGCTTTGCATAAAGTAAGGTCAAGGTCCTAAGAGATAAAGGCGCGATTTCAGGTCTTGCTGCCCTGTCGAAGCACGAGGTAAGCGGGTTGGTGGTGGCCTTCAGGGCTAGCCTTAAAGATAAGGACTGTGGGAGCTTACAGGGGTTAACGTTCTACTAACGAGGACTAGGGGCGAGAAGCAACACCTTTATAACTCCTAGTTCGCCCGTGGCCAGGAGGGAATCAGCATGGTCCAGGAGGGCAAGGCTTACATCCACGCGGCCCTGGCCCTCTACTACGCTGGGGCCCAGATAACTGAGGACAACCTAAAGAAGGTCGTAGAGGCCCTCGGTATACAGGTTGACGAAGCTAAGGTCAAGATGTTGGTAGCCTCTCTGTCCCAGCTGAACCTAGAGGAGGTGCTTAAGGGCGCCGCTTTAGTGGCGGCTGCGCCTGCTGCAGCCCCTGCCTCAGCGCCTTCTGCTCAGCCGGCTGAGCAGACAGCCGAGGCCAAGGAGGAGAAGAAGGAGGAGAAGAAGGAGGCAAGCGAGGCTGAAATAAGCGAGGGCCTGGCAGGCCTCTTTGGCATGTGAAGGTACCTTATAAAGTCGCTTTCGGGCGTTTCTTCCGTAGCTAACGGGGTCTGGCCACTATGGCGAAGGTCGACCCTTCAGAGTATAGGCTGAGGTTCTTCAACGAGAAAGGTTACCAGAGGAAGCAGTGTAAGGTCGGGGGCGACTACTTCTGGACAGTCAACCCAAACTTTGACACTTGTCAGGACGTGCCGGACACGGCATACTGGTTTGACAAGATACCCTCCTCTGAACCCCTCACGGTCAGTCAGGCCAGGTCTAAGTTCATAGATTTCTTCAAGAAGAGAGGGCACGAGCCGGTCCCCCCAAGGCCTGTCGTGGCCAGGTGGAGGGAGGACCTGTACCTCACCATAGCGAGCATAGTTGTGTTTCAGCCGCACGTGACAAGTGGCCTGGTGCCCCCTCCTGCCAACCCTCTTGTAATTAGTCAGCCCTGCATAAGGCTTGAGGACATAGACAACGTGGGCCTGACCATAGGCAGGCACCTGACAACGTTCGAGATGGCAGCGCATCACGCGTTCAACTACCCCGATAAGTTCGTCTACTGGAAGGACGAGACGGTAGCTTATGCCAGGGAGTTCTTCGTAAAGGAGATAGGCATACCAGAGGACCTGATAGTCTTTAAGGAGTCTTGGTGGGAGGGCGGGGGTAACGCAGGTCCCTCCTTTGAGGTAACGGTCGGCGGGCTCGAGCTAGCCACCCTCGTGTTCATGCAGTACAGGTCCGTTGACGGCTCTTATGAGGAGCTGCCGCTTAGAATCGTTGACACGGGCTATGGCGTAGAGAGGATAGCGTGGTTCACCCAGAAGGTGCCAACGGCCTTCCACGCGATCTACGGCAGCCTTGTAGACGTCTTGAGGTCCGCGTTGGGGTTACCAAGACCTGACGACTCACTCCTCTGGGCGGCCTTCAGGAACGTCCACAACCTGAACCCTGATGACCTGAAAAGCGTGGAGAACTACTACAGGGCCGTGGCCAGCTGGTTAGGGTCAGATGTGGAGTCCATAAGGCCTGTCCTGGAGCGCGAGGCAAGGCTTTACAGCGTGCTCGATCACAGCAAGACGATAATGATGATGTTAGCTGATGGAGTTGTGCCCAGCAACTCTGGGGAGGGCTATTTGGCAAGGCTTGTGATAAGGAGGGCGCTCAGGCAGCTCAGGCAGCTCAGTCCAAGCTACTCCTTAGTAGAGATAGTTAACAGGCAGATAGAGCTCTGGAAGGACGACTTCCCGCAGGTCCGTGAGAACAGGGACTACATATTAGAGGCGGTAACCCTTGAGGAACAGAAGTACAAGGACCTGCTGGCCAGGGGGGAGAAGCTCATAGCGAGGGAGCTCTCAAGGCCCCTCACCGTTGACGACCTCATAAAGCTCTATGACAGCATGGGGGTCCCTCCAGAGGTGGTGGCCGAGGCTGCCTCCAGGCGCGGCATAAGCGTAGTAGTGCCTCCCAACTTCTACTCGATAGTAGCGGCCAGGCACAGGGCCCCGGCCAAGGTCAGGGCTATAGGTGAAGGCGTCTCGTTGCCGCAGGAGGTCATTGAGTGGGCCAGGAAGTTCCAGCCAACGGAGCTGCTGTTCCATAAGGACCCGTACCTGAGGTCCTTCAGGGCGAGGCTGTTAGGCTCCTATGGAGACTACGTTGTGCTGGACGCCACGGCCTTTTACGCGACCGGCGGAGGGCAGCTTCACGACACAGGTGTCCTTAACATATGCAGTGAGGAGTACAGAGTTGTTGACGTGGAGAAGGTAGGAGGGGTCATAGTTCACAAGCTTGACAGGGCAGTTTCAACAAGGGACTGCAGCGAGGTAGAGGGCAGGATAGACTGGGATAGGCGTTATAGGTTGATGAGGCATCATACGGCCACGCACGTTATCCTAGGGGCGGCCCGCAGGGTCCTCGGAAGGCACGTCTGGCAGGCAGGCGCTGAGAAAACCCCTGAGAAGGCCAGGCTTGATATAACACACCACAAGCCGCTCACAGATGAAGAGGTGAAGGCCATTGAGAAGCTGGCCAACGCCGCGGTTGACGCAAGGCTGCCCGTGAGAAAGGTATTCATGGATAGGAACGAGGCTGAGCGCAAGTACGGCTTTGCCATTTATGAAGGAGGTGTCCCAATGGAGAGACAGATAAGGCTTGTCGAGATAGAGGGCTGGGATGCCGAGGCCTGCTTTGGCACGCACCTTGACAACACTGGCGAGATAGGGGGGATCAAGATAGTCAACGTCGAGCGGATACAGGACGGCGTGGTGAGGCTCGAGTTCGTTGCAGGCACTAGGCTCTACGAGGAGATGGCTAAGGTAGAAGATGAAATGAGGACGTTGGCTAAGGAGCTTAAGGCAGGCCCCTCTGAGCTGCCTCAGGAGGTCAGGAAGCTGAAGGACGAGGCGGACGAGCTGAGGGAGGCTGTCAGGAGCTACAGGTCTATGTGGGTCTCTCAGGCCACAGAGCATGTTAAGGCTCAACAGCCTCTGAACGGGGTCAGGGTCGCGCTGCTCGTCTACCCAGAGAGGGACGTTAAGTCGGCGAGGGAGGCGCTCAGGGAGATAACGGATGAGGTCAGCGACTCCCTAGTGGTGCTCGCGATAAGGGACGTGAAGGGCTACAGATACGAGATAGGGGCAGGGAGAGGCGTAGGCTCGAGGGCGGACGTAGGTGAGCTCATCAAGGGGCTGAGCAACCTGCTGAGCCTTCAGGGTGGCGGCAAGGGCACCTATGGAAGCTTCAGCGCGGCCGAGCCGCCTGAGAAGGTCCTAGAGGCTATAAAGAGGGTGCTAGGCTCTTAGGTCACCAAAGGGGGCTGACCTTAAGTAGCTCTTGGTCAAGCCTCCTGTAGAATCTGTTCCACCACTCTATGATTTTCTCCTTGCGATACATGGCGTCATCCCAGCCCTGAAGGCCGCTCTCAGCCGCTAGGGACGCTATTGCGTCAATGACCCTCTTAGACTCCCAAGGCGCTGGGGCTGCGTTGGCCTTCTTCTGGTACTCCGCAATGGTCTTGTAGACAGCCAGGCCGTGGGTATATACGTCAAGCTTCACGTTAAGCAGCCGCTCGTACATATCGTCGAGCATCTCCTCGGCCCACCCCCTGTGGAACCTGCAGAAGCCGGCGTTCGCCACGGCATATTCGAAGACGGCCCTTCTCAGAGCTGTTGTCGCATAATCGTCAGGGTCCCTGAAAGCCGGGCTGTAGTCCGTCCAGTACTTGCCAAGTACGTAAAGTGGCGCAAGGACGCCAGGGCTCCAGTAATAGTTAGGCGTGAAGTAGCCAGTGTCGCCGAAGGCCGCGTACACCAGCAGGTCCTCGAATCTCAGGCCAACGTCCTTTACCCTGTCAGGGTATATCCTGTCGAGCTCCTTGGCGGCAGCCCTCAGTCCAAGGGAGGCTATCACCCTGAGGACCTTAGGGGCTGAGTCGGACACTAAGAGCTCCAGTACCTTCCTTGCGGCCTCAGCGTTTCTCTTGCTGGTCTCAGGGCTCAGCGCCTCTGGGTCCATTACTGGAACGCTGTCGAGGCCTAACTCGTCGGGCCTCAGGAGACCCCTGTTAACGCTCTCGAACAGCCAGGCCAACATGTGGCCTGCCTCTATCGCGTCAAGGCCTAGGTTGTCAAGTAGGTCAACCAGCCTAGCGGCATCATCGACCGTTATTATACCAGATATGGGCCCGACGGCATGGGCAGGCTCGTAGTCAAGCTTTACGCCTTTATAGACCTTCTTACAGACCACGGGGCATGGCTCACCGCAGTTCTTAGAGGCCGGCGTCAACTTGCCCCCATCAAACACCTCCTGCTGGAAGGGAGCCCAGAAGCTCTCCATGACCTTGTTATGCACCTCGAGCCTGAGCCCCTTGCTCATGTAGGCCTGGCTATAGTTGAGGATGGGCACCAGGTCCTTATAGTGCGGGTAGTTGACGCCAAAGGTCCCTCCGGTCTTCATGGATGGGTCGAACCTGTACTTCACGGTCTTCTCGCTTAGCGCCTGTGAGTAAGGCTTCTTGAAGGTCTGCTGAGATATAGCGTTCAAAGCCGTAACGTCGCTTAGCTTTGGGTTAGGCCTCCTGTAGGTGCCGCCGAAGACTATCGCGGCGACATTATGTGCCTGGGCCATTACTGATCCACCCCCTCCTCTCGAGGCCGAGTCGGAGACTTCCGTTAGGTTAGCGGTCCTGTCGTCAAGGACGTAGCTGAATATGCCGGCGAACCTCGTCCTGAAGGCGCCAGGGCCCACAACCGCTACGCGGCCTTTGTTCTTAAGGACCTTGTCTCTCGAGAGGTCTACTAGGTACTTTGTAAGGGCCTTGGTGCCGCTCAGGCCCCCATAGCTGGCGTAGACCTTGTTAAGCTCTGCCTCGCTAATAGTACTAAGGTTAACTGACGTAGAGCCGTCCTGGGAACCGAAGAGCTCAATTACGAGGGGCTCGGGGCTCTTCCCAGTTATGACGAGGGCGTCAAGGCCCGTCCTGTAGAAGGAGTACGCGGCCCCTCCCATTTCACTTACGTGTAGCCCCATGCTGACAGGGCTCCTGAAGACCGCGACTATCCTGTGGCTTCCCACTACTGCACCTCCCGCGAAGGGGCCTATGCCTAGGACAAGGGGGTTCCCAGGCTCCAGCGGGTCATGCTCGTAAGACTTGAGGTCCATATGAACTTTCAGCCCAAGGTCTATGATACCATATATGTTGGGATCACTTATCTTTTCGAACCTGAAAGAACGCGTAGAAGCATCAATGTAAAGTACTTTGAACTCCACTTTTTGATACGCCTCCGGTCAAATACCCAAATAAAGTGAGCTAACCAGGAATTAAAAATATAAGCCTCTACCTTTCAGAACCTGAAAGGAGAACCATGAGGGCTTCCCAGCTCCTGGAGTACTCAGAGCCCATTTATGTACATCCCTCTACGACGATAGCTGACGTAGCAAGGCTTATGTTAGACATGAAGGCTGATGTAGTATTAGTGAAGTCCGGCTCTAAGGTACTCGGCATAGTGACAGAGCATGATATCGTGAGGGCGCTAGCGACGGGACTTTCGCCAGAGTCGGAAGTGTCAAGGATAATGTCAACGAACCTCGTAGTTGCCAGAAAGGACGAACCGCTAACCTCTGTAGTTAACAAGATGCTAGAGAACAATATCAGGCACATACCAATAGTAACGGACAAGGGCGACATTATTGGTGTGCTAAATATAAAGGACGTGGTAAGGGCCTTCGCCGCCTTCTCGGCATGGCCTTAAGGGATGCCCCAACTTTTTTAACTCAGTCCCTTTTCCTGCGTGTGGATAGCAATGCCTCAGGAGAAGGTGATATCGCTTCAAATCGAGGGAGGGGAGGCTAAGCCGGGTCCGCCTCTAGGACCCACGTTGTCGTCACTTGGCCTGAACGTTAAGCAGGTTGTTGACGAAATAAATGAGAGGACTAAGGACTTCAAGGGCATGACAATACCTGTGAAGATCATAGTTGACATGACTACGAAGAAGTACAGGATCGAGGTCGGCATACCCACCGTGACGGCCCTGTTGCTCAGGGAAGCTGGGACCCCTGAGCCCAGCGGCGACCCTCAGCATAAGAAGGTAGGCGATATAAGTCTTGAAAGCGTAATTAAGGTCACCCTGATGGTCAAGCCGAAGTTAACTGCTAAGACTCTGAAATCAGCTATCAAGACGACGCTTGGCACCGCGAGGAGCATAGGGCTCACGGTCAATGGGAAGGACCCCAAGGACGTTATAAAGGAGGTGGACTCAGGTCAACACGATGACCTCATAGCCAAGTACGAGGCTGAATGGCAGAGATCTTGAAATGGTCTCCGACCTTTCTTAAGGCCTTCTTAGTGCCTGTAATCATAGACGTAATCGTGGCCTTAACATCTGTGTGGCTTGTACTGACTTACGTAAGCTACCGTGAGGCGTCCCTGCTGGCGGCCCTGGCTATAGTGTCTGCTATGACCGCCTTCATAGCGCTTTCATTTCGTAGGGTAAGGTATCTCCTCAGAATTGAGAGGGTGCTGGCGTCGAGCTGTGGGGGCAGGCTAAGCTACTCCTTCCTTAGGGACGTAATAACTTGCTTTGAGGTGGAGAAGGGGCATTTCAGGGGGCTCTGCTACTCAGGACAGGAGTCAAGGCTATACTGTGTCAGCGCTAAGCTTCTTGGGGAGTCAAAGGACTCTGGTGACTTCTATTGTGTTAGGTTTGAGGAGGGCGCCTTCGACCCCAGGAACAAGGGCCTCTTCAGGGGACACTTAATGTTCTTAGCGGGCCAACAGGTCTTGGTAGGGGAGGGCGCGGTTGCCGTCCTAAAGGTCGCCAAGGACAGGTGCAAAGAAGGTCTCGAGAACTGCATATCGCTGCTTAAGAGCGCTTGAGCAGGGCCTCAGTAGGAGTAAAATAACGTTGCCCTACCTTAACGTGAGGGAGAGAGCGCTTGCAGATAACGGTCACAAATACCCTTGGGCGGAGGAAGGAGATCTTCAGGCCATGGTCTCCGCCCACCGTCGGCATGTACATCTGTGGCCCCACAGTATATGACTATGTTCACATAGGCCACGCCAGGACCTTTGTGGCCTTTGACGGCATTAAGAGGTACCTGTGGCTCAGGGGCTTCTCTGTTATGCACGTCCAGAACATCACTGACATAGACGATAAAATAATCAAAAGGGCCTCCGAGCTGGGCGTTGACTGGAAGCAGATCTCTGAAACCTATTCACGGGACTACCTTGAACTCCTGGAAAGGCTAAGGGTCAGGGTTGATGTGCACCCGAGGGTCACAGACCACATAGGGGACATCATAAAGTTCGTGCAGGGCCTCATAGACAAGGGCTACGCCTATGTGGCCCCTAGCGGCAGCGTCTACTTTGACGTTGACAGGTACCCCGACTACGGTCACCTCAGCGGCAATACTTCCAAGTCGATGTGGGACCAGGGGGAGGAGATAACCTCTGAGAAAAGGCATCCCTACGACTTTGCGCTGTGGAAGGCCGCAAAGCCTGGGGAGCCCTGGTGGGAGAGTCCCTGGGGCAGGGGTAGACCAGGCTGGCACATAGAGTGCAGCGTGATGAGCACGAGGTACCTGGGGCCTAAGATAGACATCCATGGCGGAGGGTCAGACCTGATATTTCCTCATCACGAGAACGAGAGGGCCCAGAGCGAGGGCCTGCTTGGCGACAAGTGGGTCAAGTACTGGCTGCACACGGGCATGTTAACGATAAGGGGCGAGAAGATGAGCAAGAGCCTCGGCAATATCATCAGCCTAAGGGATGCCCTGAAGGAGTGGGGTCCCGAGACCATAAGGATGTGGGTCCTCTCAGCTCACTACAGGTCCGTCCTAGAGTACTCAGAGCAGAGCCTCTCCCAGGCCAGGAGGCTTGTTGAGAGGCTACGCGACATAGCGGCTGACCTGGCAAGGAGGCTCTCAAAGGAGACCTACTCCCACTATGTAAAGGAGAGCGAGCTGGCGACGTTATTCAGGGTCCGCGAGCTCTCGAGGAACTGGCATGAGGCCATGTCTGACGACTTTAATATGGGCCAGGCCGTGAGCTACGTCTGGGAGTTCACGAACACCTATTACAAGGAGGTTACATCAAGCGAGTCAGCCGCTGTGCTGGCCCTTTCTCAGAGGGTTCTGACGGAGTTCAACAGGGTTTACGCCGTAGCTGATGACCTGCTTGAGGCGTCGCCTGTCGCGCCTGAGACAGGCGTTGAGGACTCCTTGGTGGACCTGCTAGTTGAGGTTAGGTCTCAGCTGAGGAGGTCAAAGATGTATGACTTAGCTGACTACATAAGGCTCAGGCTGTCGTCCTTGGGCTTCCTGCTCATGGATAAGGGAGATATAACAGAGTGGAAAAGGGCAGTGAGACAGGGCTCAGGAAACGCCTAGCTTCCTCTTATAGTCTGAGTAAAGGCCTTCAACAAGCCTTACCCACTCAGCGAGCCCTGAAGGGGAGTCAGGGTAAGCGTCGTAGAGCTCCGCTGCCCTCTTCATGTACTGGGCTACGAGAGCCAACTTGGGTAGAAGGGACGGCCTACCTAGCATCCTTAAAGCCAGGGAGACCTTGTCAAGCAGAGAGAGGTTGGCCTTCAGCTCACCTGAGACGCTGGTCTCATAGACCTGCTCTGAGTTCATTATCCCGTGCTTGAGGCCGTACTCTATATCGTCATTAGAGAGCCTCTGAAGGAATATCCTGAATATGTCAAGGGACGCCTGCCTACGCCCTATGGACCTTATGTAGTCTAAGTTTAGCCGCCACAGGGACTTAGCGCTGAAGTCGTTCTTAGCGTAGGCGTCAACTATCACCTTGGACGCGAAGTAGGCCGCCACCATGGCGTAGCCCATGCCGCCTCCGTGTACAGGGTTAACCGTGTAGCCATTGTCACCTATGCCTATGAAGTTGTCCCACACGAGCGTGTTGGCAGGCCTTCTCGTTGGGACCCTTGAGCCTGAGGCATTTATTACATATCTGTAGTTGTGTACTGCCTCGAGGCGGTCAAGCCTTTCCTTGAATATCACGTTAGGAGCTGGGTACCCCATGCCGTCCTGAACTCCAAGCCCTATATTGGCGACGTCCTTGCCTTCGGGGAAGAACCACCAGTATCCTCCTGGGGCCACCTCCTGGTTTACGTAAATCTTGAGATAAGAGGGCTCTTCTATCTCGTAGTTCAGGGCCCTTATCTCCCTGTAGGCCACGTTGGAGTCCTGCGGCTCCAGGGGCTCGTTGACGGGCCACTCCTTAGGCAGCATCCTCCTCAGCAGGCCGCTGTTCCCCGTGGCGTCAACTATCACCTTCCCTCTGAACACTATTTGCTCCCCCTTCTCGTCAATGACCTTGACGCCCGTCAGCCTGCCCGACTCAAGCAGCGGGGCCGTGACCCTTGTCCTGAGGTACACATCAACACCTGACCTCCTGGCCTCATCTATCAGCTCAAGGCCGTACTTGTTACGGTCTATTATGAAGCCCTCCCCCTTGACCCTTAGGGTGACGCCGCCGTAGGGGCTTATGATATCTATGCCGTCAACTGCCTGCTTCAGCGCAGGACCGCTCGGAAGGGGAAGGCCCGTGAACTCGAAGTGGTGCTTACCTATGGCGTCACCGCACGGCTTTCCCCAGACCTTCTCAGGCCCTACCAAGTCAACTCCTGCGACCCTAAGCCCGGAGCCCCTGAGGAAGTAGGCCAGCGAGGAGCCGGCGGGACCCAGGCCCACTATGACAACATCGTAGTCAGCTGTTCGCGTCAAGCCGCATCGGGCATCAGCACGTTTTCGGGGCATTTTAAGGCTTCTTTTAAACTTGGAGGTTTCGAGGAATGGTTCAGCTATTATTTAAATACATAAATAATTTTATAATGGCTGACCGAAAAACGCTACAGGCTAGTGTTGCTAAGATTACTCTACCTTAACTTCAACTCCCTGGGGCCGCTGGCCTTCCTTTTTCTTAATCCTTACCTCAAGTACGCCGTTGCGGTAAGACGCCTTGGCAGTCGAGGGGTCCACCTCAACAGGTAGGTCGACCTCTTTATAGTACTTCCTCTTATCGCCCTCCGCCCTTATGTAAAGCTTCTTCTCAGCGGCGTTGACCTTTATCTTATCCTTATCAACGCCCGGCAGGTCGGCCACGACCCAGACCTCGTCGCCATGGGTCATAACGTCAACTATTGGCTCCGTCTCCTCGCTAAGTATGACCTTCCCCCTTCCCGCCTTCTTTATGTTGCCGAACTGCTCAATGCGAGGGACGCCGTCAGGGCCCACGTATATCCTTATCCCGTAGTAGTAGGGCTTCTCTGGGGTCTTGCCCTCGCTCCTGATCAGTTCCTCGAACTCCTCCTCCATCTCCTCGAACTCGCTCTCGAACCTCCTCATGAGCTCGTCGAACTCTTCGAATATGTCGTCAAATACGCTCCTTCTCTTCTTCCTCCTCTCCTCTTCCGGCAACCAGCATCACCGTGCTTGGAGGTTCCAGTGGCCCTATTTTGCTTATTTACAACCGAAACCCTCGCCCTTCAGGGCAGGGAGGAGGTCAGGGGGGACTGAGCGGGTGCCGTTCGAGGGCTGGCTCCTAAGGGACGCCGTCAGCGGCTCGTACTGGGTCGTCAAGGGCTATGAGCACCCCTCTGACAGGCTAATCGTAGTCCCCTACAGGGTCTCAGCGACAGGGGGTCCGGCGGTCCTCGATTACTTGCCCTGCATAGGCAGGACAGCGCATACTGTCAAGCGTGACGTGGTTGAGGCAATAGACCCCGTCAGGGCGCTGCGGTCTGCCAGCCTGCCAGGCGAAGTGAACGAGCTCCTGGACAGGCTTGGGCCCGAGTGGGCTGGCCTCACGGGCAGCTATGCCATAAAGGCGCAGGGGCCTACAAGTGACGTGGACCTCCTCGTCTACTCCGAAAGGGCGTCGGACCTCTACAGTGCGCTGAGGGACCTCAAGGCTGATGGCCTGATAGGTGAATGTAATCAGGAGATAAGATACCTTAAGGAGAAGGACTCCTTCACTCGTTCAGAGTTCCTACTTCTTCATCCCCTGAAGCTGTTAGACTCCTGCTACAAAGGGGTCCCATATACTATAAGGATCCTGAGGGCCGTGGAGGAGAGGCCCTGTAGCTCGAGGTTTACGTCGCTGGGCTTCATCACCTTGAGAGGCTCCCTCAAGGGCCTGGAGCCTTACATGACCCCCGCTAGGTACGTCCTCTCATCCTCAGGCATAGGGGAGGTGTACCTACTGAGCTGGAGGACGAGGTACCAGGAGCTGCCTGACGACGTCTACTTAGTCAGGGGCCTCCTGCAGCGCGACGAAAATATGGGCTCACTTTACCTAGTGCCTGACCTGGGAGGGTATGTCAGGCCTGTCACGATATGGTCACGGTAGCGTGGTTACGCTCAGGAGCGGTCTTCTTGGGGTCGAGATAGGTCTCCCGGCCCCTGCTGGGCTCATCCCGCTGATACCTAAGTACGTCATGTGTGAGCGCGGCCTATGGCTAAGGGGGAGGATAGGCTTCTGTAGGGTCATCAGCCACTATGGCCCGGGAGGCCTTGAAGAGGCGCTGAATAGGGCTGGCCTAAGCCTGACCTATGACGCGGCCTACGGGGCCTCAATGCCTTATGCAAGGGGCTTTGATGTAATAGAGTACGTGTCCCCACGGACGGCGTTGGAGACGAGAGTTCTCTCAGGAAAGGGCGAGCTTCAGTACGTCCTTATGAGAGCAATTACGGCGCTGGCGAACAGGGTGGGCATATCAAGCCTCGGCCTCACAGGCAGCTACGCGATGGGGATAGAGAGGGAGTTCTCGGACGTAGACCTGGCGGTCTATGGCAAGGACGCGGCTCAGGTCGCCTATGACCTGTTCACCTCGGCAGCAGTCCCTGTGAGCTGCGAGACGGAGTTCGGAGGGTTCAAGCTCGAGGGGTGGCCGTGCGTTCCGTGGAGGCGCGGCCTGCTTAGCGATGTCCCAACCCCGGTCAGCTGGGTCGGGGTGCCCCCTTCGCTGGCCTCTCACTGCAAGGCCTTCACCGAGAGAGGCCCCAGCCCATCTAGGCTAGCCCCGTTTAGGGGGGTCCTCACGGTGCCTGGCGGCCAGCCGGAGGGCCTTCTTTACCCTCCCTGCGTGAGGTCTGAGGAGGGCTATGTTATAGTCTCCTACGAATATAACGCAGGGGGACCGCTCTATCAGGGAGGAGTCCTCGAGGTCACCGGCCTCCTGGCGGCTACAGAGGACGTAATATTTTTGGGCTCAAGGGAGCTGCCGGGGTCCCTCAGGCTTCTGAAGCCTTATCGTTCTTAGTAAAACTAGATAAGCCTGAGCCCCTTCAGAGCCCCAGAGCACAGCGGGGTTAAACCATGGCAAGGTACATAGTGACTGCCGCATGGCCCTACTCCAACTTCATACCCCACCTGGGGACGGTGCTGCACCTCTTAAGCGCTGATGTTTATGCCAGGTTCCTCAGGCTGATGGGCAATGACGTGATCTACGTGACTGGAAGCGACGAGCATGGGACGCCAATAGAGCTTGAGGCGAGGCTCCGCGGAGTGAGGCCTAAGGAGCTCACCGACCAGGTGCACAGTTACGACGTGGAGCTGTTCTCCCAGTTCCGGTTCTCCTTCAGTCTCTACTCCAGGACGGAGAGCGAGGTCCACAAGGAGTTCGTCAAGGACTTCTTCAGGAGGCTTAGGGACAGGGGCCTCATATATCAGGCGGAGGAGGAGATGCCGTTCTGCCCAAACGATAAGATATTCCTGCCGGACAGGTACGTAATAGGCACATGTCCTTACTGCGGCTATGACCAGGCGCGCGGCGACCAGTGCGACAACTGTGGCCACCTCCTAACGCCAAAGGAGCTCATAAATCCCAGGTGCGCCCTCTGCGGGGCTACCCCGATATGGGTCAAGACGACCAACTACTTCATAGACCTGAGCAAGGTCCAGGAGCCCCTGAGGAAATGGCTCGAGAGCAGTGAGCTTGACGAGAGAGTGAAGAACTACAGCCTGGACTGGGTGAAGCAGGGCCTGAGGCCCAGGGCCTTGACCAGGGACATAGCCTGGGGCATCGAGGCCCCCTTCGAGGACGCTAAGGGCAAGACGGTATATGTGTGGTTTGACGCCCTCCTAGGCTACCTCAGCGCTACCAAGGAGTACCTCATGAGGAAGGGCCTCGGGCCTGACGCGTGGAAGGAGTGGTGGCAGGACAAGGACGTCAGGACGATCTACTTCATAGGAAAGGACAACATACCTTTCCACGCGATAATCCTGCCGGCCCTCCTCCTGGCCACGGGCGAGCCCTACACGCTTCCGTGGAGGATCAGCACCACCGACTACCTGCTTTACGAAGGCAAGCACTTCAGCAAGAGCAGGAAGGTGGGCATATGGATAGACGAAGCCCTTGAGATAGCGCCTGCCGACTATTGGCGCTGGGTCCTGATAAGGCTGAGGCCCGAGAACGGCGACGTTAGCTTCCAGTGGAGCGAGTTCTACAGGATAGTCAATAGCGAGCTAAATGATGACATAGGGAACCTGGCCTACAGGGTGCTGTCGTTCATATCGAGCAGGTTCTCTGGCGTTATGCCAGGACCTCACAGGCTTACGGCACAGGACGAGGAGGTGCTGAAGTCTATAGATTCCCTAACCGATGACTACGTAAGGCTCATGGAGTCCATAGAGCTCAAGAAGGCCACCGAGAAGGTCCTCGAGGTTGCCAGGCTCGGCAATAAGTACCTCAACGATAGGGCCCCGTGGGACCTAGTTAAGAGGGGCGCGGCGGAGGAAGCGGAGACAGTCATCTACGTGGCCGCCTCCGCAGTAAAGCGTCTGGCCCACCTAATGGCGCCTTTCATGCCGGGGGCTGCCGATGACCTATGGGGTCAGCTCGGCATGGAGGGTAGGGTCAGCGAGACTCCGTGGGGCGACGAGCTAAGGAAAGGCCCTAGGCCTGGCCAGCGCCTTGGCGAGGTTCACCCGTTGTTCAAGAAGCTGCCAAGGGACTTCCTGGACAAGATCGATGAAGTTATAAAGGAAGCCAGGGCCCGCGCAAATGACAAGAGGCCTCCCCTTCTCAGGGAGCACGCTATAGCTTAGGGTACCGCTATGCGCTTATTTTCCCTTAACCGGCTATAACACATGGCCACGGGATGAAGACGTGGGCAGCCAACGAGCTCAATCGATGAGAGACCTAGACTCACCCGGACCGTGGCCTGAAGAAATATCAGGCCAGAGCTTGTGATTGAACACAGAAATTTTTAATACTCTGAACTAAGAGTTATTATGCGGTGACTTAAAAGAGGGGGTGTTCACTCGAATGTCGACCAGGCTCACAGGACTTGTCAAGGTGGACTCGAAGGGGAGAATTACGATACCTCAGACTATCAGGGAGTCGCTAGGCATAGAGGCTGGGATGCTTGTGGCCATGCTGGCTGACACTGAGAAGAAGGAGATCATAGTCAGCCCTATCATGGCAGAGAACGCCAAGGTCGTCCAGATCGAGGTCACGATGCAGGACAGACCGGGCGCCCTCGCTAAGGTCACTTCGAAGCTTAGCGACCTAAAGGTGGATATCATAGCTAACAGGTGCACGTCAATAACCAGGAGAGAAGAGGGCGAGTGTACGTTCATAGTTGACATAAGTCAGTCGTCGACTGACGTGGAGGGCATCCGTAAGGCCCTAGAGAGCCTTGATGTAGTGACTCAGGTTATGATAAGGCAGTTCGAGCCCCCAGTCTTCTGAAGCTGATGGTCTCACAACACTTAAAAAGGTATCCAAAGGCCTTTTGTCGGTGGCCGAGGGTCCGTTAGATGTCGACAATAGAGCTGAGGCCTGAGTGGAAGCGATTCAGGTACAGAGGGAAGAGCTTAGAGGAGCTGCTATCTATGTCCCTTGACGAGTTTGTCCAGCTGCTTCCGGCCAGG
>Ga0209739_100064_pt1 | contig 48289 bp, 43 predicted proteins | sample JossMetagenome_2_FD_184729 | JGI IMG/M metagenome (GOLD analysis project Ga0209739, IMG submission 184729) | Hot spring sediment microbial communities from Joseph's Coat, Yellowstone National Park, USA - JC3_ASED (SPAdes) (version 3) | ecosystem: Environmental > Aquatic > Thermal springs > Hot...
CCATGTTGTGCCAAGCAGGTTCTGTTAAGCAATCGCTAACATTGTGTAGCAGTCTCCAACATTGTGTAGCAGCCTCAGGTGATACTTGTCAAAATGGAAATTGTTTGTATATTATTAAAATGAAGCGGGCATAGCTCAGGGGTAGAGCACCAGCTTCCCAAGCTGGGGGTCGCGGGTTCGAATCCCGTTGCCCGCTTTTTTTATTTTATTTAAAGGTAGACTTTTATGCAAGAAGACTTAAAAGAAAGGCTTTTAGAGGCAATTGAAGGACCTATAGCTCAGAAAAAATATGAACTTGTGTCCCTTGAATGGAAAAAAGAATCTCGGGGTTGGGTGTTGAGGCTCTATATTGATAAACCGGGTGGGGTAACTATTGAGGATTGCGTAAAGGTAAGCGAGTTTGTTGGGAGAATTCTTGATGATATAGACCTTATTCATCGTCCTTATCTTCTTGAAGTATCAAGTCCTGGAATTGAAAGACCTTTAACTAAAAAAGAACACTTTGAAAGATTTAAAGGGGAAAGGGTGCAGATTTCACTTAAAGAACCTGTAGAGGGAAGAAAAAATTTTAAAGGTTTGCTCTTAGGGCTAAGAGAAGACAAGGTTCTTCTTGAACTTGATTCAGGAGAATGGGTAGAGATAGAATTTAGCAACATCAAAAGAGCTAATCTAAAACCAGAAATTTCTTTTTAGATAGGATAGGAGATAGATAGTATGCAGCCTCAGAGGGAGCTAAAAAAAATTGTAGAAGCCCTAAGTAAAGAGAAGGGTATTTCAAAAGAAATCGTTGTGGAAGCCTTGGTTGAGGGGATAAAGACTGCAGCCCTAAAAAAGCTTGGTAATAAAGCCAAGGTTGATGTTCGTTTTGATGAGGAAACCGGAGAGATAAACGTTTATCGTTTTAAAGAGGTAGTTGATAAGGTGGTCGACCTGGCAAATCAAATTTCTCTTGAAGAGGCGCAAAAGATCGACCCATCAGTTAAGATCGGAGATATGATAGGAGAGCTTGTGAAGATTGAGGACCTGGGTAGGATCGCCGCTCAGGTAGTAAAACAGGTTTTTTCTCAAAAGATTAGACTTGCTGAAAAGCATCAAATTTATGAGGAGTATAAACACAAGCTTGGTGAGATAATAACGGGATATGTTCATAAGTTCAACCGTGGGGATGTAATCTTAAACCTTGGCCGGGCAGAAGCCTTGCTTCCGGAATCAGAACAAATTCCAGGAGAAAAATATCATCGTGGTGAGCGAGTAAAGGCATTGGTTATCGAGGTGTATCGCACAAAGGAACCTCAGATAGTGGTTTCCCGTTCCCATCCAGCCTTTGTTAAAAAGCTTTTCGAGAAGGAAGTTCCTGAAATCCAAGAGGGCATAATCAAAATAATGGCTATAGCCCGAGAACCAGGTTCTCGCACTAAAATAGCTGTACTGAGCAAGGACCCAAACCTTGATCCTGTTGGTGCTTGCGTAGGAGTGAGGGGTTCAAGAATTTCTGCAGTTTTACAGGAGCTTAAGGGCGAAAAGATAGATGTTGTCCAGTATGATCCTGACCCAGCTAAGTTTGTCTACAATGCCTTATCTCCAGCTGAATGCACCAAAGTAATCGTAGACGAGGCAACTAAAACCCTTGAAGTAATAGTGCCAGATGACCAGCTTTCTCTTGCCATAGGGCGCAAAGGGGAAAATGTTAAACTTGCTTCGAAGCTTGTGGGATGGAGGATAGACATCCTTAGCGAAACTCAGTATGCAAGGAGACAGGAGCCAGAGTTTGCTGAGCTTCTTAAGGTCACTGGTCTTTCGGATGAGGTTGCTGGAAGGCTTTATGAGGCAGATATTAAAGGCTTGAAAACCCTTGTGGAAACATCACCAGAAAAGATAGCCGAAATCACTAAACTACCGCTCGAAGAGGCTCAACGCATCTTAACCAAAGCCAAGTCTTATCTTGAAGGAAAATCACCATAAACCCATTAGAACATGCGTCTTTTGCCGAAAAAAACTCATTAAGTGGGACCTATACCGTTTTGTTCTGAAAGGGGATGAAGTATACCATGACCCAAAGCAAATTTTATCTGGGAGAGGGGCTTATCTTTGCCATGAATGTTTTTCTAAAAAGGATGACCCTAAGGTTAGAGCAAGGCTTATAAAGGCTTTAAAAAGGGAAAATAAAAGATGAAGATATTCATCCTTGGTGGAACAGGTTTTATAGGGCAGCACCTTTGCAGAGGGTTCTTAAAGAGAGGACACGAACTAACGCTTCTTATTCGGTCAAATAAGTCTTTGCTTAAGGTCCCTCCCGGAGCCACTGCGGTCTTAGGCGATCCCTTAAAGGGTGGAGACTGGCAAAACATAGCCAGGGAAGCAGACATTATAATCAATTTAATTGGTGAGACAATATTTCATCGTTGGACCGAAGAATACAAAAAACGGCTCTGGGATTCTCGGATTGAGTCTACACGAAGAGCTGTCGAGTGTCTAACAGCAGGAAAAATCCTCTTTAACGCCAGCGCTGTTGGTTACTACGGAGACAGAGGGGAGGAGGAGCTCGATGAAGGCTCATCTCCTGGCGAGGGATTTGTAGTAAAGCTATGCCTTGCCTGGGAGGAGGAGGCTTTAAAAGGTTTGTCAAAGGGAGCTCGAGTATTCATAACCCGCTTTGGGATTGTTCTTGGTAAGGGTGGGGGTATGCTCAAGACAGTCTTACCCATTTTTAAGCTTGGACTTGGCGGAAGGCTTGGTTCTGGGAAACAATGGTTCCCTTGGATCCATGTTGAGGATATTCTGCAAGCTATGCTCTTTTTGCTTGAAAAAAATGCTGAACCAGGAGTCTACAACTTTGTCTCTCCTAATCCTATAAGGAATGTCGATTTTACCAAGATTTTAGCAAAGGTTTTGAATAGACCGGCAATATTCCCTGTGCCAAGATTTGCGTTAAAGCTTATTTATGGTGAGCTTGCGGATGTCATCATGGCAAGCGCAAAGGTTATCCCAAGGAAACTTCTCAACCTTGGCTATCAATTCAAGTATCCTGACTTTGAAACAGCTCTGGTAAATTCACTCTAAAACTTTGCCTTTCAAATTGTTTTAAAATAAAAATTCTTTAAAGTGGGGATGTTTATAAAATATTTTTTTGTAAGCCCTCCTTAGGCCACCCCGAGCGCAAGCCGAGAAGATTTCCTTCTAGGGATGCCGTTCCGAATAAAGTGAGGGATGCCTTGCTATCGCCCAGCAGGACAAAGTATGAAGAACCTTTTTAAAACTACCCCTCTTCAATGTTGCCAACTTTGGTTTCTTTGTTATGATTAGCCCAAATCAAACGTAGGGGGCATAGTATGGATCGTATGTTCAACCCCGAGATGGAGACCCTACCAAGGGAAGAGCTTGAAAAACTTCAGCTACAAAGATTAAGAAAAACGCTGCTTTATCTTAAAAATTCTCAATCTTTTTTAAAGGAAAAGTACAGGGATATCAATCCTGAGGATATAAAGAGTCTCGAAGACTTAAAACACCTTCCTTTTACCACGAAGGATGAGCTTCGTGAAGGTTATCCTTTTAAACATATTGCTGTGCCTATAGAAAAATGCAAACGAATGCATATGAGCTCTGGGACAACAGGCGTTCCAGTAATAAATGCCATGACTGAAGGAGATATAAAGCAGTGGGGAGAGATAATGGCTCGTTGTTTGGTGGCAGCTGGTTTAACCTCGGAGGATCGTTTGCAGATTATGCCTTCCTTTGGGTTGTTTAACGGGGGTTTTGGATTTCATTACGGTGCTGAAAGGCTTGGCTGTTTTGTCATTCCTACTGGAGCTGGAAGAAGCCTTCTTCAGCTGAAGCTGATGAAAGAGCTCGGGACCACAGCAATTGGAGCCATTGCAAGCTATCCTGCAAGGCTTATTGAGGTTGCTAAAGAATCGGGTTTCGATTTTAGGGAAACAAACTTGAGGGTAGCCATCCTTGGAGCTGAAACCTGGAGTGATGAGTATCGTCGTAGAATTGAGGCTGAAATGGGGGTAAAGACTTACGATATCATTGGTATGACCGAGACCGGCGGTGTTGGTCTTGGCATTGATTGTTCAGCCCGTTCTGGTATTCACGTATGGGAAGACCATTACATAATTGAGATAGTTGACCCCGAGACAGGGGAACCTCTACCTATTGGACAGGAGGGCGAGCTGGTTGTTACTACCCTGACTCGGGAAGGCTTGCCCTTGATCCGCTACCGAACAAGAGATATAACGAAAATCATTAGTTATGAACCCTGCAATTGCGGAAGGACCCATGTAAGGATTGACAGGATCAAGGGTAGATGTGATGATATGCTAAAGGTTAAAGGGGTAAACTTTTATCCCTCACAGATTGAAGCTATTCTTCTAAAGTATAAAGCCTTATCACCATACTACCAAATAGTTATAGAGACTATAAAGGGTAAGGATGAGATGACGATAATCGTAGAAAAGGTAAGAGACTTGAGCCAAGAAGAAATGGATAGACTCAAGCTTGAACTATACGACTTCTTGGGCTTCCATAGCAACATTCAGGTTGTTCCAGAAGGAACACTTCAAAGGATTCCTGGCAAGGCGGTGAGGGTCCAGGACAAAAGAAAGAAAAACTAAAATTCCTCTTCCTCTTCTTCTACTACTTCTTCTTCCTCGTAAGCATATTGAGGCTCTTCTAATTTTGTTCTTACGTGAACAGGAACTTGCGGAACACGAATTATCTCTCTTAATTGATCAAGCTCTAAAGGCAAGTCTTCATCATTTTTACAAATTTCGCAATGCTTGATATGCCTTTCTACCAACTCCATCATCTTTAGAGGAGAAAGATTAAATGACCTAACCTCTTGGTACCATTCTCGCAAAAGAGCTTGAAGCCTTTTGCACTTCATCTTTCTTTTAAACCTCCTTTGTTGAATTGAATATAAGCTTGAAAACAATTTCTAAGGTCTAGAAAATTTATTGAGGTTGAATTACTTTTACAGCACATGGATGTTTTGCTATTTTACCTTTTTTAAAAAAGCTGACAAGTAAAAAACACTGCGTTTGAGCAGGAGCCCCAATTTGCATCCTTTGCTTAAAACTACTTTAAACTTTTAAAAATCCTTGTATAATTCTTTGCTATGGAAGAGAAAAAATACGGGGAGAAGGCTGTTGAAGAGGCAGAGCTTGAGGCTTGGCCTAATCCTTACCCAGATAGGGATTATTTAATCGAGATTACCTTTCCGGAGTTTACTTGTCTTTGTCCTCGTTCTGGCTATCCTGATTTTGCGGTTATAAAAATTTCCTATGTGCCAGATGAAAAGATTGTTGAACTCCGTTCTCTTAAGCTTTGGTTAAATAAGTTTCGTAATCGTTACATCTCCCATGAGGCGGCAACAAACGAAATCTTCGATGCTCTATGGAACCTTTTAAAACCAAGGGAGCTTAAAGTGGTAGGTGATTTTCATCCCCGGGGAAATGTCCATACCATAATCACCGTGGAAAGAAAAAGGAATGTCTAAGTTAACTGACCAAGAAAAAAAGGTTCTTCAAGCTTTGATCGAGGGAATTCCACTTGTTTCAAGACCCTACGCAGAAATTGGACAGAGGCTTGGTTTAGCAGAGGAAGAGGTGATAAGGATAATTCAAGGATTACTTGAACAGCGCGTCATTCGGCGCCTTGGTGCAACCCTAAGGCATAACCTTGCAGGCTATGAAGGAAATGCGATGGTTGCTTGGAAGGTCCCTGAGGAAAGGGTCGAAGAAGTAGGGAAAGGGCTTGCAGAAAAGCCCTTTGTGAGCCACTGCTATGTCCGGGAGTGCTTCCCAGATTGGCCTTACAACCTTTACACCATGTGCCATGCAAAGTCCATGGAAGAGCTAAAAAGGCTTATCGAAGAGACGGCAAAAGAACTTGGATTGACAGAGTATCAAATATTAGCCACTAAACAAGAAATAAGAAGAAAGCATGCGCGCTACCATCTATAGCTAAGGATCGTTTCTGTTTTACCTGGATACTCTCCAGTTATCACGGTTAAGTAAAGAGAATTTCCCCATAGACCTAAGCCAGTTGGAAGCCCTGTCATCTCATCGGTAACGGTTCTAAAGAAGTAACTACCTTGATAACCAAGAAGACCAACCTGAAAGCTTGCTTGATTAAGAGGAATTCGCTTCAAGTCTTTAGCTATTTTTTCTAAAGGGAATTCAGTTTTGAGGTAGAGAACTACTGGTCTTCCGTCAACGGGATTAGTGGTGACAATAGGAGTAGGATAGGGGAGAAAGACCCCCTTTAGCACCTCTTGTCCTTTTTTTCCCTGAGTGAGAGTGAAGCTATAAAAATGCTTGGCTACTGAAAAGGGGGTGGAAAACTGAAGAAGGTTTCTTTTAAACACTGCGAGGCGCCCGTCAGGAAGGTAGGTTATCCATTCTCGTTCCCCGTCTCCGTCAAGGTCAGCCATGACTGAGCCAAGCAGCCTAAAATTCTCCGGAACTTCAAGCTTTGGTCCGTAGACTATTCGGTTGTCCTCTCTCTTTAGGACATAGACCTCTTTGCCAAAGAAGGTGTCAAGGCTAAAAGTTTGTCCAATAAGCGTATCCTTTATTCCTGTTCCAGCAAAGTCTACAAACTGAAGAAAGAGGTTTACATCCCGGATGACCGGTTGAAGCCCCTGAGGAGTTAATTTTAGCACTTCGCTTCTCATCTTAAGGTTTGGCTCGTAAATGTTCAAAGCAATCCAGCCCTTTGGTCCGGTTGAAACATAGATGATCTTTCCTTTAGGTGGTTTGTAGCGAGCAAGCAGTCCACCTTTGATTTTTACGATTTGCAGCTCCTCTTGAGTGATGTATACAAGCTCAGGTTGTCCGTCTTCGTCAAGGTCTGCAAACTCTGCTTGAAGGACCTCACCGGGCATCTTACCTAAGATTTGCATCTGAAGAAAGGTAAAGGGTTGGGCAACCTGAGTTATTGGTGGAGTGCTCGGCCTTTGAGCTTCAGGCTTATGCTCAGGTTTTTTTAACACGGCAAAGTAGTTTCCATAAGCCTTAACTGGCTCAAGGTAGGCGTTATAAACTTTTATGAAATCAGTCCCTACAACAAAGACATAATCAATCCGTTCAGCGGTTAGCGCCGAGGGTTCCAATTGGGAAAAAGATACCCCTTTTAGGACTTTAATTTCGCTATCAGGAAGAGCATTTTTTAGTGCAAAAATAAGGGGTTCTTCGATTCCTTGGGTCTCTGGAAGGACATAAATCTTAAGCTCTGCGCTCCTTCGAACGATGGTCGGAATGGGAAAGTCCTCTTTTTTAGACAAAACCCTTGCTAAGGAAAAATTTTCCTCAACTCTTGTCACTTCAACCTTTCCTATAGGTTCCCTTAAGAAGCCTAAAGATTCTTTAGTTTCGGGATGAACAACCTTTCTAGTCCTCTTGTAGACCGTGAAGATGTCTTTCGGCTTTACACCCTGAGCACGCCCTTTGTCAATTATGTATTCACCGTTTTCTACTCCGATGATAAGGGCTTGCAAGGATTTAAAATCCCTTTCGACATCCTCGAGGACATTTGCCCCATACCCTGAGGTAATAAAAAATGAGCTGATAAGAAAAAATAAGCTTAGGAATATTCTTTTAAGTAATTTCATAAACAACCCCTTTTAGCCACTTTTTAACTATTAAGAGTATATAGGATCTTTTCAAGTTCTTCTCCCTCAAGCACTTCTTTCTGAAGGAGAAGCTCAACCATTCTATCAAGCTTTTCCCTCTCAGCCTGAAGAAGCTCTTTGGTCTTATCATAACAGCTTTTAAGGATTTTACTAATCTCCTCGTCGATGAGCCTTGCTGTTTCTTCTGAGACAAGTTCTCTTTCTTTAAAGGGCACATCAAGGAAAAGATGTTCTCTTTTTCTAAAGGTTTGCGGACCAAGCACTTCGCTCATCCCATAGTCTAAGACCATGGCTCTTGCGATCTCTGTAGCCTTCTCTAAGTCGTTTTTGGCTCCCGTTGACACTTCACCAAAAACAAGCTCTTCAGCTACCCTACCCCCAAAGAGGACACAGACCTTGGCTAAAAGCTCTTCTTTTGTAAGGAGATATTTTTCTTCCTCAGGGAGTTGAAGGGTATAACCAAGGGCAGCAACTCCTCTTGGGATGATGGATACGCGATGCACCTTTTCCTTTGGAGTAAACACCGCAGCACAGATGGCATGTCCAGCCTCATGGTAGGCTATGCGTCGTTTTTCTTCCGGTGAGAGGTATCTACTTTTTCGAGCAAGACCAGCAATAACCCTGTCTATTGCCTCCTCAAAATCTTCCATCTCCACGGCATCTTTACCCTTTCTTGCAGCAAGAAGAGCAGCCTCGTTTACAATGTTTGCAAGCTCAGCTCCAACCATGCCCGGAGTCCTTGCTGCTATTACTTTTAGGTCTACATCAGGGGCAAGCTTTATCTCCCGACAGTGAAGCCTAAGGATGGCTTCCCTTCCTTTAAGGTCTGGTCTATCAACAACTACCACCCGGTCAAAACGTCCTGGTCTGAGGAGGGCGGGGTCAAGGATCTCGGGGCGGTTTGTGGCGGCTATGATGATGACGCCCTTTTTTGGGTCAAAACCGTCCATCTCGGTTAAAAGCTGGGTTAGAGTGTGCTCCCTTTCCTCTGCACCTCCTGTAGGAGAAATGCCCCTTACTCGTCCTACAGCATCTATCTCATCGATGAAGATGATGCATGGGGCAAGGGCTTCTGCTTGGGCAAAAAGGTCCCTTACCCGAGCTGCTCCAACGCCAACAAACATCTCTACAAAGGATGAGCCCGAGATGGAAATAAAAGGCACATCAGCCTCTCCAGCAACAGCCTTAGCAAGAAGCGTTTTTCCTGTCCCTGGTGGTCCCACAAGTAAAACACCTTTCGGGATCTTTGCGCCAAGCCTAACGAACTTTTGCGGGTTCTTTAAGTATTCAATGATCTCCTTTAACTCTTCGACAGCTTCATCAACGCCTGCTACATCTTGAAAGGTTACTTTGATCTCCTTTTCAACATAGACCTTAGCCTTGCTTTTCCCGATGCTCATTATACCACCGTCAGGTCCGGCAAACCTTCTTAGCAAGAATATCCAAAACAAAAAGAGAAGCACAAAAGGAATAACCCAGGATAGCACCGTGACCCAAAGATTAGAATCAGGCTTAACCTCGTAGTTTATGCCTTTTTCTTCAAGGAGTTTAAAAAGCTCTGGGTCATCTGGATAGACTGTTTTGAAGTAAGCGCCAATTTTTACTGGAGTTTTTCTGATTTGGGAGAGCGTATCTGCAGCGCTTTCTAAAAACTTTCCGTAGATTTCTTTCTTTTTAATGACCACATCTTGGACTTTGCCTTCTCGAAGAAGGGTTTTAAACTCAAAGTAGGTGACTTTGTCGTAGCGGTAGAGGTCCCTCTCTATCAAAAAAAGGGAAAGTAATAGGAAAAAGATTATCAAAAAAAAGAATAATAGCTTCTGGTTTTTCTTCATTCCCTATGCGTTCTTAAGAGGTGGCTGTCCAGTTGATTCAAGAACAGAAAGCCAAAATCTGCTGTTTAGGTTGACAAATTTTCTCCTTTTTACCGCTTCAGATAAGGGAACATGCACAAACTGATCGTTAAGATAGCTTATCATAAGACCCGTTTTTCCTGCCATGGCAGCATGCACCGCATACTGTCCGAGGAACCCGCAGTAAATTCTATCGCTCACGTTGGCAGGCACGCTTCTTATTATATAGCTTGGGTCAATATAACGAATCACTACCTCCATCCCTTTTTCGCGGAAATACTCAGCTATCTTTTCTTTAAGGAACCTTCCGATGTCGCCAAGCTTAATGTTTCCTGAGGCATCATACTCCGGTGGATCCTTTTGCACATACTTTTGTCCTGCACCTTCTGCCACAACAACAACCGCATGCTTTCTCTCTCTAAGCCTTTTCTCAAGAGCGGAGAGAAAGCCTCCCTCTCCCTCCAAGTCAAAATCCATCTCAGGAATTAAGCAGAAGTTTACCTCTTTAGTAGCAAGGGTTGCAGCAGCAGCAATGAACCCTGAGTGCCTACCCATAAGCTTTACCAATCCAATGCCGTAGGGGACAGCTCGAGCCTCAGTGTGGGCGCATCTTATGGCTTCGCAGGCAAGCTCAACCGCTGTGTCAAACCCAAAGGTCTTTGAAACAAGCCAGATGTCGTTATCTATCGTTTTGGGCACAGCAACAACCGCTATCTTTAACCCTCGTTTTGCAATCTCCTCCTTAATCTTGTTTGCCGCCCTAAAGGTTCCGTCTCCTCCAATCATAAAGAATATTTGAATGTTCATTCGTTCAAGCGTGTCGACTATGACCTCAATGGGCTGGTGCCCCCGGGATGTCCCAAGAATCGTTCCGCCAAGATTATGAATGTCTTTTACTACTTCAGGATTTAGCTCAACTACCGGATGTCTATACTCTGGGATAAGGCCTTGCAACCCATACTGAAAGCCAACGATCTTATCAACGCCGTAGGAATACCAAAGGGTCATAACAATGGACCGAATAACATCGTTTATCCCTGGGCAAAGACCTCCGCAAGTAACAATTCCCGCACGAACTTTAGATGGGTCAAAGTAGATCTTTGGGCGTGGACCAGCAAGCTCAAGAGAGGGGATTTCCTTACCCTCAGAGATGACCTTTTTTAAATAAGAAGAGCTTACTCGTAAACTTACCCTGTCTTCGTCTGTAACAAAGCATGGACGAGTGCCCTTAAGGGGATTATCTATCTTGCAGGGACCCAAGTTTTCTATTTCCGTTTGAATTTCCTCTTGAATTTCTTCAGTAAAATCCAAAAGATTGCAATACTCCTTCATGTTTTTTCCCCTCCTATAGGTTTTCTTCAAGCCTTACTCTAACTGCCTGAGCGTGAGCAAAAAGACTTTCCGCATTCGCTAAGGTGACCACCTCCTTTGCTTGAGCAAACAAAGCAAGCTTAGTATATTTTAAAAAGTTGATCTTCTTTAAGAATTTATCGGCAGACAACGCGGAGGCAAACCTTGCAAGCCCCATGGTAGGAAGAACATGGTTTGGACCTGCAAGGTAATCTCCCATAGCTTCAGGTGTGTAATGCCCGAGAAAAACCGCCCCGGCATTCTTGACTTCAAAAAGGAGCTCCTCTGGATTTTCTACAGCTAACTCTAAGTGCTCAGGCGCAATTCTATTTACAAGTTCCATTGCGTCACCTAATGAGGAAACAACAATGATAGCTCCGTGCTTTTTTAAAGCTTCTTCAGCTATCTCTTTTCTTGGAAGGATTGACATCTCTTTAGGGAGCAAATTCTTGACCGCTTTAGCAAGCTTTTTAGATGGAGTAATCAGGATGCTCAGACTTTCCGGGTCATGCTCTGCTTGGGCAAGAAGGTCCCAGACCACAAACCTTGGATTGGCTGAGCCGTCGGCAACCACCACAACCTCGCTTGGACCAGCCAAAAAGTCGATCCCCGTCTGAAAGGCAACAAGCTTTTTCGCAAGCGTTACATAAATATTTCCCGGTCCGCAGATTAGGTCTACCTTGGGAATGGTTTCTGTGCCGAAGGCTAAAGCAAAGATGCTCCAAGGTCCACCCACCCGGTAGACCTCATCAACTCCCGTTTCTTTTGCCGAAACAAGAAGGGCTGGATGGAGGCTTCCGTCAACCCTTGGGGGAGAAACCATAATCAACCGAGGCACTCCGGCTATCTTTGCGGGAACTGCAGTCATGATAACCGTAGATATAAGGGGAGTTTCACCGCCCTTACCCCCTGGAATGTATAGCCCGCATGAAGAAACTGGCCTCACAACCTGACCGACGATTATTCCCTTAGTGAAGGACTCAATCCAACTTTGAGGAAGGTTTTTCTCATGAAACTGACGAACTTGCTTTATCGCAAGCCTTATCGCTGAAAGAAGTTCCTCTGAAACCTCTCTATACGCTCTCTCAATTTCTTCATCCTTGATCCGAAGAGTATCAGCAGTTAGTTTGACCTTGTCAAACCTTTCGGTGTATTCTAAAAGGGCACTATCTCCCTTTTTCTTAACATCCTCGGCTATTTTTTTGAGATAGCGTTCTAACTTTGCGGGATAGGCGGAAATCCTGTTTTCAAGGGCTTTAAGATAGGCTTCGCATTTAGCTGAAGGATAGGTTAACGTTCTAAGCATGAGGATAATCTCCTTTTTAACTTCTTACCAATTGGCAAAGGGTGCTTGCCAAGCCTTCTTTAATTCAAATATGTTTGCTGAAAGTATGATCTTTCCGTTTAAACCTTTGATATAAAGGGTCGGTTCAGCGATGGTCTCGCCGATCAAGGCGTATGGTAAACCGGACATGAGCTTTTCAAAGTCTTTTCTTTTATCCTGTGGGACAGTCACGACAATTCGCCCAGCGCTCTCAGAAAATAAGATAAAATCATCCCTCTGTTTACCTTCATATGGAACTGCAGAGAGGTCAACAAACATTCCATACCCGCCAGAGAAGGTTTTTTCAGCAAGGCAAACAAAGAGCCCCCCGTCAGAGACATCATGGGCTGAGTTTACAAGACCAAAGTAGATGGCATCGCGAAGGCGCAGATAAAGCCTCTTGTTGATTTCAGCATCAGGCTTTGGGGCAACTCCCGCCTTTATCCCAAGGTGGGCAAAGTATTCTGACCCAAAGAGTTCCTCTTTAGTCATACCAAGAATGTAAACAAAGTCGCCGGGTCTTTTTATTTCCATCGTTTGGGAAAGTCTAACATCCGGTATTTTGGCAACTACAGAAAAAAGAAGGGTAGGGGGAACAGAGATCTTTAAGCTTCCGTCTGGTAAGATGGTTCCAACTCCATAGGGATTTTCACCCTTTGGGTCTAAACCAAGGGACATTAGATAATCGTTCTTCATGGAGTCTTTACCCGAGATGCAGGGGACGCCATAGGCTTTTGTGTAGTCATAGAGAGCCATGTTTGCTCTTACAAGCTGAGCAAGCTTATACCTCCCATCTGGAGTTTTTTCGCTTTCAATGGGGTCGCACCAGCAGAAGTTATCAAGTCCTGCCATGTATTCAAGGTCTCCCCCAACGCAGACAGCATTCCTTATGGCTTCATCTATAGCATTTCCTACCATGAGATAGGTATCAAAGTCTGAAAACTTAGGACATATTCCATGAGCAATAACAATGCCAGATGTCTTTTCAAGGTCATACCTCAGCACAGCGGCATCGCTTGGTCCATCAAGACCAACCAAAGGTTTGACAACGCTTCCACCCTGCACCTCATGGTCATACTGCCTAACCACATACTCCTTTGAACAAACATTGAACCGGGATAGAATTTCTTTCCCGAGGGCTTCATAATCTTCGGGCTCAGGTAAATCTATTTCTTTTGGATACTTAGGTTGGCTCCACTCGGCGTAAAGCTCAAGTTGAGGCACCCCATCATGCAAAAATTCAAGGGGTAAAAGCCCTACGGTTTTCCCTTCGTATAGAATATGGAAATAGCCAGAATCCGTAAACTCGCCAAGAACCGTAGCCTGAACTCCCATCTTCTCCGCAAGCTTCAAAAACTCGTCGACCTTGTCAGGGGGCACAGCAACGGTCATCCTCTCTTGACTTTCCGAAACAAGAATTTCCCAGGGCTTAAGACCTGGATACTTCAAAGGAGCTTTAGCAAGGTCGATCACTGCTCCTCCGCTTTCTCTTGCCATCTCCCCAACCGATGAAGAAAGCCCTCCTGCTCCGTTGTCAGTGATGGAATTGTAAAGCCCAAGGTCCCTTGCTTTAAGCAAAAAGTCTGTCATCTTCTTTTGGGTAATCGGGTCTCCGATCTGCACTGCCGTTGCCGGTGAGCCTTCATGAAGAGCTTCAGAAGAAAAGGTTGCCCCATGTATGCCATCCTTGCCGACTTTCCCTCCTACCATTACCACCTTGTCTCCGGGTTTTGCCCCCTTTTTCCAACCCTCCCTATCTCCAACCTTAAGGGGGATAAGCCCACCAGTTCCGCAGTAAACAAGAGGCTTCCCTAAAAACCTTGGGTCAAACACGATGGAGCCGTTAACCGTAGGAATTCCGCTTTGATTACCCCCATGTTCCACCCCTTCCCTTACCCCTTCAAAAATTCGTCTTGGATGAAGAAGCCTAGGAGGAAGAGGCTTATCCCAGTTTGGGGGTGCAAAGCAGAAGACATCTGTGTTGAATATAAGCTTTGCCCCAAGCCCAGTGCCAAGTGGGTCCCGGTTTACACCTACGATACCTGTTAAAGCGCCACCATATGGGTCAAGGGCTGAAGGACTGTTATGCGTCTCCACTTTAAAAGCTAAAGCCCAATCCTCATCTAGCTTTATAACTCCAGCATTGTCAACAAATACGGAAAGACAGAAGTCTTTTCCTCCCTTTTCTTTTCTTATCTCTTCAGTTGCGCGTTTAATAAAGGTTTTAAAAAGACTATTTATCTCAATGGTTTCTCCGGTTTCTAGGTCTTTATATATGATCTTCGCGTTAAAGATCTTGTGTTTACAATGTTCAGACCAGGTTTGAGCAAGGCTTTCAAGCTCAACATCAGTTATTCTTCTGTCAAGACCATGTTTTTGTCGAAGTTTGATAAAATCTTCTTTTTCAAAAAATCTTTGAATGGTCTTCATTTCCTCAAGATTTAAAGCTAAGAGCCGCTCTCGAGATAGCTTCATCAGCTCTTCATCTGAGATGCTTGATAGGTCGTAAGTTTCAACGATAGGGGGAGAGGTCTCCGTCACTCGTGGCGGGAGATAAGTTATTCCTTTTTTTTGGTACTCGCTTGCAGGCAGAATAAACCATCGTTCGATTAGTTCGTTAGCTAAAAGGTCCCGAGCAATCTTTTCTACCTCTTCAAAGGAAAGGGCACCTTCAATAAGGTATTGCCTTGCGTAGTATACACCTTCAGTAAGGGAATTTAGGGGTCGTCCAAGGAGGTAGCTTAACGCTTCCTCTGCAACTTTTCCCTCGTTATCGGTTACTCCCGGACGAAAGCCTATTTCTAACACCCAATCAAAGGAGTAAGGAAGCTCGTTGGCTATAGGTTTTCCGATGGTATAGAATTGAATAACCGGGTCTGCAAGAGCTGAGCTTGCAAAGGCATGAAGTAATTCGAGGCTAAAGTTACCTTCCACTAAGTAGACTTTGATAAAATGAATACTCTTTACAGGTAGCCCAAGATGTAGCTTTACTTTTCTAGCTAACTTATCACCAAAGGCAACTCGAAATCCAGGTTTAAAGGCAACTTCAATTCTATTTATACCCATTTCTTTTGCAAGTTTACCATACCCTCAAAAGTTGACAATAATAGTTATATGTAGTAAATTTGATATAAAAATTTAAGGAGGGATTGGTGTGCCTCACCATAAGTCAGCAGAAAAAGCTTTAAGGCAGAGTGAGAAGAGAAGGCTTAGAAACAAAGCGTTCAAAACAAGGGTGAAGACGGAAATTAAAAAATTTTTAGCTTACCTTGAGGCTAAAGACTTTGAGAAGGCAGAAGCTCAGCTTAGAGTTTGTCAGAGCCTTCTTCATCGTGGGGTAAGCAAGGGCATTTTCCACTGGAAGAAAGCAGCAAATAAAATTTCTAAACTTTTTCAAAAGCTAAACAAGGCTAAAGCTCAGGCTCAAACGCAATAGTACTTTTTAGCAAAGATGGGGATGTAGCTCAGCCCGGGAGAGCGCCGGAATCGCACTCCGGAGGTCGGGGGTTCAAATCCCCTCATCTCCATCCTTTCGAAGGAGGACCCCAAATTACGAGGAGCTTATCCTATGGCTGAAGAAAAGCTTCTGCTTGAAAGAAAGCATGTAGCTGAAATGCTATCCTCAGAAGAGGTTGATAAAGCCTTTTCCTACGCTACGGATTACATAGACTTTCTTTCAAGGGTGAAAACCGAAAGGGAAAGCGTAGATTACATTAAAGAAAAAGCCGAGGCTCAAGGCTTTTGCAAAGGGGACAAAGATAAAGGTTATTTTGTCTACAAAAATAAGTTTATAGCCCTATGGAAAAAGGGTAAAAGACCAATCTCCGAAGGATTACGGATTATTGCCTCTCATATAGACACCCCAAGGCTTGACCTAAAGCTTAACCCCTTCTTTGAGGACTTTGACCTTGCCTTTCTTAAAACCCATTACTATGGGGGCATAAAAAAGTACCATTGGGTAGCTATGCCCCTTGCCCTTCATGGGGTTGTGGTAAAAAAGGATGGCACCCTTGTAAAAGTAGTCATCGGAGAAGAGGATAGCGACCCCCTTTTTACCATCTGCGACCTTCTTCCCCATCTTGCTAGAAAAAAACAGGAAGAAAAGAAGCTTTCTGAAGCAATTCTTGCCGAAAATCTAAACATCCTCGTTGGTGGAATACCAAAGAAAACAGAAGAAGAAAAGAAAGAAGAAAAAGAAAAGGTTAAGAAAAGGGTTTTAGAGCTTCTTTTTGAGAGGTATGGCATTACTGAGGAAGATTTTGCCTCAGCTGAGGTCTGCGCTGTGCCTGCAGGAAGGGCAAGGTTTATCGGTTTTGACAGGGCTTTTATCGGTGGCTACGGCCAGGATGACAGGATATGCGTTTACACCTCACTAACCGCTCTTTTTGACGCCAAAGAACCTGAGTATACTTCTCTTGCTATTTTTATTGACCGAGAGGAGATCGGCTCAGAGGGTAACACTAGCGCAAAAAGCAGGGTGTTTGAAAGGTTGGTCTATGATCTTATCAAGATGGAAGGACTTCCTACAGACCCTGTGGTCTTTTTTGAGGTTATGGAAAAGACAAAGGCAATTTCAGCGGATGTGACAGCAGGCATTGACCCAAACTATCTTGAGGTCCACGATAAGCTTAACGATGCCCGCTTAGGCTATGGAGTAGTTTTAACTCGTTACACCGGTCATGGTGGAAAATACATGGCAAACGAGGCTCATGCTGAATATGTAAGCTATCTACGAAGAATCTGGGATGAGGAGAAGGTTGTCTATCAAGTTGCTTCAATGGGTAAAGTTGATGAAGGAGGAGGTGGTACTGTAGCTAAATACTTTGCCCAGTATGGGATGGATATTGTTGATGTTGGACCACCTTTGCTCTCCATGCACTCCCCATTTGAAGTTTCCCATGTCTTAGACCTATACATGACCTACCTTGCTTATAAAGTATTTTTCTCTCATTAATTCTCATGTCCCTAAAAGAAGGTGATTTTATCCTACTTTTTGATGGCGAAAAGAAATACTTTCTTGAGCTAAAACCAAAGATATTTAGCACAAGCTCGGATGCTATAGATTTAGCTTCCCTTATTGGCAAAGATTACGGGGATAAAGTCCTTGGTAAAAAGGGGTCTTCTTTTTTTATACTTAAACCAACTATCTATGATTTTATTAAAAATGTAGAGAGACAAACGCAGATTATCTACCCTAAGGATGTAGGGTACATTCTGCTTAAACTCGACGTAGGTCCCGGAAAAAAAGTGTTAGAGTGCGGAACAGGCTCAGGTGCTCTAACCTTAGCCTTTGCCTATGCTGTAGGAGAAGAGGGTAGAGTAATTACTTATGAAAAAGAGGAAAGGTTTTTTCAACTTGCCAAAAGAAATCTTGAAAGATTTGGTCTTGCGCACAGAGTAGAGTTGAAGCTAAAAGAAGTTGTTGACACTTTTGACGAAACCAATGTAGATGCCGTTTTTTTAGATGTTAGGGAACCTTGGCTTCTTTTAAAACCAGCCTGGCATGCTTTAAAACCTGGTCATCCTCTTGGGGTCCTTGTCCCTACAACCAATCAAGTATCCCAAACTTTAACCCATCTTTTAAGCTCACCCTTTAAGGATATTGAGGTTTTAGAGATCCTGGTAAGAAGGTATAAACCTAATCCTGAGAGGTTAAGACCAGAGGATAGGATGGTTGCGCACACCGGCTACCTAATCTTCGCTAAGAAGGTGTTAATACCTTGAAAATTTACATTAATTATCAAGGTATTAACAAATTTCCAGAGGAAATTGAAAGACAACTAAAAAAAGATCTTCAAAATGCTTTTAAATTTCTTAATATTAAGAAGAAAATTCTTTCTTTAACCTTTGTAAGCAATGAGGAGATATTAAAGCTTAATCAAAGATATCTTTCTCGCCCCTATCCAACGAATGTTTTAGCCTTTCCTGTTGAGGAAGGGCTAAACATGCCCTTCTTAGGGGATGTAGTTATCTCTGTTGAAAAGGCTGAGGAAGAGGCTTGTTTGTATGGATTGAACTTTTATTCTTATCTTCTTAGTCTCTGTATTCATGGGCTTCTTCATCTTTTAGGTCATGACCATGAAAAAGGAGTTTATTCTCCTTGGCTAATGCTTAGAAATGAGATAAATTTAATGGAAAAAATTTATCCTGACCCTGATGTCCTTAAATTTTTAAGGAGGAGGGAATACATGCCTGCCAAGCTCGCAGTCAACGTTGACCATGTAGCCACGGTCAGAGAAGCAAGAAAAACCTACTATCCAGACCCGGTTCATGCTGCGGTATTAGCTGAGCTTGGAGGAGCTGATGGAATCGTTGTCCATCTCCGCCTTGATAGAAGACATATAAAAGAACGTGATGTGAGGTTGATTAGGGAAATAATTAAGACAAAGCTAATCCTTGAGATGGCCATAGATAAAGACCTGATTAATTTTGCTAAAGAAGTAAAACCCTATCAAGTAACCTTAGTTCCTGAAAGACCGGAAGAGATTACAACGGAAGGCGGTATCGAGCTTGAGGATAGAGTTGAAGAGGTAAAAAAAGCAGTTAAAGAGCTCAATAAGAGCGGAATAAAGGTAAGTTTGTTTATAAACCCAGATGAGAAAGCCCTTGAATTAGCGAAGAAAACGGGTGCCCAGATAGTTGAGCTCCATACAGGGATGTATGCCGAGGCTGAAGAGGAAGAAAAAAGGCTTTCAGAGCTCACAAGGCTAGAAAATGCAGCAAGGTTTGCTAAGGACCTTGGTTTTATTGTCCATGCCGGGCATGGATTAAACTATGAAAACATAGGACCTGTTGCTGCAATTCCTGAAATTGAAGAATTTAGCATAGGTCATAGCATAGTCTCAAGAGCCATTTTTGTGGGCTTAAAGGAAGCCGTTAAAGAGATGAAGGAGCTCATCCTACGAGCGAGGTCCTAAAGTATGTTAAAGATTGATACCCTAATCACAGGTCCTCTTCAAGTTTGCACTTATATTGTATATGATGAAGGGACTAAGGAAGCGATCATTATCGACCCAGGTGATGCTGACCCACAAATATTAAAAATTGTTCAAGAATATGGTCTTAGAGTTAAATTTATCTTTGGAACGCATGGGCATCCTGACCATCTTCTTGGTGTAGACTACCTAAGACAATTTTTTAAGGCACCGTTTATTCTACATAAAGCAGATGAGCTCTTCTTTAGGGACCCTCAGAATTTTTCTGTTTTTAAAAACTGGGGATTTCCAGCAAATCCCCGAGCTGACGCGGTTTATGAGGACGGATTTGAAATAACCCTTGGAAATGAGGTTTTAGTGGTTATTCATACACCAGGTCATTCCCCAGGCTCATCCTGTTTGTATGCTAAAGGCTCGAAGGCAGTATTTACTGGAGATACTCTTTTTGTGCAGGGCGTTGGCCGGGCGGACCTACCAGGTGGAAATTATTTGCAGATGTTTCATTCCATCAGGGACAAGCTCTTTCTTTTACCAGATGATACCATAGTTTATCCTGGTCATGACTACGGACCAAAACCTACTTCCACGATAGCTGAAGAAAAGCAGTTCAATCCCTTTGTTCAAGAGTTAGACCTTTAGGTTCTTCCGATCCCTGAATAGCGAAAACCAAGCTTTTTAACGATATCAGGGTCGTAGATATTTCTCATGTCAACCAAAACAGGCGTCTTCATGAGACTTTTTATCTTTTTTAGGTCAAGGAACCTAAATTCATTCCATTCTGTAAGGATTAGCAGTCCATCTGCTTTTTCGGCGCAAGCTTCTGGGTCCTTAGCATATTCAATTGACATGTTCGGGGCTGCTTTTTTAAACTCTTCCATCCCTGCTGGGTCATAAACCTTAACGTTTGCTCCTTTCTTTAAGAGCTCTGGAATTATCTTCAAGGCAGGGCTTTCTCTTACATCGCTTGTGTTTGGCTTAAAGGTAAGCCCAAGGATGGCTATGGTTTTTCCATTTAGGTCTCCAAGTAGGGCTTCAAGCTTTTCAATAGCTCTAAGCTTTTGTCTTTCGTTTACTTCCAGCACGGCTTCGAGGAGTTTAAACGGAGAGCCAACCTGTCTCCCCTGATGAATTAAAGAGCTTACATCTTTTGGGAAGCAAGAACCACCAAATCCGGGTCCTGGGTTTAGAAACTTTGGCCCTATCCTTGGGTCTAACCCCATGCCTTTAGCCACCACCGTAACATCAGCTCCGACTTTTTCGCAAAAATTTGCAACCTCATTGATAAAGCTGATCTTTAAGGCAAGGAAAGCATTAGATGCATACTTTATCATCTCTGCTGTTTCAAGATTGGTGATGATAAAAGGTGTCTCAGCAAGATAAAGCGGGCGATAGATGTCTTTAATTATGGCAATAGCATGAGCGCTTTCACCCCCGATAATCACCCGGTCAGGTCGCATAAAGTCTTCTACGGCGTTTCCTTCTCTCAAAAATTCGGGGTTTGAGATAATGTCAACCTCAACGTTTACCTTTTTGTTCTCATCTATCAGCCTCTTGATCCAACGGTTTGTCCCCACAGGGACAGTGCTTTTGGTAACAATGACCTTATAGTCATCAAGAACATCAGCTAAAGCTAAGGCTACACTTTTAATCTGGGATAGGTCAGAAGAACCGTCTGGCAAGGGTGGTGTTCCAACGCAGATAAAGACTACTAAGGAGTTCTTTACTGCTTCAGCAAGATTAGTGGTGAAAGTAAGGCGACCAGCCTTTACATTCTTTTTTACTAAGTCTTCTAGCCCTGGCTCATAAAATGGTATAATTCCGTCTTTAAGAGCTTTGATTTTTTTTTCGTCTACATCAACGCAGGCGACTTTGAGACCGAAGTCTGCAAGACAGGCTCCAGACACTAACCCTACATAACCAGTCCCAATTACTGCAATATGCATCTCCAGTTAGCCGTTTCGACGAGCCTCAGTTTGAGCGGTTTTGATACCTTTACTTTTCTTTTTAGAAGCTATGTTTTTTGTTGAAGTCGCTTTGTTTTTGGCTATATTTGTACTCAATTTTTTTACATTTTTATTAGATGTTTTAGCTATCAAAGTTTTGTTTCCTTTCCCTTTAGTTTTTGCTATCAATTTTTTACTCACTTTCTTTTCATACTTTGCTGATTTGATTTTATTTTTAACTGTGTATATATGATTAACCGGTTGGCTTAAATTTACTACTGTGTTTACATAAATCGGATTGATCTTATTTTCCAGAACAAGCTCAGCGATTTTTAGCATCTTTTTGGTATCCTGCCATAGAGATTCTCTATTAGGGGCTCCAAGTATTGATGTAATTACCAATCTGTTTTTAACTTTTGCTACATTAACTAAACAATGTTTAGAAAGCTTCGTATATCCTGTTTTTCCACCTATTACAGCTTCTTTGTAGTCATCATCAAAGAGGAGGTGATTAGTATTTTTAACGATAATTGTTCTTCCCTGTTCATTAGTGATTATCTTTACTGGAGTTTGAATTATCTCAGCGATTTTAGGATATTTTAGAGCCTCATAAAGCAAGAGAGCAAGGTCGTAGGCTGTGGTGTATTGGTCGGATGCTGGGAGGCCGGATGCAGTTTGAAATTTAGAATTTTGTAAACCAAGGGCTTTAGCCTTAGCGTTCATAAGAACTGAGAAGTTTTCTTCCGTTCCGCTAACTGCTTCAGCCAAGGCAACGGCTGCTTGATTTGAAGATTTTATCAGCATAAGGTTGAGGAGTTCCTCTACAGTATAGACCTCTCCTTCCCTTAAAAAGGGTCCGACCGAGGGAGTCTCTTCAGCACTCTTGGAAATCTTTACCTTCTTATGAAGAGGCAGATGGTCTAACACAACCATTGCTGTAAGGAGCTTTACAGTGCTTGCTGGAGGGATTTTAACATGGGGGTTTTTAGCATAGAGAACCATTCCTGTTTTGGCATCAAGAACAACACCAGAAAGAGCATTTATATTCTCGACTCCTTGCTCTCCGTCTGCATAAGAAAAACCAGCTTTTAAGAAAAAATTTAAAAAGAAAAAAATAAGTAGAAAGGTATAGAAATAATATTTATAGTTTTTCATGGCCTTTACCTCTAAGATTCTGTTAACAGATTATAAAAATACTAAAGCTTTCTGAAAAGTCAACACCTGAATTATTAAATATACAATAATTTTTTGGATTTTCAGCTAATATTGCCAAGTTTCCTTATTAATTCTCAATTATCTTTTAAAAGTATGAAGGATATTTTCCTTAAAGTATACATTAGGGTTTTGTTGCCCCTCTTGACAAGGTCAAGAGGCGTTTGTATTATTTTATTGAAAGGCGGCGTAGCTCAACAGGTTAGAGCATGTGGCTCATATCCACAGGGTTGGGGGTTCGAGTCCCTCCGCCGCCATTTGAAGTTTAATTTAAAAAGAGGTGTTTATATATGAAGGATAAGGTAGAGGTAAAAAAAATTACTTTCAAATCTGAGGCGGCAAAACTTTTAAGAGAACTTGCCGACCAATTTGAGGCTGGACAGGTAAAGGTAGGAGAGGTAACGGTTAATTTGCCTGAAAGTTTTGAATGTGAATTAGAGTACAAAGTGAAGGAAGATAAGCATCAGATTGAAGTTGAATTTGAATGGAGAGGATAGTTTTTTAAGTACCGGCGGCGTAGCCAAGCGGTAAGGCGACGGCCTGCAAAGCCGTGAATCCGGGGTTCGAATCCCCGCGCCGCCTCGCAGCGCGAAAATGTACCGTCTAAAAGTATCCGATTACTTCTCTTCAGCTCATTATCTTAGAAATTATCAAGGAAAGTGCGAAAACCTTCATGGCCACAACTGGAAGGTTGAGTTGACTGTTGAAGGCAAAAAGCTTAACGAAATTGAGATCTTAATCGATTTTAAGGATTTAAAAGCCATCCTAAAGGAGATATTGAACGAATTAGACCATCGCTTATTAAACGACCATCCATATTTTAAGGATAAAAATCCTTCTTCGGAAAACCTGGCAAGGTTTATTTTCGAGAGGGCAAAAAACAAGCTTTCAGCCTATGACGGAGTAAAGGTTAAGGAAGTTGCCGTCTACGAGACTGAGAAGGCTTGTGCTATCTATTCTGAAGAGTGAAGCTTAAACTTTCAGAGGTTTTTTTTTCCATTCAAGGTGAGGGACCTCTCGTCGGCATGCCTTCAGTTTTTTTTAGACTATATGGTTGTAATCTAAACTGTAGTTGGTGCGACACCCCCTATGCTCGGGAGCCCTATCCCTTCTTTGAAATGGAAGTGGAGGAGCTTATTCATTACTGGAGAGATAATTTTCCTCGTATACCCTATATAGTGTTAACGGGTGGTGAGCCTCTTATGCAAGAGGGAGCTATTCCTTTTTTGGAAGCTTTAGTTGCTTATGGAGCAAAGCCTCTCCTCGAGACAAACGGTAGCCTCTCTATAAAGGATGTCCCAAAAGAGGTACTCATAGTCATGGACCTAAAGCCCCCTTCATCTGGGATGGAAGGATTTAACCTGTATGAAAATTTGGATTATTTAACGCTAAAAGACGCTGTAAAAATTGTCTTAAAAGATAGAGAAGACTTTGATTGGGCGGTAGACATTATTACTAAATGGCATTTGTTAGATAAGACGCAGGTTTTCTTCTCTCCGGCTCATCCTTTTTTGTCAGCATCAGAACTTGCAGGTTTGATCCTTGAGACAAGGCTTCCCATACGCTTACAGGTTCAACTGCATAAGATATTGGGTTTGAAATAGCATTTGTCCTATAGAAATTTAAAACTTTTTAGAGTATAATGAAAAAGTATGAACCCACCTAAATCGAGTTCTTCATCTGTTGAGCCTGTTCCGGCTGAGCTTGAAAAGGTTGATGAGATAAAAGACTTACTATTGTCTCTTCCTTCAGCTGAAGAGGAGGTTGAGGCTAAACTTCCCGTAAAGTTTGACCCTTTACAAAAGTATCTTCAAGAGATCAGCAAGTATCCTCTCTTGAGCAGGGAGGAAGAAGAAGCCATTGCCAAAGCCTACTATGAAACAAAGGACCCAAAGCTTGCCTACAAGCTTGTAGTTTCAAACCTTAGGCTTGTTGTGAAAATAGCTCTTGAGTTTCAAAAGTTCTGGTCTTACAACTTTCTTGACCTTATTCAAGAGGGTAATCTTGGTCTAATCCAAGCGGTTAAAAAGTTTGACCCCTATAAAGGGGTAAAGTTTTCCTACTATGCTTCCTTTTGGATCAAGGCTTACATCCTTAAATACATAATGGATAACTGGAAGCTTGTTAAAATGGGAACAACGCAGGCTCAAAGAAAGCTTTTTTACCGCTTAAGGAAAGAAAAGGAGAGGCTTGCTGCTCTCGGTTTTGAGCCCACTGCTAAAGCAATAGCTGAAAGTTTGGGGGTTAAGGAAAAAGAAGTTGAAGAAATGGAAATGAGAATGAGCCAGATGGATGTCAGCCTTGATGCCCCGATAGCTTCAGATTCTGAGGATACGCTTGGTAACTTTTTAAAGGATACAAGACCAACCCCTGAAGAGCTATACGCAAGAGAAGAAGTCCTAACAAAATTTAAGAAGCTTCTTAAAGAGTTTTCCAATCAGCTTACCGGTAAAGATTATGTAGTCTTTCACGAAAGGCTTTTGGCTGAAGAACCAAAGACTTTGAACGAACTTTCACAGAAGCTTGGCATCTCAAAGGAAAGGATTAGACAGATTGAAGAGAAGTTGATAAAAAAGCTAAGAAAATTCCTTCAGGAGAAACTACCAGATGCCATGTATTTTCATCTTGCGCTTCCTTCCAAGGATTAGCTTAGTCTTATGCTCAAGCTTAGCACTTCTTTTTTTCTTTATCTTCGTTAGCTCCGCAGGAGCTTCTCAATTTTATGACAACCTTACTAAATCTTATTACTATTTTCTTTTGGCAAATATTTCCGCAAAGACCCCTGAGGAAGCGGTTGATCTCTTAAAGAAAGCCATTAAAGCTAACCCAGAAAGCTTGTTCTTAAAAAGGTCACTTCTTGTTCTTTATCTTCAGGCAGGAAAGTTTGATGAAGCAGAAAATTATGGAGAAAGCCTTTTAAAGAAGTATCCAGAAGATAAGGAAACCGTTCTTCTCTTGAGCAAGGCTTATCTTCTAAAAGAAAGAAGCTATAAAGCGATTTCCTTGTTAGAGAAGTATCTTGATAAAAATCCTAAGGATGAGGAAGCCTTAAGCCTCCTAACTTCGGTCTATCTTCAGAAGAAGGAATGGGATTTAGCTTTAGCAAGCCTTGAAAAGTTGATAAAACTTGACCCAAACAACCATGTAGCCTGGTTGTATAAGGCGCGAGTTCATAAGGAAAAAAAGGATTATGAGCAAGCCAAAACAGCTTATCTTAAAGCCCTTGAGCTTTCTGATGGTTCTCATCCCATTTTCTTTGAAGCTTTAAGATTTTTAGAAGAGATAAGGGATTATCAAACCATCGAAAAACTGGTTATAAATGCCTTAAACAAAAACCCCGAAGACCAAGCTTTATTCCGCTATCTACTTGGGTTTTACCTTGAGCGAAAAGATTGGGAAAGGTCTGAAGAGCTCTTAAAAAAGCAACTTTCTCAGAACAAGGCTCAACCTGAGTTTTTGTTCTATCTTGCCTTAACTCTTGAATACAAAGGGAAAGAAGAAGAGGCTTTGAAAATCTATGAGAGCATTCCTCAAGATACCTTTTGGTATTTTGAAGGCTTAAAGCGGAGTTTTTTTATCTACAAGAAGATGGAGCCTGAGAAAGCCATCTCTCTTATCAAAAAGTTTACTCCTACCGAACGGGGGCATTTTGTGTTTAAGGCTCAAGCCCTTGACCAACTTGACCTTTGCGAAGAGGGGATAAAGGTTGCGGAAGAGGGTTTAAAAAGGTTCCCGGATGATGAAGAGCTACTTTTTGTCTTGGCTGGAAACTTTGCCTGCCTTGAGCAATACGAAAAGGTCATTCAAACATTAGAGCCTTTATTAAAAAAGAAGCCAGACGATCCCTATCTGTTGAATTTCATAGGTTATAGCCTTGTTGAGCTAAACAGAGATTTAGACCGAGCTGAAGCCCTCTTGCTTAAAGCACACAATTCAAAGCCTGATGACCCATACATCGAGGATAGCTTAGGCTGGCTTTATTATAAAAAGGGTGATTATACCAAAGCTAAAGAGCATCTTGAGAGGGCAATTTCTAACTTAAAAGAAGATGAACCCGTCATCTTTGAACACCTTGGAGATGTCTACCTTGCCTTAGGAGATAAAAATAAGGCTTGTGAATGGTATAAACGGGCAGAAAAAAGTGCCTTTAGAAGGGTCGAAAAAGAAAGAATTCTCTCTAAGGTGAAAAAATGCGAAAAGTAGCTTCCTTACTACTCCTTCCCCTTTTTCTTTTAATAGGCTGTGCAGTTAAACCACCTATGATGACCCTTTATGAGGCTCTTCTCACTAAAGGACTTGAAGGACGAATACTTAAAGGAAGAGTCTATGTTGAGGGTGACTTTTCTAAGCTTTTTGACATTCCTTCATCTGGGGCCTATGGAGAGTTTTATCTTTCGCAGGCTTACTTTTTGGTCAGGATAAACCCCCCGTTTGGAGATGAGGTTTTGTTCGAATGGGACGAAAAGAGAGGTCCAAGGGTTATTCTTCCATCGAAAGCCAAAGTTTATTATCCAAAAGAAGAACGACTTCAGTTGAAAGAACTACCTTATTACTTTTTGGGTTTAAAAGAAACGTCAAGAGAGTTCTATCTTAACTCCTTTAAAGGTGAATACGCGTTCGATAGACAAAAGCTTGAAGGAAGGGTTAATTCTCTACTTTTCTCTTTTACCTGGAGGATTAAAGAGTTGGAAGAAACTTCATCCCTACCCCCGCCAATCGATACTACTGGCTTTAAGAGAAAAAAAATCAATCTACCCTTCTAATCAACACCTCTTCCACGGTGGTGGGTGTTGCCTTTCTAATTATAAACTCAAAGTTTTTATACCTTATGCTTTCTCCCGTTTCAGGGATACGTTTAAAGAGACTATAAAGAAAGCCGTTTAAGGTTTCAAATTCGGAAGAAGCTATCTCTAATCCTAATTGAGAAAGCTTTTCTATCTCTACTATTCCTTTGGCTAAATAAGTTTTATCGGAAAGCGGAATGATTAATCTATGTTGATAATCTAACTGGTCGCTAAACTCTCCTAAAACCTCCTCAGCGAGGTCTTCGAGGGTGATGATTCCGGTTGTTAGTCCATATTCATCAACAACGATGGCAAAATCTTGATTGGAGTTTTGCATAAAGGCAAGGGCTTCGTAGGCTGGAATGTTTTCCGGTATAAAGAGGGGTTCTATCATGAATTGAGATATTGGAAGAGAATAATCTTTAGTTTCCGAAAGCAGGTCCTTTACTCGAACAACTCCTATGAGATTAGTAGGATTATCCTTGTATAAAGGTATGTAAGAAAAGTTATACTGTTTGCAAAATTCAATGGCTGTGTCTAAAGTAGCTGTAAGAGGTAAGGCTTTAACTTGAGGAAGAGGGATCATAACTTGGTATACTTTTTTCTTACTAAACTCAAAGATCTTATGCATAAGTTCTCTTTCTTTAGCGTCAATTTCTTCCTCATACTTTATGAGGCTCAAGAAAACCTCTCTAAATTTTATAAAAGGTATGGTGCTATGGTCTTCTTTTTTTCTGAAAATTAGGTTGGTTAAGCTTTGATTGAGATAATAAACAGGGTAGAAAAGAAAAGACAATAGGTAGAGGATGGGAGCAACTATCAGAACCAGCGTTTGGGAGTATACTTTGCTTATGACTTTGGGGAAGGCTTGACCAAAGAGAAAAGTGAAAATGGGGATTAAAAGCGAAAGAATGGCTCCAGCATTTCCTAAGGATGAGATAAGAAAGTAGGATGTAAAAATAGCGTTTCCGGCAATGCTCATGGTTATTCCCATGATGGTTGTGGTAAAAAGCCTTTCTGGATTGTCTAAAAGCTTTAAGGCTATACGGGCAATTCTTTCGTTTTTTGCCCGCTTCTGAAGGCTTAGCCTCTCTGCTGAAATTAAAGCCATTTCGCTTAAGGCAAAGAAGGCTTCTAAAGCAATAAAGAATAAGAAAGAAAGAAGGGCAAATATCATTCTTTTTTCCAGATTTCAACCCAGAGTATCTTGTTTTTTCGAACCTTCAGCACTTTAAAAGTAAAACCGGCTATTTCAAGGCTATCACCTGCTTTAGGGACTCCTTCAAATCGTTCAAGCAAAAAACCGTTTAAGCTTCGACTTTCATCTTCGGGGGAAATCTCAAATGCTTCAAGCTCCTCCTTTAAGAGATACATTGGGGCATTACCATGGGCTAAGTATTTGTCTTCGCTTAATCTTTTAATACGGCTGAAGCTTGGTTCATCCTCGGTGCGAAATTCACCAAAGAGAAGCTCAAGAAGGTCTGGTAAAGTGACGAGCCCTTTAATAGTTCCATATTCGTCAACAACCAAAGCTATTTTTAGGTGTTTTTTTTGAAATTCAAGTAAAAGGTCTCTCACCTTTTTAAATTCGGGAACAAAAAAAGCCGGTCTTACAACCTCAGAGAGTTTAAGTTTTTTTTCTTTCAATGATTTTACATACTTGAAAAGGTCTTTCACATAGAGAATACCTATTAGATCATCGAGGGTTGAACCATAGATGGGGATTTTGGTAAAGGGTGTTTTGCTAATTTCCTGAAGAAGCTGGGGGGTAATTTCTTGGTCGGGCAGGGCATAGATTTCTGACCTTGGGACCATGATAGTGGAGACGGGTATGTCCTCTGAGATAAAGAGGCCACGGATAAACCTTAACTCAACCTCGCTTATCTTACCAGCCTTTCTTGCTTCATCTAAAAGGTAGAGGATGAACTGCTCAGCTGTAGATAAGGCTCCTTCTTCTTTGGCTTTTTCTTTTTTTCTTTTTAGAAGGGCTAAAATGTTTAGCCTTTCCAGCACAAAATTTAACGGAAAGAAAAGCTTGTGTAGGAATAGCACAAAGGGTAGAAGAACGAAGATAAGCCTTCTTCTATAGGTATAGCCAAGTATTTTAGGAATGAAATCGGCAACATAAAAGGCTAGGATTGAGAAGAGAGCAAAGGCAAAGGTCCTTGCCCCAACATCTATAAGGCTTGACATGGCGGTTGAAAGGAAAAATCCCCCTAAGAAATCTGCTATTTCATTCCCGGCAAGGATGGTAAATAGTAAAGCCTCCGGATTTTTTAGGATAGCAAAGGACTTTTTTTCCGATAGGTTTTGATAGATATCAGCAAGCTCAATTCGAGAGAGGGAAAAGATGGTTGCTTCACTGCAATTAAGGCAAAAGGCTGTTAAAAGGCAGAGAATAAATAAAAAGAGGTAGAGGTCAACCATTTACCCTAAAAAAGGGTATTTACGCCATTTATTTTAGGATGTTTCATGATTTTAGTTTCTTTTAAAAGTTCTACGCATTCAGCTTCTGAAACAAGAAGCTTAATGCTTTCAAATTCTTCAAGGTCAAGATGGGGGAAAATGGTATTCCAAGCAAAGACCCTTCTACTTAGGTTAGTAAGCTCCTCAGGTGGAGTAACCTTTTCCCAGGGGACTTCAAATTTTCTAAAGAAGGGGTCCTCTCCAACTATGCCTTCTTTAAAAAAATCTTCCCAAGTTTGTTCAAAGGTGTTTAGGTTTTTCTTTACTTCGCTTAAAGTTAGGTCTACATCTTCGGCAAGCATTAACACTAAGTAGGCTCTTTCCAAATTTCCTAATGCTTCCTTCTTTTTTTCGTCAAAGAAGGGAAAATCATCTTCCGATTGGGCATACCTTTCAAGGATCTTTAAATTTTCTACATCTCTAAGGTAGAGAGCCCAATCCTTCAGCTGAAGAAAAACCCTCTTTAAATGGTCAAAGTCTATAGAGGCTTCAGGCTTATGTCTTAAAAATTTGACCTTTTTTAAAAATTTAGCCCAATGTTTTTGCCAATTTTCATTAGTATAGGGAAGCTCAAGGACAAGGATGGACTCGAGCTTTTCTAAAGCCTTTTCAACCCTCGAAGGATAGGGTAAGGTCTGGGGAAAAAGAAGTAAAGGGGGTTCAGCCATTTAGCTAACTTACGACCTTTTGGAATATCTGCTTTAGGTACTCGAGCTGTTTTTCAGCCTCTCTGTCGATGTATTCGCTGATCTTTCTCCACTCTTCCTGAAATTGAGGATGCTGCTCAACTGAAACCTTTACCTCCACCCCGAGGTTGTTGGATAAAGCCTGTTCTAAAGCAGAAAGCTCAGTCGAATATCTTTTCTTTAATTCTTCATAGAGGGCTTTTCTCTGGGCATAGTATTCTTTAATAAGAGCTTCTGTCTGTTTTATAAGCTTACCCATTTCTGGGATGCCTTTAAAAAGGTAAGATAATCCGGCAATAGCTCTTTCACTATTTGCGAGCTGAGTCTCAAGTTTGGGAAGGACGATATTTTTAAGAAGCACTTCAGTTATGAATTTTATAGCTTGGCGTTTATACTTAGGCTCAACTTGGGACAAAAATTTCCCCACTGTATTTTCCCAAGAGGAAGTTGGCTCGTTTAGAAATTTGGCACAGGCTTTGTAAGCTGATTCTTTAAGATTTTCTAATTTTAGCTCCTCAGGGTCAGCCTTCCCTATCTTCTCAAGCTTCTCAAGAACTATCTCCCAAGTGCTGCGAATTTGATCTCCCATCGTTTTCTCCTTAGAAAAAATGATTTAAAAGATAATATAAAGAGAAAATTCGAAATAACAAGTCGTTCAAGAGGCTGTTTTATACAATCTTTTTCTGGCTTCTATGGAGAGTTATCAAGGTCTCTACAATTTTTATAGGAACGATAAAAGAAAACCCCTTCCACCGAGAGGGACGTTAACAAAAAGCGCTGGTCGGGATGCCGTCTCCTGCCTTCTGTCTTACCGAGCGAAGTGAAGCATCTCCTATTTCTGTAAGAAAGCCGAAAAGAAGACTCTCTTTTGGAGTTAGGATTATAAAGAGGACTTAAAAAGCGTATAAAGCTCTTGCAAAAAAATTTATAAAAACTGACCTGGTTAGAACTTGCAAGAAATTCTATTACTATTATAATTTCAAAATACAAAAAACTTTAAGAAGGAGGTGAAGGTATGAGAAAAAGGGTAATAGCACTTGCTGGTGGTATGCTTATTATGGTTGCAAGTTTCGGTGCGGCAAAATCAGACAATGTGTTAGAAGAGGCAAAAAAGTACTTTAAGCCTCTTCCTACGGTAGTGGATAATCCTGAGAATCCAGTAACTCCTGAGAAAGTAAAGCTTGGGAAGATACTTTACTATGACCCAAGGCTATCTAAAAGTGGGTTAATTAGCTGTAATACCTGTCATAACCTCGCTACTTATGGAGTAGACAATCTGCCTACATCCATTGGGCACAGATGGCAGATAGGTCCAAGGAATGCCCCCACTACGCTAAATGCTGCTCTCCATGTAGCACAGTTCTGGGATGGAAGGGCAAAGGATGTTGAAGAACAGGCAAAAGGACCGATACTCAACCCAATAGAGATGGCCATGGACTCTCCAGAACAGGTGATAAAAGTTCTTAGTTCAATTCCAGAGTATGTAGAGCTTTTTAAAAAAGCCTTCCCCAACGATAAAAATCCTTTAACCTATGATAATGTAGCAAAGGCTATCGCTGCCTTTGAAAGAACCCTTGTTACTCCATCTAGGTTTGATAAATTCCTCAAGGGTGATGCTAAGGCCCTTACTGAGAAAGAAAAACAAGGGCTTAAACTCTTTATAGAGTTAGGATGCGCTTCCTGTCATAATGGTCCTGCTCTAGGTGGAACGATGTTTACAAAGTTTGGCGTTTTGGAATCCTACTGGGAAGCAACAAGAAAGTTTCTTACTCTGGATAAACCAACCATGCCAGTTGATGTTGGTAAGTTTGCGGTAACTCAAAAGCAGGAAGACCTTTACGTTTTTAAAGTTCCTTCCTTAAGAAACATATCAAAAACCTATCCTTATTTCCACGATGGGTCTGTGTGGAACTTGGAGGATGCTGTGCAAATTATGAGCAAGGTGCAGTTAGGTCAGGAACTAACCAAGGATCAATTAGAAAAGATTGTCGCTTTCTTGAAATCTTTAGACGGAGAAATCCCAAAGGATGCATTGGAAGTACCTGTCCTACCTCCCTCAACGGCTAACACACCAAAACCTGTGAGATAAGGGCTGAAAGGTATATAAGACCTGCAACCATTGAGGGACAGAGGACCTTCTTTATAGTGGTAAATATTTGGCAAAGGTAAAACCTCTGTCCCTCTTCTTAATTAAGAAACTGTTTTTCAGCTTTTTTAAAAGCCTCAAACATTATTCCTAAAGTTTGGATAGGTTCTGAGGCTTTTTCTAAGTTCATCCTTTTGTAACCCTTAGCAAATTAAGGAACCTCATCCCCCATTACCGTCACTGAGCCTAAGTCTAATGGGTCTCCTTTTCAATTTTGTATAGGCGAAAGATTATATCTTTTTAATAAGCAACAGCTTAGTGCCGGTTGCCTATTTATGAAGATTTGAATTGAATACCCTTTAGGCGTAACATTTTAAAAAAGTTTAAACAATCCTCCAAGAGTACTGGGACTGGTTCAAAAATGTTTTTGTGTAAGCCTTCCTGCTGTCACCCCTCTAGCCCTTTTTGTCCCCCCGAGGCGTTAGCCGAGGGGTCTACAATTGTCAAAGAGAAGATTTCTCGCTACGCTCGAAATGACAAGATGAGTAGGGGATGCCTCGCAACGATAGGCAGGACAAAATGGGGGCTTTTTTGAACAGCCCCCGAGAGTACTTGACAAAAATTTTTTTTGATTTAAAATTAATAAAAACTTAAAGGAGGTCTAAAATGAAAAACTTTTCAGGATCCGGAAAGCTCACTTTGAGGGAGTGGTGGCCAAATCTTTTGTATTTAAAAATGCTTTATCAAAATCCTCCTGAGCTTAATCCTTATGGAAGGCACTTTGATTATGCTCAGGAGTTCGCTAAGCTTGACCTCGATCAGGTAAAGGAAGACCTAAGGAAAGTGATGACAGAATCTAAGGACTGGTGGCCAGCAGATTATGGGCATTATGGTGGTTTGATGATCAGGCTTGCTTGGCATTCAGCAGGAACTTATAGAGCTTTTGACGGAAGAGGAGGTGCTAAAGGAGGTTTAATAAGGTTTGCTCCTCTTATTGGTTGGCCTGATAATGTTAACTTAGATAAGGCAATAAGATTGCTTTGGCCAGTAAAGAAAAAGTACGGAAAAAAGATCTCTTGGGCTGACTTAATCATTCTTGCTGGTAATGTTGCCCTTGAGTCCATGGGCTTTAAGACCTATGGCTTTGCTGGAGGAAGAGAAGACTGGTGGGAACCCGATGAAAGCACCTATTGGGGACCAGAAGTGGACATGCTTCAGTCAGAAAGGCATGATGAAAGAGGGGTGCTTTACCAAGAAGTTGCCGCTGAACATATGGGGCTCATATATGTTAATCCTGAAGGACCAAGGGGTAATCCTGACCCAAGGGAGGCGGCAAAAGAAATAAGGATGGTGTTTGCTAGGATGGCGATGAATGATGAGGAAACAGTCGCCCTGATTGCTGGTGGACATAGCTTTGGAAAAACCCATGGAGTGGCTCCTACCTCTTACCTTGGTCCTGAACCACCTGCTGCACCAATAGAAAATCAAGGGTTAGGATGGGTTAGTTCTTATAAATCAGGTAAGGGTCCGGATACCATAACAAGTGGTATAGAAGTAATCTGGACCCCAACTCCTACAAAGTGGAACCCAAGGAGTTTTTTGCATATGCTCCTTACTTATGAATATGAGTTGGAAAAGGGTCCAGGTGGTTGTTATCAATGGGTCGCAAAGGACGCACCAGAAATCATCCCAGACCCCTATGACCCAAACAAGAAGCATAAACCAAGGATGCTTACAACTGACATCGCTCTAAAGGTTGACCCAGTTTACAATCAGATCTGCAGGAAATTTCTTGAAAATCCTGAGGAATTTGAGAAAGCATTTGCTAAGGCTTGGTTTAAACTTACGCATAGAGACCTTGGACCAAGGGCATTGTATCTTGGTAAAGAAATTCCTCAAGAAGTATCCCCCTGGGAAGACCCTCTTCTAGAAATTGACTTTAAACTACCTGAGGGGGAGGATATCGTAGAGCTTAAGAAAGAGATTAGAAAAGCTATCGCAGAGGGGAAAACAACCGTTTCAGACTTGGTGTATGTTGCTTGGTCATCAGCCGCAACCTTTAGGATAAGCGACAAGAGAGGAGGAGCAAATGGTGCGAAAATAATGTTTGAACCCTTTAAATCCTTTGAAGTAAACATGCCTGAAAGACTGGGCAAAGTTTTAAGACTCCTTGAAGAGATTAAAAAGGATTTCGACTTAAAAAATCAAAAGGGTGGCAAAAAGATTTCTATGGCTGACCTGATCATCTTAGCCGGGGACACTGCGATTGAAGTTGCAGCAGAAAGAGCAGGCTACATTGTAAACATTCCTTTCTTTCCGGGAAGAGTTGATACTAGACCTGAGTTCATCGACACCTTCACAGCGAAGTTTCTTGAGCCAATTTATGATGGTTTTAGAAACTATCTGAAAAGTAATCTAAAGTTTGTTAGGACACCTGAGGAGCTTTTGATCGATAGGGCTCATCTTCTAGCCCTTACCCCACCTGAGATGACAGCCCTTGTAGGAGGCTTAAGAGTATTGAACTGTAATTTTAACTACTCTCCTCATGGGGTATTTACTAAAAGACCAGAAACTTTGACTAATGACTTTTTTGTAAATCTTCTTGATGAGACCCTGGAATGGGAAGAGAAAGAGTTCAACCATTATGAAGGAAGAAGCAGAAAAACTGGTGAGTTGAAATGGACAGCAACGAGAGTTGACCTCATCTTCGGTCATGATCATAGATTAAGAGCCTTATCTGAGGCTTTTGCCTCGAATGATGGAGAAGAGGTCTTCATCAAAAACTTTCTAAAGGGTTGGATAAAGGTAATGCATCTTGATAGGTTTGATTTGCATAAAGAAAGAAAGTTAGAGAATGTTCTTGAAAATATTATAATCTTACCTAAATTTTAAAACAAAACCACAAGAGGAGGTGTGCTATGGAGGAGGTAAAGGTAGTTTCCATGCCAAGGATTGGTGACCCCGCACCATCCTTTGAGGCTCAAACCACGATGGGTCCCATTAAGTTTCCCGAGGATTTTAAGGGACAGTGGGTAGTTCTTTTTTCCCATCCGGCAGATTTTACCCCTGTTTGCACTACAGAATTTATGGGATTTGCTAAGTTGAATAGTGAGTTTCAAAAAAGGAATGTGCAGCTTATCGGTTTAAGCATAGATAACATCTTTTCCCACATTGCTTGGGTGATGAACATAAAGGAAAAGACGGGCGTTGAGATACCCTTCCCCATCATCGCTGATGTTGATGGAAAGGTTGCTCAGCTTTTTGGTATGCTTCATCCAGGAGAAAGCTCAACCGTAACTGTAAGGGCTGTTTTTGTTATCGACCCAAACGCTAAGATTCGAGCCATCATCTATTATCCGCTCTCTGCTGGCAGGAACATGAGAGAAATATTGAGGCTCGTTGATGCCCTTCAGACTGCAGATAAATATCAGGTTGCTACTCCTGCAGACTGGGTCCCTGAGCCTCAGACCTGGGAGTTTACTGAAGAAAATACCAAGGTCATCGTTCCACCACCTACAAGCTATGAGGAGGCGGTAAAGAGGCTTAAAGAAGGCTACGAATGCGTTGATTGGTATTTTTGCAAGAAAAAGCTTGGTTAAAGGGAGGAGCAATGTCTAACGGCTGCGTAAGCCCAGATGGGAGGCTTAGCGAGAGGGCAATCGAGCTTCTGAAGCTCTTAAAAGAAAAAGGGAGGCTAAAGGACACCGAGGTGGCAAAGCATGCCCAAAGACCGCTTTTTCAGGTCCGAAGCTCCCTAAGGGAGCTTACGAACGCAGGGTTCTTAAAGGTTGAAGGTGAGCACTACCTTTTGACTGAAAAGGCTGAAGAAGCCCTCTCAAAAGCTTAATCTTTTCCTAATCCTTAAGGGGGGCTATTATGCCCCCTTTCTTTAAAATCACGGAAAAAGGAATTATCAACCAAAAATAGGAATCAAAAATCAACTTCTTTTCTTACTATTATCTTTAGAAATCTTATTAAGGAGGTAGGTCATGATGCAGGATGTTAAGAGGGGTGTTGAGCTAATTTTAGAGGTTGAATGGGGGTCAAGCCTTGCTAAGCATGTTGACAAGTACTACTGCAAGGTAAATGTTTGGAGGGAGTGCGACCTTTTTCCGAAGGTGTTTCAGCCTTTAATAAAAGAGGGAGCTATTGGTGATTGTATGGAAGTTGAATACAACGCAGGCGAGCTTCTTCCCTTTGATAAAGGAAAAATTCATGAGTGTAAAGCTTGGCAATTTTACCCCTCGGAGGGGCTAAAGCATATAAGGCTTAGAAAGGGGAGATTTTATCCTTTAGGGCTCTTTCGCGGTATACCTGGAATTTATGCAGGCAATCCGTATCCTGGTAGGGTGATAGCTCTTGAGGAGAACGGAGATTTTGTGCTTGATGCAAACCATCCTTTATCCCGATACAGGCTTAAGCTAAAAGCTACAATAAAGAATGTTTTTGAGAAGACTTCAGAGCTTGGCGGAAGATGCAAGGATCACATGGAGAGTTTTTTACTTGGTCCTGGGATGCAGGCTCGCTATGATAATGAACCTACTGACTTTGGTCTTGAAGAGAAGGAAGCCTTCTCCCGAGATGACGAAACACCGGACACTCTCTTCTACTCTGAACCTCGATTAATAGGACACATAGATAGGACTTGCCATGAAAACCTCTTAAATTTTTACGCAGAAAACCTTCCAAGGGAGGGGAAAATACTTGACCTGATGAGCTCTTACGAGTCTCATCTTCCTGAAGGAAACTACGAGGTTGTAGGGCTTGGGATCAATGAAGTAGAGCTTAAGAATAATCCTCGGTTAAGCAGCTATGTAGTCAAGGACATAAACGCAGACCCAAGCCTTCCCTTTGAGGATGAGGCTTTTGATGTGGTGGTTTGCGACCTCTCCATTGAGTATGTTATCAAGCCCCTGGAACTTTTAAGGGAGGTAAGAAGGATTTTGAAAAAAGACGGAAGATTTTTCTTTTCTTTTTCTAATAGATACTTTCCCCCAAAGGTCATAAAAGTTTGGGTAGACCTTCATGAGTTTGAGAGGATGGGCTTTGTGCTTGAACTTCTTGCACGGACTGAAGGCTTGGGCGAATTTAGGACCTACTCGCTCAGAGGTTTCCCACGTCCTGTTGATGATAAGTGGAGTATAGCCTGCACCCTTTCTGACCCGCTGTATGTGGTTTATGGAAAAAGAGTTTCGTAGGGTGGAATGTTATGGAGGTTATCGTAATCGGGGCTGGGATAGGTGGTATACTTGGGGCTTTAACAATGAAAAGCCTTGGGTATGATGTGTTTATATTCGAGAGAGGTGCAAGAATAGGGGGGTGTGCTACAACCTTTGTGAAGGAGGGCTTTAGATACAATGTAGGGGCAACTACTCTACCGGGGCTTAAACCCGGCTTCCCCATGCATAGGCTTCTAACACTTTTTGGAATGGAAGATAAGATTAAAAATACCCTTATCCCTGAAGATTTAATCGTTGAAGTTAGTTTTACCCCCGAAAGAAGTTTTTGCATTTTTTCTGACAGTGAAAGGACTTGCGAAGAAATAGCAAGACTTTTCCCAGGGAAGGGGCATAAGAAATTTTTTGCCTTTATTGAAAGGACAACTAAAGACATCCTCACAACGCCCGTTGAATACCCTTTAAACTGGGGGCGGTTTTCCCCTTGGATGGTTCTAAAAGCAGTATCAAAGCCTCAAGGGTTAAAACTTTTGCCCCATCTCGTTTTAATGAAAAAGCGTGCCCTGTCGCTTCTTTCTTCTTTTTACGATAGCGTCCCCTCTGAACTTTTAAGCTATTTTAGGGCACAGACCATGATCGTTGGTCAGGTTGAGCTTGAAAGGGCTAACGCTCTTGCCTTTGCTTTAAGCCTTGGGTATTTCTTTACCGGTATTTCTCATTGTCTAAGAGGGGTGGGGGGATTTCTTGAGGGTTTGGCTCGGGAGATTCCAGTTAGATTAAACTCTCAGGTTGAGAGGGTCGAAAAAAAGAATAGAGGGTATGTAGTTCATCTTAAGGACGGCAAGCTTTACGCACAAAATGTTCTTCTTTCTATTCCGATTTTAGAAAATCTTTCCATATTTTCCTCAAACCAGGACATCGTCAAGCACTTCTCAAGATTTACTCCCAAGCTTAGCCCTTATTCTGCCTTTGTGGTTTATGGTAGAATGAAAAGACAAGCTTTAGGAAATTTCAAGGCAAAGCATGCTTTGATCATCACCGATGAACCTCAAAACGGTTGGACCTCAGGATATCTTTATCTTTCGCTTCTTGAGCAAGAAAATTCAGATTTTGTTACCTTTACCATTTCGACGCATACCCCTCTCAAGCTTTGGTTTGCTTTGAACATAGATAAAATCAAAGAGATGAAGGCGCTTTTAGAGAGTAAAATAATAGATACATTTATTAAAAGGTATTCTCTCGACCCAAACGACATAGTTGAGGTATTTTCTGCAACGCCTTACACCTTTAAACGCTATGTCAATAGGTTTAGCCTTGGGGGCTTCGCAGCCTCAACCGATACCCCAATTTGGAGCATACCCAACAACTTTACTCCCTTTCAAGGGTTGTATTTGACCTGCGACCATGCCTTTGCTGGTCAAGGATTTATCGGAATTGCCCTCGGGTGTTTAAACCTTTATCAGGGGTTAAAAGGATAAACCGAAAACCATTGAAAGGTGTGAACAGATGTTTAAGGTTCCAGCTAAGGACATTGAATTAGTTGAGCCTTATGTCGACCTAAAGGTTAAGCCCGTTGATGCCCTTTTTCTTATTGCTATTGGGCTTACCTACGCTGGGGTCTTAGTTGGGATTGTTTACTTAGCCGCGGGAGAGGATTTTCTAAAGGGGCTAAGGCATGGATTTTTGCTTGGGGTTGGTTTGGGCGGGATCTCTTACTTAGTTGTCTATCTTAATAATAATTATGTTTTGCCAAAAATAGAGCGGGTTTTTCTATGGTGGATTATCTGGTGCGGAACTGCATTTTTAATCGGTTTTTTCGGGTTCCTCTTAACCTATCTAATCCTTTATCTGTCTAAAGCTGAGATCCCATCCTTTTTAAGGCAAAAAGAAAACCTTCTCTTATCAGTTTTTGTTACTGGGATTTTAACCTACTTGACAGGGCTTCTTGTATACCTTTTTGTCAGAATGCGGAACCGTAAAGAGGCAGTGGAAAAGCTTGCTGTTGAGGCAGACTACAAGCTTACCTTGAGGATGGTCGATGTGCATTTTTTGATTAATTCTTTGAATACCATTCTTGAACTTATTGAGCGTGACAAAAAGCTTCTTGAAGACTTCACAAATCATCTTGTTCGGTATCTTAGAGGCGTCTTGACCACAGCTAAAATTATTCCAATAAGGAAGGAGTTGGAAATTGTTAGGTCCTATGTCTTCGTGGAGAAGGTTCGCAAAGGTAGAGAGATAGTGCTTAGCATCAAAGCGGATGAGAAGCTTTTAGATGAACCTATTCCATCCCTTATCCTTCAGCCTATAGTCGAAAACGCCATAAGGCACGGGATGCCAGAGGATAAAGACAAACCTTTTGGGATCTCGATAGGCGTTAAAAAGAACGGTAAATACATCCTCTTTACCGTGCTAAACAACGGTAGACCCATCGAAGAATTTCGTCCCGGGGTCGGGTTATCCCTTCTTATTAAAAAGCTTGAGGTTCATGAGGGAAGTTTGATACTCAAAAGCAAAAACCCGCCCTGCTTTATGATTTTGCTTCCCCTTAATTCTCAGAAAAGGGGGATGACCAATGAAAGTGCTCATAGTTGACGATGAACCTTTCGCTCTATTGAGACTTGAGAGGTTGCTTAAAGAAGCCTCTGTGGAAGAAATACTAACAGCACAGAACGCCTATGAAGCAAAAAAGATATTGGAAGAAAATCCAGATATTGATGCAGTGTTTCTTGATATTCGTATGCCCGGAAAGGATGGAGTTCAACTTGCGCAAGAAATAGTTAAAGAGAGGGACGACGTGTTCATCGTCTTTCAAACAGCATACGATGAACATAGTCTTCAAGCCTTTGAAGTAGGGGCGATTGGCTATCTAACTAAACCTTATTTTCTTGAGGATGTGATAAGAGTCTTGAACAGGATCAAGAGGTTCAGAGGAGAAAAGCCAAGAATTCAAGTCTTAGATAGGTCTGAAAATCTTATACCATTACCTCTCTCAGAAATTTATTATTTTGAGGCTAAGCTAAAACATAGCCTCTGCGTTACCCGAAGAGGTGCATTTGTCTGTCCTAAAAGCATTGGTTATTTGGAAGAGGCTTTGAAAGCTCACGGTTTTTTGCGGGTTCATAAGTCATATCTCGTAAACTTAGATAAGGTCGCAGGCTTTAGGTCCCTTCCCGATGGAAAGATTGAAGTTTGCTTCAAAGACTTGCCTCATAAGATAATAACAAGCAAGCTTGGAGCAAAGAAATTAAGAGAAATTTTGAGAATATAGTTTCAAAAGGAAAGGAGGGGAAGGCCATTCCTGCAACCAAAATTTGTGTGTTTGATGCGGGTTATCTTCACGACATCGGGAAGCTATTCATCCCGGATGATATCCTGAAGAAGCAAGGTCAGTTAACCAAGGAAGAGTTAGAGATAGTGAAGAAGCATCCTATTATCGGGAAAAACTGTATGAAGCATGTGGGGCTCTTCCAAGGTAGAGGAGGGATAGCGGAGATGGTGCTTAATCATCAACCCAGTTTGACCCCTTGGTCGTCACCGTTCTTTTAAATATGACTTTTAAATATGAAGAATACTGTCCTCAAACCCTTATTTCGTCTTAATCTGTCAGATAAGATACCTCTACCGCAATTATTCAGAAGCAAACGGAGGAATGCGTATTAAGATATCAAAAACGCTTAAAGCTCATCCGCGCGCTTTTATGGTTTTTAATTGGTAGCCGCAGTTTACCTCTACATTTTTAGCTAATGAGTAAAAAATATAAACGAGCGATTGTCTGGTTTAAGAGAGACCTAAGGGTTGAGGATAACGAAGCCCTGCACAACGCCTGTCTCTTGGCAGAGGAGGTTATTCCTATTTTTATCTTCATTCCAAGCCTTCTTGAGAGGTTTGGAAAAAGGAAAGATAGGCTTGGGTTCATGGTTTCAGCGCTAAGAAAGCTTGATAAAGACCTAAGAGAACTTGGCGGCAAGCTTTATGTTTTTCGCGGAGAGCCTGATGAAGTTTTTCCTTACATCATAAAGACATCTCAGGCTCAGGCCGTTTTCACAAACAAAGCCCTATCCTTTCTTGGAGAAGAATACGAAAGAAAAGTAAAAACCTTCTTAAGGTTCTATGGGGTTGACTTCAATTATTATCTTGGAAATTTTCTTTGCGATGTAACGAAAATCCCTTTTAAAAAGGTTTACAGCCATTTTTTTAAAGAATGGATAAAAGGATTAAGGCTTGAAGTATTCCCAAAGCCAGTAAGGATAAAGACTCCAGAATTACCATTTCCTACCTTGGCTCAAATTACAAGAGAACTCGATTGCAAAGAAAATAGATATTTTCCTATAGAGTTTGGTTTCAGGAGGCTTGAGGAATTTGATTTTAGGGCATACAGCGAACTTAGAAACAGGCTTGACCTTGATGGCACTTCTAAACTTTCTCCCTACATCCGTTTTGGCGTTATTTCGTTGAAAAGAATTTATGGGAAAGCTATCGAGCAAGCTGGATTGAATTGTCAGTATGTTAAAGAACTAGCCTGGAGGGAATTTTGGTACCATGTCAAACATTACTTTCCTGAACTCCAAAATTTAGAGTTTCAGGAAAAGAGAAGAGGCATTCCTTGGAGCGATGATCAAGTTATTTTTAGAGCCTTCGTTGAGGGAAGAACTGGTTATCCTATAGTTGATGCGGCGATAAGACAGCTTCATGTTGAAGGCTATATGCACAACCGAGCAAGGATGATCGTTGCCTCTTTTTTGACCAAAGACCTTTTTATAGATTGGCGTTTGGGGGAGGACTTCTTCAAGGAGCATCTTATAGACTACGACGAGGTGGTAAATGTAGGCAATTGGCAGTGGGTAGCATCCGTTGGTGCTGACCCAAAACCCTTTAGAATGTTTAACCCCATTCTACAGTCAAAAAAGTTTGACCCCGAAGCTAAATATATTAAAAAGTATCTTCCAGAGCTAAAAGAACTTCCACCTCACATGATCCATGATCCCCTTAGGTATAAACTCCCTTACCATTGTCCAATCGTTAATCACTTTGAGAGAGTAAGAAGGGTCCGCGAATATTTCGTGAAAAATCTAAAATGGAAAAAGGGTAAGCCGATTGCTTAAATTACCGTAGAAAAAGCTTTAACCTGATTTTAAAAGAATCGCTGGGTCGATCTTTGTGGCTCTATAGGCAGGGTATACTCCCGCAAAAAGCCCGATAATAATGGTCAAAAAAGAAGACACTAAGACGGGTTTTACAGGAACGATCAAAGGATAGTTAAAGGCAGGAAGCAGAATAAAAACTAATATTAGCCCAAGGAGTAGTCCTATAAGACCGCCGGCTAAGGTGATGAATAAGCTTTCAATTAGAAACTGCTTAAATATATCTCTTCTCTGAGCTCCTAAGGCTAAACGTAAGCCTATCTCCTTTGTTCTTTCGTTGACTGATAAGGTCATTATCCCCGCAACGCCAAGTGCGCCTACAATTAAACATAAGATAGATACGCTTGCTACCAAGCTTGAGAAAGTTCTTGTAGTTTGCTCCTTTGCTTGCACGAGGTCTTCGGCTTTAAGAATGGAAAAATCCTTTCTCTTTGGGTCAACTTTATGACGCTTGATGAGGAGCTCTTCTACTTGTTTCACTAAATAGGGCAAAGTAGATGTGGACTCAGCTTTTATAAATATGCCTGTTAAGTAGTCTACATTAAAGAGGGCAGACATGGCTGTCGTGTAAGGGACTAAGACCTGATCATCCTGGTCCTGCCCGCTTGCATCAACTCCGATGGGAGCTAAAACTCCTATCACCGTGAAAGGAAGCTTACTTACTAAGACCTTTTCTCCCACTGCAGACTTTTCGCCAAAGACCTGATTTTTTATCTTATATCCAAGGATGACCACCTTGCTTAAGGTTTGTATTTCCTCTCGGGAGAAGTTTCTCCCTTCAAGTAGAGGATAATTTCGCATAGCAACATACTCTTCGTTTACGCCGTTTACGGTAGTGATAAGATTAACACCCTCACCCCTTACCACAGTTTGTCCAGTATAGACAGGAGAGATGTTTTTAACTCCAGGGAGGTTTCTTAAAGCTTGAGCATCCTCAACTTTTAACGTTGTCATCTGCTCTGTCTGCATTGCCCGCCCAGCCATCACCCTTGCCGACCCAGAGATAACCATAAAAAGGTCTGGTCCAAAGGTTTCTATCTCAGCAAGGGTTTTAACCTTTGCGGATTCGCCGAAGGAATTCATGATGAGTAGAGCAGAAACCCCGATGATGATACCAATCAAGGAAAGAAGAAGCCTAAGCTTCTTATGAAGAAGCGCACCGAATAAAAGTTTTAACTTTAGCTTCATGGCGGTTATTGGCTTTTAAGGAGTATAGCAGGCTCAACTTTCGTTGCCCGAATTGCTGGAATTACGCTGAAAATAAGGGATGTTGCCACGGAAAAAATTAGGCTCAATCCAAAGGTCGTCCAGGAAAAGAGGGGTTTTAATGGTGTGAAGGCGGAGATAAGATGCATGACCCCAAGGCTAAGAAGCCATCCCACAAAACCGCTAAACAGAGCAACCGTTAGGCTCATAGCAATATAATAAATAAAGATAATCTTATTTGTAGCTCCAAGCGCCCTTCGTAGGGCAATTATTCCAGCCTTTTCTTCAACCATAGCCGACATAAGATTTAAAATAACAACACCACTTATAACAAGGCTGATTAAGGATATGGCAAGGAGAAAGGTTTGCAACACCCTTTGAGCAGAGAGAAACCTTGCAGCCACAAAATCTGGGGTGATAATCCTAAAATCATCCGGTGCAATTCCGTAAAGGTTATGCCTTTCCCTCAGGATTGATCGGATCAAGGGAACAGAGGTCCTTTGTTCAGCCGTTGGCTGAAGGACGATTTTTATAGCGGTGATGTAATCTCTGTTAAAAAGCCTTCTCTGGGCGGTAGTAAAGGGCACAAAAACCCTTTCATTAAGGGGGAAATGTCCAAAGGAAGGTTTTTCTTCAAGGATGCCAACTATGGTGAAATGCTGCCCGGCGATCAAGATCTTATCCCCTATAGGATTAGCAATCCCAAACTTTTTGGGAATATCGCTTCCGAGCACTACAACTTTGTTTAGCTTTTCAATGTCTTCATCTTCGATAAAGCGACCAACTTTAACATTCCATGTGTTTGCAGGGGCATAAACAGGGAACACCCCCTCAACTCTTATCTTTTCTACCTGCCCTTTGTAGCTAACCTCTAAAGTGCCGCCTGAAGTTGGGGAGACAAGTTTAACAAAAGAAAGCTTCTCTAAAGCTTTGGCGTCCTCTAATTTAAGGGTGTCTGAACGGGTAAGCCCAATCCCCATAAACCTCTGCCCACCAGCCAAGATCAAAACGGCATCTTTACCAAAATTGAGATTGGCAAGGGTATCAAGCACCTGCTTTTCTGCTGATTTACCAAGGGCATAGATGGTGTTTATCGCCGTTAAACTTAGGACTAATGCTAAGACCATGAACACCAAATTCACCTTGTTTGAAAGAAGCTCTTTGACGACCTCCCGATAGTAAGCTAAAAAAAGGAAAAATCTATTCTTCAACGAAGGTTCCATCCTTTAAAAACTTTACTTTTTTTGCGCTTTTTGCTACCTCAGGATCATGCGTAACAAGGATTATGGTTAAGCCCTCTTCATTCAACTCTTTGAGAATTTTTACCACCTCTTGACTGCTCTTAGAATCAAGGTTCCCTGTTGGCTCATCCGCAAGAAGTAGTGAAGGCTTGTTGATTAAGGCTCTGGCAATGGCAACCCTTTGTTGCTCTCCCCCTGATAGCTCAGCAGGCTTTAAATTTTTCTTATTTTTAAGACCAAGCCTATCAAGAAGAAGAGATGCCCTTTCAACATCCTTTTCGGTTATACTTCCTCGGTAGAGGGTTGGAAGAAGGACATTTTCTAAGGCTGTTGCCCAGGGCACTAAGTGGAAGGCTTGAAAGATAAAGCCTATCTTTTGGTTTCTGAGGTGGGCCATCTCTGCTTCCGAAAGGGTTGATACTTCTCTTCCTTCAAAAAGATAGCTTCCTGAAGTTGGCTTGTCGAGAAGACCAAGGATGTAAAGGAGGGTTGATTTCCCACCCCCTGAGGGACCCATGATGGCTAAAAAATCTCCGGCAAAAACTTCAAGATTTACCCCTCTTAAGACTTCATAGGAAATCTTTCCCACTACAAAGACTTTTTTGATGTCTCTAAGAAGGATTAAAGGCTCAGACACCTTACCAGATGCCAACAAGGTCAGTTTTTGAAAGCCCAGACAAAACTTCTACCTTACCTTGGGACTCCCATCCTGTGGTAATGTATTGTTTTTCAACCTTATCCCCACGCTTTACATAAACAAACCTCTTACCTTTTTCATCAACCTTTATGGCTCGAGCTGGTATCTGTAAAGCCTTCTCTTTTTTATCAGCAATGATGGTTACTTGAGCCGTCATCTCAGGGCGTAGATAGCCCTCATAGGGGGTGAGAATGTCCAAAACCGTATCGTAAAACACGACATTATTCCTGATGATAGCTCCTGGGTATATGGTTCGCACCTTGGCTTCAAAAACTTTATCCGGGAAGCTATCTACGCGAAACCTTGCCGGCATACCAGGCTTTATCTTGCCAATATCTGTTTCGTCAATGTAGCAATGGACTTCAAGCTTTGAAAGGTCAATAACTGTGATGAAGGTGGGGGCATTAAGTCCAGCAACGACAGTTTCTCCCTGCTGAGTTGAAACCTCGGAAACGTAACCGTTAATCGGACTGTAGATAAAAGCATAACTAAGCTTTACTTTTGAGGCTTCATACTGGTTTTTAGTAGACAAAACCATGGCTTGAGTTCTTTTTAGTTCTTGATTGTATTCCTCTTCTAAGGCCGAAAGCTTGGCAAGTTCAGCGGCAAGCTGATTTTCCTTGACTTCCACATCTCGCTCTATTCTTTCAAGGTCGTTCTTTGAGATCAAACCTTCTTGGTAAAGGGCAAGAAGCCTTTCCTTTTCCCTTTTTAGCTGAGCTAAGTCTGCCTTGATGGCAGAGATAACCCTTTTTTGAGCCTTAATGTTTTCTGGGTAGGTTTTTTTTGCTTTTTCATGCTGGGCTAGGGCTTGAAGATATTCTTGATAGTTCTTATCTACCTCCCTTTGCAGGTCAGCATGCTCAATGATGGCAATAAGCTGACCAGCCTTAACATAGTCTCCTTGCTTCACAAAGAGCTTTTCTACCCTACCTGAAATCCTTGCTCCAACCTTCACTTGCGCACCAACTTGAGGTTTTACAGCACCTGTTGCTGAAATTTCAAGATACATAGGTCCTTCTTCCACTTGGACAAACTTCGTGGGTAAAGCTTCTTCTTTCTTTTCTCCCTTCTTTGAGCAGGCTGAGGCTGAAAATAAAATAATTAAAAAAAGGAAAAAAAGAGGTAGCTTCATATCAAGCTACTCCAAACCCGGGATGAATCCAGCCGAGCGTTTAAGGACAAAATAGCTTTTATACCACTCGTGGCGAGAGGTAGCAACCTGGCTTCTTGCTTGGGATAGCCTAGCAAGCACCGTTGTCAAGTCCACTATGCTTGCAAGCCCGTTTTCATACCGCTTCTTCACAATCCTGTAGTCTTCTTCCATCTTTTTTAACCAAGCAAGAGAGGCGGAATAATATTCCTTCTTCGTAAGATAGTTTTGATAGGCGGAAAACACATCCTGCTCTATGCTTAGCTCAAGAGCTCTTTTTTCAAAATTTTTCTTTTGTAAGGTTGCCTTTTCTGCAGAGAGCTTAGCTGGCGTTGAAAAACCAGTAAAAAGGGGAAGATTAATTTTTATACCAAAGGTAAAGGTGCTATCCCTATCTGGGAAGAAAGATTTATCGACGCGATATAGAGAAGTAAAAAGGTCAATGGTTGGGAAATATTCTCCTCTAATGCTTTTTATTCGGTTTTCTTGGGCTAAGATCTCTTTTTCCTTGGCCAGAAGTTCTGGTCTTTTCTTTTTTGCAAGAGATAGCAAGCTTTCAAAATCCGGATCCGTTAACAACTCCTCGGGGAAATCTAAAAGCTCTGTATCTTTTGCTTCTAAAACCGAAAGATTAAGAAGAATTAGCAAATTCGTCTTTGCTATCTCCGCTGTATATTTATAGTTTATAGAATTTGCTTCGGATTCCTTAAGCTTTGCTTCGGCATCGAGAACATCAGCAAGGGGTGATAGACCGACTTCATACCGCTTCTGGGCAAGCTTAAGCAAAACTTTGGCATCCTCTACATCGTTGAGCGAGGCTTCATAAAGGGATTTAGTTTTAAGATAGTCTAAGTAGGCTGAAACCACTCTTAAAGCTATGTCTTGTATTTTAGCCTTAACCAGGGCATCAGAAACCTCAATAAGCCTAAGAGCTTCTTGATAGGCATACCAGGTAGAAAAGCCAGAAAAGACATTCCAAGTAAGGCTTGGACCAAATTGATGGGTATCAACGGTTGGCATGTTTTTCCCAAGGTCTTGTCTTTGATAGTTGTAGCTTAGGTAAAGTTTGGGGAAGAATTCAGCACGTACTATATTTTTTTTAAAAAAAAGAGATTCCTTTTCTTTTATGGCTGCGCTAATCTCTGGGTTTTGTGATATGGCTATGGAAACTGCTTCTTTTAAAGAAAGAACTCTTTTAGCCTGAGCTTTAGATGAGAAGACAAGGCTTATAGTAATAAAAAAAGAAACCAGCAGAATTGGAAGCGATATCTTTTTCATCTAGAAAAGATTTTAGCATGCCAAAAGAGATTATCAAGGTTAACCGAAGGGATGACGCTTCATGAGGAGACCCCTCGGCTAACGCCTCGGGATGTTCTATGTCCATTGTCAAGGGGTAACC
>Ga0209739_100070_pt1 | contig 46781 bp, 46 predicted proteins | sample JossMetagenome_2_FD_184729 | JGI IMG/M metagenome (GOLD analysis project Ga0209739, IMG submission 184729) | Hot spring sediment microbial communities from Joseph's Coat, Yellowstone National Park, USA - JC3_ASED (SPAdes) (version 3) | ecosystem: Environmental > Aquatic > Thermal springs > Hot...
GGGCTGTGGTGTTGGTATGGAGTTTCGGGTGGGGGAGGTTTCTGTCGCTCTTCTTAAGGGGGATATCACGGAGGTGGAGGCTGATGCCGTAGTCAACGCCGCTAACTCGTATCTTGAGCACGGGGGTGGGGTGGCTGGGGCTATCGTGAGGAGGGGTGGGTGGGTGATTCAGGAGGAGAGTAGGGAGTGGGTGCGGAGGTTTGGGCCTGTGCCTGTGGGGGGTGTGGCGGTGACTTCGGCGGGGCGGCTTAGGGCGAGGTATGTGATCCACGCGGTGGGGCCGCGGTGTGGGGTGGAGCCGGTGGAGAAGGTGGGGGAGGCTGTGAGGAACGCGCTTCTTAAGGCTGAGGAGCTGGGGCTCTCCTCTGTTGCGTTTCCGGCGATTAGCACGGGGGTGTTTGGGTGTCCGTTTGACGCGGTGGCTTTTGAGATGGCGGCGGCTTTTAGGGATTTGGCGCCGCGGCTGAGGAGCGTGAGGAGGATCCTCGTCGTTCTCTACGGCGACGAGGCGTATAACAAGTTTGTGGAGGTTTTTAAAAAGGTGTTTATTGGCTAGCGGCGGCTTGGATCACCGCCTCCAGAAGGGCTATGAAGTCGCCTTCTTTTTTATGGATTTTACGTAGTTGAGGAGTTCGGGGTCGTCGCCTAGGTCGAGTCTTTCGGCGGCTGTCTTGGTGTAGTCGGCGGCATAGCCCGTGGCTGTGGGGCACTTCTTGTACGTCCCCGTTGTCATCTCCAGCGTCGCCTTGCCTCCTTGCATGGCGACTGTGGCGGCGGCGAAGGAGCCTCCTCTGCACTGCTCCACCGGGGCGACCTCCTCGAGGGTGAGGGTTGCCTGGATGTCTTGGCCGGTTTTGTAGATGTAGAAGCTGTGGAAGTTGTTTTCGTTGCGGGCGATTTTGTTGAAGGCGTCTACCCATTCCGCTATTTTTTCCATCTGCGTCGTGGGGCACAGCTATATAAATGTGTCTGGCCGCCTCGGCCTAGGGCTATTCTTCTTGTATCACCGCGGCGTGTCCTGCTGAAAAGTAAACCTTTTTATTGACTGTGTCTCCGCGTGGCGTGGAGTTGCCTCTGGTGGTGTATCTCCATAGTTGCCCCAACTGCGGGGGGCCTATCACGTCGGATCGCCTGGCGGCTGGGCTCCCCTGCCGGGTGTGTCTGCCTAGGGAGGTCAGGTCGAGGTCTGTGGCTGAGGTGGTGGAGGCGTTGAGGCGGAGGAGGGCGTTGAGGGGTATGGCGTGGGTTGGGGAGTACCTTAGGGCGTATGAGGAGTTTTCTGCCTTCTTTAGGGGGGTGGTGGGGTACGAGATGTGGGGGGCGCAGAGGCTGTGGGCGAGGCGTCTTGTGAGGGGGAAGAGCTTCGCCGTTGTGGCGCCTACCGGGTCGGGGAAGACCACCTTCGTGTTGGTGTCGGCTCTGCATTTCGCCCGGCGGGGTGGGAGGGTTCTGCTGATATTCCCCACCTCCGCGCTTGCGCACCAGGCCCACAGGAGGCTGGTGGCCTACGCGGAGAGGGCGGGGGTGTCGCTGAGGGCGCTGGCTTACCACTCCCTGCTGGGGGAAGGGGAGAAGAGGGGGGTGTTGGAGGCTGTGGAGAGGGGGGATTTCGACGTGTTGATCGTGACCTCTGCCTTCTTGCCTAAGTACTTCGGGTTGTTGAGCAGGTACAAGTTCGACTTCGTGGCTGCTGACGACGTAGACAGCATGTTGAGGGCTACCAGCAAGAACATAGAGAGGATCTTGAGGCTTATGGGGGTTTCTGAGGAGGTGCTGGGGATGGCGCTTGAGGTGATAAATCTGGCGAGGCAGTTGAGGAAGGCGGAGGTGGCGGGGGATTTGAAGGAGGTTGAGCGGCTTTCGCAGGAGGTCTCCTCCCTCAGGTCTAGGCTTCAGGAGGCGGTGCGGGGGCTTAGGCTGGGGGTGTTTGTGGCCTCGGGGGCCTTGGCCAAGGCGAGGAGGACCACGCGTCTGCTCCTCTTTAGGGAGATCTTGGGCTTCGACGTTGGGGGTAGGGCGGAGGGGCTTCGCAACGTGGTGGATCTCTACGTTGAGGCTTCGCAGGACGTGGCGGCGCAGGTGGTGGAGCTCCTCAGGAGGCTCGGCCCCGGGGGGATCGTGTATGTGCAGGACAGGGACCTCGGCGCGTCTATCGTGGAGAGGGCGAAGGAGGCGGGCTTGGCCGTGGAGCATTTCTTCAGGCCGCGGAGGGGGGTGCTGGAGGCCTTTGAGAGGGGGGAGGTGGCGGTGTTGGTGGGGCTCGCCTCGGCGAGGTCGGCGCTTGTTAGGGGGATAGATCTGCCGCATGTGATTAGGTACGTGGTGTTTGTGGGGGTGCCTAAGTTCCGGTTTAGGGTTAGGATTGAGGAGTTCTCCATACCGGCTTACCTCACCTTCCTCTACAACGTCCGATCCGTTCTCGCGGGCGACCTGCGGTATAAGGCGGATAGGCTCATTGGCCAGCTGAAGCGGCTCGCGCCCTACGCCCTCAGCGTCCAGGCGGCCCTTAAGAAGTCCATGGAGGGGGCGGAGCTGTCCAGCTTCGACAGACACGCGGTGGAGGTGGTGAGGTCTGCTGTGGAGTTTGTGGGTGGGCTTCTGCAACTGGAGGAGGTGAAGAGGGCTGTTGAGTCCGCCACGGAGGTTAAGTTGGCCTACATAGACGGCGAGCTGTACGTCCTTGTGCCGGACGTGACCACCTACATACAGGGGAGCGGGAGGACGTCCCGCCTATATGCCGGCGGCTTGTCCAAGGGCCTCAGCGTGGTGGTGGTGGATGACAGGAAGGTTTTCTACGCCCTGCAGAGGGAGCTGAAGCTGAGGTTCGACGAGGCTGAGTTTAGGCACATAAACGAGGTGGATCTCGGCGCGGTGCTGGCGGAGGTGGATAGAGATAGGAAGGTTATTAGGGATATAGTGGAGGGGAGGCTGACGCCGGAGGCGAGGGGCGTCGAGCTGTTGCGCACTGTTCTCATGGTGGTGGAGTCGCCGACTAAGGCGCGTACCATAGCCAACTTCTTCGGGAGGCCCAGCCTCATAATTACAGACGGGGTGCCGATATATGAGGTGTCCACCGGCGACGCCGTGTTGATGGTCACCGCCTCCCTTGGCCACATATACGAGTTGCCCACATCCCTCCAGAGGGTGGACGCGGGGCAGAGGGAGGTGGTGGAGCGCTGGTTCGGCGGCTTCAAACACGACGGGTACGACGGGGGGGAGTACGCCGTGGTTGTGAAGGAGGGCGGCTTCGTGCCGGTCTACAACAAGATCTGGAGGTGCCGCGGCGGCGTGTATGTGGACGACGCCGACGTGCCTCCCGACTGCAGGCCGCTGGATGTCCTCGCCGCGATTAGGAACATCGCCGTGGAGGTTGACGCCGTTCTCATAGGCACGGACCCCGACTCGGAGGGGGAGAAGATCGCCTTCGACCTCTACCTCGGCCTCCGGCCCTATGTCTCCGACATCAGGAGGGTGGAGTTCCACGAGGTGACGAGGAGGGCCATCCTAAACGCCTTAGCCAGCCCGAGGGCGGTGAACTACTCGCTGGTTATGGGCCAGATCGTGAGGAGGGTGGAGGACAGGTGGCTGGGCTTCGGCCTCAGCAAGATCCTGCAGAGTAGGTACCAGAACCCCAACCTCTCGGCGGGGAGGGTCCAGACCCCGGTGTTGGGGTGGGTGGTGAAGACCTACGAGGAGTCTCTCAGAAACAGGGTGTACAACGTGGACCTCCAGCTGGACGACTTGGATCTGAGGCTCCAGTTGCCGGGGGAGGTGTTGCAGGTTCTGCGTAAGAAGAAGAGGGTGGCCGTAAAGCTGCTTGAGAGGGTGGAGAGGTCTGTGAACCCGCCTCCGCCCTACACCACGGACGAGTTGCTGAGAGACGCGGTGAATAAGCTGGGCCTCTCTGCGGATTCCGCCATGAGGCTTGCGCAGGATCTTTTCGAAAGCGGGTTGATAACGTACCACCGCACCGACAGCACGCGGGTGTCCGCCGCAGGCGTAGCCATCGCCAGGGAGTACGTCGCCAAGAGGTTCGGCGAGGAGGCGTTTAGGCCTAGGGCCTGGGGCGAGGCGGCTGAGGGGGCGCATGAGGCCATTAGGCCCACGAGGCCTATCGACGTGGAGGAGCTGAGGGGCTTGGTGAACGCGGGCGTGTTGCAACTTGCCATACGGCCTACGCGGAGCCACTACCAGCTCTACGACCTCATCTTTAGGCGGTTCATGGCGAGCCAGATGGAGCCCAGCGTTGTGGAGGTGGCGAGATACGCCGTGGAGATTGACGGCCACGTCCTCCAGCTTGAGAGGACGGTCAACGTGAAGCGCCAGGGGTTCCAGGTCCTTTATCAGCTCGTCCCCGTGGAGCCTGAGCTACCCACCGGCACCCTTGACGTGGTGGTGAGGCGGTACCGCGTGATCAGGAGGATACTGTCGCAGGCCGACGTCCTCGCCTTGATGCGGCAGAGGGGCATCGGCAGGCCGAGCACCTACGCCAGGATCCTCCAGGTCTTGGCGAGGCGGTACTACGTCTACGTGGCTGGGCGCAACAAGCTGATGGTGCCCACTAAACGCGGCATCGAGGTGTACCGATTCCTTGAGAGCAACTTCGGCGAGTTGGTCTCCGAGGAGCGGACGCGCCTCATAGAACAACACATGGACGCCATAGAGGTGGGGAAGGCGAGCTACGAGGAGGTCCTCAACGAGCTCTTCCACGAATTCAAGAAGGAGGTGTTGCCGCACTTGACGCAGGCCGGCTAGGAGGAGAGGTATATCCCCGGCTTCAGGGGGAGCGCCGCCTTCTTCTTGCCGCCCAGGTCGGGGGCTGAGGCGTCCTCGGCGTCGTACAGCTCTACGGAGGCGCCGAGCGTCTTCTCCAAGTAGGGCTTGTAGGACGTAAGCGCCTCCAGCTCGTCGAACTTCTCCACAGACGCCACCAGCGACCTAACCTCCTCCCCCAGGGACTTGAGGAGGTCCACGAGGCGTTTGGCGGCTTGCGGCGGCGCCCCGGCTTGTATCGCGGCGCGTATATCACCGCTGAGCGCGGCCTTAGCCCACTCGAAGCGCCGGTTCACGTAGACCGCCACCTTCCTCGTCCCGGGGCCGAAGGCGGGTATCTTCTTCACGTCTTCTATCAACATGTCCACGTATCTCTTCGCCAGGAGGGCCGCGGGGTCTGCCTTAAGCGAGGGCCAGGGGGCCGACGCGGCGAAGCCCCCGCCGCCCAGCACAGCCCAGAGCTCCTCGGCGAGGTGCGGCGCGATGGGCTCCATGGCGATGACCCACGCCTTGGCGGCCTCAACCGCGAGCTTAGACGGCCTCTCCACCATGGAGAGGTACTGGTCGAAGGCGGACTTGGCGTTGTACAGGACATCCACGGCGGCCTGCCTCACCCTAACCCTTTGGTATGCCTCCTTGACCCTCTCTAGGATCTGCGCCACTTCAGACGCCAGCCACAGATCCAGCCAGCTGGGGGCGCGGTCCTCCGCCGTCTGCGCGATTCTCTGGACGAGGGTGTATATGGCCATGAGTTGCTGGGCGTTGCGGCGCGTCTCGGCGTCTCTGAAGTCCAGGTCCTGCTCCACCTCGGCGGCGATGGCGAGGGTTGCCCTCAGCGGGTCCGGGCCGTACATCTCCACGGCCCTGTCCAGCGGGAGGACGTTCCGCTTTGACTTGCTCATCTTCTCGCCCTCCCTCAGCACCCAGCCGTTAGCCACGATCTGCCTCGGCCACTTCTCCCTGGGGAATATGGCCACGTGGTTAAATATGAAGAAGGTGAGGTGGTTCGGTATCAGGTCTTTGCCCGAGTTTCTGGAGTCCAGGGGGTACCAGTACTCGAACTCCTCCCTGATCGCCTTCAGCGCCTCCGGCGAGACTCCGGTCTTCTTCGCCACCTCCCCGACGTCGCCGACGCCCAGGAGGACGAAGTCCCAGAACTCCTCGGTCAGCTGCTCCGGCTTGAGGCCGAACCGCCTTATCTTCTTTATCACCGTGTAGAAGGCCATGTATATGGTAGAGTCACTAAGGCTCTCCACGACCCAGCCCGGGCTCCAGGTAAGCGGGGTGCCCAGCCCCCGGGTCCTGGCGCAGGCTCTCTTGTCGAGCCAATCCACAGTGGCCAAGAAGTGCGCCTTGGCGTCGCTCGGCACCATGGCCATCTCCTCTATCAGCCTACGGGCCGCCTCCTTCCACTTTGGGTCGCCGTAGTTCAGGAACCACTGGTCCTCGAGGACCTTCACCACGATCTCAGTGCCGCAGCGGCAGTACACCGGCTTGTTCATTATGTCGTACATGACCCCGCCGAGACCCGACTCCACGAGCCACTTGGATATGAACTCCCTCGCCTCTTTGACGGGCCTCCCGGCGAAGAACATCCGGAAGACGGCGCGCACCATGGACCTGGCGGGCTCCGGCAGGTGGCGGGCGACTAGGTCGGCCACGTCCTCCCGCATCACGCCGCGGCTGTACTCGGCGGAGTAGACCTCCTTAGTGGCCTCCTCGAGGGCGGGGTCGGTCTGGCTCTTGACGCCCATCCTCTCCACCACCTCCTTGGCGGGGTATTCCCCGTATCCCTCCACTTTTATCAACGGGATCAGCCGCTCCAAGCCCATGTCTCTAAGCGCCGCGTAGTCGTAAGGCGCGTGGGCGGGGACGGACATCACAACGCCGGTCCCCACCTTGGGGTCCACGAAGCGCGCTTCATATATCTCGACCCACTCGCCGGTCACCGGGTTCTGGACCCACCTGCCCACGAACTCCCGGCCCCTGGCCTCCCTCAGCACCTTCACCTCGTCTTGGAAAGATAGGCGAAACGCCGCGTCTCTGCTCACCACCATCCTCCTCCCGTTGAGCTCAGCTACTACGTAATCGGCGTCTGGGTTTATCCACAGGTTGGTGACGCCGGGGGCGGTCTCAGGCCGGAGGGTGGCCGTGGGGAAGGTCAGCCCCTCCCCGTCGGCGAAGTATATAAGCGTCCACTGGCCGATGTCGGGCTCCTTGTCGTCCTTCGTATCGTGGGCGCCGACGGGCATGGAGTGCCGGGGGCACCACCCCACCGGGTGCCTCCCCCTCACCACCAGCCCCTTCTTCCTCAGCTTCTCGAACTGCCACTGGATGAAACGCTGGTACTCGGGGTCTATGGTGGTGAACTCCCTGGTCCAGTCTATGCCCAGGCCGAACCTCTCCATGGCCCTTTTAGACTGCTGGTGGAAGTACCTGGCCAGATACAGCGGGTCCCCCATCTTCCTGATCTCCCCCTCGGGGACGCCGTAGATCTCCATATACTCCTCCATCACCGTCTTGTCCCCCGCCGCTATGACTTCGGCTATTGTAAGTATAGGCGTGCCGGTGTAGTGAAAGCCCATGGGAAACAGCGAGAACCTGCCCATGTGTCGGTTGAACCGCGCCAAAACGTCGGCTATTAGGTACGTCCTGCCGTGGCCTATGTGGATGGCGCCGTTGGGGTAGGGGTAGGCGGCCGTGACGAAGAACTTGGACGTCCCCGGCGACGGCTCCGGCTCAAAGACCTTAGCCTCCCTCCACCTCCTCTGCCAGCGCTCCGCCAGCTCAATAAAGAAACGCGACAACTCACTCACAGCACCCCAAATGCCAATCTTATTAAACGTTCAGCCCCCAGAGACCGCAACCGTGAGCTTTTTGAGAGAGCGGACTGGCCAAGTGGGGGAGGGGGGTAGCCGTAGTGTGTGTCACGGCCGGCATGTGGCGTGATCCCTCGCGCGCGGCGGCGGGCCCGGCGAGGCTCATACGCCGTGTCGAGGCGGAGGGGCTTCAACGGCGAGGTCTCCTCCGGCTTATATTTCGTAGATGTAGATCCTGAGCTTGGGCTCGTATGTGGTCAGCCGGAGGTCGGGCACCTCCCACATATATGACACGACGAAGGCGCCGGGCCTCAGCTCCCTCTTGAGCTTCTCGGCGAGCTTGGCATTGACCGTGGGCCACTGGAAGATGTAGACCACATCTGCGTCGGAGAGCGGGGTCTTGAACATGTCGCCGTAGATCAACCTGCATCTGCACCGGAGCCTGCACATCAGCCACCTCAGCGGGTCCAGCTCGACGCCGATGGGCACGGCGCCGAGGCGTCTGGCTATGAGGAGGACACGGCCGTAGCCGCAACCGAGGTCGTAGACCCTCTTCCCGGCGACGCCGATGCGTCGAAACGCCCACTCGGCGGCCACCGCGCTGGAGGTGCTGTAGGCCCCGCCGCGTCTAGCCGCATAAGGCCAAAGGAAGTGGAGAACCGCCGCAAGCGCGGCGGCGACAAGCGCAACAAGCCAAGTCACCGCCTCCGCCTAACCACGAGACCTGTGTCTCCCAGCTCTACCACCTCCACGGAGTCGCCGGGCGCACAGTCTCCGCAGTATGCTCGCCAGTAGACGCCCTCTATCTTGACCAGCGCCCAGCCGCCTCCCTCCACCTCGGCCACTACGCCTCTCAGGCCCACCACCGAGGTCGAAGGCGGGAGCCTCTTTCTGAAGTCCCGCATCGACTTGAAACCCACCGTCACTGCCAAGACGTAGATGGACAAGAGGGCGCCCCCCAGGGGGTATCCTACCCACGGCGGGATCCGCCCCAGCGCGGTGAACAACACAACGAGCCCGCCTACGAGCCCCAGTAAAGATGTCGAAATTACGAGGCCCACATCTCTCTAGGGACGTGGATATAAAAACCACTCCGCCGGGGATGTACGCCCCTCGGAGGGGGCGTTTTCACAGCCGCCGACACGGCGCCTCGACACCCCACGCCTGGGGCTGAACAAAAGTAGCCGTATTTTAAAACAGATTCTCCGGAAGACATATAAATAAAGCATTCTCCAAGTCACATGCTTGACAACTTGAAGGTTCAGATCCTAAGGAAGATAGCTACGGAGGGGTACGCCACAGCGACGGATATAGTGAAAGAGCTCGGCTTGAGCTGGGGCGCCGCCCAGTGGCACCTCTTCTGGCTTGAGAACAACGGCTATATAAAGTCGGCAAATATAAATGGAACAACTGTATACATACTCAACTGCGTAAACGTCCTTAGGAAGCTGGAAGCCGTAGAGAAGGCGTTAACTGAATAGAAAGCAAGTCAGGTGTACCACCAGTAGTAGACCTGCCTCCTTCTCCTGTAGATCAGCGCCGTCAGCGCCCCCGCGACGAAGCCGCCGATGTGTGCGAAGTAGGCCACGCCGCTTACTTTTCCTGGGCTCAGCAACTCGGTGAAGCCGTAGAAGAGCTGGTACAGGAACCAAAAGCCGATGTAGGCCCAGGCGGGGACCTCGATAAGCGTTATGACGATGAAAAAGGTCAGCGTCAAGATGCGGGCCTTCGGATACAGCACGAGGTATGCCCCCAAAACGCCGCTTATTGCGCCGGAGGCGCCCACCGCGGGGATATACATGGGGTTACCCACGGGGCCTGCGGCTCCCATTAGGGCAGCCTCAGTTGCAGACGCCCAGTAGTGGACGAAGGCCGCGGCGACCCCCCAGAGGAGGTAGAGGAGGAGGAAGCGTAGGTGGCCGTAGTGGTCCTCCACGTTGTCGCCGAAGACCCAGAGGTATATCATGTTGCCCACTATGTGTAGAATCCCGCCGTGTAGAAACATGTGGGTGACCCAGCGGTACGGCTGCTCCCACGCCAAGGCGGGGATAAAGGCGTACTGAGACACCAGCCTGGGGTTTATGAGCTCGTAGATAAACACCGCAACGTTGACAAAGACAAGGGCCTTGGTGACGACTGGGTACGTGGAGGTTGGGTTTATGTCGCGTATCGGAAGAGCCACGCCTCACCCTCCCGCGGCTTTTAAAATATTCACCCGTGGCGGTAGTGGATGAACCGCTTGTTTATCTCCTCCCAGTCTTGAGGATTGAGGCGCCACCCGGCGGCTGCGGCGTTTTCCTCCACGTGCCGCAGGGCGCGGACTATGGGGACTACGTTTGGCACAGAGATTAGCCAATTCAATGCCACCTGGGCCGCAGACTTTCCGTACCTGGCGCCGACCGACGACAAGTAGGGGTCAAGAGAGAGGAGGCCTCTCTCTAGGGGGGAGTAGGCCAGGTAGAGGAGGCCCAACTTCTGGACCAGCGGCAAGACGTCTATTTCGTCTCTCCTGTACATCAGGCTGTAGTGGTTCTCCACCACGGCGGGCTCTATCCTCCTGGCGCAGGTCAGCGCCGCCTCTAGCTGTCGGCCGGAGACGTTGCTTAAACCGTAGTAAGAAGCCAATCCCTTGGCCACCGCCGTCTCGAGCGACTTAACCACGTCGCATATATCGGAGTCCGCGGGGAACCAGTGGTTCATGACCACCGTGGGGAACCGCTTAAGTCTCTCCCGAGACGCGTAGAGCCGCCCAGCCACCTCATCTGCTACGAACCTAGGCGGCTGGACCTTAGTTACTATAAGCAAGTCGTCGAACCCAGCGCCGGCGATCCCCACAAGCATCTCCGCCCTCCCGCGGCCGTAGAGCTCAGAGGTGTCCACCACCTTGATACCCAGCTCCAAGGCCCTCCTCAACGCAGAGATCCACAGGTAGTCCTCCTCCGGACGCTCCGTCCAGAAATCGCCACCCGCCCCGAAGGTCCCAACCCCCAGCTCAGAGACGCACCCCACCGACCGGACGCATTTCATGTGCTAACATCGATTCTATTATATAAACTTGACTATCTTACCACATAGATACATAGTTATATATATTGTTTGATGTGGTCACCCGGCCGGAGCCACCCAGTTTCTGCCCTCTCTCTTCTCAACCTTCACAAGACCCCTCTCCTCGAGCCTCCTCACCGCTCTAAACACCGTAGTCCGCGGTATGCCCAGCTCCCTCGCCACGTCGGCCTCGTAGGCGCCGCCCCTACGCCTCACATACTCCAGAATCTTGGTGTCCACCTCCCCCACCTTCCCCAGCTCCACCGGCCGGCGCCTGCCTAAATACGCCGCAACCAGAGCCGCGCCCACCGCCGCCGCGGCTGCCACCGGCCACCACGCGTCGAAGGCCCCCGGCGCAGAGGCGCCGGCCTGGGCCGCCTGCGTCGGTGTAGGAGTCTGCGGCGAGGCGGCGGTGGAGGTCGTCTGGACGGTTGTCGTAGTTGTGGCAAACGGCTGAGGGGCCTCTCGTCTCGTGGTTGTCGTATACGAGGTCGGTACCGCGGATGTAGAGGCCCTTTGCGTGGTGGTGTTGGTGTGGGGCTGTGCAACGGTTGTGGTTGTCTGCGTGGCGGCGGGGCGGGCAGCGTTGGTCAGAGGCGTTGCGTAGGCCACGTAGCCGGGCCCCCTGGCCACGATGACTAGGGAGTGGTTCAACCTGGTGAAGTTGAGGATTTTGACAGTCGGCATGACGAGGAGCGACCCGTTGGCCCATATGAGGAGGAGGTCTTGCGTCGTTATGTTAACCGCCGGCACGCCGCCCACGTCTACGAGGCGGGGCACGTACTCAATCGTGACTACGCCTCCTCCGCCAGTCACCACAGAAACCCGACGCCCATCCACCAAGGCTGGGACAGGTACGCCGTCTAGCTTCACCACAGGCCCCCACGCGGGCTCCGCCGGCAAGGTGACGTTGAAGACCGACACAGCCACCGTGGCGTTCAGCATCATCAACGCAGTCCCGTTGGCGAAGAGCAGAAGAACCCACAACATGAGAGAGAAAGGGAAAAAATATATTGGTTCACTTCCCCTTCTTGCCCTTATCTTCCTTAGACTTCTTATCCTCTTTCTCGTCCTCCTCCTTAGACTTCTTGTCCTCCTTCTCGTCCTTCGTGTCGCTCTTCTTTTCTTTCTCCTCTTTGTCGTCAGACTTGGCCTTGTCTTTCTTCTCCTCGTCTTTGCCTACGCCGCTTTTCTTGTCTTCGTATTTGCTACCTTTTTCTTCTTCGTGTTCTGAGTCTTTGCCTTTCTTATTTTCTTTCTCAATTTCTATCGTGTAGGTGTTTTTGTTGAATTTAATCTTGACTTCTGTGCCGTTGATGTAGAGCTCGAGTTTTTTAATGTCTGGCGTGATTTGTTTTAGTCTTTGTGCTATGTACATTAAGGTCATGGCGTCGCTGATGTTGTATTTGGCGAGTCTAGCCGCCATGGCCGCTAGTAGGTCGGCCGTCTTGTTGAGGTCTCGCGTGATTATCTTGATCTCGTACTCGTCTTCTGCGGTGAGGGTCTTGTTGAGCTTAGATAGGCGCCGTTCGAGCTCGTACTCTATCTTCATCTTGAGGTAGGTGGCGTTGGGGGCTGTGGCGTTGGGCGACCTCCCCGTCAGCATGGCTTTGACTTCCAGCCTCTTGGTCTGGTTTGTGTCTATCAAAGTCTTGAAGGCGGCGATTAAGGCGTCTGGGTTTTTAGTCTGGTTTAGGAGGGAGAGGAAGCGGCTTATGGTGGCGTTGTCGAACTGGCCCTTGGCCATGCCGACGACGTGGAGGAAGTACAGCTCGTTGCCCACTGTGACGTTCATCTTTATGTTTACTGTTATTACCTTGTTGTTGTTTATATTTACTACAACCAACGTACCGTTGTCCACGTACGTTATGTGTATGTTGCCCGAGGGCGTCGCCACCGTTGTCCCGTTGGTGGCCGCGAGCGCCAGCGCCGCCAGCGCCAGCAGGTATATGCCGGTTTTGGGACCCATGGGGGCTTGCACTGACGGCTTTTTTAGGAATGTCTTCCTTCCGCGTGGGGAACGCCCTTGTTTTGCGTTCCTCCTGTGAATTCCGCCTGTTGAACGGCGGCCGGGTCCCCGGTTGCCGCGGTTGCGCGTTGACCCACCGGCCGTTCCGCCTTTGGCGGCCTTGTCAGAAGCCACTTCTCAAGGCCTCTGGCGCCTCTCGCCGCCCTCTCGGCCGCGTGCTTCACCTTAGGCGCCAGTCCGCGGGGGTCTTCGCCGAGCGCCTCGGCGAGTTTATACGCAATGGAGAGGAGGTGGCCGGGGTCTAGCTCTGCCTCGAATGTCCCTAGTGGGGTCTGTAGCCTAAGCCTCCCTCTATATACATACGCCTCCACCGGGCGGAGATCCCCCGTCATATCTAGAAGAGCTACGCCGCGTTCTCCCAGCGCGTACACCACCTTGGTCCTCCCGTCTTCGCGCCTCGCCCACTTCAAGACCCCCAGCTGCAGAGCCGCCTCCAGCACCGCAAAGGCGTAGTTGCCCCAACGTCTATAGAGATGCCAAAAGGCCACCTCTCCTCCCAGCCCCCTAGCCGCCTCAGCCGCCTTGAGCAAGTCGCCTGCGTTGACAAAGCCGTGTGTAGTCATGAGACGAGCTCCAAGGCGCGGAGTTTCCACAGCCTTCTTACGTACTCCACGGCGGCTCTCCTCACCTCCTCCACGTCGGCCGGCCTCGGCCACCTGCCCAGCGCCAGCCAGGGGACGTAGACGACGCCGCGGCTCGGCAGGTAGAACACGTCAACTGGATCGCAGCTACACCTCTTGGCGAAGTAGCTAGCCGCGACGTGGAGAGGCGTCGTCTTCTTAACTTCGGCAAGTCTCCGCCTCCACACCGCCTTGTATATAAACAACTGCTCAGGCGGGGCCTCCAGCAACGCCTCAACCGCCGCGCGTGGCGGGTCGCCGCCCTCCACGGCGGCGCGCACCACGTCGCGGTACCGAAGCCTCACGGCTAGGGGGAGGTCGTGCGGCCTCAGAAGCCCGCCCTTCACCTCCAAGCTCCCGGCCCTTAGCTTGACGTAGTTCTTCTCAGCGACGCCGCCGCCTCTGGCCGGCGCCAGCAGGAAGACGTCCCAGACCCCCTTCAGCTCGAGCCTCAGCCCCTCAAGCGTCTCTGCCCAGCGGAGCACGTCGCCGACGCGGCCCTCCTCGACGTATATAGAATCTGTATCGCCGTAGATGGGCGAAAAAAGCCTCCAGGCCTCGTCGAAGAGGCGGGCGGCCTCGGCCCTAACTGCGAGAAGACACGGCTCGCATATCATCCCCCACCCCGCCTTCCCCCACGCCCCTATGCCTGCGTTCATAAGCCACTTAAGCGCCTCGGACTCCCACCTATCCACAGCCCCGAGCCTCCTCCTCAGCCACCTGCCGATGACGTCGGCCACGGGGCCCCCGTCGAAGCAGAACCTGCCCAGCAGGCCGGCCCTTAGGCCGGAGGCGCAAGGCCTAGCCGTGGTGGGATCAACGCCGTACTTCGCCACAAGCGAGGGGAAGAGAGATTTGAAGTCCAGCTCAGCCACCCGTCTGTAGACCCCAGGCGCCCTGCCCCTAGCCGCGTCGAGATACGGCATGTCGAAACTCCGCCGCGAGTCCTCCACCACGTAGCCCCTCTTCTCCGCCTCGAAGTGGAAAACCGCCTCCGCCAGCGCCGCCGCCGAGTTGGCCTCAAATACCTCCAAAATGGCGTCCACCCCGACCCCCGTCACGGAGGCGAAGGCCTCTAGGAGGCGCACCGCCTCCGCCGCGAGGGCGTAAAGGGCGTCTAACACGTCGTCGGGGTCCCTCCTCCACGCCTTGAGGAGCCACCCGTCGCCGAATCTCTCCGCGGCCTCTATCCAGAACCCCCTCCTGTAGAGCAACCTCAAGTCCACCAAGATGCCTCCGCAACGCGGCCGCTGTCCCCAATACGCCACGTACCGCGCAGGCGGGCAACCCACCCCACGCTCCTCCCCCATGCTCCACCTCCACACGCCGTCTGCGGCGTAGACGGCGGCGGCCCCGCCCCCCAGCTCCGGCCTCCTAACCCCCTCTAAGTAACTACGCACAGACCGCGGGATGTAAGACTGCGCCACTTTGTAGCCCTTAGACACCAGCTTCGCCCTAAGCGGCTCCCAGCGCCTGGCCGGCTCGGCGACTCGCCACACCGCGCCGCTGAACTCGGCGTATACAAGCCCACGCCTCACCAGAGGCACGAGGTCAACCCTCTCAGCCTTTACAGGCGGCCTGGGGCCAATTACATACACGAAAAACAGTATTCTGGATATATATATCGATACAGCTAATAATAAGCACAGAAGAGAGAGTACATTGAAAATAAACACACCGGCGGAGCCCCCAATCCACCACCTTTGAAAAATATAAATCAGACACCGGCCGAATCCTCAGCGCCGCCTCTCCCGAGGAGGCGACTCTAGGCCTGACGCCTACGGCTCCCCCGCCCTCTTGGAGGCGCGGGAGTGAACACGTGCCGGCTCCGCATATTAACATTTTCATCGCTCGCGTGTTGTACCTGAGGAGGGCGCATCCGCCTCGTCGTGTCGACGCCGGAGCTGTTTGTTGCGGCTTAGCCTCCCTCGCCGCGTGTGCCGTTGAGGAGGTGGCTACTGTCGCAGTAGGCGCCGGGGGTGTTCAGCTGGAGGAACTCCTCGCGGCATATGGTGAACTGGAGGCTGCGTCTCCGGGCGGCTTCTGCGGCGAACTCCAGGACTTTTCTCCGGTAGCTCTCGGGGGCGTACCACTGGCCGTGGAAGTACTTACCCTCTTGGAAGTAGAGCCTGCGCCAGAGGGGCGCCTTTTCGGGAAAGGCGGCGGCGAGTCTGGCGAAGTTGTCCCGCTTCGCCTTGTATGTGCTTGCCACCAGCTGGACGGCCCCGGCCTCCGCGGCGGCGTTGACCACCTCCGTCGTGTTCTCCTCGTCGTCTGTGAGGTAGGGCACTATGGGGTCTAGGCGTATCGCCACCGGTATCCCGGCCTCGGCGAGGCGTCTAGCCGCCTCGATCCTCCCCGCCGGCCTCGGCGCCTTGGGCTCCAGCACGGCCGCCAGCTCCTCCCTCAGCGTCGTCACGGTGATTTGCACCGCCACGGAGCCTCTGTGGCGCCATAGGATGTCCAGGTCTCTCAAAACCAGCGGCGACTTCGTCGTTATGACCACTCTGTAGCCCCTCTCTAGGAGGGTCTGCAGTACTCTCCTGGTCAGCCCCAGCTGGGCCTCCGGCGGCGTGTAGGGGTCTGAAGAGTTGGAGAGCGCCACCACGGCGCCGCGCGGTATCTTTTCGAGGTCTCTCCTCACCTTCTCCAAAAGCCCCTCCTTAGGCCTTGGGTTGAAGGCGTCTGGGATGTAAGACGTTATGTAGCAGTATAGACAGCCGTGGCCGCAACCGGTGTATGGGTTCAGGCCGTATTTAAAGGGACAGGTACAGAGGGGGTTCTGCCAGGGGTCAAACGGCCGCACCACGCTGAGGCTTATGCGCACAGAAATAGGGCGAGTCCAGGATAAATCATTTACGTCGGCCTCACCAGACGTAGCCGCATTCAAGCATCTATGCCGGAGTTTGAAATGTTATAGCTACTAAGTCCTTGGGCTTTCTCGGCTTGTTTAGGTCTCGCGTCTGCAAGACGCTGTATCTCTCGGCTTGGGCTACAGGTCGTCACTGATTTCATGGGTCAAGGCTATGTCTAGCGCTCTCTGCAGGTTTCGTTTTCTGCTTCCCAAGCCCACTACAGAACTCTCCGGGTAGAGCCCTATTGGAGTGCAGAAGCGACATGGATGCCCCTTAGGCAGTCCTAGACACATTACGTATATATGGTTTTTATTTCGGTTGATGTAGTCTTACATGGGTTTCAAGACTGGGATTCAGCCTATTGACGAGCAGATTCCCGATGGGATCCCTGGGGGTTACGTAGTGCTCATTGAGGGATACGTGGGGGTTGGCAAGACGTTCTTCGCATCTACTATGGCGGCCACGGCGGCTAATGCGGGCGCCCCGGTCCTCTTCTTCTCCATCGACGCCATGGCTGACGAGGTTGTTGAGGAGATGCGGAGAAGGGGCGCCTCTGCGGAGCGCCTAGTTGTGGTGGACGGCTTTGCGGCGCCCAGCGAGCGTTACTCGAAGCTCAAGCCCCTGCAAGACACAGGCTGGAGACCCCCGACGCCTTCGCCTTGATGAACAAGCTGGTGGAGTTCGTCGGCGAGTTCAGGGGTGGAGTCGTGGTGGTGGACTCCCTCAACGAGGTGGTTATGAGGAGCCCCGGCTCCGCGCTTGACCTCTTCCGGACCTTCAAGATTTTCGCCGGATCTACCGACTCCGTGGTGGTGGCCACGGCGCATACAGACGTTGAGGAGGTCTACGGCGTTATGGCAACGGCGGAGCACCTGGCCGACGTTATACTCCAGATCGAGGTGGATCCCAACCTAGAGGAGATGGGGCTCTACGTGCGGCGTATGAGGATCGCGCGTGCTAGGAGGCTTAAGGTGGCGCACGACCGGCTCCACTTCGAGATTGTGAATGGGCGCGTGGTGGAGGTAGATGTGAGGACCATGTTGAAGATGCTTAGCAAGCAGCTGAGGGAGCTGGGCATCGAGATGAGGCAGGTGCGTTAGACCCTCCTTAGCCGCACGGTGATCTTCGTCCCGTCTAGCAGGGCCTCTGCATAGAAGCCCTCCTTAAGCGGGCCCGGGTTGACGACTATGGTGCCGCCTAACATGTCTAACCCCCTGTCTTCGTGGATGTGGCCGTGTACCGACATCGCCGGTTGCCTCTCTTCTATGTATCTCCTAACGGCGGCGCTACCCACGGGCTTGACTCCGCCCACCTTATCCAGAACCCCCCGGGGCGGGTTGTGCACCACGAGTATCTGGGGGGTCGGCGTCAGGCGCTGTAGGAGGCGTTCCAGCTCCTCCTCCGTCACGCGGAAGAGGTCGTTGAAGGGTGTGGGGAGGCTACCGCCGGCTCCGCCCACCGCGTAGGGGCCCAGCGGGAGTACCCTGCCGTGCACCGGCTTCACCGCGGCGTTTTCGTAGCGGGCTAGCTCAGGAGGGTCTGTGTTTCCCGGGACGAAGTAGACGGGGGCGATGCGGGCAAGCGCCTCTAAGGCCTCCACAGCCGCCTCCAGCGATCTGCGGTACGTGAAGTCGCCTGCCGCGATTACGGCGTCGTAGTTGCCGGGAATCTTCTCAGCTGTTTTGGCCGCGTCGTGTACGTCAGCCACAAGCAGTAGGCGCATGGCCTAAACGTTTGGGTAGTAGAGCCTGAATATCTCCCTGAGCTCCGCCAGCTGTTGCTCGCGGCCCAGCCTCCTCACGATGTTGCGGGCCAGCGTCCACACGGCGTTGACGTCTCTGCTCAGCTGGATCCTGCAGGTGGGGCACCGCACGAGTCTGCCGCGCTTCTCCATCCTTCCGCCGCAGAGGGGGCACACGTCGGAGAGCATTGTGGTGTGGAGCTCCACGTAGTGGTCGCGGGCCAGCTCAAAGACCTCCGCGAGGAGGTGCTGGAACTTGGGCAGTATGGGGAGATCCACCACGAGCACGTTTACCCCCTTCTTTGGGTGGAAGGCCTCCTTTACGCCCCCGGCGACCCCCTTGGCTGCCAGCTCGACGTAGCCCCCCATCCTGAAGACGCGGAATATTACGCCGTTTTCGTTTACGTCCATGGCATGCACCACGAAGGGAGATCCCTCCACGAGCTCCGGCAGGCCCGTCTTCTCGTCGGGCCGCACGAGCCGCACCACGGCGCCGTCTCTCCGCACGAGCACCTCCGCCTTGGTCACGCCGAACTGTGTGGGGTCTGTATACGTCATCCTCCAGCTTTTATAGACGCAAAGCGGCAGGTCGCCGGCGTATAGCGACACGAAGCTCTCCACAAGCCGCACCACGCCGCCCAGCTCAACCACCTTATAGTCGCCTCCCAGCGCCTCTCTCGTCTTCTCAGCGTCGCACCGCAGAAAATAGGTGAACATGCAAACCACCCACCCCCCTTTTTAAAAAAATTTCCTGCAGGCAACATTTTTAAACCGGTGGCCCGGGGATCGACATGTCTGAGTTTCGTGTGCCCGACGCAGGCGAGACCTTGGGCAAGGTCATAGAGATGCTGGGCGATGGGAGGTTCAAGGTGATATGCGCCGACGGCCAGATACGCGTGGCGCGGCTCCCCGGCCGGCTGAGGAGGAGGCTCTGGCTCAAGGCCGGGGACTACGTAATCGTGGCGCTCTGGGACTTCGACCCAGAGAAAGGCGACATAGTCCACAAATACGACAAGAGAGATGTGGAGGAGCTCAAGAGGAGGGGTTTCGCAGAGGCCATCGAGAACCTGGACCGCTACGCGTAGCCAGAGCGCGAGGCGCCGGCCGACGGTTACGACGCTAAAACCGACCCACAGCCGCAAAGCCTCTGCGTTGTATGAATTACCAGCTCCTGGGAACGTGCCGCGTAGCGCGCCGATGCTTGGCGAGGTGTGTGCGACAAGTTTTTAAAGTGTAGTGTAGAGAGGGGTGTGAGGTTTCCCCCTGTGGGGGTTGACCAAGTCCTTGGGCTTCTGAAGGTGATTCACAACTTGGGTGGGAGGACAGACGCCATGTACATAAACGATGCCGTGGATGCGGATCTCGGCGACCTCGCCCATGTGGTCGACGCGGCGGAGTTCCTCGGCTTGTTGAAGGCGTCCGGCGGCGATCTGGAGCTCACTGCGGCGGGCCGCGACGCCGTGGAGAGGCCGTTGCGGGAGTTTCAGAAGTATCTAAAGAGGAGGCTTTCCGAAGTAGAGCCCTTCGCCAGTTTGGCTAGGTTTGTCTCGGAGAGGGGCAGAGTGGAGGTGGGGGAGGTGTTAGAGTTTCTTTCAAGCTTTGGCTACGGCGAGGAGGGGGCGAGGAGGGTGTTGGACTGGGCCGTCTTTGCGCAGATTGTGGAGATCGAGGAGGGGGAGTGGGTGGTGCCTTCTTAGATGTAGCTGTAGACCTGGTCTAGGTAGCGCTGGAAGTCGGGGCTCTTCCTGTTGCGGGGGTAGGGCAGGTCTATCCTCACGTCGGCCACCACCTTGGCGGGCCTGGTGCTTAGGACTACCACGCGGTTTGCCATGTAGACCGCTTCGTCTACTGAATGTGTGACCATCACCGCCGTATGCACCGTGGTCAAGTTGTCGTGCCAAAGCCTCACCAACTCTGCTCTTAGGCTCTCGGCCGTGAGGGGGTCCAGCGCGGAGAAGGGCTCGTCGAGTAGCAACACCTCCGGCTCCACCGCGAGCGCCCTGGCCAGGGCTACTCTCTGTTGCATCCCTCCGGACAGTTGGCTGGGGTACGCCTCTTCGAAGCCTGAGAGGCCCACGAAGGCTAGGTATCTCGCGGCGGCCTCCCGCGCCTCTTTCCAACGCATGCCCCGCGCCACCAGGGGCAGGGCCACGTTGTCCATGGCGGTCTTCCAGGGGAGCAACGTGGGGCTTTGGAACATGAGGGCGATCTCTCTTCTCGGCCCCGTGATGGGCTCTCCTCTGAACTTAACGACTCCTTCGTCTGGCTTCTCGAGGCCGGCGAACATGCGGAGCAACGTGCTTTTGCCGCAACCGGAGGGCCCCAGCAGAGCCAGAAATTCTCCATGCTCCACCGCCAGCGACAGGTCGTTAAACACCACAACGCGTCCGTAGGTTTTCTTTATTTTCTCGGCCTCTAAGAGCGCCATCGTGCCGCCACTTCGTAAAGTTTTTTCCACACCCCCTTGTTCACAGCCACCACTATCGACGTCATTACAAGCACCGAGGCGAGTAGTCCAGCGACGTCACCTCTATCCGCGGCGGAGCTCATGTAGCTTCCAAGCCCTGTGACGTCTGCAAGAGGCTCCGCGACGACTGTGGCGTTCCACGCGCCGCCCCAAGCCGTCAAGAGGCCGGTTACCAGGTAGGGGAACGAGGCAGGTATCAACACGTGGAGATGGTAGACGACTCCCCCGATTCGGTATGCCTTTACCAGCTCCAGCGGCACGTCGCGTCTAGCCGCCAATAGGTTAAAGACTGTATACACGACGCTGCCGGGGATGAGGAGGACCAGGGCGAGGGCTTCCCCTTTCACGAAAGAGGCGAAAAGCGGATATAAAAACACAGCCGGCACAGAAGACAGTATAGAAAGAGAGATCAACACGCCCAACTCGAGTCTAGGTCTCTTCACCACAGCCGCCAACGTCGGCAGACCCAACGCCGCGGAGATCCCGAGCACAGTTAACACTCTGGCGAAGCTGTACGGGGAGTCCAGCACGGAGTTGACGAGTCCGCGCCAGAGATCTTCCAGAACAGGTATCGAGATGGGCGACTGCAAGGCGTAGTAGATCACCAACGCCAGAAACAGAACTACGCCGCCTAGAACTACATAGAAGCCGTGCTTCACCCAGACGGCAAGCTTCTCAAGCAGGTAGGTGGGGGGCTGTGGAACCTCTTCCACAAGCCGCCTCAACACAAAGACGTACAGAGCCAGGTTGGCCAACACGCCAGCTACAATTCCCACATACGCCGTGGTGTAGTCGTTGTTCTCGAAGGCAGACACCACGAGGCTCCCGATGCCGAACAGCTTGATCTCAGTGCCCAGCGTGATGACCTCCGACGCCGTTATGAAGAAGAAGGCGTTCGCCCACGAGATAAGCACGTTGTAGTAGACGCTTCTAAGCGCCGCCGGGACGTAGACGTGGCCTAGGCTCAGCCGCTCGTTGAGGTAAAGCCGGGCGTACTCCGCGTACTCCCTCGGCAGAGTCTTGAGAGATTGGTATACCCCGAAGATGAGGTTCCACGCCATCGAGGTAAATATGAGAAACACCGCGGCGAGCTCGGCGCCCACGGCGGGTAGCAACGCTATAAATACGTATAGGGCAAGCGGGAAAAAGCCGAGAATGGGAACCGACTGCAAGACGTCAAGAATAGGCAGAGCCGCCGCCTCGACTCGTCTAGACTTATACATGGCGTATCCAACGGCATACGCAACTGCGACAGTAACCACGAGAGCTACACCCATCCGGATAAACGTGGCGGAGAGGGCCAACAACACCGTCAACAAACTCCACACGACCCCATGCCGGAGGCCGTGCCAGAGTTATATATATATATTCATAGCGACATGGGTTCCCCTCCATAAAGACAACCTCTGTACTCAGCACTCGGCAAAATCCTCACAACTCAGGCGAGGTCTCCCACACATCACAAAACCCCCAAGTAGATTCGTTTAAAAATATTAAAGACACCAGTGGAGCACAACCGGCGCCTCATCCGCCGATGCTGTACGTGTTTCCGGAGAAGAGGATTAAGAATTTAGAACATTAACGGCTTGAGCTTAAGCCGGCGCCGGGCATGAGCTTGTTGGTAAGGCCGGGCGCTTCCGGCAAGATCTTAGAGTTCGCCAGCTACATAGCGGCGTTGTTTGGGCGACCATTAACGCGGCTTTGTTTCCCGTATCTTCTCTACGTCGTCTGTGGCGATGCCGTCTATTCCGGCACTCCACAGCCGCGCGGCGGTCGTCTCGTCGTTAACGGTCCAGGCCACTACGGCGAGGCCGAGGCGGTGTGCGAAGGCTATGGCTTTCTCCGTGGCAAGGCGGAAGTGGGGGAGCACCAGGTTGCACCCCAGCTTCTTCGCGTCTGCCACGCGGCCGGGGGGCTTGGCGTAGACAAGCCCCTTGTATAGGTCGACGCCGGCCAGGGCCTCCTCGTGGAAGCTTATCACCGCCGTCCAGCTCTCGGCGCCCATCTCCTTGATTACTTTGACGATTTTCGGCGTGTCTTCTGGGTGTTTTATTTCTATGAACATCCCCACGCGGCCTGCCGCAACCTCCAGCGCCTCTTCTAAAGTGGGGACTTTGTACCTCCCCTTCTCCACCTTCTTCACCTCAGCCAGGGTGGCGGTCCGCACGTTTAGAGACACGCCGAAGGTCCTCTCCAAAGTGTCGTCGTGGCTCAACACAGGCACGCCGTCGGCGGTCACCTGGACGTCCACCTCCACTACGTCGGCGCCGCTGTTTATCGCGGCCTCTATGGAGGGCAAGGTGTTCTCAAGCTCCCGGCGCGGGAACCCCCTGTGGCCTACCACAACCCGCCGCCTCAGCAACTCGAAAATATCCATAACCGGTCAGACATAAGCTTATATATGTTCTATTGCCCTATATCGCATGGGCTTCTTCTCAGCCCTGAAGTTGGCCCTGCTGGGTCTTCTGGTTATGCTTGTGCTCAGCCCCGCCGCCGGCGCCTCCTTCTTCAAGAAGGCTCTGCTTGGCCTAGCGGGGCTGATCCTCCTAGCAACGGCCTACCTCGAAGAGCGATGAAGGTGCTGGACCGCTACAGCAGGCAGATCCCCGTAATAGGCGAGGAGGGACAGCGGAGGATTAGGGAGACCTCCGTGGCTGTGTTCGGCGTGGGGGGCCTCGGCAGCCTCGTGGCTAGGTATGTGGTCGGCGGCGGCTTTCGGCGTGTGGTGCTGGTGGACTTCGACGCCGTGTCTGTATCAGACCTCCACCGCCAGATCCTCTACACCACGGAAGACGTGGGGAGGCCCAAGGCCGAGGCCGCCGCCAAGGCGCTCAGGGCGGTGAACCCCGAGGTGGAGGTGGTGCCGGTGGACGAGCCCATAAGCCCGGACCTCGCCGAGGGGGTGCTGAAGGAGGTGGACATCGCAGTCGACGCCCTGGACAACTGGGCGGCGAGACATGTGGTCAACGCCGCCGCGGTGAGGCGCGGGAGGGTCTTGGTACACGGCGCCGTGCAGGAGTGGTACGGCCACGTCACGACTGTCATCCCCAGGGCGACGCCTTGTCTTGAAGACCTCTTCGGCCGCTTCAAGTCCCTGCCTACATGCACAGCAGGCTTCTGCCCAGTCCTCGGCCCGGCTGTGGGGGTCATCTCGTCGCTTATGGCGCTTGAGGTGTTCAACGCGGCGCTCGGCAAGCCGGCCCTCGCCGGGAGGCTGTTGGTCGTCGATCTGAAACATATGGCCTTCGACGTATTGGAGGTGGCGCGTAACCCCTCATGTCCCGTCTGCGGCGTATAGTTTTTTAAACCGACGCGACGACGCCACTGTGAAGCTCACCCCGGCGCAGAGGCTCGTGCTTTACTACATGGCCTTTGAGCTGGTGTACAACGGCAGGGTGTGGTTCACCTTTGAAGAGCTTCAAAGAGGTACGGGCCTCGCCGTGAGGACGTTGAGGGCGGCGTTGGTGGCCCTGCGGCGGCAGGGCTACGTTGAGGCCTTCATGGTGCCGGGCAGGGGGAAGCGGCTTCTGCACAGGTTGAGGCTCGAGAGGCTTGTGCCTGAGCCCGAGCTGGAGGGCGTCTACCTAGTGGACACCGCCGGCGACGTCTTGACGCCGGATGCCGTCTCTGTAATCAACAGAGCAGAGGTTGTGCTCTACACAGAAAATGTATCTTTAAGAAGGCTGGAGGGGCTCGCCAAGAGGCTGGAGCCTTTCCGGGGCGAGGTGCCGCAGGCCAAGTCCGTCGCCGTGGTTTTCAACTCGTTGATGGACTGGGACAGGGTGGCCCACCTCGCGCCCAGGGCCCGCTACATCTGCGCATCTAACGCGTTGGACAAGGCGGTGGGGGTGTGTCTAACCTGCGGCGCCGTGGACATAGACCTCAAGAACATCAGGATCAAGTCGCCGGGGCCAGACCTCGACAGTCTCCTCGCCCACTACGACGTGGTGGGGACCGTCACCGTGGACGGTTGCGGCGGACGGAAGGCGGAGCTCCTCGTGCTGAGGAAGAGGAGCCAGCAAAAGGGGGGAGATAAACCAATGTCTTGACAGCTCAACAGCGCATATGGCTGTAGAAACATACTTAATTCCATATATACGCCGTATTTTAGAGGTGATTTGCGCTCTTTGCTGATGGAGTCTTGTAGAGGGCGCGATCTTCCGGGCTTTTCGGGGGCACAGTGTCGGCTGACTGCGCGACGTATGTAGTTTGATTGTTTGATGAAGATGTAAAAGGGGGCTTATTTACCCTGTTCTTGCCTTGTTGTTGAGGCCTCGCCTATTCTAGGAGCCACCTCCAGAGGGGGATGAACTTGATGCCGTCCTCCTCGCCTTCGTAGTCCCAGGTAATTACTGTACACTTCTTGGCTTTCAGCTCCTCCTTCGCCTTCTTTAGGGCCTCGACTTCTCTTCTTTCGACCTTGTCCTCGGCGTAGGTCACTTGGATGAGCTCCAGCGGGCTGAAGTTCCTAGCAACAACGAAGTCCACCTCCCTCCCGTCCTTCTTCCCGTATTCCTTCCAGTAGTATATGTCTCCCATGTCCCTCCTTTTGAGCTCCAGGTAGACTGCGTTTTCCATGGCCTTGGAGATGGAATACTCGCAACCCCTTACGCGCACGTAGCCGGTATCTATGATGTAGAGCTTCTTAGGGTTTATCCGCCTCCTCCTTAGGCTTTTGTCGAAGATCTCCACGAAAAACGCGAAGTAGGTCTCCTCAGCCCTGTCGAAAAGAGACGAGACCGTCTCCTTCCCCACTCTGAAGCTTGACCGTAAGTCGCCGTAGACTTTGTTCATCGATATTAGCGAGGAGTAGCCGCATATTAAGGAGTCTGCGAAGTACTCAGCCACTTCCGGCTTGACTATGCTCAGGTCTCTGACGACCACCGAGTCGAAGTACGACCGCAGGAGCCTCTCTCTGTCCCCGCTCAGCGCGACGGCGGGGTAGGCGCCGTACTGCAGATACTCCCTGAGGAGGGAGAGGACTTTCCCCCTCTCCTCGGTGTAGCCGAAATACCTCCCCAGCTTGACGCCCTTGAACCTCAGAAATTCCCTGAAGGAGAGCGGGTATACCTCATAGCCCACGCTTCTCCCCCTCATCTCGTCCGCCACCCTCCTCGGAGTGAGCTCGGAGGTCGAGCCCGAGAGGTAGACGTAGGCATTCAGCCTCCTTCTGAGCCAGCCGCCGTAGCCATCCACCCTTTGAACCTCGTCGAGGAAGAGATACCTGGGCCTCTTCCCGGCGAGCTCTACGAAGGCCTCCACCATCTCGTCGAGATCTTGGGCGCTAACTCCCCTCAGCCTTGAGTCCTCGAAGTCGACGTATAGTATCTCGTCCTGCGAGGCCAAGCCTCTGTCCAATATTTTACGGATAGTGGAGAAGAGCAGGTAGGTCTTGCCCGCCCTCCTCGCCCCGGTGACTGTCACCACTTCGTTTGGAGCCAGGGGTAGCTCTACCTCCCTGTCTAAAGCCTCGGGGGGGCCGCCGGAGAGCCACTCGGCGATAACCCTCTTGAACTGCTCCTTCACGAGATGGAACTGCCTTGGGGTTTTTAGACTTTTAGAGACCAGTTTTTTGAGCAAACTGGTCTGATAGAGACCAGTTTTACGGCGGAGCTGGCGCCTGCAGATGTGCCACATGTGTCTCGGCCGCTCCGACCTTCCGGCTTAGAGGCCGGCGGCCAGCCGCATCAAGGCCTCCACCGTGATCAGGTCCGCCTCCCGCGTCTCTCTGGTGAAGGATTTGGCGAATATGGCGTATCTCACCTCCCAGCCGCTGGGGGTGAGGACCTGGGCGGCGGCGCGTAGCTTGGGGAGGATTTCGTCTGGGTCCGCCGGGCCCCACTTGGCCTCGGCCAACACAGCGAATTTCCGTTCCTCGTTGACGCCGAAGGCGTCTACATCCAGCTGAACTCGTCTGCCGCCGCGCCGCAGAAACGCCGTCTCCTTCGTCGCCATCCTCACCGGGTAGAGGCGGGGTAGAAGCTCCCTGACGGTCGCCTCGAAGGCCCAGCGGAAGAACTCCTCCAGCTCCGCCGCCGCCACGTCGCCGAGCGCGTCCTCCGGCGTCACGTCTCTATGGCGGTATACGGCCCTGAGCCAGAAGGCGTAGAACCTGTCCCTAAACTCGTAATACGTCCTCCTCCCCCTGAAGCGCGTCAACACGTGGAGGAGCTCCGTCAGATCCCTCATATACGGCGGGAGGGAGGTGGCCTTAACCCCGGCGTGCGACGCTATCTGCTCCAGCTTCGTGGCGCCCCCAGCCACCGCGTCTAGGATGGCCAGGTGGGTGCGGTACTCTCCGCCCAGCGCCTCAGCCAAGACGAACTCCACTTCGTGCCGAAGCGGACCCCCCTCCCCCGCCACCAAGAGGCGAACTGCCTCCTCCACGGTCTTCACGCCCCACTGCTGGGCTAGGCGGTAGTAATACGGCACCCCGCCGAAGAGCATGTAGAACTTGAATGCCTCCTCCCCCGCGATCCCCATGTCGCGGAGCCACTGAAAGACGGCGGAGGGCTCCAGCTCCCTCAGCTCCAGCACCAAGTCGGCCCGGCCAAACAGCGGCGACCCCGACTCAGCCATGAGCCTCTTCACAAGCCCCACCACAGACCCCGTGATGATTACATCAGGCGAAAGCCTCGCCCTTCAGGGCGGGGATGGGGAGAAAGCTTTTAAGAACGTGCGTTCCTATGGCTAGGCCCCTGCTGGGGGCGGATGACCCGCGGTGCTGGCCCGGGTAGCTCCATGACCCCGGCCCGGGGGGCCGCTGAAGGCCGGGCGAGGGCGCCGATGAGCCGCCCAAAGGGGAACCCTTTAGGGCGGGGAGGAGGTCAGGGAGGGCTTCTCAGCCCTAGTGTCCCAAAACCTCTGCAGTATATACGGCACCTCGGGAGCCACCTCGGCAAACCACTGAAACTCGTCAAAAGCCACCATGTAACCCCTAAGCGAGAAGAGGACGTCGAAAAACTCGTCCCAGCTCGCAAACCTGACGTACCCTGGCAACCCCGCCGCCCTCCTCAACGCCTCGCCGTACTCCTCCAGCAGGAGGCGGGGAGGCTTCTTAGGGTTCACGAAGAAGTAGAGGTGAGGTCTCTCCTCCAGAAACTTAAGCACGAGGGCCGTCTTCCCCACGCGCCGCCTCCCGTAGACCACGGCGAGGAAGGGCTCCCTCAGCCTCCTTAGGAGCCCCAGCTCCCTCTCCCTCCCGTATAGTTTTATTACAGCCATAATAATTACAGATGTAATAAGCTTATAAATTGCACATATAAACTGACGGAGGCCGGCGCGCCCAGCGGTCTGCCGCGCTGGACATCCACGCCAAGAACCTAGAACAGGTTCGGCCGCGCGCCGAGAGCAACAGAAGCGAAAGCGTGAATCCCACAGCCGTGAGCGTCTCTGAGGGCTAAACCGCGCCGGCCGATACACCAAGAGTCGCCCTACGCCGCCGCATCACCCATGTCACCGAGGAGCCAGATCTTACCTCGCTCCTTCTGACCCCCGACCTGGGGGTGGCGGAGGTCCGCGACGGCGTCTGGATGAGGTAGATGGCGTCGGCTCGGGTCTTGCCGATGTGCGCGGCGTGCTGGCGAGGTGTGGGCGTGTGGGGCCTCGGCTGGGTGGTTGCACATGGTTTAGCCAGCGATCTGCGGCGTGGCTGAGAGGTATTTGTCTTAGATGGTCGAAGTTTTAACTTTGAGATATTAGTTAGATGTGAAGAGGATTAGGCTTGAGTTTGCTCCTGGCGTAGAGACTGAGTTTGTGGATAGGGACCGCGCTCTTGCGCAGATAACGGAGTGGGCGGAGAGAGGCACGTGGGCCCCTGTCGTCATCTTTGGCCCGGAGGGCTGTGGGAAGACTGCCTTCCTCCGGCAGGCCTCTGTAATGCTTAGGGATTTGGGCTACGACGTCTTTTATCTGCATCCGCTGGATAGGGTCTTTTTGGCTGAGGTGGATGATTCCGACGTCAAGTTGCTTTTTGTAGATTTGGTGAGGAGGACTCTGGAGGATGAGAGGTGGGGGCGTCTCGCCATGGCTGTCTTCGACTTGGTGAGAGAGATCCTTAAGAAGCGGAGGCGGAAAATCGCCGTCATAGCCGACGACGTCTTCCAAGCAATAGGGCTGGACAAAGCCGCCGCCTACGTGAAGGGTCTGCTTAACATGATAGAACACCCCGTATATAGTTACGAAAACATCGCCGTACTTGTCGCCACTAGTGAAGGCGTAAGCAGACGCGAAATTGGAAGACATAGATGGGCCGAACTACGTCCTATGTGGAACATGCCGAAGGAGGGCTTCCAGCAACTATACGAGAAACTGCCTGGCCCCAAGCCCTCGTTCGACGACGTCTGGCGTTGGACAGGCGGAAATCCCTACATGCTCCGCGAGCTCTATGTGAAGAGATGGGACGTGGAAAAGGTGGTCGAGGAGGTCGTGAGAACTAAGGAGTTAACTGCAGATTTCGCCAGGCGTTGGGGGAGGTGGCTGGAGGAGGCCGTCGACGACCCGGAGGCGCTTTGGGGCCGCGGCGCGCCGCAAGAACTGCTGGACGAGCTTATCGCAAAAAACCTAGTCGTGTATAACATGTACGACAGAGACCCATACTTCTGGGTTGACCAGCCGCCTCCCGAGAGGGATCCGGAGCTGGGCATAGGCAAACACGTGGCGTGGCAGACACCCATACACAGAGAGGCTGTCAGGAGGGCGTTGGAGAACTAACGCGCCAAGGCCCTCCTCACCTCCTCCAGCGCCTTTTCCAGCTCCTCGCTCCACTTGACGCGTCCTCTAAGCGTCTCGACGCGTCTGGCGAGTTCTTTGAGGAGTAACAGGACGTCGGCGGCGGCTGACTCCCTCGTCGTGTATTTTGAGAGGGCCGTGTCTGGGTCCGGGCCGTGGTGCTGGTAGTCGTGGAGGTCAAGCGCAACGGCAGTCCATGCGGAGATGCCGTAGTTGCCTGCCTCCTCTAGAAGCCTACCCAACTCCTTCATCCTAGTCGTCGGCACACGCGGCACTGCCTTAGACTCAAGCCACCTCCGCTCCTCCTCAGTCTTCACAAGAGCTTTCAGTCTCTCAAGCTCAAGTCTGAGGAGGGCGGCCAGAAGCGCCTTCCAGGCGTGGAAAGCCATCCCGGCGGCGTCGCGGGTGAAGCCCCTCTCCAGATACTCCAACGCCAGCCGGCCCTCGCCCAGCGCCTCTAAAAGCCTAGCCTCTATATAGCCCTCGTCAGAGGGCTTGGGAAGCGGCTTCTCCACAAGCTCAACAACCATGGAAGCGGCGGGGTCGTCTCTTAAAAGTCTTTACGGCACAGAACCCCGCGCAGACGCCGCGGCGTTCGGAAGAACCGCGCCCGTAGGCCCGTAGATACAGCTACGTCTGCGGAGAAATCTCTGCACTACAGAGAAGACAACTCGCGGTAGTCGCCTGTCCGGCGGCGGTGCTTCTAAGACAAACACGCGGCAGGTGTCCGTTCCGCCGACGCCGCCAAGATCGTCATACGCTACGGAGATACCGCAGTAGAGTTCAACCCCCTCACCAAGTTGCTCCACGGCGCCGTGGACTTGATCCCAGACTACGGCTTTATCAACAACCCACAACAACGGCGTAAAGCCCTTCACAACAAGATCGACGCCGTGGAAAACATGCTAACCGCCGGCAACTTCAAAGGCACGCTGGAGAAACTAAAACACGACACAAAACCAACCATAGAGAAGTGGCTCAAAGACTACACCACAGAAACCCCACTACAACTCACTAAACAACAAATCCTACACCTAATAGACCAAATAATCTGGCGGATAAGCCTACAGACAAAATAACCCCCCTTTTTTCCACCCCCCCTCCCACCTTCTTTTCACGCCAACATGAAGTACTCTCCCACCTCCTCCGCCACTTTTTCTTTCTGTGCGGTTATTGTGCCGTCTCTTGCCACTTTCATTGTCCATCTCGTCACCTTGCCGCCTGTATCGTACCAGGTGTAGAAGTGGAGGAGGTAGCCGTCTTCCACAACACGGACCTCCGCCGGCGTAATGATGTTTTTCAGCCTTTGGTACTGGGCGTAGTGCTTCTGCGCCCACCTCCTCACCTCTGGGTTGCTACTTTTGTTAAGCTTTTCTATGAGTTGCGGAGATAGGCCGGGTATTTCTGTGGCGTTGTTTATTATCTTGAAGGGGAACCCAGCGGCGTCGGCGTAGATGTAGATCTTCGCCAGCTCCCACGCCTCCTCAACGCTGTCTACAGCCAGCCCCTCCGCCTTCACCACAGTGTTAAACTCGTCAGGCAGAAGATAACACACGTCTAAAGGCCCCCTAGCCACCACGTAGTAAAAAGGCGGCAGGAAGCTACCCATCCCGGCTAAATACAACTTGTGTTGTTTAAAAAGTGTGATTTCCCTTTTTACGTAAGACCCGCCGTCGCGCACCTCGCTGAAGTGCGCCGTCTCTATGAGGTGTCCACATCTCTGGTACAGGACGGTGCATTCTCCGGGGAAGTGGGGTTTGGGGTAGCGGGGGAGGTGTCCAGAAATACACGCCGCGCCGAGGCCCAGCAGATATAAAACAACCAAAACAAACACAGCGGCGAAAACCCACCTAGCCCACCGACGCATACCTAACCCACCGCGTAGATATATAATTTATCCCGCGGCGCAGTTCCTAGAAACACGCAGAGGGCCGTGGGGTGCCTGTGGTGTGGCTTCATGCCCACATGGACACGGTGCCTGGTCTTCTTCCTGTGCGTTTTGAAAATGGTGTTGTATGGGGGCGTGGCGCGGTGGATGATAAAGGCCCTCTGGTGGCGTATGTGAAGGCGTTTCTAGAGGCGGAGCCTCGGGGCACGCTTGTCCTCGCCTTGGTCACCGCGGAGGAGGACGACAGCGCGGGGACGGAGGCCCTCCTCCAAGGCGGCCCCCCTAGGCCCCACCACGTCTACGTGGGGGAGCCCACCTCTCTCCACGTGGCCTACGCCTACCGAGGCGGCGCCAAGATCTACATCGAGCTGGAGTCGCGGGGAGGCCACGCCAGCTCCCCCATATACGGCAACATCGTAGAGGAGCTATACGCCTTGTATCAAGAGGTTAAGAGGGCTTTGGGCCACGCGGAGCGGTACGACTCCTACACCGTAACACCCACCATCGTGCAATGCGGCGAGACGCCGAACAAAATACCCACGAAATGCGTTATCGTTCTTGACATAAGGATACCGCCGGGGAAGACGTGTCGGTACCTCCTCTCCGCCCTTCCGCCACAGGCCAAGGCCATTTATCGGTATAAAAGTGGATCTGTGGCGCAACCTGTCTGGGGTCTGTGGGCGCTGGGGTCGGCGCGGTAGCGAGGCGGCTGTTTGGTATTACGCGTAGTAGGAGTTAGCGCAACTGCTCCAGCAGAAGTGTGTACTTCATCAAACTGTCAGGTAACATCAGCACGTAGACGCCGTCGCGTTTCTGGGCGGTGAAGACCTTATATACCGCGCCGGCGCTGGGCCCTATCAAAAGCCCAGTCCTCTTGGCGAACTCCCTGACCCCCTCTAGCGCCTCCCTAAGCGACACGTCGACAACCTCGGCGTTGGTCAAAGAAAGCCACTTCATCCCCGTCTCCACCCGCCGGATGCCCGGTATCCAGTCTCTGGGCTGTACGCCTATGAGCTTCGTGCCGTACCTAACGCCGAAGTAAAATCCCAGCGCCGAGGCGTGGCCAGACGTGCCGAGCCCCGCGACGACGTAGTCCGGCTTCTTGCCCGCCGCCGACAGTTGCCAGTCCAGCTCCACGGCGGTTCTGAGGTGGGCCACGAAGTTCATGTCGTTGCCGAACTGGTTTGGGTGCACCGCGCCCTCTCTTATGTCCTTCTGTAGGTGCTCAAGCGCCTCCACTGTCATGGAGACGTCTAGAATCTGATACTCGGCGCCGAGGAAGTCGAGGAGGGGAGCCACGTACCTCCCCGCCGTGGGGATGTAGAGCTTCACCCTTTTGCCCAGCAAGTTGCCTAATGCCGCCAGGGCGACCGCCACGTTGCCGCTGGAGACCTCCACCAGCCAGTCCCCCCCAACCGACTTAAGCAAGTAGTAGGTGGTCCTGTCCTTCACGCTGGCGCTGAAGGGGTTAAACCACTCAAGCTTAGCATACGCCTCGCGGGGCTGGCCGGACACCTTCAGCAACGGCGTGGGCCAGCCCCCTGTGAGGAGCTCGAGAGGGCTGTTGAACACTCTGTGGAGGCTGGGCTTCGGCATTAGCTCCTCCAGCCGCACCACCTCGCCCACCTCCACTGTTCTGTCGAGAAGCGCGGAGAAGCACCCAGCAACTTCTTTGTTGTCGACTTTGTAGAAGCCGGACCTTATGAAGTCCTCGTAGTGTTTAAGACACACCCCAGCACGACGATTGGTTTGTTGATATTTATAAAGCTAACGCGCCACCTGCGGCGCCGCGTCTCTCAGATATATACCGTAGGTCCTCAGCAATGCCACGTGCAACGCCGTCATTACGGCGTATACGCCCAACGCGGCGGCGGCCAGGCCGTTGAGCGCCAGACGGGGGTACGCCGACGCCACGAAACCGCCGAGGAGGCTACCCACGCCTATGCCGAGGCCCAGCACGACGCTGTAGATGCCCATCACCGTGCCTCTGTACATGATGTTGGCCTCGTCGCCTATCAACGCCAGTATGCTAGGCCCGATGGCCGAGGTCAAGAAGAGGAGCGGCCCCGTCAACGCCACCGCCTCCACCGGGCCGAGGCCGAGGTGAAGCGCCGCGTTGAGCACCACCAAGGCCAGGAGACCGCCGACCAGCCCCAGCCTGAAGGTCTTCACGCGGCCCCACCTGTCGGCGAGCCTCCCGAAGAAGACGGCTCCGGCCCCCAGCACCGCCAAGGCCCCGATGAAGAGGACGCCCACCACCAGGCTTTCCCCCAGCCTCCCCACTACGTGCTGCGCCAGGCCTCCCCCGGCGTCCCCCACCCGCAGAACCCTAGGCGCGAAGATCCCCAGGCCTATTATCGTGGTCAAGGCAAACCACACAGGCAGAAGGACGACGGCAGAAGGCGGCAGGACGGAGAGGAGGAACCTGCCCTCGGCGGGGGCCACGGGCCTGGTCTCTGGGAGAAACGCCGCGAAGAGCGGAGTGGCGACCGCCGTGAAGAGCGCCAGGGCGAGGTAGGCGGCGGGGCCGTGCAATGCCGTGTATAGCGCGGAACCGACGAGGTAGCCCACGCCGTAGCTACCGAGGTTCACAAACTCGAAGCCCCCCATCCCCACGCCTCTGTTTTTAACCTCGGTGAGGTCTGTCGCCATGGCCAGTGACGCGGTTAGGATAAACGCCGTGGTGAAGCCGATCACGCCGTTGAGCAGAGCCTCAAACCAAGGGCTTTTCCAGGCGTAAAACGTCAGCGCCAAGAGAATCATGGCGACCGACCGGACGAGGTACCCCAGCACCAACGTCTTCTTGCGGCCCAAGGTGTCCGCCCAGCGCCCGGCTACCAACGCGCCGAGGGCCTCCAGAAAGGGATAGGCCGCGAGGACCACGCCGGCCTCCAGCTCGCCGCCGCTGGCCAGCTTAGCCACCAGAAAGGCGCTTGCCCCCGAGCCTATACGCGCCACGAAGATGGGGACGTAAGACGCAGTAAGCCTCACGGCGTCTCCTCAGCTCCCTATTTAAAACTTTCTACGGACCCCCACAGGATGTCGTGCCGAAATCTAAAAACCTCCCAAGTCCGCGTATCAACCACCTCAAATTCGTCGTCGACGGGCTTTACGATATACGGCCCCACCTTCTCCGGCGTCTGGCCGGCCGTCGATAACGCCACGTACATAACTGCCGCCATTAAAGGACCTCTTAGCCTTGGGCAAAAAGCCAAGGCAGTCCTCCCATTTACTACAAATTCGCCGAGACGCCTCATGAGCTCTTCTAATGCCTGGGCATCGTCGAGAAGTTCTACAGCCCTCAACGCCCACTTGACCGCGATGCCGAACTCGATCCCCACCCGGGCGAAGAACCATGCGTCGCTCGTATTCGCCGCCAGCTTAGCCCTCTGAGCCTCTAGAAGTTTGAGCTGTTCTGTGGAGTAGCCCGAGTTGTCGCCGCCCATCAACACGTAGATGTACTCCCTGAGGAGCCGCCAGCCCTCCGGCCCCAGCCGCTCTTCAAAAGCCTTGTCCACCGTCTCCCCAACCCAGTCCACCAGCCTCCTCAGCCCCTCCCTCCAGGTCGCGGGCCCGTCGCAACCGCAGTCTCTGCTCCACCTCCCCAGCCCGTGGGGACAGCTCCAAGAGGTCCGCTCCACTATCTCCACCTCGCCCCGGTACCCCCTCTCATACAGCCTGCCGAAGTTCGCCAGCTCATCTCTGTGATTAGCGATAAACTGTGCCAGCATCTTCTCGGCGCCTTTCTGGTGATGACCAAACGTCTCCCCATCGAGGGCCACTACCACATCCCCCGAGACCCCCCTCAACGCCTCCACAAATTTTTCGAAGCCGCCGAAGGCCAAGGCGTCTGAAAGCCCCTCGTCCCGCACGAAGACCGCTATGCTTCTGCCGCTGGGCAGAACCACCTTATAGGGCCCCCCGGCCCTTCCACCCTTGACCTGGCTCTGGGTGAGGACGGTATACGCGATGCCGTTATCGGCAAGCACCTCAAGCGTCTCGAGGTCAACCGCCATCTCCGGGAGCCACATGCCCTCGGGGCTCCGCCTAAAATGCCTCTTGAAGTACTCCACGCCCCAGTAGACCAAGACGTCGCGGTCGCGCCGCGGCACCAGCGGCAGGATGACGTGGTAGTAGGGGTGCGCCAGGGCGTTGCCGTAGCCCCACCTCTCCAGCCCCGCCTTATCCGCCTCGCGGAGGGCCATGTACACCATAGGCCGGCTCTGCCTAAGCCAGCTCAGCAGAGGCGGCCCCACGTCGAAGTTGACCCAGCTGTAGTTGCCGAGTTCTGCGTTCGGCTCGTAGCACTCGTGGGAGATCCTTTCGTTCCAATGACGATACGGCGAGGCGGAGGGCTCGGGGAAGATCATCTCAAGCCAGGGGTCGGATCTATCTGGCTGATAGAGATGAAGATGGAAAATAATCACATGAACCTTCGAGTTGATGTATATAAGCTATGAGGTGAGAATACGACAATACGACACGACGCAACTATTTATAAAACAGCGAAGTCGAGACTTTGTGAAAGCCCTTGTTGCTTTAATAGCCGCGACTTTAATCTACATCTTGATAATGACTCTCACCTACGTGGCGCTCGTCCTGAGGTCGCCGCCTGGACACAACAAGCCTAAGGCCACAGAGGTTCTGGCTATTCTACTGCTCGGCGCCGGGTTTTTCTTCTTGGGATACCTCCTCTTGGTAGGCCTTGGATAGCTCTTGTATAACGACCTCGGGGTCGTCGGGGCCTACATATTTTGCGTTGATGAGCTGGACCCCGCCCGGGAACTGGAAGTAGACGAACTCGCATACCCCTCTGAGGAGCGGGCGCCTCCTTACGTAAATCTTGTACCGCTCGCCGATCTGCAGAACCTCGGCGTCGGGGGGAGGCGCCGGGACATCCCTAAACACATCCATCGAAACTACGTAGTTGCCGTCTTCCTCCACTATGCGCGCCCTAGGCTCGCCCCTCTCGTCTGTATAGATCCTTATCAGAGGCACAGGAAAAGAGAGCTGGGTAAATAAATATAAAAAAGGGAGAAGGGGAAAAGGGGGTTGAGGTAAAGACAAAACTGTTTTTACTTAGATCTGTTCCACCTCGGCGACGGGCTCCTTCCTCCTAGACAGCGCGAAGTACAGCCCAGCCGCCGAAAGTCCGCCTGCGGTGGCTAGGGCGTCTAGCGTCGTGATGGGAACGCCGCCTATCATGGCCACTATTGGCGTCTTGACCACCTTCTCGGTGTCGCCGTTGACCTCTAGGGTGTCGCTTACCTTCACCCTGCCGCCCACGTCTATATTGACCTTGTAGGTGCCGGCCAGCACATCTGGGAACTTCACCGCGCCTGTGCCGTCGGTCTTGCCGGAGGCGGGGAAGCCGTCAATAGACACGGAAGCCTCCGCAATGGGCTGGTTCAACGCGCCGACCACCACCACCTTCACCTGGTAGATGCCCAGCGTCACGGGTTGCGGGTTGGCTACCAGCGATTTCACCACAACCTGCGCCGCCTTGACGCCCTTGTAGCTTATGTCCACTGTGAAGGGCTCCGGCCTGTAGACCTTCACCTCCACGTAGCCAGCGGAGGCGGCGGCCTCAAACTTGTCGGCAGTGGCCGACAGCTGTGCAACCGGCTTGCCCCTCGTGTCCACCACGGGTATCCTCATGGGGCTCCAGCTGATCATGAAGGTGTATGTGCCGGTCTCCTTGGTGTCGCCCATCTGCACCAGCAGGTACGCCTGCCTCCCGTCTGGCGATATGGAGGCGGCCCTCACGCCGCCGCCCCACACCAGCTTCACGTCTGTGGCGTTGGATATCATGGCGTTGCCCGGCGTCCTTATCGCCACAACCCTGGCCAGCTCCGGCAACTGCATCACTATGGCGGTCCACTGGCCGTCCGCCACGTCGACGTCTGTGATGTTTACCAGCGCTCTGTCGGGAAGCCACTTCACCTGGGCCTCCCTGTATACGATCGGTATGTAGATCACGTTGACCGTGCTGGGGAGACTCGTCGTGATCTTGAACTGCTCGCCGTATACTATGGCTATCTTGTACCGGATGTTGAAGTTCCAAACAGGCGGGATCAGGTAGGAGACGCTCCTCACTATTATGTTCTGGTTGACGTCCGTCACCGTATCAACCAGCCCGCCCTGTATGGCGATGTCGCCGGTGATGTCCTTGCCTATTAAGTTGGCGTCGCCGGTGTAGGCAAACACCACGTAGCCCAGCAACCTCCAGCCCTGGGGCACGCCGACTTCGGCGCCGGTGACCGCGAATTCGCCGTTAGCCGCCACGGTGGCGGTCTGCTTAGACAAGCTCTTCACAAGCATGGCGGCGGGCAACGGCTGGCCCTGCGCAATCATGATCTTGTACTTCCCCGGCGTGTTTATCTCAACCACCTTAGGCTCCACCCTGTACACCGTGGCTGGGGTGCCGTCGGGCCTCTCCACGGCCTTTATTGCAAAGGGCGCATAGGGCTCGATGGTGAGCCGGGCCATGGCGTTGAAACCCTGGGCCAGCTTGCCGTCAGGCACGTTGATCTCGATAGTGGTGTCTCCATTGAGCGGGACGTAGCTGGCCTTCACGTAGGTATAGGTGACCCTCACCTTGACCTCTATTTGGTCCTTCCCGGTGTTTACCAAAGTTATCTTAGAGACGTCAGGCCCCGCGTATACGGCAGAGACGAAGCCGTTTTGGTCGAAGGTCTTGCTGAGTTGTCCATCGGCGCCTATCTGCACAGAGGGGTAGGCGCCTAGGAACTCGATCTTCATACCGGCGTACACATAGCCCTCGCCTGGGGTGACGTACGGCTTCGCCAACGTGGCGAAGCCCGCGCCTTGTATCTTAATTGTAGTCTCCTCTACTTTGTGGGCTATTTGTTCGAGTTTCGCCGTTGGCGGAATCACCACCGTCGTAGCGGCTAAGAGCAACGCCGCCAATCCAAGCGTGATTAGGAATGTTTTGGTCATGTAGGGTAGACGCACCCCCTTTTTAATGACAATACGCAACAACAGATTCAAACTAGAGAGATATTTTGGTAATACACAGCTGATTTATAAACACCCCCGCGCCCTCTTCGCCGTGTTTACAGCTCTCCTAACCGCGCGGCGCGGAGGAGCTGGCGTCGCGTGTACTTAGCCCTCGTTTCCTCACTCCCATGAGGCCCGCCGGGGCGGGGATCACCGCCCCGTCTCCGCCAGCCACCTCACTATGGCCTCTGCGAGCTCGGCGAAGCGGGCATAGCCGTCTAGATGTCCCTCGTAGCACTCTATCATTATCTGGCCGTTCTTCTTGCGGCGTATCCTCGGCATTACGCCCGTCAATGCCTCTACCAAGGCGGCGAGAGAATACATGAGACTGATTTAACCGCTCCCCCCCCCCCCTTTGTATTTTCACATAGGAAATTGGCGTCTTAAGCGTACACTTAGCAGCCGTTTGCCGAGGACCTGCCGCCGTGATCTGCGAGAGATTTGGCAGGAGACGGCCGAGAGGGTCGGGACGGCCGCCCCGCCTCCGGGCGCCGCGGGTCGCAGTTAGACGCTTTATAGGTATTACAACTGGGCCAACTTGCCGAGGTACTCCCAGTACGCGTCTAGCTCCTTCTCAATCTCTGCAATTTCTTGCTCCGTCAAGTGGGCAAATCTTCCCTGTAGCTTTAAATACTCCTTTAGCGGCTTCCTCTTCGATTTGACTAGGTGGTTGTTGCTGGGCGGGTTCAGCTTCAGCTTGCCGTGGTCCCATTCATACAGCGGGAAGTAGCCTGTCTCCACCGCAAGCCTCGCGATCTCGACGGTCTTGTTCTCGGGGTAGCGCCAGCCTGGCACGCAGGGCGCGTATATGTGTAGGAAGGTGGGGCCCTCCTCTGTGTATTCAAGCGCCGTCTTTATCTTGTTGACCATGTCTAGTATGTACGCCACGCTGGCTGTGGCGGCGTATGGCACCCTGTGAGCCGTCACGATGCCCATGATGTCTTTCTTCCACTGGATCTTGCCCTTCACGGCAGTGCCCACAGGCGTGGTTGTGGTCCATGCGTACTTCGGCGTGGAGCCGCTTCTCTGGATGCCCGTGTTCATGTAGGCCTCGTTGTCGTAGAGTATGTAGAGGACTCCGTGCCGCCTCTCGAGCATGCCGCTTAGCGACTGTAGCCCTATGTCGTAGGTGCCGCCGTCGCCCGCAATGACGACCACCTTGGTGTCGCCGGCGTCCCACATGCCTTTTCTTTTGAGGGCCTTTATGGCGGCCTCCACGCCTGACGCCACCGCGGCCGAGTTCTCAAAAGCCACGTGTATGTAGGGGTGCATCCAGGCAGTTTCTGGATACGGGGTGGTGGTCACCTCCACGCAACCTGTGGCGTTGGCTATGACGGCGTTTGGCCCTATAGTTTTCGTTATCCACCTCATGGCTATGGCGGCGCCGCAACCGGCGCACATCCTGTGGCCAGGGGCAAAGAGCTCCTCCCGCGGCAGGTCCTTAAGGGTTTTGTAGTAGAGCTTCATATCCTCACCCCCATGAACACCACCTCCTTTCTGGGGTTTTCCCTGAGCATTGTGTATATCTTGTACATATCTTCGACGTACATGGTGCGCTGTCCTATGCCGTGGATTACACCTACCGCCGGCTTGTCTACGCCGTGTATAAACATGGCGGTGGCTATGTCCTTGTAGAGTGGGCCCTCGGCGGGGCTACCGAACATTATGGCTCTGTCTAACACGGCGAATGCCTTAACCCCCTCCAGGGCCTTCAGCAGATCCATGGTGGGGAAGGGCCGGTACAGCCTCATCCTGACCACACCGGCGGCTGTGCCTCTCTCCCTTGCGATGTCGGCGGCGGCTTTTGCGTTTCCGAAGGCGGCGCCGCCGTATGTCACTATGGCGTATTCCGCGTCCTCCATCTTGTAGGTCTCCAATACGCCGTAGCTCCGGCCGAACTTCTCGCCGTAGAGCGCGTCCACGTCCTTAGCGACTTTGTAGGCCTCTTTCAGGGCTACGGCTTGTTGGTACTTGAACTCGTAATACCAATCGGGGGAGGCGAGGGGGCCCATGGTGACTGGGCGCTTGGGGTTGAGGGTGTAGGGCCTCACAGGGCGGGGGAGGAACCTCCGAACCTCCTCCTCATCGTTGAGCTCCACGGGCTCTACGGTGTGGCTCATGAGGAAGCCATCGTAGGCGACCATGGCGGGTAAGTTCGCCGTCTCGGCGACGCGGTAGGCCTGGATGATGGTGTCGTACACCTCCTGCGCCGAGGCCGCGATGTAGATGATCCATCCTGTGTCTCTGGCGTTCATCACGTCGCCGTAGTCGTTGTGTATGCTTATGGGCGCCGATATGGCCCTAGCCGGCACGGCCATAACTATAGGTAGCCGCATGGCGCTGGCTATGTGGAGGATCTCGTGCGCCAGCTCGAGGCCTTGGCTGGATGTCGCTGTGAAGACCCGCGCGCCGGCCGCGGAGGCGCCCACCACCGCTGAGAGCGCCGAGTGTTCGCTCTCCACGTGGATGAGCTCCGCGTTGAGCTCGCCGTTTGCCACAAACTCCGATAGCTTCTCCACGATGGTTGTCTGGGGGGTGATGGGGTAGACCGCTATCACGTCTACGTCAGCCGCTTTGACGGCGTATGCGGTTGCGTAGTTGCCCGTCAGGGCCTCCACCCACCTCGTCTTCTGTATCTGCATCATGGGGCCTCCGGCACCATCTCTATTGCCTTGGTGGGGCATTCGTTGGCGCATATGCCGCAGCCCTTGCAGTAGTCGTACACTATTTCGTATTTGACGTCGTATGTCCTGTTGCCTACCTGGAACACCCCCTTCCTCTCCGCTATGGTGCCCTCTGGGCAGTAGAGCCAGCAGAGCTGGCACCTTATGCACTTGTCGTCGTGTATTACGGGTTTCAGCGTCCTCCAGCCGGCCGTTTTATTTCTCCTGGTGGAGCCGGGCTCCGGAATTACGGCGCCTATGGGGAGCTCGGCGGCTTTGGGCAGGCTCATAGCTCCTTAGTGTCTTGGTATGCTGATTCTATTAACTTCACGTTTAGGTCGTAGAGCCTGCCTGTGAAGTATTTCTTCAGGGCTTCGGCCGCGGAAGAGAGCGATACTATGCCCGTGGCCTTCACCACGGCGCCTATCAGGGCGGTGTTTACTATCGGCCTGCCTAGGATTTTCATCGCCAACGAAGTGGCATCTACGTAATAAGTCTTTTGGGGGGCCTTATACATCCCATTTACCACGAGTATCGTGGTGGGCTTCGCGCCCTCCAGCGGGTTCTCCGCCTGGAAGAGCGACTGGTCAGCCACCACTACTACGTCGGGGTGGAGGACTGGCTCCCTGATGTATATGGGCTTGTCTGATACGCGGAGGTAGCTCTTCACCGGGGCGCCTCTTCGCTCCGGCCCGAACTCGGGGAAGGCTTGCGCGTATTTGCCCTCCAGTATGGCGGCAGTGGCCAGCACCTGGGCGGCGGTCACCATGCCTTGTCCGCCCCGCCCGTGGAAACGGAACTCCATAATTCCCATGTCCACATATATCTACCATTATTTAACCTTATCTATTTCGCATCTGCCGAAACTTTTTTCTAGCACTTAATACGTTTCTCCCATGAGGTGCATATTCGTAACGAGAGATAGGTTCCCCTCTTCTATGTATAAAAAGCTGGAGGAGGTGGGGAGGGTTGAGGTGTATCCTTATGGCGAGTCGCCATGGTCAACTAGAGGCGTGCCCAAGGAGGTGTTGAAGGACGCGGCGCGGCGGTGCGACGCTCTGGTGATCTACATAGGCGATCTTGTGGATAGAGAAGTTTTAGACGCGGCGGAGCGGCTTAAGATAGTCTCTACCGTGTCCGTCGGCGTGGATCACATCGACGTGGAGTACGCCAAGAGGAGGGGCGTCGCCGTGGCGCATACGCCGTACGTCTTGGTGGATGCTGTGGCGGATCTGGCTGTGGGTCTCCTAATTGCCGTGGCGAGGAAGATCGCGCTGGGGGATAGGCTGATCAGGGAGGGGAGGGCGTCGCCGGTGTGGGGCAGTCTCATGGGCGTGGATTTAAAGGGGAAGAGGGCGGGCATCGTGGGGTTGGGGAACATCGGCATTGCGGTGGCCCGTCGGCTTTTGGCCTTTGGGGTTGAGGTGGTATATTGGAGCAGGAGGAGGAAGCCCGAGGTGGAGTTTGCCCTGGGCATAAAGTACGTAGACCTCGACGAGCTTTTAGCGACCAGCGACTTCGTCGTGGTTGCTCTCGCCCTGACGCCCGAGACCGAGAGGTTTTTCGACCGGGAGAAGTTCGGCAAGGTAAAGAGGGGGGCCTTCTTTACCAACGTGGGGCGTGGGAGGCTGGTGGACACCGAGGCCCTCTTAGAGGCGCTTGAGGATGGGCGGCTCGCCGGCGCCGCCCTCGACGTCTTCGACGTAGAGCCTCTGCCGCCTGGGCACAAGCTCGCCAGGTTAGACAACGTGGTGTTGACTCCGCACATAGGCTCGGCGGCTGTGGAGACGCGGGAGCGCATGGCTGAGCTCGCCGCCGAGAACGTCGTGGCGTTTTTCAAGTCGGGGAGGCCGCTCTACGCGGTGTAGCTTAAAAAGAGGAGTCGAGGGCTACATATGCGCGTCCTAATCCCAGTGGACGAGGCCGGGGGGCTGGATTCGCCTATTTCCGACGAATTCGGCGAGGCGCCGTTTTTCCTGGTGGTGACGGAGGGCGGGGGGCTTGAGGTGTATAGAAACGAGGAGGTGATCCAGGGACGTGGACATAGGTGGGAGGAGATCCTCCAACTCAAGCCAGACGTCGTCATCACGCGGGAGATCGGGAGGCCCGCATACCACGCCTTTAAGGCCAAGGGCATTAAGATCCTCCTGGCCGAGGGCGCCACGGCGCGCGAGGCGTTGGAGAAGTGGAGACGCGGCGAACTTCGGGAGTTCCCCCCAGAGCTTGTACACGAGCCTAGACACGGCCACCACAGAGCTCATTGACGCCTCAGCCGACGGCACTCTTTGCACTTGTATATAACATCCTTGTCGCGGCTACATACGCGCTGATCTGTTCAGCCGTTGCTCTAGCCAAGCCGCCTGTCTGACCCCGGCCGCATTTGGCGAGACGTGGTTGACACCTGCGGAGCCGCCTTGTGGCCGTAGATGAGGATTCGTAGTCCATAGAGCATGCCGGTCTGTACCGCGTGTCTCGGTATCTCCGGCTCGGCTCAAACGAGCCGTGGACGAAGCTAACCTCCTCCCCACCCCTCGGCGCCTTCGCCCTCACCGACTTCTCGAGCGGAGCCCGGGCTACACACGCGATCCCCGCCCGAGGGGCCGATGAAGGCGGGGAGAGGACACCGATGAGCCGCCCCGAAGGGAGCCCTTCATGTCGGGGTCAGCTGAACACTAGTTTGTCTAAGTGCGCCTTGTATCTCACCCACCATTCGTAATAGTCGTCATAGTCTTCAAACTTCCAGTCTTTGGCTCCCAGCTCGGCGGCTAGCGTAGATACTAGGTCTCTGCTTCGTTTGCTTTCCCAGGGCATGGGCTCGGCGCCGGCGAGTTTAGAATAGTAGGCAATATCTCTGTAAAGGCTGGGGGTGGGGGGTTTTACGCCGGTTAATCCGTAGAGGTCGGCGAGGACCGGCTCCGCCCAGCCGCGGTGGAATCTGCATATGCCTGCGTTGTCTATGTAGGCCTCGGCCACGGCGCGTTCATATGCCGACTTGGCGAAGTCTTCCGGCGGCATGAAGGTGGGGTTGTAGTTGCTCCAATACCTCCCTTGTATGTACATGGGGGCTATTAAGCCGGGCGCCCAGTAGAAGTTGGGGGTCATGTAGCCCTCGGCGCCGAAGGCGGCGTAGACAGCCAAGTCTCTAAAGCGGTGGCCTACGGCTCTCACTCTGTCTTGGAATTTTTTCTCAAGTTCGCGGGCGGCTTTTCTTATGCCGTTTCTGGCGATGAGCATAAGTACCTCTGTGGCGTTGTTTACAAAGTTCTCTATCAGTCTGGCGGCGAGTTTTGCGTTTTTCCTGGAGTCGTCTACGGGGTTGAATTTAGAGGGGTCGAAGGCGGGCGCGTCGTCTATGCCTACCTCCTCGGGTTTGAGGAGGCTTGTGTGCACCGCGTCGAAGAGCCAAGCTACTAAATGCCCCATCTCTATTGCGTCTAGGCCTAGCCTGTCGATTAAGTCGACGAGAGGCACCGCCTCCTCGAAGAGGTAGTTGCCTATGAAGGGCCCCACGGCGTGGAAGGACTCGTAGTCTACCTTCTTTCCCCGCCACACCTTTTTGCACACGACGGGGCAGGGCTCGCCGCAGTTGTACCAGCTCTTGGCCTTCTCAAAGACTTCTCGTTGGAAGGGTTTCCAGAACAGCTCAAGCACGAGGTCGGCGTGTCTTATCCTCTCTTCCTTAGGCATATAGATGGATTTGTAGCCGAAGAGGGGGAGGAGGTCGCGGTAATGTGGATAGTTGACGCCGAAGGTGCCGCCTGTGCCCATCTTGGGGTCGAAGCGGTATTTTACAGTCTTCTCGTTCAGTACATCTATATACGCTTTGCCGGTTTTAGCCCTGAAGAGGTTGTTTATGGCATCTACGTCTGCTACCTTTTCGTAGAGCGGCCTCTTGGGGCCTCCTACCACTACCGCCGCCACGTTGTGGCCTTGGGCAAGCGCCGTGCCGGGGCCTCCCCTCGCCGCGAAGTCCTCGGCGCCGAGCTTAAACTCGCCGCTCCGCGCATCGACGTCTACCGAAACCACGGCGCCGTTGTATGTGGTATAGGCGGCTGGGCCCACCACAAGAGCCCGCGCGTCGTTTTCCACGAAGAAGTCTCTATGTTCTCGGTAGAGATTTTTTATCACCTCGTAGGCGTCGCCTGGCCGCACCTCCGCGAACCTCACCTCGCCCCGGGATATGAAGAGGGCGGTGGGCCTATGCGCCTTCCCCACTATGGCCACCGCCTGCGCCCCCATGCCCATGGCCTTGTAGGCGGCGCCGCCCAGGGCTGAGACGTGTAGCGTCTTCGTCTGGGGGCTCTTGAAGACGAAGATCAAGCGGTGGACCCCGTAGAGCCTCCCGCCAACAAACGGCCCGTATCCAAAGACCACGGGGACCTCCGGCGAAAGCGGGTCCAGACGCCAGGTCTCCCGCTCCCGGTGGATCGCAAGCCCTGCCTCCAGGGGCCCCGACGCGTCCAGCTCCCTAAGGGACGTCTGTCGCTTTTCCACATCGATTTCAAGTATTATCACAAGGGGGGTTAGGTGTTATCTAATAAGGTTTTTGCTGTTGCTAGGTATACTCAGTAAACTCGGTAACACTTATAAATACGTATATTGATTCGCCCATGAAGGTGAGAGATCTCTTGAAAGATGCCGTTGTGTCTTGCCGCGAGGATGAGCCGTTGGAATGCGCCGTCGCTAAGATGTACGCCGCAAATGTGGGAAGCGTAGTTGTGGTGGATGGGGCGGGCCACCCCGTGGGCATCGTGACTGAGCGCGACGTAGTGAGGTTCCTCGCCCAGGAGGTCGACTTCAAAACGCCTCTGGGGCAAGTGGCGAGGAAGAGCCTCATCACAGTCTCTCCGGAGGATTCAACGCTGTCCGCCGCCGTGAAGATGATCGAGAACAACATTCGCCACATGCCCGTGGTTGAGGGGGGGCGGCTTGTTGGCGTGATTAGTATCAGAGACGTGTTGAGGGTTTTGCTGACGGCTGAAGCTTTCCCCTAGGTTTTTTAACACTCTTTTTCCCTACCTCCATGTCAAAGGTAGCTCTGGCCAGGGAGGCTGTGAAATTTGTAAAGAGCGGCATGGTGGTGGGTCTCGGCTCCGGCTCCACCGCCAGAGAGTTCATAAGGGCACTTGCTGAGGTCGGCCCCCGCGACGTGGTGCTCGTGCCGACTTCTGCCGACAGCGAAATTCTAGCCGCGGAGCTTGGACTAGGCGGCCTCCTCAGGCCTCTCTGGGCTGTTGACAGGGTGGACCTCGCGGTCGACGGCGCGGATGAGGTGACACGCGAGAAAATCCTGCTGAAGGGGCGCGGCGGGGCCTTGCTGAGGGAAAAGCTTGTGGACTACGCGGCGAGACAGTTTGTGGTGTTGATAGAGGAGCACAAGCTGGTGGATAGGATCCCAACGCGCAACCCCGTGCCTATTGAGGTCGTGCCGTGGGCGTGGCGCCACGTGGCTAGGGAGGTGGAGAGGAGGTTCGGCGGCGTCGTCAAGCTGAGGCAGGACGGCGGCAAGCTGGGCCCCGTCGTGACCGACAGCGGCAACTACATCCTCGACTGGACCCCGCCGTCTGCGTTGGATCCCTCGGCGGAGGACGCGCTTAAGCTCATGCCAGGCGTCGTGGAGACCGGCATATTCGCCAAACGCAGAGACGCAGTGGTCCTGGTGGCCCGGGAAGACGGCAAGGTATACACGCTCTAGCTCTCTACATAGACCACTTCGTAAATGTAGACAGAGGGCTGTGTAGAGTTCAGCGTCAAGCTGGCGTAGTGAGACGCCGTAAAGCTCACAGAGAGGCTCCCGCTTGCGCACCTAAGCGGTGTCTTGTCCCTCAGTGTGTACTCCCCAGTCAGCGTTCCTGTGTACGTTCCATTTCCCGTCAAGTGGCCGTACACCACCCCGCTGAGCGCCGCGCCTCTTGGCACAAGGGGCTTCAACGTGTCGTAGACGGTGGAGACTGTTAGGTCAAACGATGCCGATTTGATGCGCTGGACGGCCTCTATCAGCTCCGTGGGCCTCAGCCAATCCACCGCGCCTGACACGCTTCGACGCAGAAAGGTGAGGTTGTACCGAAATACGTCGCCCTGGAAGGCCCAGCTGTAGTTCAGCCTCTTGAGGAAGGTCTTCGTCTTAACTT
>Ga0209739_100072_pt1 | contig 46008 bp, 49 predicted proteins | sample JossMetagenome_2_FD_184729 | JGI IMG/M metagenome (GOLD analysis project Ga0209739, IMG submission 184729) | Hot spring sediment microbial communities from Joseph's Coat, Yellowstone National Park, USA - JC3_ASED (SPAdes) (version 3) | ecosystem: Environmental > Aquatic > Thermal springs > Hot...
CTATTGTTTGATATACTTCATCTAAATTATAATCTGGTAATATTCTACAATCATAATAAAATATAAATTCTCCAGGTATTGTATTTACATTATCTACATTTTTTTCAACTTTTGTTGGTTCAAATGTACTTTTGGGAGGTCTAAATAAATTATCTTCTTTATCATATTTTTCATGTAAAGAATCATATAATTGTAAAATTAACAAAGATCCTAATTTTATTGAATTAATACCCAAATCTGGATTACTTGCATGTGCCTGTTTTCCAATAACTTTAAATTTTATCCGTAATATACCTTTTTCAGCAACTTCAATTTCTAACCCATCAGAACTTCCGGCATCAGGTATCAAAATCCAATCATCTTTTTTAAATAAATTTGGTTCTTTTTCCAAAATATATTTTAATCCATATTTACTTCCAGTTTCTTCATCTGAAGCTAATATCAATCCATAATTATATTTGGGTAGAATATTATTATCCTTAAAATATTTTGCCAATAATATTCCTAAAACAATTCCATTTCCATTATCTAAAACCCCTCTTCCATATATTTTATTACCTTCAACTGTAACATTAAATGGATCATATTTCCATAGATTTAAATTTCCTTCTGGTACAGTATCAATATGTGCAATTATCCAAAATGTTTTTTCCTTATTTTTTCCATATTTTATTGCAATAATATTTGGTCTTGATTTTTCTTTTACTCTTTCATCAGGTGCCTCAATTATTTTAATTTCATCAAATAAATCTTTTACAATATTATATAATACTTTTGCCCTTTCCCATTCACCTTCACCATTATTATCTGGCCCAATAGATTTAATTGGTATAAATTTCTTATATAAATCAATTATATAGTCTTTGTATTCTTCTATATTCATAAATAACAAATATTCAATATATTTATATGAGTGTTATAAATGGGGAAGATGCAAAGAAATTTGTAAAAGAATATGTAAAGATAAATCCTGCAGGAATTGATATAAAACCTAAAAAAATATATAAAATACCTATCAAAAAGATAAAATATATATTAATTGATAAAGATAAAAGGGGATACTTCTTTGATTATAATTTAGATTATGAAGATTTATTAGAAATTGCAATTAATGAAAATAAAAGAAAGGAATTATTAGAAAACTCATTTAAGAAAATTCCTGATTCATTTATTGAAATAAAACCAAAAAATAATTATTGGATATTAAATAGAGGATTATACTATGTAGTATTTCCTGAAGTTGAAATTCCAAATGATATGATTGCGATAGCATTACCAAGGTCTACATTTAATAGATTGGGAATATTAAAATTTGAAAGTGCATTATTTGATCCTGGATATAAGGGAGAATTTACACAGACATATTATTTTCCAATTAAAACAAAAATAAATATAAATGAAGCATGGGTGCAATTAATATTTATTAAATTAGAAAAAGAATCAAAAGAAACATATAAAGGATATTGGTATGGAGAGAAGTATTGAAAGATTTAATAATTTATTATATTTTTCTTTATTTTCTATATATTATAATTCTGTTAATTTTATTCTATATTTAATTATTTATTATAATCCATTAATATTATTCAATAAATTTTATAATATTATTTTCTTATTAATTACAATTTTCTTATTTTTAATATCAATAATAATGTATTTAAATTTTAAACGTAATTTTGTAATAATTATATTTTTATTAATTTATATCTTAACGAATTTTCTTTTACTCTTTAGATATCCCTTTATAATATATAATATTTTGCTTTCAATTACCTCTTTTTCATATTTTCTAATTTATTATTTAATTTACAAAGATTTATACAAAATTTTATCATTTTTTAAAATTTTAATCTTTTATAAGATATTCAATATATTGAACTTCTTCTATTTTATAGTTAATGTATTAAATATTTTCTTTAGAATTTTTAATATTATACAATTTTGGGAATATATAATCTTTCAATCAATTTATTCAATAATTTTATTTATTATTATGTATAAAAATATATATATTTTAATAAAAAAATATTCTACTTACTATGTTTCTTAAATAAATCAAATATTTCTGGTGGTACTACAACTATTTTTTCATTCTGGCTATTTCTTAATATATCTAAAAACCTTAATACTATACCATAATCACTTTCAGATAATATTTCTGCAGCTTTTCTAAAGTTTTCTGCAGCCTGTAATTCTCCTTGTGATTCAATTACTTTTGCCTGTGCCAATCCTTGAGCTCTCAATATTTCTGCATCTCTTTGTCTTTCAGCAATTGCCCTTTGAGTTAATGCAGATAATATTTCTTGAGGAACAATTAGATCTTGTATTTTTATTGCAATAATATCAACACCCCATTCTCCAATTTCTTTTTGAATTATATCTTTCAATTCATTTCCAATTTCTTCTTTTTTCTGTAATATATCATTTAAATTATATTTTCCAAATATATCCCTTAAATTTGTTTGCGCATAATTTAATATTGTTCTATTTAAATCTCTTACATTCATTATAACCTTTCCAGGATCTACTATTCTATAAAATACTGTACTTCTTACTGTAATATTTACATTATCCGCAGTTAATAATACTTGTTCAGGTAAATCATAGTTAATAATTCTCATATCTACTTTAATTAATTTTTGAAAACCTGGCAAAATATATATTAAACCTCCAGAAAGGACTCCTGAATAATATCCTAATGTAAATATTACTGCCTTTTCATAATTATATATTATTCTTATTCCAGTTAATGTATATACTATTATTAGTACTCCAAATATTATTCCTAATATTCCAAGAAACTTAATTAACAAAAATGCCACTAATAATAGTATAAAAAATATTCCCCATTGTCTCATATTACTGTATTCTTCCATATCAAAAATATCTTAATTTTGCTTAAAAACTTTATTTTAAAATATTTTAATTATGAGCAAAGATGATAAAAAATTAAAAGAAATAGAAAAAATATATGAATCGATATTGCCATTTTTTACAAAAGAGGCAATTGATAGATTATCAAATATAAAGGTTGTATATCCAGAAAAATTCATGCAGGTTGTTTTGATTTTATATCAATATATTCAATCTGGTAAAATAAAAAAGATAGATGACGAATTATTAAAAAATATATTATCAAAATTATCTGAAAGAAGAGAACCAAAAATAAGATTTATACATTAGCTTAATATTTTCTCAGGATGTTCTAATTTATCTGGTAAATATTTATCTGCAACAAATTCTAATGAATTTGCTGCTAATGCATCCTGTTCAACTTTTATTCCATAATCTAACATTTTTCTAAATTGTCTTTGCCAATCTTTAGATTTTTTAAACCAAGGATAATTAGCTATTTCGTTTAATCTTTTTATATCCCTCTGATTTAATTTTATTACTGCTCCTTTCTTTCTTAAATCATATTCATCTATATCATCAATTGTCATTCCTATGAATTTAACATCTGGAGTTGCTAATAATTCAGAAAATTGTGATAAATTCATAGATCCTCTTTTAATTACAGAATATATATAGAATCCCCATGGATCTCCATCTGTAAATACATAAACTGGCAAATTTTTTTCCTTTCTTAATCTATGTATTAATCTTCTAACACCTCTTGGAGGTTGACCTTTACTAGTAATTAATATTGCTCCATATTTTTCTGGAAATCTTTCTTCAATTAACCTATCAAACATTGCTTCTTTTTCGACTACTAAAACAAAATCTGCATTTACATCTCCAATTTCTATATCTTCAATTGTTGATGGAATACTCCAACCACCTCTTCCCAATTTTGAACAATTCCATTCATCACCTCTCTTTTTATCCCTTAAATATATATCTCCATATATTGCACCTCTTCCTTCAGCTTTTATATGAAATTGTTCTCTTATTGCTTTTATTGCTCTTTCTAAATCTTCAATTACAGCATCAGATTCGCTTTGTTCTTCTATTGTATTTACATTTAATATTGGTATTGTATGTTTTAATTGATAATAAACTTCTCTTAAGCTTGCAGTTTTATCTGTTTCTACTAATTTCTTTGCTAGAGAAGCAACTAATAATGTTTGCATAAATCTTCTTACATGACCCAAATTAAAGAATTCTCTAGATCCAATTTTTTCTTTTAAAGTAATTATATCCCTTTTTTCATCATATTCAATATTCTTTATATTACCCCTTACAGCAAGCTTTATTGATGGATTTCCAGAAGAAAATTCATTATAAATTTCTTCAGCTAACTTTTTTATTCTATCTAAAACTTCTTCTTTAGATAATTTTTCTATATATTGGACCATTTTATTTTATTATAAGTTAACTTAATAAGCTCAACTTATTCTTTTTAACATCATTTATTACTTCTACTATCATATCTTCTAATTCTTTTTCACTTAATAGATTAATTTTTACTGTATCTTTTAACATATTTTTAATTAATGTTACTGCCCTATCTTCTTTTCCTTCTTTTAACAAATTTTTTACTTCCCTAACAGATTTTAATATTTCATATATATCATTTACCAATTCCTTCTTTATTCTTTCCTTTACCCTTTCTTCTACTTTTTCTTTTTCAATATCTAATATAGAACTTAAAGAATCTATAACTTCTAATCCATATCCATATAAATTTTTATATTTATCACCAATTGTTTCTAAAGCCCTCTTTTTCTTAATATATATTGATAATTCTCTTAATGCATTTTTAATTCCTAATTCTATTTCTCTTACTATTTCATCATATGGGGCAATTGCTTCTTTTGATTCAGAAGTAAATGGTAACCAAACAGATGCAACATGAACTAATATTGCCATTGGATCTTTTGGAAATTCACCTTCAACTTCAAATCCATAATGTTTCCAATTAATTTCTTTTAATGCATGTGTTATTGCATCTTCTCCAGGTTTATATAATAATGGTACCCTATTTGCAAACCTATAATATTGAAATTCATTTATTTCCCCACCATATGCAATTCCAACTTCTACTATAAATGGTATTCCTCTATACAATGCTGGTCTTCTTTTTATTGCAGCCATATATTCTGGTTTAAGTATATTTTCCATACTTTTTAATATTATATCTCTACCAAGAGTTACAATATATTTTGATGGAATTGCCCTTAATTTTGCATTTTGTAATGCATTATATAATTTTATAATTTGATCATCATTTAAACTTTTGGGATCTATATCAGGATCCAATTTTGCTTTCTTTAATACTTCCATTGCAGTATTTTGTCCTACAGATGAAAAGGTTTTAGTTAAAAAATTTAATAATGTTTCTTCTTTTGTTTCTCTTATTAATCTATCAAAATATCCCAATTCAATACCATAAGGATGTGGTTTTACTTCTTTTAATTCTGGAATTTCATTTATTATTCTTTTATAAACAAATCTCTCTCCATCAGGATTTTTATAAATTATATTTGCATGTGGATTTATTAATGCAGTTAATCTAATATATTCATCAACAGATTGTTTACCCTTTATATATTGACCTATTATTTTTGCTTTTACAATTGTTCCACTCTCTTTTTTCATTTCAACTTCCTCTTTTTCTAAAATTATTGGGGTATTTGTTTTTACATCAATCTTTATCTTATATTTTATTCCTTTTTCCTTATTTTTCATTTTTGTAATAATTTCTACAGGTTCTTTTGTTGTAAGTTGCGAATATAAAGTAACTGCTGAGGCACCAATACCTTGTTTTCCCCTTGTTGATATAAATCTATGAAACTTTGAACCAAATAGAAAACTACCAAATATTTCCGGAACATTTTCATATGGTATACCTGGTCCATTATCTTCTACAATTACTTTATAAATGTCATTTTCTAATCTATCTATTTCAACCTTTATATCTGGAAGTATTCTATATTCTTCACATGCATCTAATGAATTATCAACATACTCTTTTACTGCAATTAGTAGTGCTTTCCTAGGACTATCAAATCCCAATAGATGTCTATTTCTTTCGAAGAATTCTGCTACAGATATTCTTTTAAACTTTTTATATAATTCAATCTCCTGAATATTTTGCTTACTTTTTTCTTTCATTTAAAAAATATCTATTTTAATATTTTAAAATGTTATTTAATATATCTTGCAAATTCTTTATCTTTATTCCTTAAATCTTTTATATATTTGTCTAAATAATTGAATACTGTACTATGTTTTTCCCCTTTTATTATTCTTTTTATTCCTTCATATGCCGATTGTAAAGAAATGCTATCTCCAAGTATGTATACATATTTATCTTTAATAATTATATCAGCATTTGTCCTTTTCTTCAATTCTTCTAATACTTTCCCTTCTTCTCCAATAATTCTTCCCTTTATCCTAATTATATGATTTATTTTCTTTTCAAATACTTGTTTTAAATCAATTTCTAATATATCCCAATCATTATCTAATATATTTAATAATTTTTTAATATCAAAACCTGCCTTTAATCCTTTTATAAATTTATCAAATTTATATAAGAAATAGAAGTCCTCATAATAAATAGTTATTTTATTTTTATTTCTACTATATTTTATATTTCTCTCTTTCAATAAATTTTCAAGTTCATTTACTTTTATATCCTTTATATCAAATTCATATGTATACATAAAAATAATATATTGTAAAAATTTTTATACAGTTATTTGATTTAAAACATCTAAATTTAATTCTCTATTTATTTTATAAAATGGCTGTACTTTCAGTCCTTCATGTAATGTAATTCTTGATCCTTTATAAAATATACCAACGGGAATTTTTGCATCTTCTCTTAATGTATAATCATATTCCAAAGCCTTTTTTAATGCCTCATCAAAATTTGTTGGATCATGTCCAACATCTTCTAATTTATACATATGCGTTTCATAATATTTCCTTGTATCATGTTGAACAATACATGGTTGAATTATATCTACAAATGCAAATCCTTTATGTAATATTGCCTCTTTCATTATATATTTTAAATGATCTACCCATAATGCATATCCCCTAGCAACAAATGTAGCCCCAGATACTAATGCTAATGTAATTGGATTTAATGGTTTTTCAAATACTTTCATACCTAAAGATTTTGAATAAAATCCTTCTTCAGTAGTAAATGTATGTTGAGCAGTTGTTAATGCAAATACTTGATTATTATGAACAAATAGTTTTACATCAGCATTTTCTTTGCATGAAGAAACAAAATGTTCTATTCCTTCATTATATGTATCTCCATCTCCTTGAAATACTAAAACAGTTAATTCTGGATTTCCCATCTTTATTCCAACTCCCAATGATAATGCTCTTCCATGTAATCCACTAAATGAACTCAAATTTAGATAATTATGTATCTTTCCAGCACAACCAATTCCTGATGTAAATACGATCTTTCTTCTATCAATTTTACCTTCAGATTCCAATTCTTTTAAAGCAGAAATTATTGCTGTATATATACCAAAGTTTGTACAACCAGGACACCATGTAATTTGATAACCAGTTCTTAGATCTTCCATGATATAGATAATATATACCTAAAAATAAAAGGTTAAAGATTAACTAAAAAGTGGAAATTATTTTGTAATTCTTATAATTAATCCATTAGAATATTTAACCCTATCCCAAGCTAAATATTTATATCTTAGTTCTGCTCTTGGTAATTCTATATTTTTATATTCTTTTATATCCTTAACTTCTAATGTATAAGAAATAACTATTTCCTCATTTCTTCTTATATTTTCAAATTTCCAGTTCAAGCTATAGTTATTATCTACTTTATAAACTGAAGATGGTTCTACAATTTTATATTCTTTTACTTTTAATGGTGTATTTACTCTATCTACTAATTTAACTTGATTTAATGAAAATATACTTTTATTTTTTATATTTATTGTTACATCTATTGTTTCTTTATCTAAATCAACCTTTAATATTTCTTTTGATATTTCTACATTATCTCTTAAGAATATATAGAATATTATAAACAATATTATCAATATTGCAACTATAATTTCAGCTAATAATAGATAGTTAAAGTTTTCATATATTGTATAAGATTGCCCTGGTAATAAATATACATTATATATTGCATATTTAGAGCCATTTATATTACCAATATAATATTTGTTTGGATAAAATGTAGAAAATGTTCCATAATAACTTTTTAAATAATATGTATAATTGATTGGATAATTATACGGATTTTTTATATTTATTATATATTCTAATCCATTTCTAATTATTTCTATTATTGGAGTTGTATTTAATTGAAAAACTGTGAAATTTAGATAATATGTATTATTATTTGAATAAACTATTAATTGATGTTCTCCTATAGAAACATTATTTGATATAAATATTGGAATCTGATATATATTTACCCCGGGACTCAATGTCTCATTATATAATGCTGAAAAATTAATATCAGAAGATATATTAATTGATAAATTTTGACTGAAATTATTCGGATTATTTATTATTCCTATTAAATATATAAAGCTATTTTGAGATACTGTTGAACTGGATAATTCAAAGTTTATAGATAATGGCAAAATGGTAGTTGAATTTGTTATTGTTGGCTGACTATAATATAACACTGGAGTAAATTGAATTATATCTGAATAGTATTCTGAGGTAATATTTATATTATGTAAATATACAACTATTTCAGGTATTTGATTAATAAAGCCTAAAGGCCTCATATATATTTTTATATTTTCTAACTGACCAGGATATAAATATCCAGAAATCATTGTATTATTTTCTCCTATAATAAAGAACCATTGAGAAGATAGTGGAGAAATATCATAATAGTATGTATAATTTGTAGGATTGTATATATTTATTTCATATACTGCATAACTATTTGGATTTGATATATTAATCTGATTATTTATTACCACTGGATATCCAACTATTGGTTGCTGTGAATAAACTTCTAACATTATTGGTATCATTAAAATACCTAACAAAAGCTTCCTCCAATCCATGTATAATATGTTTTAATTTAAATATATAAATTATTATATTAAGTGTATATCAAACCTATTAGACTGACTATTATTGCTATACTACCAAGTATATAGTCGATATAATATATTTTTCTACTTTTTGCTAATTTCATCAAAATACCAATAGTTAGATAACCTACAATAAAAGAAACAATTATTGCAGTTAAAATTCCATAATATCCTATATTGGATGCTACATACATAATGTTAGATTTAGAAGCTAATATAGTTAAGAAAAATGCTCCAAGGGCTGCTGGTATATATAAAATATATGAAAGAGAAAAAGAAAATTTTGGATCATATTCCATTAATAACATAGTAGATACTGTAATTCCAGATCTACTAACACCAGGTAGAGCAGAAAGTCCTTGTGCAATTCCAATAGTAATTATATCCCTTAAATTAAGATCTTTTTTATCCTTTATTTTTATTTTATTCCTTGTATAATATATATAAATTCCATCTAAAATAAGTATTAATCCCAAAATTATCATTGGTATAGATGTATTATAAGCATTTTCCAACAATTTATCAGAAATAATATATAAAGGAGCACCAATCAAGCCTGTAAAAATTGTTGCAATAATTATATAATATAACATTTTTTTATCCTTTAATATTTGATATATATCTCTCCTAAAATATAATAAGGCAGATAATACTGTTCCAATTTCCATAAATAATCCAAATGTATATCCAATTGAAGGATTAATATTAAGTAAATAATTTGAAGCTATTAGAATTTGTGTTTTACTACTTATTGGCAGCCATTCGCTGATACCTTGAATTATTCCCAATATTATTGGATATAAATCCATTCTCCATAAATTATTAAAATATCTTTAAAAATTTTATTAAAAAGACTAATTTATGATTAAAAATTATATATTGTCATCAATTTTTTATGTAGTGTCTTCTATAGCTTTATACTTTTCTTATATATATTCTTTAGATTTAATAAAAAATCTAATATATTCAACAATAAATTATGGTCTTTTATTTATCTTATCAATTAGTTTATTATCCTTTTTAATAACATTCTATTTAGGAACATATTTTTCAAGAGAAATAGAAAATAAAGTCTTCTATTTAATTATTGGAATTATATATTATGTTATTGGCCTTCTATTGTTTAAGAATTTTATAAACATATATATAACTATTTCATTATTCTTTATATTTAAAATAATAAAAATGGAATATTCTATTTTTGCAATGTTAATATATTTTTTATCAATTTTATTCATTATTCTTAAAAATTCAGTATTCATAAATATTGTAAATCAATTTATGAATAATAAGTTAGAAAGTCTTTATACTTCGAATATAAATGACTTATATCAAATGTATGAATATCAATTGTTAAATACATATATTAGTGGTTATGAAACAGCAATGAGTATTTTAGAAAATGAAGGTGATATAAATGGGGCATATATATTATATAATAATTTAACATATGTAAATCAAACATTCTTAAATAACTTAAATTCAACAATAAATGAATATTTAAATCAATATAATCAGACTATTAATTATAAATTAAAAAATATTATAAACAGTTTTTCATTTGAAATAAACATATCAATTGCTTTATTCTTTATTACCATATTTGGAATATTTTTAGAAATAAATAAAAGAGTGGAAGGTTTATAAACATTTCTATAATATAAAGTATTTTTATGAAATTTTGTCCAAAATGTGGGAGCTTAATGAAAAAAGAAGGTAACTATTTAGTATGTCCAAATTGTGGATATAAAGAAAAAATAAAAGATGCAAATTCTTTATTACTTACAGAAAATATAAATAAATCTTCAGAAATTACAATTGTGGAAGAAGATTATAAATTATATCCAATTGATAATGAAGTTGTATGTCCTAGATGTGGAAATAAGGGAGCATATTTCTGGTCTATTCAAACAAGAGCTGGAGATGAAGGTGAAACAAAATTTTATAGATGTGTAAAGTGCGGATATACATGGAGAGTATATGATTGAAAAAATAAAGAAAATAATATTAAGAATATTTTTTGGAGATGATTATTTGAGTGATATACTATTTATAATATTTATATTTGTTGTATATTTTATTATTCAAATTGTATATCCACCATTATTTTCAGTAATAGTATCTCCAAGCATGGAACATTATTATTTTAATTTTCAAAAATATGTACAATATAATATTACACAACAAGAATTTTCTCAATTTCCATATCCAAATGGATTATATGCTGGGGATATAATAATAATTTTACCAATTAATACAAAATATTTAGAAATTGGCGATGTTATTTTATATAAGGGAATATTATTCTATAAAAATGAGGATATTTTTCATAGAATAGTTGGTTATAATAATAGTAACTTTATAATTATGGGTGACAATAATCCTGGACCATTAATATTTGAAGGAGAAAATAATATGAATCCAAATAGAATTATTGGAATAGGGATATTAAGAATACCTTTACTTGGATATATTAAGCTTCTGATTTAATTTTCTATATATTTCCTTTATTTCATAATAAGAATCTTTCTTTGATAAATTTCTATTTAATATTCCAAATTTTGCATTATATCCAAAATCCCATTCATAATTATCAATCAAGGACCAAATAAAATATCCTTTTATATCATATTTTTCTTTATTTTTTAAAAAATAATGTAAATATCTTTTAATAGTTCTAACCCTTTGAAATTCATCTTCAGTATTTATTCCATTTTCTGTTATAAATATTGGTTTATCTAAATTCTTTAAGATGTCATCTAATATAGATACACTAAAAGATGGTTTTCTTTCATCTATATCCTTTATATTTTTATATATACCATAATAGTTTATTCCATAGAAATTTATTTCTTTTGGAAATAATAAATGAATATTTGAACTTATTATATCCTTTAATAAAAAGTTAAATGGTAATTTTAATAATGATAAATTTTCAGTATATATTAAATAAACATTAAATTCTTTTGTTATCTTATATAATTCCTTATTTGCATAAAATATATTATCTAATATAGCTATCGCATTCTTTAAATCTTCTACTGAATTTACTTTTTTAAATGGAGGCCATTTACCAAAAACGTAAGAAGATAATATATATATCCATGGTTCATTAAATGATATAAAATACTTAACACCCAATTTTGAAAATGTATCAATTATAAAATATGAATAATCAATAAAATATTCTATATTTTCCTTATTTTCCCATCCTCCCAAATTATAAAACCATAAAGGATTAACATAATGCCATAAAGTTATAAATGGTTCTATATTATTTTTTATTAATTTATCAGTAAACTCTACATATCTTTTCATACTATAATAATCTATTTTATTTTTACTCGGATATATTCTAGCCCAATCTATTGAAAATCTAAAAGCATTTGCATTTAGATCAACTAATATTGGAATTATATCAAAATACCTCTCCCATAAATTACATGCATTATCTATTTCTGGTAACTTTCCATTTTTAATAAAATAATACCAATCCTGATTATTATAATTTCCTTCTGTTTGAAATGATGATATTGAGAACCCTAAATAGAACTTATCCATATATTTTTAATAATTTATTTATACCATTATAAATTACTCTCTCATTATATCCTCCTTCTAGTACATATATAACCTTATTGAACTTTTTTAGATAATTAAAAACATATTCATATGATTTTAATGTAATATTAAATACTGATAAAGGATCTTTTTTATGCATATCAAATCCTAAAGATACTAATATAATTTCTGGATTTATTTCTTCAATTAAAGGGAATATTTTATCCTTTAATAAATTAATATAATAATTATCATCTATATTAAAATCTAATGGAAAATTAAAATAATTATTTCCAGATTCTAAACCAGTATTTGGATATATATTTTTTGCATGAGTAGATATATAATAGATATTTTTCTTATTTTCAATTATATCCTGAGTTCCATTTCCATGATGTAAATCTATATCAAAAATCAATACATTTTTATATATTTTTCTTGCATACATTCCACCAATTGTAATATTATTAAATATACAAAATCCTAAAGTTTTATCATTATTTAATGGGTTTCTTGGAACATGATGACCTGGAGGCCTTGTAGGTATAAAAATATATTTCTCATTTACTTCTACACTTTCTAATACACCCTCAACAGATTTAAGGATGGAATAAAAGGATAAAGGAGATATATATGTATCAGAATCTAAGTAAATAATTCTATTATTTTTATATGAATTTTTCCAAATTCTTTTTATAATTTTAATATATTTCCAGCTATGTGCATAATTTATATATCTATATATATCTTTCCTTATCTTTCCTATTTTCCTATAATTATTTTTTATCAATTTTTTTATTACTAACAATCTTCTATTATTTTCTATATGGTTTGGATCATTATGATATAATAAATATTTTGAATATAATATCAACATAACATTATAATAATTTCTTATAATAAAAATATTATGTATAATTGCATATTGATTGGTATTGATGAAATATGGACAAAATCTGAAAAAATAAAGAAAAAGATGATAAATATATTAATAAATGATATTAAAAATAGAATAAATTTTGATAAAATAGAAAATAGAAGGGGTAGAATAATAATATGGGATTATAAAGATGAATGGATAAATATATTAAGGAATATTCCAGGAATAAAAAATATATATCCAGCTATTTATTTCGAAACATCTATAGAAAATATAAAAAAACAATCTTTAGAATTTTTTAATAATTTTATTGGGAATATTAGTAGATTTAAAGTATCTACAAAAAGAGTTGATAAAAGTTTTCCTTACAAATCTATAGAAGTTAATAAAATTATTGGAGAAGAAATTTTAAATAAATATAAATTAAAAGTTGATGTAAAAAATCCTGAAAAAATATTATATATTGAAATTCATAAAGATTATACATTTATTTACGATAAAATAATTAGGGGGCTTGGTGGATTACCAGAAGGATCTGAAGGTAAAGGAATTTTATTATTTTCTGGTGGATCTGATTCGTCAGTAGCTTCATATTTAATTTCAAAGAGAGGATTGAAAATTGATTTTTTATTTATTAATATTGCAGGAGAAATTTATTTACAATATATATACAATGTATATAACAAATTGAAAGAATATTTTCCAAATTCAAAATTATATGTATATGATTTAGATATAGGATATTTATTTAATGTAAGGGAAGGATATAGACAAATATTATTTAAAGCAATAATATATAAAATTGCAGAAAAATTTGCAAAGAAAAACAATTATGATTGTATAGTTACCGGAGAGTCATTGGGACAAGTTTCTTCACAAACAATTGATTCATTAAAAGTATTAGATAGTATAGTAGATATTTTAGTATTAAGACCATTAATTGGTTTTAATAAAAGTGAAATATTAGATCTATCAAAGAAAATTGGTATATATGATATAAGAGTACCTGAAATATGCAAAATTGAAAATCATCCAGTAACAAAACCAAAAATTGATATAGTAATTTCTGAACTAAATAAATTAAATATAGATTTTGATAAAGAAATTGAAAAGATTAGGGAAATTAATAATATAAATATTGAAGAATTTAATTTAAAGATTCCAGATAAAAAAGATCTAATAATTGTTAGATCTGAAGAATTTTCTAAGTATAATTTTGAAAAAGGCAAGAAATATTTATTAATATGTAAAAATGGAATATTATCTAGGTACTTTGCTAAAAGATTGAGAGATAAAGGAATAGAAGCATATTATATGGATGAAAAAACTGCAAAAATATTGAAGTATATATAACTCTGTTAACCCTATATACCTTTCCCTTAATATGTAATAATCATGAATGAGAATGTATATATTAAAAGGGCTGATTATAATGATATTAAAAATATTGTAGAATTTATTAGAAGAAATATTGAAGAAAATAAATTTTATTTTGATTTTGAAGAAAATGGGGAAAATTCATATAAAATTTATGAAGAAGATTATGTAAAAAACTTATTAGATAAAGGAGATATTATTCTTTTATATATAAAAGATAATCAAATAGCCGGATTATCTCATTGGACATCTGAATATGGAATATGGTATAATCTTTACACTGTTGCTGATAGAAATCATTCTAGGATGGGAATTGCAAAAAAACTTTATCATTATTTCTTAAAACAAGATATACCTGCAGCTGCAGATTTCGTTATACATTTACCAACTTCAAGTAAAATATTTAAAATATGGGAAAACTATGGAATAAAAATTTCAGGTTTTGCCTCATCATTTATACATAAAGATAGCAAAGATAATTTATATACAACAATTATTGGACATAGGTCAAAAGATAGAATATTAGAATTAAAGATACCAAAATATTCTGAAAAATTTTTCAAAAATCTATGTATATTAAATAATCTTGATTGCAAAATTTATACAATCGAATATAGAAGAAAAGAAAATAATGAAAAATATCCAAAATTAATATATACAACAAATATAAAAGAATATGAAGAAAAAGGATATTATTTAACAGGATTTTTATATAATAATGGTCAGATAATTTATGCATATTCAAGTAAAGTAGATAAAAATGTAAAAGAACCAATTGAAAAATTCTTTAATGATCTAAAAAGGGAGAATATGAAAAATGCCATTTTAGATTATATTGATAATTTATCCTCACTATGAATCTTGATAATATTATGATGAATATTAAATCAAAAGAAGTTATATTTTTATTAGGTGCTACTGGTGGTATTGGTAAATTATTAGCAGAAGAATTAAAAAAGAATGGATATATTGTTGTTGGAAATGGAAGAAGAGAAAATATATTAATTGATATGAAAAATGAAGAAAAGATAGATGATTATGTAGTTGGAGATTTAACAAAAGATGAAGATAGAAAAAAGATAATAGAAAAAATAAAAGAATATGTAAATAATGGATATAAGGTATCAGTATTTTACAATATTGGAATTTTATATGATTATCCTGGTGAATTTAAGAATTATACAGATAAAATGATTGACGATTCATATGAAATAAATGTAAAGTCTATAGAAAAAATGGATAAAGAATTAGAAGAAAATGGCCTTTATTTAGATATAATTTATATGGTATCAATATCTGCATTTTTTAGAGGAAATTGGGATCATGAATACCAAAAAACAAAAGCTGCTCTTAAGGCACATGCTGAACTTCAAATACTTAATAGCAAAGGTAGAAGAATTATAGCTCTATTTCCAGATACGATAAAAACTGGAGAAGAGGGAATGGGAAGCAAATTAAAAGATTATCCAAAGATACCTGGAGAATTATTTGTAAAGAAGGTTGCTGAAATTATAAATGGAAAATATAAAGAATATTCTGGATTTATATTTGAAATAGATAACAATAATATAATTAAATTATATGGAATAAATCCATCAAAAATTACAAATGCATTTGAATATCTTGAAAAGGAATTTATTAAAAATTTGGGAGAAGCTGTTTATTAATTTTTTTATTAATATTTTTTAATGATAATAATACCAGTTGCATATGATTCATTTTCAACAAGATCTATGGCAACGATTGTCAAAACTGATATTAAGATATTTATAGATCCATCTATTGCAATTGCTCCTTATAGATATAACCTAAAACCTCATAGAATTGAATTAGAAGAATTAGAAAATAGAAAAAAAGAAATAATTGAATTATCAAAAGATGTTGATTTAATAATTATTACACATTATCATTGGGATCATTGCCCAAATCCAAAAGAAGAGCATTTCAAAATATTATATAATAAAAAACTAATTATAAAGGATTTTAATAATTATATAAATAATTCTCAAAGAAGAAGAGGAAAAATAGTATATGAAAAAATTAAAGATAAATCTGAAATAACTATTGGAGATAATAAATCATTCAAATTTAATAATACTTATATAGAAATATCTCCTCCACTATTTCATGGAATAGAAAATTCAAACTTGGGTTATGTAATTGGCGCATATATTGAATATAAAAATAAATCTTTATTTTTTGGATCTGATATACAAGGTATTCTAACAGATTCTACATTAAATTATATAATAGAAAAAAATCCAGATTATATAATATTATCTGGTCCTCCTTTTTATCATAAAAAATGGGATATTTCATATAACGAAATATTCTATAAAAATATTGAAAGTTTATTAGAAAATACAATAGTTAGTAAAATAATAATTGATCACCATATGGCTAGATCTTTGAATTATATAGAAATATTGAATAATTTAAATGAAATTGGAAAAAATTATGGTGCAGAATTTTTATCTGCTGCAGATTACTTAAATATTAAAAATATACAACTAGAAGCAAATAGAGAGCTATTATATAAATATTATAATGAATAGCGCCGCCGGTGGGACTTGAACCCACGACCTGCCGGTTAACAGCCGGCTGCTCTACCAACTGAGCTACGGCGGCATATATATAAATTACTCAATAAATTTTTAATAATCTTTTTATATCTCATTTTCTATAAATAGTTTATGGATATATTGGGTATAGGGTTAAAGTTATCTTTAGAAGAAGGTAAGGTAACAATAAAAAAGGAGAAAGAAAAGATGATATTAGAATATAATAATAAAACAACATCATCATTAAATTATAAAGATTATAAAAAGAATTGGCAGGCTACATTATTAGTAAAAGATAATAAAATACAATTAATAGAAAGTAATGTAAATTTATATATATACAATTTTAATGATTTGAGTGATAAAAATAAAATTTATGGTTTAAATCAACTAATATATTTAGGATATTTATTAAAAAAATCTGAAGAATTTATATTAAAGTTCGATAAATATTTAATATCTCCAACTGAAAAAATATCTATTGGAAATGGAAAAATTGGATCAGATTTTGATTCAAAATTAATAAATGAAGAAAAGATTGCTAGAGATATATTATATATTACAGATGGCCTTTTAATTATTAATAATATTATCTAAATAATTTTTTAATAATTTAATTTTATTCCTAAGCTCTTCATTTTTTATCCCCTCTATTTTATCATTATTCAATCCCATAGTAATCCATATTAAAGAATCTATATGTAGTAATGGTATATTTATTTCTTTTGATAATTTTATCCAATAATTTTTATCTTTACTAATTTTCCCAATTCTATTATCTATTGGTATAAATATTTCAAATGGAAATATTATTTTATATCCAATAATCCTCAATCCATAACCATAAATTTTTGTTGAAAATACTATCGTCTTATCATAAATATTTTGTCCCATTACTTTTGCAATTTCTGAATTAAATTTAACCAAATCATCTTTATAAATTAATAAATCTTTATCTTTAATCCAATTATAAATTCTATTCAATCTTTTTATTTTTATTTCTTTATATCTTCTATTATATAAATCTATAAAAGATAAAAAATTGTTATATATATCATCATTATGCTTAGAGAAATATAGAGAAAATATTTTCCAGAATTTTTCTCCCTTATATGATAATTGAAATGCTAATAAAGAATTTATTACAATTAGCTTCAAAAATAAATCTTGATCTTTTATATTTTTATATAAAAATCTTAAATATATATATTGTAAATCATAATTTTCTTCAAAATATAATATTTCTTCAATACTAAATTTAGATAAAATATCTATAAGATCCATTTATTAAAATTTTAAGTAAATTATATAAATGGAAATAAATGAAGAGGAATTCTTTTATTATTTAGATAGAGAATATAAAAAATTGGAATTAATATTTAAGAATATAAAATTTTTAGATAATAGGTTTAAAGATTTCCTTATATCTTATTATAAAGATTTAAAATATTTTTATAAGAAAAAGGATTTTGTAAAAGCATTTGAATTAGAAAATTATATTTGGGGAATTCTAGATACATTAATTAATTTAAGATTAATTGAAGTACCTGAAGAATATAAAAAATGGTTTAAGTTATTTATTTAAACTTTCATATATTCTAATTAATTCATTTAATTTTGCAATTCTCTCTCCATTTATAATTCCAAACTTTACAAATGGAACCTCAAATCCAACTGCTAAATGTGCTAATATATTACTTTCAGTTTCTCCAGATCTATGAGATAATATTGGTATAAGACCATTTTCTTTACAGAATTTTACAGCTTCATATGCTTTAACAACTGAACCTATTTGATTTGGTTTTATTATAACACCTTTAACAGATTTGTATATTAAAGATTTCTTTATTCTTTCTATATCTGTTACAGTTAGATCATCTCCAACAATTAAACTCTTTGTACTATTATTTATTTCTGCAAATCCTTCAAAATCTTCTTCATATAATGGATCTTCAATATAAAATAGATCATATGTATCTATAAGGAACTTTACATATTTTATTTGATCTTCTCTAAAAAATACTTTATTTTTATATCTATAAGAACCATCTTTATATAATTGAGTTGCAGCAAAATCAATTCCAAGATCAACCTTTATATTATAATCCATCTTAACTTCATCAAAAACCATTTTTATTATATTAAATACTGTTTCATCTTCAAGAGATGTTGTCCATGCACCCTCATCATTCCTTCCATATAAAAATTTATCATCCAATAATTCCAATCTTTTTCCCAATAATTTATGTATATATGATGCAACAAAGATGGATAAAGGTAAATTATCTGTATCTGGAGAAACTAAAAATTCCTGAATATTTGTGCTTCTGCCTTTTGCATGTGCACCACCACCAATAACATTTGCTAATATTCTTATATTTATTTTTGGATTTTTATTAAAAAATTGATAAATTGGTTTTCCTTCATAATTTGACCATGCCCTTAATATAGCATATTCTGTAGCAATTAATGTATTACCTCCATATCTTTTTATTCCTCCAATTGATTCAAATTCATTCTCAAATTCTTTTAAATCATCCAAAGATGCTATATCAAATGTCCTAAGAAAATCTATTAATTCATTATTAAATAATTCAGCAGCTCTTTTCGGATCTAAATATTTAACTTCTCTAGAACCTTTACTTGCCCCCTCAGGAGCAGCTTCCGAATAACCATTTATTTCAACTTCTAATGTAGGATCTCCTCTAGAATTTAAAACAACTCTTGCTTTTGCAGATTTAATTTCCATAAATAGAAATATTTATAGAAGTCATTTATTCTTTTAATTAACTACTAAAAAGTAAATTACGAGAGTGTATATCCATTAGATATTGGATTATCATAATAATATACATAAACAGTAGAACCACTTAAAGAAGTTATTCCAAAACTATTCATATTGACTGTCATATTTATTAGAAATATTGTATTTTGAGGTATTGTACCATTTATATATGAATTACCAGATGAAGGATCTGTTATATTATATATATAACATGCTAAATATCCTCCAGCATTTCCACTTAAAGCTAAAGGACATTTTTGACTTTCTCCATTAGTAGAAGAAAACTCTACTAAAAGATTATTTGCAACTAATTGCGTAGATCCTATATTTTGAGCTAAAATTGCTATATTACCATTTGAGTTATTATAAATTACTTGTAGTATTTCAACTTGAGCACCTAGATTTGAAACTTGCCTACTTACATAACCTCTTGCCCATCCAACTATAATTGCACCTAAAGCTACTGTTAGAGCAATTAATATAATTGTTGCAATCAAAGGAGATACAGCTTTTATTTTCATAATATATTTTAAAAATTTAGTAATATATAAACCTTATACCTTTTTCTTTATATTTACTTTTAACCTTTCCCATGGTCTTTTATCTATTAATTTTCCATCTAAAAAAATTGAGTAATCATTAAAATAAAAAATAAATTTTGATATGCTCTTTGGAACTATATATATTTTATCTTTACTCTTTATATAAAATGTATTTTTTGTTTCATCTATTATCTCTCCATATATACCTTTTAAACTTTTTATTTTACAATCATATACTTCTACATTTAATCCAATAAATTCATAAGATAAAAAATACTTATTCAATTTCATTAGATATTTCTATATTTTCTTCCTTAAAACCCAAATCTAATAATAATTTCTTTATTTTTTCTCTATGATCTCCCTGCAATTCTATTAAATTATCCTTATATGTTCCTCCACATCCCAACTTTTGTTTTAAACTCTTCAATGTTTCTTTTGCAATAGACGGATCCACACCTTCTATAATTGTGACAATTTTTCCATAACTCCTTTTTTCAGCTCTTACGATAATCTTCTGAAATTCCTTCTCTATTTCCTTTGTTGTATTCTCTAAATCTATTGGAAGACCTGAGAAAAGTTTCTTTTTCATCCCATAACAATATTTTCTCTAGCCATTTTCTTTCTTAGATTTCTTATTGCTTTTGTATTACTTCCCAAATTTTTTCTTCTTGCATTACTTCTCAATTTTATTAATTCCAACAAGGTGTTCTGGTCCACCATTATAATATAATGATTCCCAATATAATATTTAAATTTTATATTCAATATCTTCAGGCCTCCAATATGGATTAATTCCATCAATTATATTCATATCATTTTTATACCATAAAATTCCAGTCCATGCAATCATTGCACCATTATCATTTCCTAAATCTAAGGGAACAGTCCCAAATTTTACATTTCTTTCATTACACATTAAATATAAAATTTCTTGTAACCTCTTATTTATTGCAACTCCACCAGTTAATCCAAATTCTTTCTTATCTAATAAAGATAATCCTCTTTCAGATATTTCTGCTAACATTGAAAATACGTATTCTTGAATAGAATATGCTAAATCATTTATATTAATATTTTCTTTTTTTATTAGATTTCTTATGTATGTATATATCCCTCCCAATTGTATATCCATTCCTTTAACAGAATATGGTAATTTTATTAGATTTTTTCTATTTTTTGATAATTCTTCAATTTTTGGACCAGCAGGAAATCCAATATTTAATAATCTGCCAACTTTATCTAAAAAGTTTCCAACACCCATATCTAAAGTCTCTCCAACAATTCTATATTTATTTCCTTCAAATGATAATAACATTGTATTTGCTCCTGAAACTAATAAAATTAAAGGATCTGTAAACTTGTTATATAATTTAACGATTTCAGCATGTGCTATTAAATGATTTACTCCAATTAAATTTGAATTAAACATCTTAGAAAACAATTTACCACTAAAATATCCTTGAACTAATGTTGGGTATAAACCAGGTCCAGCAGAATATGAAATTAAATTTATTTTTCTTTCAAAATCATTTAAATTATTTATATATGAATTTAAATTATTTTCTAATTCTTTATTATCAGAAATTATTTTATTATTTTCAATCCATATTCTATTATTATTATATAATATATATCTTCTTCTATTCCATGGTTCATCAGAAAATATTTCTTTAGATCCTTCCAACTTATTTTTTATTTCATATAATGCATCTACAATATAAAATTTATCATCTAATTTCTTAAAAATAAATCCAGCCTTCCATACAGAATTTCTTAAAATATTAATACTCTCTTTTGAATGTAATTCTGCAGCTTCTCTTGGATGTATTCCTCCTTTCTCACTTTTATATATTATTCTCTCATTAGAATATATATTTCCATTCTCATCAACAATTCCAATTGAATAAGTATGAGCAGTAGACTCTATTCCTAAAGAAATTATCATTGAGATTTTTGTGATTTAAATTCTTCATATATTTGACTAAAATCTTTATTTCCATATTCTTCTATTTTAGTATTTATTTGTACAATTTCTTGAGATATTGTATTTCCTCTAACCAATTTTTTAACTCTTACCTTTTTATTTTCATTATACCATACATATTTTTTATTCATTCCTTCAACATAATTTACCATTGGAGCACCTTCAAATCCAGAACCACCAGTTATCTTTAATTTATATCCATCTAAATTAATTATTGATCCATCAATTATATCCCCAATTTTCTTACCTATTAAAGATTCATCTTTTGTTTGTACTTGAATAGACTTTCCAGTCTTTGGATCTGATACTACAACTTTAAATATAATTTCCTTTCTCTTGTTTGCCATTTTATATCAATTATGGAAAATATTTTTATTCTTTAATGAAAAATTTTTATATAACAAATACTTTAAATTTATTATGAAGGAGCTATTACATATTGATCAAAATGACGAATTTCCAAATTTTTTTAATGGAATAATATTAAATTTACCAGATACAAATGCAATAAATGTAATAGATTTTGATTTAAATATAAATACTTATACAAATTTAAAAGTATCATATCCTTTCTATTTTGGATTTATTCCTAGAACTTCCATTGATAATTATCCATTATTTTTCTCTTTTTTCTCAGACAAAAAATTTAATATATTTAGTTTATTAAAATTAGAGCCTCTATACTTTTTTAAAGTTCCAAAAGATATTACAATAAACATAGTTTATTCAAAATTACCTGATCAAAGTATAAATATAGATAAGAATAGTATTGAAAATATATTAAAGGATTTCTTTGAAGTAGATACTATACCTTCATTATCAAAACCAATCCATATTTTAGAAAATACAAACAGAGAATATAAAAGAAAATTTAGTAAAATTAAAAAATTATAATCCCCAAGCAGGGTTTTCTTTTCTCATTATATTTGCTATTTCTTTTAATATTTCCTTTTGTTCATCATTTAAAATATCTCTATTTTCCTTAAATTTCCTATAATCATTTTCAGATATAAAAGTATATAATATATCATCTTCAAATATATTTCTTCCAACTACCGCATCATCTATAGATATGGCAACCTTATCATTTTTTATAGCCATATCTATATTCTTCTTTTCTTTTTGTATTGCCAAAATTCTTCCAATTATTTTTCCATCTAAATTAATTAAATATACATCTTTTCTTATTTCTCCTCCTAAAACTTCAATTCCAACAATTGCAGGATTTGATCTTCTAAATATATTTCCCTTCAATATTTTTATCTTTCCTATTGGTGGTAATTCTCTTAATATTTTTTCTTTATTATATTTTATATCATTAATATATTTCTCGATTTTTTCAATCAAATCATATATAACATTTGATATTATTAAATTTATATTTGAAGATTTTACATATTCTTCATCATTCTTATTTATTCCAATATTAAATCCAACTATAACAGAATATTGAGGATATTTTTCTTTCATAGATAATGCAATATTTACATCTTCTTTATTTATATCTCCTATATCTGCCTTTTTTATTGGTATATTTCTATCTCTTAACATTTTTATTAATACTTCCAATGATCCTAAAGTATCTGCTTTAACAATGATGCCTTCCTTATCGGTTTGAAATATTATATTTTCAATATCTTTCTTTAATTTTTCTTCTATTTCCTTTAATTCTTTTTCATCATTATATACATAGATTGTAGAACCTGGTAATGCATTATCCAATCCATCTGCTGATATTCTTATCCCACATGCAGCATATGCAATATCTATTTCTTTAAATTTACTTCTACTAGTGAATCTAATATCTGTTAAAGGTGCTGGTTTTAATATTAATTTTACTTTTGCTGTTTTAATACCATCTCTTGATAGAAATGCAATTTTATCACCTTTCCTTATTTTCCCATCATATAATATTACATCTATTACACTACCTAAACCCTTTTCTTCTTTTACTTCTAAAATTACACCAACACCATTTCCTTCAACATTTATTTTTAATTTTTCTTCTAAATATCTTTGAGAAAGTCCTGCAATTAATAATAATAAATCAGGAATACCTTCTCCAGTTTTTGAAGAAATAGGAACAATTGCAACTTGTTTTCTAAAATCCTTTACTCTATCATATCTATCAGAATCAAATCCTAATTCATATAATTTAGTTACAATATTATATGTATATTCCTCTAATTTGTTTATTACTTTTTGATCCTGGTATTTTATACTTTCTAAAAATGGTTTATTTTCATAGGGTTTCCATCCATCTATTTTATCTATCTTATTTAATGCAATTAAAAATGGTACTTTTAATTGTTTACATATTTCTATTGCTTCATATGTTTGTTTTTGAAATCCATCTAATATATCTATTACAATAATTGCTAAATCTGAAACGGATCCTCCCCTTTTTCTTAAATTACTAAATACTTCATGACCAGGAGTATCAATAAATAATAAAGAAGGAATTTTTAGATCAAATTTAAACATATTTAGTAGTGATTTTGATATTTCCTTAATTACATCAATTGATACTTCAGTAGCTCCAATATGTTGAGTCATTTCACCAGCTTCTTTTTTTGTATAAGATGTATTTCTAATCTTATCTAATAGAGAAGTTTTACCAGCTCCAACATGACCTAAAACAACAATTATCGGAGATCTTATCATTTAAAAATAATTTATAAGAAAAACTTTTATTTATGGCCATATCCATCTTCTATATAAACCTTTTTCATTTGCAAAATTATCTGCTTTTTGATATGATTCTATTGTACCAATATCAAACCAATATTCACTATTACCATCATATACATATCCATATAATTTCTCTCCCCTTTCTATTAAATATTCAAAGAAATTTCCCATAGAATCTTTACTATAATTAGAATTCATATATTCATCTAATAGATATAATTTTTCTTTTGGAATATAATATATTCCAGTGGATATTGTTGTATATAATGGATTTTGAGGTTTTTCATAAAATTCTTTTATTATATTATTTTCTAATCTTACTACTCCATAATTTTTTGCATCATTATAATTTTTTATATCATATACTGCTAAAGCTATAGAATTATTTTCATTTCCTAATTTAATTATTTTATTTAAATTAAAGCTAAATAAATTATCTCCCAATAATATTAATAGATTATTATTTATGCCCATTTCTTTTATTGCATAATGTAAACCTCCAATTGATCCAAGCTTATTTTCTTCAGAATTTGATGGTTCAATTACCAATCTTATTTTTCCAATCTGAGATGGTCCATAGAAAGAATATAATGCTGCTAGAATATGTCTAAAATGATTTTCATATTTTTTATTTGTAGATATAATTATTTCATCTGAACCGGTTTCTAATGCTTTTTCTATTATATAATATATTAATGGTACTCCTCCCACTGGAAACAATGGTTTTGGTACATAATCTGATAAAGGTTTAAATCTCTTAGCAAAACCGCCCGCTAATATTAGAGTATCTAGACTCATAAAGAAAAATTATCAAAAAAATTTATGAATAAAATAGTTCATAATTTCCAAATCCTTGAGGTATAAATGTACTATTTGTAGATATTATATTTCCATTACCTGCTACTATCTTTTCTACAATATAACTAGTAGCAGGTGGTAGATTAATAAATGTAATATTTCCATTTATATTTCCTATTATTGATATTCCTTCATAATAATTATATAATGTGTTATTTACATTTGTACTAGATATTATACTACTTAAACTATTTATAAATCCTTGTGAATTATTATAATATACATTTACACTTCCTGTAGATGTTGTTAAATTATTTATATATCCACTTCCATATATTTCTATTCCTAATTGTGAATTATATAATGATATGTTTGTTGCATTACCTGTTAAATAATATCCAAATAATCCTCCATTTGTTGTTACATTTATTATATTATTTGGTTGAGTTATATATAATCCAAATACTTGTCCTACCTTTATATAATCATTTTCTATATTATTTCCAGAAGAAGTTAAATATATTCCAAATATATTTGATTGTATATTGTTATTTATTATATTATTATTATTTCCATTGTTTATCTTTATTCCAAATATATTAGATATTACATTACTATTCTCTATTATATTATTTATTGCATTTCCATCAAAATATATTCCAAATATTTGTCCATTTATATTTGAATTATTTATTATTACATTATATGGATTATCAATATATATTCCCCATACTGAAGATTTTATATTAACATTTTCTATTGTTGAATTTTGTATATAACCATATATTGATCCTATATTTCCATTTATTGTAGAATTATATACATTTACTACTGATGGATTCTTTACATTTATTCCAAACAATCCTGAATTTATATTATCATTTATTAAATTAATAGTTCCATTGTTTACATTTATTGCAAATAGATTTGTATTAATATTTATATTCTGTATTGTTACATTCGATGACTCTACATCTATAACAGGTAATCCTGGATTTGCAGGTTCAAATATTGTATTTTGTCCTAATAATGTTATATTTTTACCCTGTGGATTTATTACTAAGTTTACTAAATATACTCCTGGAGAGAATATTATTACAGGTATAGAACTATTAATTGCAGAATTTATTATTCCCTGTATTTGTGTACTACTTAATGTTGGGTTTATTACTGATACATTATATGCATTTTGTGATATATATATTACCTGCGGATTTGTATATTGACTTAGTCCATAATTATTATATGCATATACTCTATACCATATTGAATAATATCCATTACTACCTAATACTGCATATTGTTGTAATATTCCATTATATAATATATCTGAACATGAATTTGCTATTGTTACCCATTGATTGCTTGTTTGATTTAATAATTGTATTTGACAATAATCTTGACCCAATGTATTATCATATACATTTGCACTAACTTCTAATAACCATATATTTTCTTGCGTACCATTTGATGGAGTAGGATATACATATGATACATTAAATATTGGCGGAGGTAATGTATAAACATATATTCCAGTTGAATTTGTTTGTCCAAAGGGATTCGATGTTGATAATTGTATTGTAATATTTCCACCATTTGGTATAATATTATATAATCCTGGTAAATTGTATGATGAATTCTGATAATTTAATTGGATAATATTATTACCTGATGTTACACTTATACTATATGTATTTCCATTTATTGTTACATTTACATTTGGATAATTCGTATAGAATGATATATTTAATTGATAATAGTTTGATACTGAATTATTAGATGGAGAAATAATATATATTTTTGGATTAACTATAGGAATTACTGTTATAGTAGTAGAATTAGTAACTCCGTTTGATGCAACACCGGTTACTGTTACACTATAAGTACCTGGTTGTATATTACTATTTGCACTTACTGTTAAAGTTACTGATGCATTTGGAGTAACAGTTGTATTTGATAATGAACAAGATAAATAAGAACTATTTGTTGAACAAGATAAACTAATAGGTAATGGAGATCCATTATTTAATTGAGTAATATTAATTGTTGTAGAATTACTATAATTTGTATAAACATCTATACTACTTGGTCCTTGTATAGAGAATGAATATTGTTGTACATTAACTGTTATAGTAGTAGAATTAGTAACTCCGTTTTGTGCTGTACCTGAAATTGTTACTGAATATGTTCCTGGAGTAATTGAAGATGAGGCAGTAACAGTTAAAGTTACTGATGCATTTGGAGTAACAGTTGTATTTGATAATGAACAAGATAAATAAGAACTATTTGTTGAACAAGATAAACTAATAGGTAATGGAGATCCATTATTTAATTGAGTAATATTAATTGTTGTAGAATTAGAAGAACCCATATATGTATTAATACTACTTGGTCCTTGTATAGAGAATGAATATTGTTGTACATTAACTGTTATAGTAGTAGAATTAGTAACTCCGTTTGATGCAACACCGGTTACTGTTACACTATAAGTACCTGGTTGTATATTACTATTTGCACTTACTGTTAAAGTTACTGATGCATTTGGAGTAACAGTTGTATTTGATAATGAACAAGATAAATAAGAACTATTTGTTGAACAAGATAAACTAATAGGTAATGGAGATCCATTATTTAATTGAGTAATATTAATTGTTGTAGAATTACTATAATTTGTATAAACATCTATACTACTTGGTCCTTGTATAGAGAATGAATATTGTTGTACATTAACTGTTATAGTAGTAGAATTAGTAACTCCGTTTTGTGCTGTACCTGAAATTGTTACTGAATATGTTCCTGGAGTAATTGAAGATGAGGCAGTAACAGTTAAAGTTACTGATGCATTTGGAGTAACAGTTGTATTTGATAATGAACATTGTAGATTTGAATTACTTGTTGAACAAGAAAGAGTAACTGGCAAAGCAGTATTTCCTGTTAATTGATTTACATATATTGTTGTAGAATTACTATAATTTGTATAAACATCTATACTACTTGGTCCTGTAATATTAAATGTAAATACTGGAAATCCTAATACTAATGCTGAAAGATACTCAGTTGATCCTGCACCAGGAGTAACAGTAAATGAAACACTATAAGTACCTGGAGCTACATCCTTACATACTGCAGCATATACACTAGCTGCAGTTCCAGAAGATGTTAAAAATAATTGAGAACATCCAGCAGGTAATGTTACCCCGCTAATAGTACCCCCTTTGTTTGTTCCTCCAGAAGATAATAATATTAATACTGTATCATTCTGTCCAGAAACTGTATATGAAACTGTTACTGTAGTTTTCTTAGTATATGTATTTGTATAGGTAGTTAAAATAACTGGAACAGAATAATTATTTATAGAAACCCCACCAATTACATGACTTGTAGCTGTAGTAGTAAATGAACATGAATTTGTACTAGAATTTCCAATTACTGCATAATTTCCATTATTTACCATTACATTAAAGCTTGGAGTGAGGGTTGAACCTGCAGAAGAAGCAACACAATAATATAAATTTGCTGTAGATAATGTTATACTCGTAGCTGCAGCACTATTACTTCCAACAATATCTGCTCCTACTTGTGAATATATATTAAATGCAGAAATTGATAATAGAAAGCTTACTATAGTAAAATATAGTATTTTCTTTATACTCATGAGATATTAAGGAACATTGTCCAATATAAGATTATGATTGTTAATAAGCTTAATCATTTATGATAATCGAACCCGGGCCCGGGGGGATTCGAACCCCCGATCTTCGGGTTAAAAGCCCGACGCTTTACCAGACTAAGCTACGGGCCCAACAATATTTAATTTATATTTATGATTCTTATATAAATTTTTCATTAACCATATAAGGATATATAATTTATAGATCCATTGAAATATTGAAAATAATTCAAATATACTGTTGGATAAATGTTCATTAATATATTTGGAAGACCAACAATTTTATTCCCATTATACAAGTATAGTACAGTATTATAATTATTTATAATTAAGAATTTTTCATTTGTATTTATATAAATACTAGAATTTCCAATTAAATTAAAATTACAATATAGGTAAGTTCTTGTATATACACTAAAAAATGAAGAACTTAAATAATTATTGCAATTATAATATGCAGAATTATTTGTTATACTAATATTTTGAGTTGTTCCATATATATAAACTTGTAAAATAGATGATACATTTATATTAGAGTTTTGAATTATTTCTATCCTATTTGAACTCATATTATAAAAAAATTCTATACAATTATTACAAATATATGGGTCTGTAGATAAAAATATAACATCGGGAGTATAATAATATGAAAAAGAAAAGTTTGTATAATTATATACTTTTTGCGGATCATAAAATTGAGAAAAATAAAAAGAACTAATATATAATTTTTGATATTCAGATATTTTATATAATCCGGTAGAATATTGAGATAATCCATTGACTATATCTTGATACATATAAACTATGATGTATATAAATACTGCAAGTGTAATTAATACTTCAATCCAGCTTTGAGATCTCATATTGTTACATTAATGTTTTGCTTTTGTATATATTTTTTCCCATTATAATTTAATATTGCTTCTACAATATATGTACCGGTACTATTTAATTCAATCGACTGAGAATAATATCCATTTTGTAATATTTGAAAATTCTGATAAACATAATTTCCAGTTGAATTTATTACATATATAATTAATGGTGCATTTGTTATTGGTTGTGCATCAATATATCCATATACTTGTATATTTATTGGGGTATATATATAAGCAGTTGTTGGAAAAACTTGTAAATTAAATGTTACAAAAGAAGGTAGAACAAAAATTACTATAGATAACAATCCTATTAAATTGTTTATTGCTAAATGTTTTACTGAGGACCTTAATTTTCCACTTTCAGCAATACCCATTATAATTGATGCTGAAATTCCTACCATAATTATTGATAAAGATGTAATAAATTTTAACCATGAATAATTTATTTGAGAAGAAAAGAAATTAAATGCAGTATGAATAGTAGAAGCTGAAATTTGACTTATTATCAATGGTTTAATTGTATATAATATAGAAATTGACAATCCAATAAATATAACAAATATAGCATATAAAACCAATATTTGTTGTGATACATATGCTCTCTTTAGTCCATCCAATTCCTTTACTGATTCTAGATCATTGTATAACCTTTTTAAAACCTTTGAAATATCACCTCCCCCCTTGTATGTTTCTAATATTACATAATTAATCATTCTTATATTTGGAAGTTCTTTAAAATACATATTAAATAATGTAAATGCCTTCTCAAATGACATACCCCAAGCAATCCAATTATATAATTTTTTAACTAAAATAGATAGATATCCTAAATCTACTGAAGATAGATATGCCAGAGCATCCAATAACGTCATTCCAGATGCTAAACTTTCAGATAAATAAGATAGAAAATATGTATAGTTATTAGAAATATTTTCATATATTTTACTTTCAATATACTTGTAAAACATGTATGGAACTCCTCCTATAATATATATGACTATTATTAATATTGAAAGTGCTACATAATTTTCATATAATTTAAATATTATTCCAAATATTCCAATTATTGCTGCAAACAAAATAGATATATACAATATAAATCTATCTTCCTTAATATATGAACCAAAAGCATTTATCTCTTTATAATGTAATGGATCCTTTATATTGAAAATTTGATCTATAAATCTTTCAATTAATCCCTTTTGATTTACCCTTTTATTATATGTATTAACTATCATTATACTTTTAATTTTAGATGTCAATATTTAAATATATGGTTGATATATTTAATCAATTTTTTAGTGGTATAGAAAAGGATCTATTAATAATTAATTCTAAAGAAGATCCTTCTAAGTATATATATAAAGCTAAAATATATTCAATAGGAATATCAATATCTGTATCGATATTAACATTCTTTTCTTTTTTAATGTATAATATAAAAGTATATGGATTTTTTAATCCAACTTTCCCATTAATATTTGGAACAGTTGCCGGTGTCCTTGGATTTTTTGGATCTCTATTATTATTTAAGAAATATCCTTCAATGGAAAAACAGAATAAAGCTAAAAAAATAGATAATTCTTTATATTATGCTGTATTATATATGGCTTCTTTAGTTTCTTCTGGTGCAACTCCAAAAGCATTATTCGAATTATTATCAAAATATAGTGAATTTTCAGAAATAAAAAAGGAGGCATCTGAAATAATATACTTAATAGATACTGTAGGATTATCATTACCAGTAGCATTAGAAAGAAAGGCAGAATATTCTCCATCAAAGAAATGGGCTTCAATATTAAATGGAATGAAATCAATAATAGTTGAGGGTGGAAATCTTGAGGAGTATTTATATAACGAAGCTGCAAAATTATTTGATGAATATAAAAGAAAAATAATAGAATATTCAAACAATATGCAAGTATTCTTAGAAATATATATAACATTAATAATTGTAGGAGTTATATTTGTAATTATATTAACTACATTGATGGGATCTATTTCTGGAACAAACTTTCAATATATAGAATTTCTGCAACTAATGAGTATATTAATAATATTGCCAATGGGTACAGTTATGTTTATCATATTACTAAAAGCAATTAGTCCATTTGAAACATAGTATAATTTTATCCTGCACTAATATTAAGATTATATATATTTAGAATATTCTGAACTAATTGATTATCATTTATTACTTTAATTTCTCCATTTTCTAACCCATTTTTAATTATATCTACAAAATTTCCATTTTTATATTTTAAATAATCCAAAATTCTTTCAGATATTGAATATGAAAGATAGATTATCAATGTATTATTTATATTATTTATATATGAAATTGGTATGTTTGTAATTCCATTACTAGTAAATACAAAGGCTCCGCAAGAGTCATTTATGCATAATATAAATGAATATTGTGGATATATTATATTTAATTTTGTATAATATAATTTATAATTTTCCATATATAGAGAATTATTTAATAAATAATCGTCTACTTCACTAATAAATTCTACAGAAGTGTTTGGATTAGTAAAATTAAGATTTTTTTGATTAAATACACCATTTATTGACATTTTAATTATATCATAAGTTGTTAAATTTAATTCGTAATATCCAATTTCAGTTTCATTATCTGAAATATTATAAACATATGGTAATTTAAGAGAATATACTGGATAAAATAAATATCTATATATTATTGATGCTAAAATCATAAAAATTGAAAATGCTATTAAAAAAATCAAAATTTTATCTCTAATAGATGACTTCCTCAATATTCCTCTCATAATTATAGATTTCTTCTGGCTTAAATATTATAGATATTTCTCTTTCTGCATCTTTTTCAGTTTCTGATGCATGAACAACATTCCTTAAAACAATCTTATTCCAATTTGCATAAGCTATTGATACATGAGCATAATCGCCTCTAATAGTACCTGGTGGAGCTTTTAAAGGTTCTGTTGGTCCAACTAATTTTCTAACTTCTTCTACACAATTAACGCCCTCCAATACTATAGCAACTACTGGACTTGATGTTATAAAATCTATCAACCATTCTCTTATTATACTCCCAATTTTCTTTGGATCATCAGTTCCAAATTCCTTTATAGGATCTAACCCTATCTCTCTATATCTTGTTATTGTCTTATTTCCAACACTTTCCAACCATTTTTCATCTGCATAATAGAATTTTTCTGCTTGTTCTCTTGTTAATTTTATCATTTTTAATCCAATAATTTTTAAACCCGCTTTCTCAAATCTAGATATTATTTCTCCAACAATTCCTCTTTTAACACTATCTGGCTTTAATACTACCAATGTCTTTTGTATTAAATGCTTTCCATTCATTCTTTATTATAAAAAACTGTCCATTTTAACTTTTTATTATCTCTTTTCATCTCCCAATTTCTAATACACTTTCTTGAACAAAAATATAAAACAGTACCATTATTTAATACATATATAATTCCAGTACCTGGTTCTATTTCTCTTCCACAATATGAACACTTATTCTTAACAACCATCTTTAATCTTTCTTTTCAATTGGCATAGCCGATATTTCTGTTTCCCTTAATAATATTATATCCCCCTTTCTAACAGGTCCTATTACATTCCTTCTAAGGATCTTTCCAGAATCTGGACCATCAAGTACTCTTACAATAACATGAGTAGCCTCGCCTCTCATACCAGTTCTTCCAATGACATCTAATACTTCTGCCTTATATCCTTTAGTCCATGTTACAATATTTTCCTTTACAACATTTTCTTCAGCATTTCTTATACCTTCTTCACCCACTTTTGATATAACTTTCTTAGGCATATTGTAAGTAATTGTAAAATAATTTTTAAATCTTTTATTAAAATATGTAAAAATGACATCTGAAAGTTCTAATTTAAATAATAATAACCAAGAAATAAAAGTTAATAGGTTAAGAAAAATATTCTCATGGAATATACTAATAGATATTTTATTAATTATATTTATATTCTTATTTACTTTAGGATCAAGAGGTTTATTAATGAATTTCTTAGGAAATTATTCTTTAGTAGGACCTGACGCATACTTAATGTTTAAATATTTTGAATCTTTAGTATTTAATCATACATTAAATAGTTTTACATATAATTTAAATTATCCACTACCATTTTATTTATATAATAAAGATCTTGTATCATATTTAGCATTTTTGGCTTATTTGATGTTCCAGAATTTTGGCAATCAAATTATTTCACTATTAAATGTTTTACAAATACATCCAGCATCAAATATTATTTTATGGTTAGCTGCAGACTTTACCAATGCATATGTACCTGCAATCGCCTCAATTATATTCTATTTCTTAGCAAGAAATATATTGAAAGATAAATATTTAGCACTTTTTTCTTCTATGATTTTTGCTATAAATCCATTTTTGACAACAAGATTAATTTTATTTGATACAGAATTGGGAGCAATTATTTTCTTAGTATTATCTTTTTACCTTATAATTAAATACTTTAATGCAAAACCTGAGAATAATATATACAAAAAATTATTCTTAATTCTTTATTCAATTATTAGCTTAATAATATTTTATAGAACATCCCTATTACCAAATCCTGATGTATATTTAACGGTTGAATTACTTATATTCTTCTTTATATTATTATTATTATATCCAATATTCAAAGGATCAAGAGCTTATTATTTAACATTATTAATATTTACTACAGCATTGACTAGAAAAGGATGGGGTGGATGGATAATAATACCAATTGTATTTGGTTTAACATTATTAATTAGATACTTTTATGATAGAGATTATAAAGATGTATATTTCTATTTACCATATATTGGATTTACTGGAATATTAGATGAATTATTAGTACCAGGATCTTTAGGAATTGATTTATTTTTAAGTTATCATAATCTATTTTTAGAATTTTCAATGATCTTTATATTTTTATATGAAATATTAAAAGATAATAAAATATTAGAAAAAATTATTGAAAATAGAGCATATTTATTAATATTATCTATTTTATCTGGATTGATTCCAGGAATACCTATATTCATTATAAAAAAATATATTAAGGATAATAAACTACTAAAGAAATATATAATTTTCCTAATAATCTTAATTATATCTTTACCATTCTTAATTGATAAATTAATTATATCTTTCCTACATAATCCATTTACATATGCTAGAATGGGCTCTACAATTGCAGAATTTCAACCAACCACTGCAGTATATTATTTAGGTTTGTTTGGACCAATTGGTTTAATATTAACTTACTTAGGTTTAGGATATTTAATATTTGATAAAAATAAATCTAAAAGTCTTTTAATATCTCAATTTCTATTTATATTTATATTAACTATATCAGAATTACTTATTAGCCTATCTTTATACATTTTAATAATTTATTTATTAATCTATTCCGTATTTATAATATCCTATAATAAACAAACAAATAAATATGATTTAATAAAAACAATATTTGAGACATCTGTATTATCATTTGCCATTCAATTTATAGTATTTTCAGATGTAGTAGTTAATGGAATATATATAAGTATATTTATATCTTGGATTACTTTTTTAATTTTAATAGTCTATATTTCATTATTTAATAGAAATCTAAGTGATGAAGAAATCTTTGTACTATCATTATCATTTATAGCACTTATTGTAGGAAAATATATGTATGAATTGGTTTATTATAATGGTCTAGCTCTCCCATTATTATATATATTTGGCATAGAAATATTCAATTTATTTAAAGATGAATTTTTCAAATTAAAGAATATTATAAAAGAAAATTTAATATTAATATTATTATTAATTTCATCTATTTCTGGAATATCTCTATTTATATCAACAAAAATATTTTTATTCCTACTTCCACTAATATTTTTAGCAATATATATTTTATATGAATATATATTAGATAGACATTTAGAACTATTTAATCTATTTAAATATAGTTTAATTTTATTTACAATATTTGGTCCTTTATTTTCTATAAGCAATAAAATCTATGGATATCCTGGATATATAATAAACTATTTTTCAAGTGCTGGCCAATATGGAACTCCAAATTATGAAATAAATACTTTCTTATGGATAAGTCAAAATACTCCACAAAACGCTATTATAAATTCTTGGTGGGATTATGGATATTATATTTATGTATTAGGAAATAGAACTGCATGGATAAATGGTGCAAATGCATATCCATATTGGAATCATTTAATGGGTAGATATGGTTTATCTTCAGATAATATAACACAAACATTACAATTATTCTATGTACATGCCGATTATAATTATCAAACATTTAAAACATTAGAATTATTCAATGAAAATTCTATATTTTATAATTATTTATATAAATATTTAGGATTTAATAAAAGTGAAGTAAATGAAATTGAAAAATTAAAAGATTCCTTAGGATACAAAAATTGGATAAATCTATTATATCAATTTAATGGATCTCCAGAATCAATTTCATCATATAATTTATCTCAACAAGATATAGAACTATTAGAAAAATTGTATAATATGAATTATTTGAAACCAGCATATTTATATATAGATCCTACAGATATAGGAAAATCCTTTGCTTTCCAATTTTTAGGATCAAATGAAAGTTATGATAAAGAATCATGGATATCTCAATTTGCATCTGGAACAACAATAAATCCAGGGCCAACAATTCCTTCAGTATATTATGATGGATATTATATATTTGCAACAAATAATAGTTTATTCTACTTTGGTCAAGAACCATTAGATCAAGATTTGAATATTAATGGAACTATAATAAATAGATGTATATATGTACAGAACTTAGGTATAATTAACCAAAATAGTTGCGGAATAATAACTGGAGTTCAATTATTATTTAATCAATCTATAGTAGAAAGGTCTGGAATATCTCAGACATTAAATATAAACAATATTAATCCAGATAATTTAATAGGAGCATATGTATATATATATTCTCCATTAAATAATCAACAATATATACTCTCATTAAAATATGTAGATATAGATGGACAATTAGTTACATTTAACAATTCTCAATATAGTGGATTATTATATATAACTCCAGATTATTTATTATTACAGCAAAATAATCCATTAGGATTGTTCTTATATGCATATTTTATATCACAAAAAGCTACCCAATATGATTGGGTACAATTATATTTCTTAAATAACAATTATAATGAAATATTTGATCTTGTATTTTATTCAAATGAATTATATGGTCTTCCTCCAATAATATATTATGATATTCCTCCAGCAAAAGTATGGAAAATTAATTTCCCAGAGAACTTTACAGTTCCAGATTATTTATATTGTATATATCTAGCAACAAACATTCAACAAATAAATGAATGCGGAAAAATATATAATTTGGCCTATTATAAAAATTTAAAAGATTATTATGATGTATAGAGAAATTTTAATTGCTATATTACCATTAATATTGTCTTTTTTTGTTTCATATTATTTAATAAAAAAATGGATACCAATTGCTCATAAAGAAGGATATGTAGGAAAAGATATGAATAAGTATAATAAACCAGAAGTAGCAGAAATTGGTGGCTTATATGCAATAATTGGTATAATATTTGGAATATTATTATATATTGGATTAAAAGTATATATATTGGGAACTACACAGGATTTGGTAGAAGTATTTTCTATATTAACATTATTATCATTAACTACAATATTGGGATTATTTGATGATATATTAGGATGGAAAAAAGGAATGAAACCTTTGCATAGAGTAATTCTATCATTTATATTAGCACTACCATTAATGATAATATCTGCAGGTAATTCATATGTTAATTTACCATTTGTAGGAGAAGTAAATTTTGGAATATTATATCCACTATTAATAGTACCAATTGCAATAATGGGTACATCAAATGCATTTAACATGCTTGCTGGATATAATGGTCTAGAAGGATCTATGGGTATTTTATTAATTAGTGCAGTTGGACTAGAATCATATTTAACTGGTAATTATTATTTAGCAGAAATATCATTAATAACAATATTTTCAATAATAGCATTCTTAATATTTAATTGGTATCCAGCAAAAGTATTTCCAGGAAATGCATTTACATATGGTATTGGATCTTTATTTGGTGCAATAGTAATATTAGGAAACCTTGAAAAATTTGGATTAATCTTATTTATACTATATTTCTTAGAATTAATATTATTTATAAGAGGACTATTAAATCACGTATATAAAGAAAACTTTGGGATACCTGATGAAAATAATAATTTAAAGGAACCATATGATAAAATATATAGTGTTACTCATCTTGCAATTAAAATAAATAGAAAGATATTTAAGAAAGCAACAGAGAAAATGGTGGTATATACAATAATTTTACTACAAATAATAATAACAATAGTAGCTTTTTTATATGGATAATCTAATTTATATCTTTTTTAATAAAGATACAAGAAAATTAATTTATAATATTAAAATACTAAATAATTTCTGCCAAAAAAATAATTTAAATCTAATTTGTATAACTTATAAAAAATATAAAGATATAGCATTAAAAATAAAGAAAAATTATAATTTAACATTTTATCTATTAGAAAATAAAAAAGAAATTAGAAAAATAAAAATTGAAGGAAATAATATAATAATATACAATAATATAGATAAAAATATATATAATATATATAGAAAAAGAAAATTTAGAGATAATTTTATTGGTTTAATAAGAGAAAATTTCATATTTTTCAATTTAATAAATCCATATATAATATTTGGAAAAAACATTAGAATATATGAAAATTTTTTATTAACATATTTAGGAAATAAAAAATTCCATATAGATGAAAAATACAAAGTTGACAGATTTTTCTTAGAAGAATTATTTATTAATTTGATAATATATTATGATAAAATAATTAAGATTTTTAATAAGATAATGAATTTAAAATATTTCAAAGATTATATACATGAAAAAATAGGATTAATAACATATAAAGCTATCACTTTTTTATTATTAGTAATTTTAGCTAGAATATTAACAGATACATTCTATGGAGCATATGTATCAATATACAATTTCTTAGGATTGATTGCTGGAATAATAGGATCTTCAAATATAATATTAACAAAATACCTATCCGAATATAAAGATAATAAATATATTAAAATTGATATATATTTAAAAATTATTTTTTCATTATTTATCCTTCTAATTATTTTCTTATTTCCAAATTATTTCTTATCTACAACTTTTTATGGATATAATTTTATAGATGTTTTAATCATATATATAACTGCAATATTATTATCTTTAATTGGAGTTTATTTTTCTATATTTTATTCACAATTAAATATAAAATCTGCTAAAAATCTATATATATTAGAGTCCTTACTTAAATTTATTTTCATAGTTTCTTTAACAATTATAATAAGGAATACTGGTTTTATATTTGGTTTATTTTTAACTTATTTTGTTTTAAGTTTTGTTTATCTTTATAAATTAAAGAAAAATAAAATTAATTTTGTATCGATATTAAAAGAAAAAATTAATTTTAATGATTTTAAAAAATATCTAAAATCTACTATACTTATTAGCTTGCCAGTAACTTTACTAGGTTTATATTCTTCAATAAATATACAAATATTAAGGACATTTACAGACTATACTATGGTTGGAGAATTTTATTCTGCATTGATAATTGTTTACACATTATCTGGAATATTTACTATAAATAATATAACATTACCAAGAATATTAAGATGGGAGAAGGAAAAAGTTATTAGAAACATAAATAGATTATTATTAATACAATTTCTAATTAATATAATATTAACTGGATTACTTATATTGATTGGCCCTTATATAATATTATTTATATTTGGAAAAAATTATCAATTATCCTCAAATATAATAAAATACCTTTCTATTATTTTAATAATAAATTCTTTGAATGTATATAACCTCATATTATATAGAAGAGATATGGAAAAATATTATCCAATATATGCAATAACAACTGCTCTAATTTCAATAATTACAGATATTATATTAATATCAAAATTTAAATTAGCCGGAGCAATTGCTTCAGCAATATTAGCAAATGTATATATTGGAATAATAAGTTATATTATATATGAAACAAAATTCCATAATATCCCTTCCGGATCTATTTTTAGATATAATTACAAAGAAAATATATATAAATAAAGATACCGGAAATATAAATCAGGAAATAAGATTAAAAACTGGAGGAAATGCTACAAATTTTTCAATTGCATTAAGTAAAATTGGAATTAAAAATAAATTAATAGCTGGATGTAATAAAATTTCAGAATTAATATTTAAACAATATATAAAAGATAAAAAATTAAAGATAGAATTTTTACCAATATATACAGATATTTCTATTACTATTAGTTTTGAAGATAGTGACAGAATTATGATAACAGATCCAAAAGGTATTCAAATTGGAATTAATGAAATAAAAAAATATGAAAAAATATTAAAGAAAGCAAAATATATATTCTTTGGAAATTGGAATAATAATAAAAAGTCCAATGAATTATTAAAATACATAATTAATTTAAATAGAAATGCTAAAATATATTTAGATATAGGAGATCCTTCAATAAATATTGAAAATTTAAATGAATTAATTAAAATATTAAAAGAAAATAAAATTTGGGTTTTAAGCTTAAATGAATATGAATTAAAATATTTAGGAAATTTTCTTAAATTAAATTATGAGAATCTATTAGATCTAGCAAATAAATTATATAAAATATTAAATGTAGAACATCTAGATATTCATTCTCCAGATTTTGTTTATTCTTTACCATCAAATATATATATAAAAATTGAGAAAGTTAAACCAATAATATTAACAGGTGCAGGTGATACATGGAATGCTGGAAATTTTTATGGATATTTAAATAATCTAGATAATAAAGATAGATTATTATTTGCAAATGAAATTGCTAAGAAATATATATTGAATGAATTTTAATATCCTTTATAAAAAACGCCCCCGCCGGGATTTGAACCCGGGTCACGGGATCGACAGTCCCGTATGCTGCCACTACACCACGGAGGCTTAATACTTTCTATTATTTAATATACTTTTAATTTTTTCTTTAATTTTATTAAATATTTCTTCAGAATAAAATTTCTTATATTCTTTTAATAAATTTATTAATTCTTTATCAATATCAATTATTTTATCATCTATTAAATATTGTACAAATTGCGTTAAATTTGATGGATTGTTTTTCAATCTTGCCCTTTCCCAATCTATTAAATAAATTTTATTATCCTTAATAATTATATGTTCATAAGGTCTTCTCATTTCTTCTTTTTCAATTTTTAATTTATCTAATAAAAATAAAATATCTAAAATATTATCTAAATATTTTTTCTTTTCTTCTAAATCTAACTCTTCAAATTTTTTTCCGTTTACATATTCCATCTCTATTTCTAAATTTTTATCATTATAAGAAATAATTCTTGGAACAAAACCATAATTACTTAAAAGATTTAAAAAATATTTTTCTTTTTCATAATTTTTATATAATTTATTCTTAAATTTTTTTATTATTGTGCCATTTTCTGTTAAAAAAATTTCAGAATGCCAACCTTCATCAATCTTTTTCATTCAAATATAAAGTTAAAATCTTCAAATAATCTATATTTCTTATTATTCAATTCTTCTAATGGTTTTTCGAGTTCTTCAATTAAATTATATAATTCTTCTTCTCTTATTTTCTTCTCTTCTATATTTTTGCTATTTATATTATAATATCTTATTGAATATATATTATCTTTTACCTCCTTTTCTCCAATATATATTATAATATATGGTTTATATGTTGATTCTAATATTCTTGTCATATTACTTAATTGTGTTTTTGTAGTTTCAATATTTACAACTCTAATTTCTTTATTCTTTAAATTATTATAGATTTTCATTGCATATTCTTTTATTTTATTATCTTTTTCTTTATCTCCAGTAAATATATCTAATATTGCAACTTGAATTGGAGTTAATACAAATGGTAATCTTCCTTTAAATGATTCTAAATATGCACCAATGAATCTTTCTATAGATCCCAAATATGCTCTATGGATTATATATAAATTATCTATTCCGAAATAATCTTTTACTAATTCGATAAGTTTAAAGTTCCTTGGTAAATTAAAATCTAATTGCATAGTACCCAATTGCCATTCTTTTTCCCCAATTTTTAATGTAAAATCATATTTTGGACCATAAAATGCGGCTTCTCCAATTCCTTCATAAATAGAGAAATTATATTTACTTGCTAATTTATTTATTACATTTCTCATTACATCTTCAACATATTCCCAATCTTCTTTAGAACCTGAATATTCATTCATTTTGTTTGGATCATGTAAACTTAATCTTATCTTAAATTCTGATGACCTCAAATTTATATTAAATACTTTCTCATACAATATTATCATTTCATTCATTAAGTTTTCAATTTCCTTTTCTAACAAATTTGGAGTAATAAATACATGAGAATCATCTTGAGTAAAAGATCTCACCCTTAATAATCCATAAACACTTCCAGAAGGTTCGTATCTATGTACAGTACCCAATTCAAATATTCTAAATGGTAATTTTATTTTTCTATATTTTTCTAATAAATTAATGAAAATTAATATATGATGTGGACAATTCATTGGTTTAATTGCAAATTCTTCATTTTCTATATTAAATATGTACATATTTTGCTTATAATATGAAAGATGACCAGAAATTTGATATAATAATGTATTTGTAATAAGTGGAGTTCTTACCAAATAGTATCCCCTTTTAACATGAAAGTCAGTCAATATTTGAGATAATATATAATATGTTAATCCGCCCCCTAAAGAAAATAATTGTAAACCTTTTCCCAGAAGATCACCAAAATTCCTGTTTAACTTTTCTATCCTCCTGTCATGTTTTATTAATATATCTATTTCATCTCCAATATCTATATGATCCTTTTCCATTAAAAAAATATGAATTAAAAAATTTTATAAAAATAATTCATTTATTTCATAATAAACTATATCATTTTCTATATCAATTATTGCCAATAAAATTTTATTTAATTTCTTCGAATCCATAAAATTTAAAATATCTTTAATATATAGAAATTCATTTTCATATATTGGATAAACATAATATAAAACCTTTTCTTTTTTATAATCTGCATATAAAATAATTGAGTCATCTTTTATATCTAAATAATATCCTTTATTTCTTAAATCTTCAAATACATAAAATTTCTTCATATTTAAAATATTTTTATATTTTTTAATAAAATCTAAAAAGTTATTTATTCCTTCTAATTTTATCCATCCCTTCTTTATACAATATAAAACCTCTTCAGGTTCCAAAATAATATAATCTTTGTCCATTTTTCCAATTTTTCCTATTTTATCATAGAACTCTTTATTTAAAATAAATTTATTATTAAATTCTCTAACTACAATTTTTTCCATCTTATTTCTAGAAATCTATAATTATTATTATCCTTTACACAATATAAAATCCTTTTTCTAGTGCTATGTGCAACTCTATTTTTTGCTAAAAAATCATATACATCTATTTTTTCATTAATATTTATTGGAATAGCAACCCACTTTGAATGTTCTTTAATATTTTCATATATTCTAAATATACCACCAAATTTTAATCCTGTACCTAAATAATAACCTTTCTCCCTAAAATATTTATATATATCATAATATAACTTAATTTTTTCATCTTTTAGAAAATAATTTATATCTAATTTATTATTTTTTTCATCATATACTTCAATTTCATTTTTTTCTAATAAATATAAAACTTCATAGAAAAATAAAATCTTATCTTCTGATAAAAATACATTATCTTTATATAATACTCTTTTCATCTAAATCTTAAATTATAAAAAATACATAAAAATGCCGCCGGTGGGATTTGAACCCACGACCTGTGGATTACAAGTCCACCGCTCTGCCAGCTGAGCTACGGCGGCAATAAAATATAAATAATAAAAAAATTAAAATCTTTAACTTCCTCCTAGAGAAATCACCGATTGAGATAGAACAGCCGGTATAGCTCCTCCATATTGTGATGTATAACCATTTACTGGTGTTATTTGTATATTATAATTTTCATTTACTGATAATCCACTGGGTAGATAATACATTATTTCATATAGTTCTCCAGTCGTTAAATATACACTTTCCTGACTTATGGATAATCCAATTATTGCATATGGATTTTGAATTCCAGCTTCGTTCATTGATTGCAATATTTGGAATACTTGATTTATACTTAATGGATATCCAATTATTGAAGAATTTAATCCTATTGTACATGAAACTAAAGTTCCATTTACATATGTAAAGTTTGTATATATATATTGATTTGTGAAATTATTTAATGTAGAACATACCTGTGAATTATATATTGTTACATTTTGTACATTTACTTGATTATCAAACATAAATCCTGTTATTATAAAGCTTCCTCCTTGTAATACACCATATATTGCTGTAGGTTCATATTGTGAAGGTGCATAAGAATATACATCTCCATTGCTATCTGTAATTAAAGTACTTACATATTCAAAATTAATTGGATTAGAACCTGGCATTAATGATACAACAGGTCCTAAGACAGTTATTTTTTGTAAATAATTATTTAGTTGACCACTTGATGGATCATATTGATATCCAAATACTTGCGTAATTTGCATACCTGTTGTTATTCTTTGTTCAGCTTGAGCACTTGTTTGTAATGCTTTTGATTGTAAAGAACTTGCTGTATATATTATTACACCAGCTGCTACTGCTGCTGTTACTATTATTGCTATTAATATAATTAATGTTGACAAACCAAACTGTGCTCTTACCATAATGAATTAAAAGATTTTAAACATTATAAATTTTTACCTAAAAGGTAGTTATTTATTTAATAAAGCAATTGTTTCCATATGATATGTATGAGGAAATTGATCAACCAAAATTATGTTTTCCAATTTATAATTTCCTTTATTTATTAGAATATCAATATCCCTCTTCTGTGTTTCTGGATAACAAGAAACATAAATTATTTTCTTTGTATTAGATTCTATTATTTTTCTTATTACTTTTTTATTTATTCCTGGTCTTGGTGGATCTACAATTATTTTATCTGCATTTATTTTTTCTAAATCTTCTACATTAGATAATAAAAATCTAACACT
>Ga0209739_100074_pt1 | contig 45212 bp, 56 predicted proteins | sample JossMetagenome_2_FD_184729 | JGI IMG/M metagenome (GOLD analysis project Ga0209739, IMG submission 184729) | Hot spring sediment microbial communities from Joseph's Coat, Yellowstone National Park, USA - JC3_ASED (SPAdes) (version 3) | ecosystem: Environmental > Aquatic > Thermal springs > Hot...
TGGCGGGGGCGTTTTTCTTCGCCTCCTCAAAAATCTCCCTCAGCCTCGCCTCAGACTCCCCGTAGTACTTCGACATGATCTCCGGCCCGTTTATAGCGACGAAGTAGGCATTAGCCTCGTTAGCCACAGCCTTAGCCAAAAGCGTCTTCCCCGTCCCCGGCGGCCCGATGAGAAGAATCCCCTTCGGCGGCTCAATACCAAGATGCTTAAAAAGCTCCGGATGCCTAAGCGGCAACTCCACCAACTCCCTAATCTTCTGCTTAGCATCCTCCAAATCACCAATATCCTCCCAGGTGATGTGTGGTATTCGTACGCCGGACACGGGCTTTTCTAATATCTGTATCTGCGTGTCTTCGGTGATTATTAATACGGCGTTTGTGGGCTTTGTCTGGACCACCTGGAAGGTGAGAGGCTGGCTGAGCACGTATATCTGCATCATATCTCCTTCAACAACCACGTACTCCCTCAGTCTTTGCTTGATGTATTGGAGGAAGTTGGCATCTACGGCTATCGTCATAGACACGGGCGCCAGCTTTATGAAAGCCGCCGGCTTAGGCTCCACCTTCCTCACCTTTACAGTTTCGTTAAGCGAAACATCCGCGTTCTTCCGCAGAATGCTGTTCATCCTAATCACACCCTTGCCTCTGTCCTCAGGCAACCCATTCCACACCTTAGCAGCTGTCTTCCTCCTGCCCACGATCTCCACAACATCACCTACCACTATGCCGCCTCTCTCCATAGCCTCAGGGTCTATCCTCACCACAGGACGATTAGCGTCGCGGGCTTTGCTCTCAAGAACCCTAAGCTCAACCCATTCAGACACGGCCTAAAGACCGAAATAGGTATAAAAACTTGTAATCAAAAACTTAGTCTCGAGAAGTACTCAAGCTCGAAGCCTCCCACCCCCTCCACAGACTGCAAAAGCTCCTCAACCTCGTCGGAGCTGTACTCCTCGGACTCCGGCATCCTGACGTAAAACCTCAACGCCTTTATGCCAAAACCTATCTCCTCAACCTCCACCTTATCCACCTTGTACCTAGGCGACAACTTGTTGATAATAGCGTTTTTCAGCTTCTCCACATCAACCTCCACGCTCTCTGGAAGCACCCTGTAGACCAGCGCCACCTCCGCCGACATAAGCCCACAACCTATGCCACCTATTTAAAACTTATGGACCCACAAAGCCGCACTCGGGACACCGATACGGCACCCCCAGCTTCCGCGACCTAGCACTACGTACAATACTCGTCTTCCCACAGTTAGGACAAGCAAACATCACGCCCCTCTCAAGAGGCGCCAGCACCCAGTTAGTCATACTGTCAGAAGGCGGCGACGGGCCGTGGAACTTGGCACCCCTAATCGACATAGACGCCAAAAAGGCTACAATATATAAAATTTAACCCGCCCCACGCCAGCGCCATAGACGGCAGAAAACCTTTTAAACCGAGGCGTTGAAAAGCATAGCCGGGGTGGCCGAGCGGCCCAAGGCGCGGGACAGAACACCCCCGATTCGAGGGCTCAGCCGAGTTATCCCGTCCCCGACCAGGGGGCGTGGGTTCAACGGCGGGAGAACCGCCGGACACATCCCACCCCCGGCGCCATCTGGCTCTTCTGGTTGTCGTCGGCGTTGCTGGACGCTGGCCGATGCTGGTTGTCGTCGGTTCTGCAGGTTCACATCGACTAAGCTCGGCGTTGTAGCTCAAAATCGGCAAACGCACAGCGATGCTGTCTAATTTCGCTCAACTCCATGATATGTTAGACGCCGCGGCGCGTGTTGAGCTGTGATCCTATCCATATCTCTTCTTTTTGCTTCGTCATAATCTGTGCCAAAAACCACATCCTCCTTTGTGATATAAACTTTGCTTTTTGATAGTTTATCACTCTTACGTTGTTCTATATAGAGGACAAGTGAGATGCGTTACCAAGCCGGCGGTTCTAAATAGGCGAACGTACATAAATTACGGAACTACTTATACTTAATATATATGAAGTCTACCCAAGTAGTGAGCATTATAGCCGCTCTTGTTGGCGTCGCCGTCGTTGCGTGCCTCCTCGGCACCATGTCTCAGAGACCTTCGACGCTGGTAACCACAACCCCGCCTACCTCCCCTACGGCGACAACGCTCAGCTAAGAAAATCACGTTCCACACCTCGGCAGGCTTTGAGAGGTTTGCAATAGCTACGTCGGGCAATTTATACAACGAGATGTTCTCCGCGGCGCCATAGCCTTGTTGCCGCCTTTACTGCTTTTCATCGCCCTGGGGGAAGTTTCAGGTGGCTCCCCCGTCGGGTCAGGGGGAAATAAACCACAGACCGCCGCCTCGCCCCACTGGTCAAACCACTCGGGTTTTTCACGTCGCAACTTCTTAGTTAGGTCGTCGGCGACCTTGAGGGGGTATACGTCGCCGCCTACGCACAGCCTCTTTACAAGCTCCACGGCGTCATCCAAAGTGACGTAGGACCCGACGGACACGTACTTCTTCCCACCGCATTTAACCACCCGCGCCAACACCTCGCCCGTGGCCGGGTCCAGCACGGCGTCACCTCTCTCCACGCCGTAAAGCCTAGACTTGGCCACGCCGATTGTGGGCTTCTTCAGCACAACGCCTATATGAGACGCTATGCCGAACCTCCGCGGATGCGCCACCCCGTGGCCGTCCACCAAGATTACATCGGGCCTAGCCCTCAGCTTGAAGTAGGCCCTCAACATAGGCGTCAGCTCCCTAAAGGCGAGAAACGTGGGGACGTACGGAACTACGTTTTTCGTAATGCTACAAGCCGCGTCAACCACCTGAAGCGAGGAGAGCCGCATCACCACCGCAACGCCGTAGGCCAAGCCGCCGCTGTATGCCACGTCTAGGCTCCCCACAGTGTTCGGGGGAGGGAGGGGGGAGAGGCGCACCTGGGCGCGTAGCAATTCTTGGATCTTTCGGGCCGCCTCAACGTTGAGAGGCATTGCAGAAAGTCGCTACTACCCTCTCTAGGATTTTCGTGGTGCTACAGAGCTCGCATTGTTTAAACGCAGGCATGCGAAGAACCTCGGGGTTTACGCCTCTCCTCCTCGCCTCGGCCTTCACAACGTCTTCGGGAACGTTCTGGTTGGGGCCTAGAAGGATTACGTCTGGCTTCAACTCCTCAAAGATGTCTAAGATGTTGCCCGGCTTTCCCGGCACCACCTTGTGCACGTAATAAAGCGAGGAGAGGACCTCAGCCCTCTGTTGCTGAGGTATCACTATCTTCCGCCGCTTGTGCCGCTCGGCGTTCTCGTCTGAGGAGACCACTGCGACGACGTAGCCGAGCCTCCACGCCTCTCTTAGATACGCCAAGTGGCCTGGGTGAAGTATCTCGAAGGTACCCGCCACCATGACCGTCTTCGTGTTCTTTATCTCACTCGGCTTCTTCCAGACGAAATCTGCAACGCCGGCCATCTTCAAGGCGTCAAGAAGCCCCTCCGCATACGACACCGCGGCCAGCGCGGTCTCCCGGTCGCCGGTGGAGTAGTAATACTTGGCGTCCTTCAGGTACGCCCTGGCGAGCTCCACGATGTGTTTATACGCCGGGTCTTTCAAGGCAAGACCCTCCAAGGCCTCCTCCAGGTTTTTTATGTACACGGCGACTCGATCCACGGCATGGCTTTACCACGAACTTAAAACATTTAAACAGCCCTCTTTATGCGGCACATGGCTGAGGAAGTACAGACGGCGGCTAAACTCGTAACGCGTCTACGAGAGGCAGAGAAGCTGGCCAAGGAGGGCAAAGTCGCCGAGGCTAAGGCCGTTTTGAAAGAGGTCGTGAAGGAGGCACGCGAGAAGAACCTCGAGAAGTCTTTGAGCCACCTGATTCTGAGGGTGAAGGCGGTCCTAAGGCGTAAAACTCAACAATAGCAAACTCCTTCCCTCCACAGCTCTTCCTGCCAAGCACCTTAACAACTTTGATCTTCTCCCCGGCTCTAACCACGTCTGTGGGGCAGCCGTCGCATCCCGCGCACTCTCCCTCAAACGTCGTGATTACGCCCTCGAGCGCCTTGTTTAGGGGGAGCAACCCCACTATAGGCGCCTCCTCGACCACCACCGGCGTCATCTCACCGTCGGTGATCTTGCAACGCTGGCCCATTGAGGGCCTCACCTCGACAACTCTGTAGCTTCTCCCCACGGTCAGCCTCCCCAAGCATACGGAGAAGAGTTTACACGACTTGCACTCGTCAGGTATGTTTACCACGCGGAACCGATGCCCCACCTCAGCCTGCTCCTTTGAGACCAAGGTGACTGTTCTCTTCATATTTAAACCCCTAAGAGGTATCTTTTAAAGTGATTAGGAGTGTTGTCGATGCATACAGTCAGCTCGCCAAGAGAGACTTGAGAATATTGAGGATCATCGAGGCGGGGCATCGGAGGTACGAGTTCGTCCCCCAGAGGCTGGTGGAGAGATGGGCGAGATACAGGAAGGAGGAGGTCCGCGACAGCGTAAGGCGCCTCCACTTCCTCGGCCTGCTTAGGCGAAATGTCTCGGCTTATTTGGGCTGGAAGATAACGGCGGCGGGCTACGACGTATTGGCGCTCCACACGCTCCGCATGAAGAAGAAAGTCTTGAAGCTGTCCCCAACCCCCATAGGGGTGGGGAAGGAATCTGTGGTGTACGCAGGGGAATCTCCCTCTGGTTTTAAAATCACGGCTAAGTTCCACAGAGGAGGTGTCTCCGTGTTTAGACATGAAGAGGTATTTAAGGCGAAGATCGGCAGATATGAACACCTTGGGCATGTATACGAGACGAGGCTGTCCGCGTTGGCTGAGTTCTACGCGCTTGAGAAGGTGTTTGAGGCAGGTGGATACGTGCCCGAACCCCTGGCCTACAACAGACACGTGGTGGTTATGCAATATATTGACGGCGTTGAGCTATACCGCCTAGACGCCGGCGAATTTGCGGTCATTGCGCAGGACGTCTTAGAGACTCTCCGCGTGGCCTTACGTCTCGGGATAGTTCACGGCGACTTATCCCCCTACAACATAATTGCAGGTAGGAGGGCGTACATAATCGACTGGCCGCAGTGGGTGCCGCTGGGGCACCCGGTTGCGGCGGCATATCTCAGGCGCGATCTCCACAACATGGCCACCTATTTCAAAGAAAAGGGCGTGAACTTCCCGGTGGAGGAGCTACTCAATGCCGTGGGGGAGGGGGACGTTGACGGCGGTGAGCGCTTTATAGAATTAATAAAGACATCCCTACTATAGACGTGGCGATACTAGGTATAGACATCGCGGCAGGCGGTTCCTTTGCATACGCCGTATTAGAGGGCAAGTCCATAGTGGAGAGGGGAGTCTTAAGCTCACGTGAGTTGACACATCTCTTCAAGCGGTACAGAGTCGAGGTTTTGGCAACGGACAACATCGGCGAACTGTTTCAATACGGCAGACCCTTGGTGAGGTTGCTGGGTAAACTGCCGTATACTGTTGAGGTCGTTGAGGTGACCAGAGGCGCTGGGGGTTATAGGAAGATGGAGGAGCTTGTGAGGGAGCACCTCGGCGTGGTTAAGGGTAAGCTGGAGCCTCTAGAAACCGCCGAATACCTCGCAACCCTCGCAGGAATGGGCGTGGGCATGCCTGTTAAGCTCTTTGAGGAGGAGACGGTAATACTTGTCTATAGGCGGATCTCGACAAGCCCCGGTGGGATGAGCAGAAACCGATACATGAGGAACATCACCCACCGCATCAAGTCGATAGCCTCTAAGATAGAGGCGAGGCTTAAGGAGGCCCGGCTGGATTACGACCTATTCCTCAGAGAGGAGTCGGGTGAGGTCACCTCCGCGAAGTTCGTCGTGTATGCAAACAGGGAGGTGGTGCGGAGATATGTAAAGCCGACGCGGGGCATAGACGTAGCAGTAGCCATATACTCGGCGCCTGCCAAAAGAGGAGAGTCGTCTACGCGCGGCCGCCTTCTCATACTAGGCGTAGACCCGGGGATAGTGACGGGACTGGCGATACTTACGCTAGACGGCGAGGTTCTAGACACGGTAGCCCGTAGAAGTTTTTCAAGAGGCGACGTGATGAGGTACGTCCAGCAGTGGGGCGTCCCAATACTCGTCGCAACAGACGTCGCGGAGGCGCCTGAATTCGTGAAGCGGCTAGCCGCCATGGGCGGCGCCGTCTTGTACACGCCCAGCCGCGACCTGTCCTCCGAGGAGAAGACGCAGATACTCGACAGAGTGGGGTGGCAGGCCAAGACCAGCCATGAGCGGGACGCCTTGGCCGCCGCCTACAGGGCGTACCTGGAGTATAAACCTAAGTTCGAAAAAATAGAAAAAGAGTTCGGCGACATTTTGAAGTTTGAACAGCTAGAACACGCCAAGGCCTTAGTGGTCCGCGGCTACTCCATAGCCCAAGCAGTTTCCGAGGCGCTGAAGAAACGGGAGGAGAAAGAGACGAAGGTGGTCTACATCACGGTTGAAAAGCCGTGTGCTGCGAGAGACGAGGCGCTGACCACGCGGCTTAAGGCCCTTGAGTACGAGAACCAGCAGCTACAACGGGAGCTCGACGACCTGCGGCGCGAATACGCCCAACTACGTAGATACGTCGAGGACGAGAAGTGGCGCGACGCCAAATACAGAGAGATGCAGACCAGACTGGAGACCCTTACAAGAGAACTTGCAAAAAAAGACGCAGAGATGGAGCAATTGAGGAAAACCCTCATTGAGATCTTAATGAGCTACGGGTCCAGGTACCGGCTTGTACACATCTCACAAACCGCCGAGTGCAGAGGCAACGAGCCCATGGGCACTATCTGCAGAAACCTCAGCACGGTGGACGAGGCCGTTGCTAGGAGGACACTAGGCGTGCCGCTCAAGCAAGTTGCCAAGCTGGAGCTCGGCGAGTTCTACGTGGTGGATCTAGATGCCGTGAGGGAGCTGGCCGACCAGATTAGGCGCAGGCTCGACGAAAAGAAAGAGATAGACTTGCGAAAATTAGTTGAACAATACCGGCGGGGCTTAATATAGCGACGCTTCTCCTCTTAATACGAGGTCGGTGATTTGCGTAATTCTGTCGAGCTCCTCCCTGGCGATGGCGCTTACCTCGTTCTTAATCTCTGTGGTAAGTTCGCCGTCTTTGATAATTTCGATGTTTAGGATCTTCGGCTCATTTATAGGCTTGCCGATCTGTGAGACGATCTCGACATATACCTCGGTGATTTCCTTAAGCTGTTTATAGATCTTGTCGGCGATCCGCTGGGCAACAACATTGTAGATCTTGCCCACGTGGCTAACCGGGTTCTTACCAGCGGCCGCCTCCAGCGACATAGACCTCATAGGCGTGATGAGCCCGTTAGCCCTATTGCCCCTCCCCGTCATGCCGTCGTCGCCGTGTTCCGCAGAGGTGCCCGTGACAGTGAGGTAGAATATCCCGTGCTCCGGCTTGTCGGCGGCGTTTATCGTAACCTCCACGCCGTATTCCGGGGCTACCTTAGCGGCGAGATCCTCCACGGCCCTCTGCACATCCTCCTTAACAGAGAGGTAGTGGCTTTTATCCTTCGTCAACCTACTTATCATGGCCGCCGCGACTGTCAGCTTAACCTCCTTCCCGACCCTCACACCCATCACCTTCACGTCTTCCCCAACCTCGGGGTACTTAGCCTTGAAGTCGCGGGAGTTGAGAAGTCTCTCGGTCTTGTAGACAAGATCCTCAAGCGGCGTCAGGGGGGCATAGCCAACGCCGACGGACGTGTCGTTTGCAAGCGGCACGCTCTTAACGCCCAAGTCGTAAATACCGACCAAATCAGCAGAGCCTTGGCCTATTCTGTAGTCAATTACAGTATGCATGTCCGGGTCGAGGTAGCGGAAGTGTTGCTTGATCCAGTCCCTCGCCGCTTGTATCACCACGGGGCCAAGCGGTATCTTGACAACGCCGTCTCTAGTCCTCACCTCGTAGGTCGCCCTGCCGGACACGAGTATGTAAATGGGCTGCAGTACTTCGCCGCCGCCAAACCGCGGAGCAGCCTGCCCGCCAACCACCAAGGTCTTGTCTACGTTGTGGTGGAGAATCACGCCGAACTGCTCCACGTAGAACTTCGACAGATATCTGCTTACCCACTCGGAAATGCCGTCTGCGATGTAGTCGGGATGTCCCTGTCCCTTTCTCTCAACAATTTCAACAAGCCGCTTAGCTACCGGCGTTTTATCTACCTTCTCTACGACGATCATGGCGACGCCTCAATAGCGGATACATAAATCACCTGAGATCCTCTAACCACTAACCTGCCGTATCGCGTAAGCGGCTCACCGGATTTGTCAAGCTCTGCCGCGTCGTCAAGCACCAAATTCATGCAACCGTCATACGCCGTTAAGACGCCCTTAACCGCCACCCCACCCTTAAGCCTAGCCACCACCTCCTTGTTCAGCATCTTTGTCAGTACTTTAATAGGCGATGGGAGTTTTAACTGCGGCGGGGCTTTCGACATAGAAACGCCAGTATTTAGCGATATATAAAATTATCCCCTAGCTACGTCTCTCGTATAGAAGAACGTCGTCGATCCAGTCCACATGCGCCATCAAAGTCCTGCGGCAACAGTACCTCTTAACTCCAAGAGAATCCAGCACCTGCGCCGGATGCTCCCCCGCAAGGACTCTGCGTTTAAACGGGGCGTGGAGATGGCCAAGCGGCCGGCCGCAGGTGAAACACCGTATGGGTATGATCATCTATACGCCTTCTGCCTCTTGCTCCTTGCGTGTTTGAGGCCTGGCTTCTTAGGCTCAGTCCGCCTGGGGTCGCCCTTTAACATGTATGGGTCATACCTCTCATACAGCTCCTTCAGCTCCTGGCTCTGGAAGTAAGCCACCAACCCCCTCGCTATGGCGATCCTGGTGGCTATAGCCTGGCCCATGTAGCCGCCCCCCGACACGTTAACCTCGATATCAACCTTCTTTGCCAGGTCGCCGGCAAGGACAAGAGGCTCAGCCATTTTTACTCGGGCCATCTCGACAGGCCAAAGCTCCAGCGGGTACCCGTTTACCCTGACGCGGCCGATCCCAGGCCTTATAACGGCCCTTGCCACCGCGGTCTTCTTCTTACCCACAGAGATAACCACACGCGGAGCCTCCTGCAGTATCGACGCGCCGAGAGCCCTAACGTCCATGGCTACCCACTAGCTTGCTGTTTTATCTTTTTCTCCCACATATCCCTCGCCTTTTTCCACTGCTCCCACGCGGCGGGGTCCACATTACGCCACACCTCCTCCAGCGTTACGTACCTAAGCAGAGGTCTAAGCCTAAGCTTTGCCTCAGGCACCTCGTAGAGGACCAGCCTCTTCCTCTGAAAGAACTCAATAGGCATAGACATGTAGACGCGGAGCCTCTTCAACGCCCTCCGCCCAGTCTCCGTCTTCTTGGGCAACATGCCTCTCACAATTCTCTTGAATATGCGGTCAGGTCTCCGGGGGATTTTCGGACCTACCTTCTCCGGGTTGTAGTGTGTACGCCACTCGCCTATCTTCCTCTTAATCCACTCAACAACCATCTTCTCGTCGCCGGTTATCACCAGCTTCTCCGCGTTTACAACGACGATCCGCAACTCCGGCCGCTCTAGTAGAGCCTTCGCGATGTATGTGGCCAGCCTCCCCGCCACGTGGTCCTCCGCGTCGATGACGACTTCTCCCTTCTCGGGCAACTGCGACACGTCGACCAGAGACCGCCTCGCCGCTTTCATACCACTATCTTGACGCCGCTCCCCTTTGGAAACTTCTTCACAAGCTCAGGGAGCGTCAAAACCTCGCCGCCAGCCTCTAAGACCTTCTGAGCGGCCTTAGGTGATATGTTCACAGCGGCCACCACAACCTTCTTGTAGAGATTCCCGCCGCCCAACAGCTTCCCCGGCACCACAACGACATCTCCATCGCCGGCCACACGGTTCAGCTTCCCCACGTTCACCACAACCCTCTGTCTTCTAGGCTTTTCGACGTATTCCGCAACCGCCTTCCAAATATTTGCGGAGTTAGCAACCGCCGCCTTCCTCAGAAACCTAGCCAGCATCCTCAGCTGCCTGTTTGTCGGTCCAGTTGGATTAGGAGGCATACCGCCAACGCAACAACATCTATATTTAAAGTTTATGCACCTCCGCCAAAACCTGACGCCCATGCTTAATAAGTTGCGACACGCCATACACATGTTCAAAGTCGTAGCGGTCGACCGCCCTAAACTGACCTAGCGAGTTAAGGAGGTGGGGGGTCTTGGCCTTTCCACAACTTGGGTGGGCACTCCGCCGAGCCGTTTACGCCGGTAAAATCCTGGCAGTTGCCTCAAGTCCTCTCGGCGGGTCAAGGCCACGCGGTCTTCTGACCTCTGATCACCGGCATACTGGGTGGTGGCAACATGGGCAGCGCGGTGGGGGGCGGTCATGAGGTGGGCCGGCGCAGACGCCGTTGTCTGGCAGAGCGGAGAAGCCGACGTACTGATACAAGACGGGCGTGTGGAGTTAAGAGACGCCTGGGGGAGAGACGCGACAGAGACAAAGATGGGCGTAGACTCGCGAACGACCTACCGGCTTAAAAGCCGCTTCGAAGGCTCAAGAAGATAGACGAAAAAGGGTTGAAGGAGGCGCTTAAACGCTACTATGCGTTAAGAGGCTGGGACGAAGACGGGGTCCCCACTGGCGATGCTGTGAAAAGTTTGCTTTGAACTAGCCTGTTAGGCGGTTTGCTGAAGCGCGGCCGCCCTCTGGCTCAGAGACTCTGCGAAGACGGTAAACTTCTTCTTTAGAATTCTGAGGGCCTCCCGCAACGCCGTTTCTATGTCGTAGTTCCCGAAAGACTCGACCCAGAAGACGTATTTGTACCTATCCCACTCCACCGCTAGCCCGTCGCCGCAAAGATCCTTACATGTCCACGCCTTGTTGAAGGTGCATTCCAATGGATCCTCAAGGTCTTTACAAACCTCGCGGCATTTCTCTCGGCACTTCTCGTCCCTCACCTCGACCTTGGGGTAGTAGTAGTAGCTCGCAAGTGCCGCCTGCCACTTGGCGTGATCCCTCGCCCGGCCCAGCTTCGCATATGCCTCAACCGTGATGTTCTGACCCTTTACAAGCTTCACAATCGGTATATCCTTATACACAGGAGCCACGTCTGGCCGTTCAGACACCAAGTCGCCGGAGTACACGGTCACCTCGCCCTCTGCCGTAACTTGCAACGTAAGCCTAACGGTGCATTCTGAGGGGTCCGCAAGACCTGACTCGCAGTCCTCTATAGGCGGCAGAGCTTCAAGCGGCGTAGTCAGCGGGATGAGCCCAAGCCTATGCGCCAACATTTCGTCATACATAACGGAGGTATTATTAACAACAACTACGGAGTCAATCGCCATGGCGGGCAACTCGGCGATTAACACACGCCTGAGCGAATTCACAAGAGATGGATACGCGCCCTCAATAACCGCCTTTAAAAACAGAGGAGACTTCTCAACTACTTTCGCCCTCGGCATTACCTAGTGGGCTTCTGCTTCTTGCCACGCCAAATAGCCCAGAGCGAAACCCCGTTGACCTTGATCACCTTAAATCTTACGCCCGGGATATCGCCGAGGGACCTCCCCTCAGGGCCGCCTATACGCTCAATCACAACCTCGTCGTGTTCATTTATATAGTTCAAACTGCCGTCCAGCGGGACAAAGGCGGTCACCACCTTGCCGTTTTTCACGAGCTGAACCCTTACGCACTTACGAACAGCCGCGTTAGGCTTCCTCGCCTCAACGCCGACCTTCTCGAGGACTATTCCACGCGCCATAGGGGCGCCCTCCAGGGGGTCGTACTTCTCCACGAGACCCAGCATCTTCCGCTTATACGTGACGTCGTTCCACCTAAACTTCTGCCGCTTCCTCTTCAACTTGCCGCCCGCAAATAGTCCGTATGGCGATTTTTTACCAGGCACGCCCCTTTACAACAAAGCCTTAATAAACTTTATAGCTTATCACAAAGGCCCTAGGCCAGTATTATCTTCTCAATGTCGAAGTAGCGCTTAGCCAGCGTCTTCGCCCTTGCGATGTTACGCCCATTCTTGCCTATGGCTATGCCTTTGTCCTCAGGCGCCACGGTGGTGATGGCGACCTTAGAGCCAGAGGGCGCCTTAGTCACCTTTACCATTATAACCTTGGCGGGGTAGAGGCTGTTTTTTATAAGCTCCTCAGGGCTTTCGCCAGCCTCCACGATCTCCACGTCTTTACCAACTATGTTTCTCAACATCTTCACGTTGGAACCCCCCTTGCCCACCGCCAAGGCGGCTTGGTTTTTCTGAACCACGAAAATAATCCTAGAATACTCGTTGTCTATAACCACGTCTATCGGCGTCACGCCGGTGATGCTCTCAAAAAGAGTCGCGTATCTGATCTCTTCCTCCGTAAGCCTAATATCAGGCATGCCCCACGAGTTTCAAAATCTCGCTCTGGCCTGGGTCGACCACTGCGACGGCCATAATTCGGTGAGGCCTCTTCGCGGCGGCGCCCAGCTCAATGCTCGACCCAGGAAATACAAAAATGGGGATCCCAGCCAGCTTGGCGTAGTACTCTATATCGTCGCGAGCCCACTTCGGGGCGTTGGCCGCCAGTATCACCATCTTTGGAGTTCCCGCCAACACCGCTTTTTTCGTCTCTTCAAAGCCTATGACGACCTTGCCCGTGTTGATAGCTACTTGGAGTTCTCTACCAATATCGACCACGTTGCGCAGATGAAAGAACTATTTATAAAGTTTCAACGCCGAATACCCCTCAGGTATGTTACCGCCTCATATGCCGTGGAGATGGAGGGGCCTAGTGCTTCCACTGAGGCACGTGTAGATCTCTCTAGAGGCCGGCGAGGGGGCCCCGCGCGGCTGTGGGCGGAATCCGCTGGGGCCTAGAACTGCATCAAAAGCCTGACTATGCCTGTGCCTACGGGGACATATTTGCCAGCGATTATGTTTTCCACGACTCCTTTGAACTGTTCATCCTCTCCCCTCACCGCGGCCTCCACAAGCGTCTTCACGGTGACCTCAAAGGCGGCGCGGGCTAGGGGCGACTCCTTCGCCCCGACGACTCCGTGGCGTCCTATGGGCTTTAGCCTGCCTGACCAAGTCATCGCGTCTGCGACCAGGTACATGTGGCGGGTGTCCACGTCGAGGCCTTGCTCGTCCAAGACGCGTTTGATCTCCTGCGCCACTAGGGACCTAGCCGCCTCGATGCCCAAGACTTCCTCAACTTCGTGGAGGTCGTTGCTGTACGTCCTCGTGGGGTCCACCTCCTCCAGCTGGAGCACCGCCTCTAGGTTGGTGCCTTCGGTCACTATAAACCACTCATCGTTTTTAGAGTCGTACTGGAGCACGACCTTCCTCACCCCCTTTATGCCGGACACCTTGATTTGTAGGATCTTGTCCCGCGCCTTCCTGATCTTTAACACGTCAGGAGTCGTCAGCGACACCGTAATTGTGTATCCGCGCATGGAGACCGAGAGGTCTTTCCCCTTTGCCTTGCTTACTATCTTCTCCACATCTTTTAGGCTCAACCCGCGGTACTTCAGCTGGTCTGGGTCCAACGTGATCGTCACAGCGCCAGCCACGTAGTCTACGTCGACCTCCTTAGCCAGCATCTCCAGCGTCACCTGCTGTATCTTCTTCGCGACGGCCTCGGCGGCCAAACTGCTCTTGTTGTGGGGCGGCTTTAGGTAGATGAACATAAGCGGGGTAGACGGGTTCCTTCTGGCGTCAACTATTTCTATCAACCTGGGCAAACCTCTCGCCATGGAGAACTCCCTCAGGCCTGCGTAGTGGAAAGAACGCAGAATCATCTGGGTGCCTGGCTCGCCGATTGACTGAGCCGTCACGATCCCGATGGCCTCGCCCGGGTCTATCAAGGAGGTGGTGTAGAGCTTGAGAACGCGGTACATCAGCCGGAGTGCCCTCTCGTCGTCTAGGTCTTTTACGGCGTTTTCAAGCTCTTTATAAAGCGGTTGCGGTAGCACCTGCGAGATCTTTGCCAACAGATCTTGTTTAGAGATCATCTAATCCAAAGTTTTAGCGACTTTATATCGGCTATCTTCCCGTGGTCCGAGCGGCTTACGTCGACGCCGTCTTCGCCGTAGAGCATCTGCAACAGCGTCTCGCCGCCGAACCTAACAGTGCCGTCGTAGGCCGTGTATGCGTCTTGTAGAGCGTTGATCAGCCGTCTCTGCATGTAGCCTGACTGCGCCGTACGCACCGCGGTGTCTATCAAGCCGTCTCTGCCGGCGGCCGCGTGGAAGAAGTACTCAACTGGCGACAAGCCGCATCTAAAGCACCTCCTAACGAAGCCTCCTGCGTAGGGGCCTATGTCGCCTGTCGAGAAGTGCGGGAGGGTCCTTGTCCTGTAGCCCCGCCTAATGCGCTCGCCCCTTATTGTCTGTTGTCCCAGCGTGGCGACCATCTGGACTATGTTCACGATGCTGCCTCTGGCGCCGGTCTTAGCCATGAGGTAGCCCTCTGCGTCTTTGCGTATGTATCTCTCCACTACAGTAGCCGCGTCTTCGCGCACTCTAGACATTATCTCGGTAACCTTGTTCTCAAAGGTCTCCTCCACAGTGAAGCCTGGCATAGCCTCCAGACGGCCGCTTCTAAACTCCTCAATCAGCTCATCTGCCTTCTTCAGACTCTCCTCAATTAGCTCGTCTAGCTCTTTGTAGGACTCCGGCGGCAGATATATGGAGTCCATGCCGAAGGTGAAGCCCCTGAGGTCCAGGAACCTGAGAAACAGCCTCAGGGAGGAGTCCAGCCACTGCCTGGCGACCTCAGGCGGGTAGTCGCGGGCTACCCTGTGCCACAGGGAGTCCACCTGCTCAGCGCCTATGGACTTCTTGTCCAACACCCCCTTCACCAAATTACCGTTGACGACGATAATCCACTCGTCGCCAAAACACCTATACGCGTCTTGGCACTTGCTCTTAAAGGCCGTTGGCTGCACCCAGTTGAGGTCCTTCGGGAGGAAGTGAGAAATAATCTGCTTGCCTGTCCACAGCTCCACGGGGTGCAGAATGGCGGGCTCGGGCGGGTCCTCAGCGGATTTTCCCGCCCCCAGCAGGAAGGCGACTTCCTTCTTGGTGAGGAAGGTGGATTTGTGCGAGAGGAGGTAGGCGCCTATGATGTAGTCCTGCCTTGCGCCGATTATGGCGCCGCCGTAGCGCGGGGTAATTATGTGCTTCTCCACAAGCATCAAAGTCCGCGCCTCAGCCCGGGCCTCCTCAGTCTGGGGCACGTGTAGGTTCATCTCGTCTCCGTCGAAGTCGGCGTTATACGGCGGACACACGGCTAGGTGGAGCCTAAAGGTCCTCCCCGGCAACACCTTGACGAGATGCCCCATCATGGACATCCTGTGGAGACTCGGCTGGCGGTTAAACAGAACTATGTCCCCATCTCGCAGATGTCTCTCTACGATCCAACCAGGCGCAAGCCTGTCCGCCAGCGTCTTCCTATCCTTCACGTAGCGCAGATCTATCCTCCTGCCCTCCGGCGTCACCACGTAGTTGGCGCCCGGCCAAGCCTCGGGGCCCCTTATTACACATTCGCGGAGGACGTCCACGTTCCAAGTCGTCACCCTCTCCGGAACCGTCAGCACCTTGGCTATGTCCACAGGCACACCAACCTCGTTGATACTTATGTGGGGGTCGGGGCTGATGACGGTACGCGCCGAGAAGTTGACGCGCTTGCCGGAGAGGGAGCCCCTGAATCTCCCCTCCTTCCCCTTAAGTCTCTGGGCGATACCCTTAAGCGGCCTCCCGCCTCTGTGTTTAGCCACAGGTATGCCGGGGAGCTCGTTGTCAAAGTAGGTGGCGACATGATACTGTAATAAATCCCACAAGTTATCAACGACATTAGTCGGGGCGCCAGTTTCAATAGCTATTTTCAATTTCTCATTCATACGGATAATATCGACAAGTTTGTGAGTGAGGTCGTCTTCAGACCTTATGCCAGTTTCAAGCTGTATAGAAGGCCTGACGTGAGGCGGCGGCACGGGCAGAACCTTCAAAACAGCCCACTCAGGCCTGGCCACAGACGGGTTGAAGCCCAACAGCTCTAGATCCTCCCCGGGGACCTTGACAAGTCTATCCCTCAACACCTCGGGGTCTAGCTTCACCAAGGCCCCGCTCTCAGTCTCCTCGTAGAAGTAGTAAGGCCTTTCGAACCTTATCTTATTCCTCTTATACCCACAATGGGGGCAAGTCGTCCTCTCGGAAGCCTTCTTGCGTATCTTCTCATGGAGATTCAGGGCTAGAAGCCTCCAACGCCCCCTGAGCTTCGTAAGCCTCTCCCTATACCGCCTAGCCTCCTCATCCCTCAACATAATGCGACCGCAGTTGGGGCAAGTCGCCCTCAACACGTCGTAGATTACCCTCGCGAACTCCACGTGGACAACTGGCTTAACCAGCTCAATGTGTCCAAAATGGCCTGGACACACGTCGTGTGTCTGGCCGCAGGTTTCACACCGCGAGCCGGGCTCGGCGACGCCGAGCCTGCGGTCCGCGATGCCGCCCCTCACTGGGAGGCCGCCCTCGTCGTACACCTCAGAGGTGGTGACCTCCATCACGGAGTACTTCCTGATGATCTCAGGGCTGAGGGCACCGAACTTAATAGATTTAATCACCTTTCGGGGGATAGTGTCGAGTTCCTCCCTTAACGACACGGCGTTAGATACAAATCAATATATAAAGTTAATCCAGAACCTCGGCCAGCTCAAGCCTGGGGTAAATGCCCAGCGCTATGAGCTCCTGAAGCAACAGCTTGAAGGCGTAGGGCACGGTCACCTTGGCGAACTGTCCCGTGTCGCCGTGGATAGGGCATCTCGGTTTGTTGCTCTTGGCGTCTAGATACGCGGGGAGGCCGCAGAGCTCGCAGACATACATCACGTATTTATCGCTTGACTCGACCATCCTCTCATAGAGCAACGCCGAGGCGCCGTGTGCTATCAAGACGTCTCTCTCCATCTCGCCGAGCCTAAGGCCTCCTTCGCGCGAACGCCCCTCAGTGGGTTGCCTGGTGAGTATCTGGACGGGGCCTCTAGCCCTCGCATGTATTTTATCGGCCACCATGTGGTGGAGCTTCTGGTAGTACACAACCCCTATGAATATATCCGCCACAAGCCTCTCGCCGGTTATGCCGCTGTACATCACCTCCTTCCCATCCCACTTATATCCCAGCTTGAGGAGGAGCTTTCGGAGATCCTCCTCCTTGACCCCCTCAAAGGGCGTGGCGTCTACCAGCTGACCCGTGGAGGCTCCCACTTTTCCAGCCATGCTCTCCAGCAGTTGCGCCACCGTCATGCGGGACGGCAGGGCGTGCGGGTTCACGATTATGTCCGGCACGATGCCCTCCTCGGTAAACGGCATGTCCTCATGTCTAAGCAACATGCCCACGACGCCCTTCTGGCCGTGGCGCGAAGCGAACTTATCGCCGAGCTCCGGGATCCTCAGCTCCCTCAGCCTCACCTTGACCAGCTTGTTGCCTTCCGGCGACTCCGTGATGATTACCCTATCTACTATGCCCTTCTCGCCGCGTCTCACGGCTATGGAGGCGTCTCTTCTCTCCTTCAAGATGCGCTCGGCCTCCAGCGTGGTGTAGAACCTAGGCGGCGAGGTCTTGCCGATTATAACTTCACTACTGCTCACATACGCCTCAGGCGGCGCGATGCCGTCTTCGTCAAGGTGGCTGTATGCCTCAGGCCCCCTGTATCCCTTCACGGAGCTGTCGGGTATCTCAATCCTATCCTCCTCCCCCCCTGGGTACTTCTGCTCCTCGGTCTCGTAGGTGCGATAAAACACAGACCTAAGCATGCCGCGCTCCACAGACGCCTTGTTCAGAATCACGGCGTCTTCTATGTTGTAGCCCGTATACGTCAGGAGGGCCACAACGGCGTTTTGGCCAGCCGGCCTCTTGGAGTAGCCAACCAGCTCCAGCCCCCGCGTAGTCACTACGGGCCTTTCGGGGTAGTACAACATGTGGCCGCGGGAGTCCAGCTTGTAGAGGAAGTTGGACTGCGGCAGGCCTAGAGACTGCTTCGCCATGGCCGCCTCGTACTGGTTGCGGGGAGACTGGTTGTGCTCTAGATAGGGGATGATGGAGCCGATGGCTCCAAGTATCGAGGAGGGGATTATCTCCACGTGAGTATACTTGCTCAAGTCGCCGCTGGGGTCCACCGCGATGTAGGCGTTCTCCTCCTCGTCCGCGTCTAGGTACTCGACCACCCCCATCTTAACCAAGTCGTCCCAGGTCAACTCGCCCCGCCTGACCTTATCCACCACGTCTTTTGTCAACTTGAGCTTCCCATCCTCCACCACCAAGAGGGGCCTCCTGATGCGGCCCCCGTCGCAATTCACGTAGACGGACCCGTTTAGCAACGCGATGTTTATCTCATCGCTGATCTTGCCCTGCCTCCTCAAGCCTCTGACGGTGTTCACCAGCTCCTCGGGGCTGGGGTGTATCCCCATCAGCCTCCCGTTGAGGTACACCTCGGCGCCGCCTATGCCCTCCTCCCTGGCCTTGAGGACGGGCACCACGCCGAGGTTGAGGAGCAGTTGCTCCGCCTCGTCTTCGTCTACGCCGGTGGTGACCTCCGCAAGGAGGGCTAAGTTCTTGACGAGACCCACGTTCTGCCCCTCCGGCGTCTCCACAGCGCAGAGCCTGCCCCACTGAGTCGGGTGCAGGTCGCGGGCCTCGAAGTGAGGCTGAGTTCTCGAAAGCGACGACACAGCACGCCTCAAGTAGCTCAGCGTGGATAGGTAGTTGGTGCGGTCGAGTATCTGCGAGACGCCGGTTTTGCCGCCGACCCAGTTGCCGGTGGCCAAGGCCTGCCTAACCCTCTCCGTGATTATGTCCGGCCTCACTATGGTCTGGATGTGCGGGACCCTGCCGCGGGCGTAATACTTCTCCAGCTGGCTCTTGAGCTCTTGTAGGAACTGCTTAAATACCGTCCGAAACAGCTGGGTCATCAAATCGCCGACGAGCCTAACCCTCTTGTTAGCCACGTGATCTTTGTCGTCGGGCTTCCTCCTCCCCAGGTGAAGCTCCACCAAGCCCTTCACGATCTGGCCCAGCATCAACGCCTTCTTGAGCCTGATTTCCTGTTGCCTCTTCTCGTCGGGAACGGCGGTGCCTAGATGCGGCAGGAAGTACCTGTCAAGTAGCTGGAGAGCCCGCTCTATTCTTATCGGTTTGGGCTGACCCACAGCCACCTTGCCGCCTATGAAATCCAGCGCGTCCTCCCTCGTTATAGCTATCTGGTTTGCGGCGATGAGCGAGGGGAGGAGCTCCTTCTGGATTTCGGGATCGTCCGACACAGCCTTCACCACGTCCTCATCGGTCTCCAGGCCCAGGGCCTTCATGTATATGGGGAAGGGTATCTTCACGGGCATCGCAGAAAGCGTGGCGTACAACACGCCATCTCTGCCGAGCTCCACAGTAAGCGTGCTTCTGTAGCCTATGCCCGTGGAGATGGTCTTGGCGAGGTATCTGACCGACGGCTTGTCGCCCTTGTCGTAGATAGGCCTATCCGCCACTAAATCCTCCTGCGAAATAATCACGCGCTCGCTGCCGTTGATTATGAAGTAGCCGCCGAAGTCTTGCACATCTTCAAACTTCTTCACGTATTCGCCCGGCTTCAGCCTGGTCAAGTTGCACCTCTTAGACTTAACCATGATGGGGAGCTCACCTATGTAGAAGGTCTCCGTGACGTACGGCTCGTCGTCTACATAAAGAGTGGCTGTGAGATACATAGGGGCCGAGTAGGTGGCGTTGCGCAACCTAGCCTCCATCGGGTAGATCAACGACTCGGAGCCGTCGCTCTCCTTAATCCTAGGCCACCCAACCTCCAGCCGCTCCAACACGATCTTAAGGCCCTTGATCTCCGTCTCGACCACCTTAAACTCCTCCACGATCTTAGGCAACTTCTTGTCCAGGAAGTCGTTGAAAGATTTTATCTGGTGGTTCGCAAGGCCCTTATCCCTGATAAACCTCTCCACAAGAGCCCACCTGTCGTCCCTGGAGGGGAACCCCCCATCTTGCACACTGGTGAGCACCGGTAGTGGAAGAAGATCGACCATCGCCCCGCTACAGAGTATAATATAAAAAGTTTAGTTCCCCGCTACCCCGGCACCACGAGGCGGTAGGTGACGAACTCGCCCGCCGTAGGCGACTCCCTCACAATCTTGAGGACGTCGCCAGGCTTAGCTCCTACAGCCTGCGCCAAGGGGTCGCTGGACCTGATCCAAGGCAACTGCCAAGGCCTAAGCCTAAGCCGCCTAAGCAACTCCTTTGCCTCCTCTTTGGGGATAACCACGGCCCCCTTTACGCCGAGAGAAACCCGGGACACACCTAAACACACCGAACAGTATATAAACGTTTGGCGTTATCGTCTCAGACCTGAGGTGGTTGGAGAACAAAGTATTTTACTTCTTAAATAGTCTATGACATAACCCTCTCAAAGAATTTCTCTTTGGTCTGCTTTTCCTAGACCTATACAGAGAAATAGGCAAAATCCATAGACAGACACGGCTACTGGTGGAGTTCCTCGTCTTTGGGGACTTCCTAGGTCTGCCGTTGCTTTCCACGTACTACTCATTAAGGCTCCTTCCCTACGTCTATCCGTCGCTGTCGGAGATCAGAAAAGAGGCAGTTAAAGAACACGACGTATTTGACCTGCTTGGGGAGCATCATGTCCACTGACTACAGCTGGCACGCCATAGCAGTCGGCAACAGGCTTTTAGGCCTTTACAACTTCGTGGTTCTCAAGGCGCCGCCCACCTGGAGGATAATCATCATGCCGATGGCCTCCGACGTGTTTAGACACCGTGAAATAAATGGCATCAAGTGGGTACGCGACGGCGAAGTTATGCATTTTATAAAAGACGGCCCAGATACGTATACGTTAAGAGTGGTGGCGAAGCCCGGCAGAAAAAGACTCGCAGGTACGCCGATAGTTATCAACGGCCACAGCGGCGCCTATGAATACGTAGATGATGGAAAGCGACGCGTGTTGAAACTCTCGTTCTACTGCGACGTGACGGATAGAACCGTTGAGATAAAAATAGAAGGCATAAAAGACTCCATGCCGCTTTACTACCTCTCTCACTCCCAGTGCCACTAAGACCTTTTCCCAGCTACTGCACTTCTGATCTCTGCGGCTAACCTCTCGATAAACTTGGTGAGTTCCTCTTTGGCTACGTCGTTGGTTATCTCCATCCTAAGCCTCGGCAGGCGTTTCACTGTTTCTAGTTCTCTCAACACAGCAGCCGAGACCCCGGCTTCAATTGCTTTGAGACCCTCCTCGTAGTAGGTGTAGATGGCCTTCATAAGGAGGAACTGTTTAACGGGGGCCGACGGCGTGTCGATTGGATTATACGCGTCTTGCTTCAGGAAGCCTTCCCTAATCATGAAAGCCACGTTGAGGATGTGTTTCTCGTACTCGCTTAACGCCTCGGTGCCGAGAATCCTCACAATTTCCTGCAACTCAGCCTCCTTGACTAGTATCGATTGGAGGCTGTCTCTTATTCTCCTCCACTCAGGAGATACATTCTTCGACCACCACACCTCCACGGTGTCGACATAGCGGGAGAACGCCACAAGCCAGTCTATGGCTGGGTAGTGCCTTGAATACGCAAGTCTAGGAGACAGCGGCCAGAAGGCGCCGATGAAACGGAGGGTATTTGACGTAACTGGCTCTGTGAAGTCGCCTCCTGGCGGGCTCACCGACGCGGCAATTGTGAGAGAACCCACGCGCTCCTTGCTTCCCACCAGCACAACGCGGCCAGCGCGTTCATAAAACTCGGCGAGTCTCGTCGGCAGATAAGCTGGGTAACCCTCTTCAGACGGCATCTCGCCTATACGCAACGCCACTTCGCGCATGGCCTCGGCCCAGCGCGAGGTGGAGTCGGCAAGCACCAACACGTCGTATCCCTGGTCGCGGAAGTACTCACCCAACGTGGTGCCCATGTAGACAGAAGCTTCTCTGGCCGCCACAGGCATGTTAGACGTGTTAACGATGATTGTGGTTCTCTCCAGGAGAGACCTGCCGGTGGTGGGGTCCTTCAGCTTGAGGAGGCCCTGCAGGGCGTCGGCGGCCTCGTTGCCGCGCTCGCCGCAGAGCACCGGTATGATGAAACGGCTCTGGGCAAACATAGAAAGCGTACGTATCATGACAGTCTTCCCGGAGCCGAACGGCCCGGGCACAGCCGCCGTGCCGCCCCTGGCTATGGGAAACATGGTGTCTACTGTGCGGACGCCCGTGATCAGCGGCTCCACGGGCGGTAGCTTCTCCCTAAACGGCCTCGGCCTCCTCACGGGCCACTTGTGCCACATCTTTACCTCCACCACGCCCCGCTTGGTCTTGACCCTGGCAATTACGTCGTCTACCTTATACTTGCCGTCGGCCACCCACTCCACCACGCCGGGCGTGTGGTCAGGCAGAGGTGGATACAAAATGTAGTGAGTCATGAGCTCGGTCTCCTTCACGTCGCCGATCACGTCGCCGGGATGCACCTCCTCGCCGGGCTTAACGGCGGGCTTGAAGTCAAACTCCGCCTTTAAGTCGAGGGGCGGCGCCTGTTCGTAACCTATGCCGCGGGCGATGAACGGGTTCTTAGAAATCTCCTCTATGTTCTTAAGCGGTCTCTGGACGCCGTCGTAAATCTTGCCTATTATAGTGGGGCCCAGCCACGCGCTCAGCGGCTCCCCGCTCCTCACAACCGGCTCCCCCGGCTTAAGACCCGTGGTGTCTTCATAGACTTGAATAAAGGCCTTGTCTCCCTGTACCCTCACCACTTCGCCGAAGAGCTTAATCTCGCCTACAAAGACCAGCTCGTAGAGCCTTGCGCCGGGCAGGTCCGCCTTTACGACGGGCCCCGATATGTATTCGATTTTCCCGCTCATACTGTCTCCGAGTAGAGGAGGTGTTTTAAATCATCTAGTTTATTCGCCAGAAGGGTCTCCAGCGAATAGTCGACGGCGACGCTTCCATCTCTTGCGGCGACGATTACCCCGCCGCGTATGTCCTTCTCAGCCACCATGCCGGTAAGCCCGAGGGACCTGGCTATGGTCTCCACAACACCCCTGTCTTTTGGAGATGTGTATATAATTACATCTCTGCTCTGTACATAGTTAACGGCGTTTTCTATAAGCGATGTCAGGAATTTTATGTATCTCTCAGTCCCCCTCGCCTTGTCCACCTCGTTGTATACAGCCTCTATCAAATCCTTTAGAAGCTGTTCATACGTCTCGGCTATCTTCCTCCGCGACTCCACAACTGCGTCGTAGAGTATACGCTCCTTCTCAAGCGTCACCTCGCTCTCGACATTGGTTATCTGCGCCGAGAACTTGCTGAGGGCGGCGTCTACCTCCCGCCTGATCTTGCTCTCGATGTCTAAGGGGAGGTTTTGCCTAAGTTCCTCAAGTTCTCTGATCTTCGAATTAATTAGGTCTTCGAAAAGTGACATATTGCCGTCTATTGGCGGTCTTTATAAATTATCCGCGTTACAGCTTGGGCTACCCGCCTAGGACCTGTCTGACGATCTGTAGGTAGTTGACTTCGCGCTCCATGCCCTCCTCGACGCTGGGCACCTCTACAACCAGCTTCCGCGGGTTTCTTATCCTAATCTCGTCTAGGTCCTTCCTGATGGCCTTGGCGATTTTAGACGTCACGAAGATTACATCGTATGTTTCAAGGTTTTTCCTGAGGTACTCCAACGCCTCCGAGGGGTCCTCTATGGTCTTCCCCTCGAACCCCATCATCTTGAAAAGCGCCACTGTAGACCGGTCGCCGACAACGATGTGCATAAGAAGCAGATATGAGCTTTTTAAAAACTTACCATGGCTCCTTCTTGAGGCCTAGGAGATACGCGGCGTAGTTCGTGCCGCGGTGTATAATGGGGGTCAGCACAGCCGCCAGGGTTATGTATTCGGGGGGAATATCTCTGTAGAGGCTGAAGACCAGGAGGGCTGTGAGTATGAAGTCTAGCTGGTCAAGAGGAAACGCCGGGTAACCCCTAGGCATGCAGAGACGGCGTTTAATAAAGGCGCCAGCAAGATCGCCGAGGACCGCGGCGAGAGACAACACAAACGCGTCCAACAGCGATAGGTATGGGCGTATCAAGTTGGGGGCGTAGCCCAGCAACGTCCCCGCGGCAGTCCCTATGGCGAGTCCCTCGAAGGTCTTGCCGTCGCCGAAGATCCGCCTCCCGTCTCTGAAGCGCCGGCCGAAGTCGAGGGGGTGGCGCCGCCTCAGCCGCCCCGCAAAAACCGCGGAGCCGTTGGCGACGTAGGGAGGCCAGATGAGGAGAAAAAACTGGACAAGATCCATTACTCGTGTGTCTTCATTATGTGGATGAGCAGCGACCTCAGCGTTATGAAGCCTCTGCCGCAGACGTTGCATATATAGGACGTATCTCTCCTGGCCACGAAATGCATCCTCACGTGGCGTCTGTGCACCTGGCTCTTGACCTTTGTGTTGCAGATGGGACACACCACGTCGTTGCCGCTCTTCTTGCCGTGCTCCATGTAGTGCGACACCACATCTCTCCAGCTCACCTCCTTCCTGCAGACCGTGCACTTAACAGTCGTGACGGGCCTCGCGTAGCCTTGATCCGTGCAGGCGAAGCACAGCTCCGTTGACATGGCCTCTTGAAAGAAACCTATCTATAAAGATTGTCCTAGCAACGCGGCACCGCCGCGTCGGCCCTCTGGCTCATCGCGTCTCGTTCTCTGAAGGCTTATGCGCCGTGTGTAAAGCGTAGACGTTCTGTTGTGAAAGAAGGGCCGGCTGATCTATTATTTATATGGGCTTTCTTCTAGAGCCGTGCACCGAGGCGTGGCGTTGATAGACTGGAGAAGCGGCCTTCTGGCGTATGTGGAGGCGGATGATGCGGCTCTGGAGGAGTTTAGAAAAGTCGTGGAGCTCTGCGGCGTCTCGCTTGTGCCGAGGTCTCTGCCGTGTATGACGTCGCTCGCGTCTAGGCTGAAGATAAAGTCCGTGTTGTACATAACCGACGTATACGGCATTGCGAACTCCGTGGCGTTTGAGAAAAAGACGGCGCGGGCGCCGCTGCTAGAAAAGGCGTGGGGATACATAGACAGCCTTATCTGCGGCGGGGGCGAGGTGGAATGCGGAGAAGAGGTGGCGCTGAGTTGTTGCAGGGGGTGCGGCCTTGTATGCCTCATGGCGAAGGTGCTGGGGCTCGCAAAGGTGGGTGTTGAGGTGGACCTGAGGAGCGAGATCAAGAAGAGGTTGACGGGTTAGGAGGCGAAGGTGAGGACCTCCTTCCTCGCGGCGGCCCTCGCCTGCCGAAGCGTCTCTTTGTAACGCTCCACATCCTCCTCTATCTTGTTTAGCCGCTTCTCTACGTAGCCGATGAAGTAGTTCACTAGTAGCTTCACCAGCGCATACTGCGGCCCCTTGAAGTAGAACTTGTTTACTATGTCCTTAGCCCAGTATATGGAGTGCCTAGCCACGACCTTCAACAAATCTACATGCTCAGGATAGAGGTTTACCTTGTCCAGCCAGCCCGCCTTCTCGCTCCTCACGTGGCTCATGGGCACGTAAAACAGCGGCACGATCAAGCTCCTGTGGGGCCTGAGCCTCTCGATCAGCTCAATTGTCTCCACCACGTCCTCCGGCTGTTCGTCGGGGAGGCCTACGATGATTGTAATAGCGGGGATCAGGCGGATCTCGTGCATAATTGCCGCGGCTTCCACTACTATGTCGTGCCACTGCTCAATCTTGTATGGGGCGGCCTTGCCGGGCATTATCTTGCGGGCGAGGCGCACGGAACCGGTCTCGAGGCCTATCTGGGCCCCCCACCAGACCTGGTGCTCGTCTAGTATCATCTCTGACAGCTTGGTGAAGAGCTTCCCCATCTTCCTCTCGCCGTGATACACGGCCACAAGAGTGGTGTGGCTCCAGCTTATCTTCCTGTAATACCGCTTCGCGAGTTTGTGGAGCGCGATCAGCTTCTCCGGGTTGGGCTCCACGCCGGTGGAGCCGTAGAGCGGCACCTCGTCTGCATGCAACAGCCCGTCGACTATGCCCGCCTCGGCGTTTACCCTGAGCTCCTGCTCAATCTTCTCCAGCGGGTACCACCTCATAGCCCTCAAAGTGACTGAACAGAAGGCGCAACCGCGCGGGCATCCCCTCCCTATCTCCACAAGCCCGTTGATGCTGGGGTACCTTATCGTGGATATCTCCTCGAGACTAGGTGCCTCCTGCACGCCGACGTAGACATATCTCGGGAGCGGCTCGCCGTCTAGAGCGCGTCTCACGATGTCGACAATGAGTTTTTCTCCCTCTCCGTCGAATACGGTGTCTATGCCCCACCTCTCCACCAGCTCGGGGAAGTAGAGCCACTGCCACGCCGCGGGACCCCCAACCATGACCTTCAGCCCGTTTTTGGCCTTGGCGTCTCTGACTAGGGGTGCTACACGTTCCATGAAGCGCTGGAAGAAGAGGGCGTTCATGGGCTCCTTGCCGACCATCACGCCCCAGGTGCTACTCGGCGGGTTGAGGCCGAAATAGTCATGGTGGCTTAACATGAGCACCTTGGCGTGAGGGATGTATTTGCGGACGTGGTCTGGGTCTATCACGGCGGCGTTTATGCCCGCGTCGAGTAGCTTAGCCTCTATCTTCCTCATGCCGTAGGGAGCCTCCACAGGCCTGCCCCAACTGTCTGTCTTGAGCTTAGGGGCGAAAAGAAAAGAGTGAAACCTCTCCGAGAGGCCGAAGGGGAGCTCTACAAAGATTGGTCCCGTCGTGCCGAACCCCAGAAACTCCTTGCGGTGGTAGTTAGACATCATGGATCTGTCGGCGGTCAGAATCACGTCAAACTGCGGGGCCGGCATATTATTGTCTTGGCTATCCATTTTTAAGCTTTAAAAGAGGCGTGCCCATGGAGCTCGTGGTGCTGGGCGAAACTGACGAAGAGACGTTGCGTAGGGTGAGGGAGCTCGTGGAGTCGCTGGGCCCTCCGCCGATAGACCTCGTCGTCGTTGGCGGAGATGAGACGAGGTTTGAGGTTGGCGACGTCCATACCCTTAAGGTATCGCTACCGCTGGACAGATATAAGTTGTTGCGGGAGGTGGCCGTGGCACACGCCCTGACGGACCCCCAGCTGATGGAGGTCTGGGCAATCCCGCCCGAGGTTAAGCAAGACGAGCTCGCGTATGAGCTGTCTCTGGCTCTGCTGAACCGCCTGGCAGACGCCCTAGTGGCCAAGGTGGATCCGAGCCTCCTCCTGGATAGGGCGCGCGTGGGGGTGGTGGAGGGCGAGACGTTGATCTACACCGTCGTCAGGACCTTCGCGGTGGACGTCTCCGCGAGTCTCGCCGTGGCTGGCCTCTCATCCGAGGCGCTGAGGCTGGTTACTCAGCTGTCGTCGCACCCGCTGTATGAAAAATACAGGTCCTTCTGGGACTTCGCCACTGCGAACTTCAAGTACCTGCCGATATACAACTGGCTGATGTTGATGTTCCGCTAATCGACGACCCCCTCCTCTGTGATCCTGAACGAGACCTCGCCCTCGGGGTGATACGGCGAGTCGAAGATCTTGGCGATGCGGATGTTCTCCTTGCTTTTGCGTAGCCATATGCGGTAGGTGGCGCCGTGGGCGAGGATGTTGCCGCCCGCCGGCCTCAGCGGGTTGCCAAAGAAGACGTCTGGTTGCGCCATCACTTGGTTCGTGATGACAACGGCGACGTCATACGCGTCGGCGAGCCTCAGGAGATCCGCCACGTGTTTATTCAGCTTCTGTTGCCTCTCCGCCAGGTTCTCCCGTCCGGGGAACTCAGAGCGGAAGTGGGCAATCACGGAGTCCACGACTAGCAACGCCACGTTGTGTTGTTTAATTATCTGCTTAGCCTGCTCCACCAGAATCATCTGGTGGTCCGAGCTGTAAGCCCTGGCGTAGAATATGTTGTGAAGGGATTGATCTGGGTCGAGGCCCCTCGCCCTGGCTATCTGCATAATGCGCTCCGGCCTGAAGGTGTTTTCTGTATCTATATATATGGCCTTCGCCTCCAGCCCGCCCCGCTCCTCGGGGAGTTGCACCATCACGGCCAGCTGGTGACACAGCTGGGTCTTGCCGGAGCCGAACTCGCCTGCTATCTCCGTCACGGCCCTGGTCTCTATGCCGCCGCCCAGCAACTCGTCCAGGGCCCTCACGCCGGTTGAGATGCGCCTGATCTTCTTCCTCCTCTCGTACACCTCCAGCGCGGATATGAAGGAGTGGAGCCCCAGCATCTTCCTCGCCGCCTCTATGATCTGCGCCGCACGCTCCTCGTTGCCGATGATCTCCGCCAGCTCCTTCGCCGAGGCGAAGGCGACGTCGCGTACGGTGTAGTACCCCTTCTCCTTCAGCTTCGCCCCCGTGACCCTGCCGATGCCCTCAAGCTCCTCTACGTCTAGCTCGGGGTTCACCTCCACAGTAGCTTGGGCCACCTCAGCATCCGGCTTCTTCTTCTTCGAAGACACGGAAAGGAGAGGGCCAGAAATATATATATATTTTTAATGGTGGCAATAATTTTAACCTCAGCAACAAACGCCACACGATGACGAGAACTTACCAAGCCGAGCTGTGAGGAGTGGGTCAGGGGCAGATTTTTATAAACGCGATCACCACCTCCAGTGGCGCTTAAGCGCCGTCTCGAGGGGGTGGTACCGCCGGGGCTGGTGGAGAAGGTGCCTTCCTCGTTTGAGATAGTGGGGTCTAGAGCCGGCGCGGTTGCCATTGTGGAGATTCCGGCGGAGCTGGAGCCGTATAAACACGACATCGCGAGGGCGATCGCGGCCATGAATAAACATGTCAAGGCAGTGCTGAGGAGGCTGGGCGCACGAAGCGGCGACTACAGGCTTTACAACTTCGAGGTCTTGATAGAGGGGCCCACCGAGGTTCTCCACAAGGAACACGGCTACCTCATCAAGGTAGATCCAACTAAGGTGTACTTCTCCTCCCGGGACCAGACAGACAGGCTAGACGTCGCCACCAGGGTGGGGGAGGGCGAGAGGGTGCTGTACCTCTTCGCCGGCGTAGCTCCCTACGCGGTCGCTATGGCAAAGCTGGCGAGGCCTAGGATAATAGTGGCGGTGGAGCTCAACCCCTGGGGCTTTAAATACATGGTTGACAACTTCAAGCTAAACAAGATAAGAAACGCCGTGGCTGTACACGGAGACGTCGCTGCGGTGGCTCCGCTTCTCAGGAAAAAATTCGATAGAGTGTTGATGACCCTGCCGCTGGGCGCCTACAGATACCTCCCCCTGGCCTTTGACTGCCTAGAGGGGGGCGGCGTGGTTCACTTCTACCACCTGGGGCGGGAGGAGGACCCCTTTAGAGACGCTGAGGAAGTGGCGAAAAAGCTGTGTCCAGACTGCCAAATCATAGACAGGCGGGTGGTGAGGGACTACGCCCCGGGGGTCTACAAGGTGCGCCTAGATGTATACAAGCCGCCTTAGAAGAAACGGGGAGTCTCGCCCTCCTCGCCTCTCCTCCTCGGGGGCATCTGGGGCTTCTGCTGGATGTACAGCATCAAGACGCTGGGCACCTTGCCCTCCTTGGCGAACTTAGTTAGGAGGTCTCTATACTCAGAGGTGTGTGCTACGTCCACCTGGATGAACTTAATGGCGACCTCCCGCAACATGGTCTCAAGGCGCCTAAGCATGTCTTCGGGCATCACCGATGTCACCACAGGGTTGCTGAGCCACGACTCGAAGTCCTTCAACACCCTCGCTATGTAGCCCAGCATGGCTTGGGCCGAGTAGAGGAGCTCCAGCCGGTCGGCGACTTTCATGGCGTCTCCATGCGTCTCAAGCTCCCTTATCTGCCTCTCCTGTTCCTTCACCCACTGCTCCAGCCGCTCTATCATGGACTCAAGGTACTCCAGAACCGCCTCCGAAGTCGGGGATCTATGAGACATAACCGCCCTGCGGTATTAATATATAAACCTTATGCAAAAAGCAGAACCAGCAAAACAGGCGCCAGAAACACCGCAACCGCTATGAGGCCCCCCATCTTCTTGTACATCCGCACGGCGTGCTGGATCCTCTGGAACCCCTCCTCCCCCAGCACCACGGCATCTACCTCCATCCGCCGGTAGGAGACGGGATGCGCGCCGAGCGTTTTCTCGGCCTCCGCCACGGCCCTGTCAACGGCTTCCAATATGCGGCCGTGGTCTATCCGCTCCCCCACGATTCTGTAGCCCCGGCCGAGCCCCACGCCCGTGGCTCTGTGGGTGTCGGTGGTCGCCACCTCCACCACGCGGAACCCCCTCCCCTTGTATCGGCTCACTACCTTCTCGTAGAGCCCGGCGTCTAGGTTGTTGCCGTCAAACACCACCAGTAGCCCCCTCACGCCGTCGCATTCGTTAACAACGGCGGAGATGCCCGCCGGACCTATCTCAAACCCCAACGGGTCTAGGTGTCCGGCGTCTATCTTCCCCACGCCCACGGAGAAGGACCTGCACAGAGGCGCCTCGTGTAGAGCCGCCACCCCCTCCGAAAGCGCCTTCACGTCCTCCTCGCCCCAGCGCACAGGCCCGTCGAACTTGTTCTGAGCATCCACAAGTATGTAGGCCCCTGCGTCCACCCTCCTGGCGACCCACGTCGGGATGTCGTCTGACGCCGAGCGCAACCTGCTGACCACGGCGAGATGAGGCGCCGCGCCGAGGCTGAACCCCGCAATCTTGACGTCGCCTAGGGCCGCCTCCCGGGGCTGGACGCCGGCAGGCGGCTTCCCGTCTAGCGCAGACAACACAGCCGTCTTCACAGCCTCCACTATCTTCAACACAGACCCCCTATCGACGGGGTCGCGTTCGTGGCTTCCGACTCCATGGAGGAAGGTGAAGCGGAAGCCCAAGGCCTCCACCTCCCGGTTAAGCAGATCCACCAGCTGACCCCCGCCTATGTGTCTAAAGGGGCCTGGGTGGAAGTCTGAAACCACCACCACGTGGCGCCCGCCCACCACATACACGTGTAGCGGCACCCTCTCCGCCTTGCCCAGCTCCCTAAACGCGTCCTCAATCACGTCGTCTTCCGCAAATACGGCATATAGAAAACTGGAGAACATACACATGGCGTCTAGGCCCCCCGCCATTTTGTTTATAGCCGGCTTGAGGCCGTACATAACCACCGCATACAGAACAGAAAGTAGCGCCAGATGCGGCTGCCCGAGGACGTAATACGCAACAGCTGACGGGAGTATGGGCAATAGGTAGGCGAAGCCTCTGCACCTAAGCGCCATGGCCACCAAGGCAGTCGTCAAGGCGCCGACCAGCGCAAAGGTGAGAGGCGGCTTCTGAAACGCCACGTCAAAGAAGGCGATAACCAGAGCGGACACCACCGCCACGTAGTAAGACCTACGGGGGTTAACCACCCTCCGGTCCACCACAAACAACGTAGCGAAGAGAAGCCCGCCAAACGCCAGGTAGTACAACACGGCGGCTGGATACGTCAAGGTCTTCACCAACGCGAGGAGCATCAGCAACGTGGTGGCGTACACAGCAAGCCTCTTGCCGGATCTGCCCAGCAGGAGGGAGTAGCTCCTCTCAAAGTCCCTCATAGAGACTCAATGTAGCTCCTAATCAAAGAGGAATATTTCTGCGCGGAAATGCTCATCTTCAAGTAGCGGTTTACCCTCGGCAGTTTGTAGAAGTAGAGCTCTTCCTCCATCGGGTTCATTACGGCGTAGCCCACCTCGGAGATGTCCCACCTGTTTTTAAGCCTATTTGCCACCTCTCTGTGGAAGCCCTGGTCTACGTAGGGGTGTAGCACCACCACGCGGTCAAGCCCATAGAGGAGGAAGCTCTTAGCCATGGAGAAGCCCAGGTGGTAGGTCTTGGTCACGTCTACATAGCCCACCCCAGTCAAGGAGCCGTCTGCCAATTTCAGCAATATGTCTATCCTGTCTGTGTATCTGTTGGCCAACTGTATGATGTGTGGGACGCGCCTCACCACCTTGACGGCCCGACGCCCCAAAAACACAGGTGCAACCTCGAAAAACTTCGCCAACGCCTCCACTGCGTCTGCCTCGCCGGCGACGCCCCGCAGACTGACCACGTAGAACTTCTTTATTTCATACTCCTCCTCGGCCACCTCCGGCAGAGGCAGATTCTCCACCACCTCATCAGACAGCAGGGTGTAGGGGAGGTAGTAGGCGGCGCCCGCCCTCTCCGCGGCCCCCGCCGACCTGATCGCCTCCAGGTGCCTACACAAGGCCTCGTCCCCCCAGACGCAGTTCACTACGACGCTTCCCGACAGAAACATATACACGGGGTTCTTGGTGTTGAGCCAGTTCAGCCTAATCCTCTGCAACACGGCCATGTGCTCCGGAGACAGCTCAACCAACGCCTTCCTGACCCTGTCGATGCCGAAATTGCTGTTGCAGTACTCAAACTCCTTCAGGTGGTCAGCCGCGTCGCAACCGCGCCTAAAGCAGGCGAAAGCCACGAGAAGAAACCCCAATATAAATTTAGAAAAAGCGCTCAAGCCCGCCGCCTAGAAACGCGGCCAAGTCGCCCATGAACTCCTCCTTCAGCCTGGGGTTCCGCAACACAGCCGCGGGGTGATATGTGGCGCATATCTCAACTTCCACGCCGGCCACGCGGCCTCGGAAACACCTCCTCCTCACATCGCCCATCTTCTCCACCCTCTTCCCAACGAGGGAGAGCAGAGTCTTGGCGCTGGTTAAGCCAAGCGCCACTATCCTCCTCGGCCTTAGCAACTCTATCTGGCGGAGGAGGTAGGGGAGGCAGGCCTCCACCTCCTCCCGCGTCGGCGTTCTGTTGTTAGGCGGCCGGCACTTCACGACGTTGGTTATGTACACATCCCCCCTGGAGACGCCTAGCCGCGCCAACGCCTCTGTGAGAAGTCGACCTGCGGCACCTACGAAGGGGCGTCCGGTTCTGTCCTCGTCGGCGCCGGGCGCCTCCCCCACTACCATAATCCCCAGCTTCATGGAGCCCTCCCCCGGCACGGCGTTTGTGCGGTACTTATGAAGGGGGCATTTGGCGCATGTAAGGATTTCGCGGCTCAGCTCCTCGAGGTCCATAGAAATTTTCAGGTATTAAGTATCTTAAACCATGTGGTTTTAATACGGTCTGTAGGTGAGCCGTGATTTGGAGGTTTTTCTCGGCGGTGGCGAGGCAGGAGAAGAAAGACGTCAAGTTGCCTACGGTGAGGGGCAAGCCGGTGTACATCGGAGGGGTGTTGTTAATCGGCGTGGCGGAGAAGGGCGAGTTCGACGTGAAGAGGAAGAAGCTCGTCTCCGTTGAGATAAAAGATGCCAACGGGCAGAGCTACTACCTAGACACCTCCAACATAAGGGTCAGGATAACGAGGGAGTACGTTGACCTGGACGTGGCGGCTCTGCCCAAGTTCTTCGAGGTTAAGGTCAGGGAGGTGGGGAAGATGATTGAGGAGCTTAAGAAGTCTAGAAACGAGCTGGATAAGTCCTACCACAAGCTCGAGGAGGCCCTCCTCAAGGGCGTAATAGGCATGGACGTCTACAACGAACAGGTCAAGCGCCTCCAGGAAAGGGAGAAGAGGCTCAGGGCGGCTTGTATAGACATGGAGAAAAGCATCGCCTCAGTGGGGCAGTCCCTCGCCCAGCTCAAGGCGGAGCTGGAGAAGAAGAGGGAGCGCCTAGAGGCGAAGCGCCTCCTGGACAAGCTGGAGGAGTCCGAGGCCGAGGAGCTCGGCAAAATCCTAAACACGCTGGGTAGCATAAACGCCCTCAGCCACCTAATAACCAGTAGCATAATCCAGCTGAGGCTGGTCTGCTAGGGCTCGGCGCTACGGAGCATTTTTTAAAGTGGATGCACACAGTATACATGCCCACGCTTCAGGCGGTGATGGGCCCCCACGCCTACATGTTCCAGAGATACGGCATATCCCCACACGACGACGTAGACACCGCGGTGGAGAAGTTGCAACGCAACGCCCCCCACTTGGCGAGACTTCTGAAGGGGGCGGTCTTCAGGAGTTACCCCTTTTTCAGTCTATAACATCTACGCCGGAGGTGGGGCAGAGCTCCTCAGGCTCGGCGCAACCCAGGATAACGTGTTCTCTATTTGTTTTGCATCTGCGGCAGTACAGATACAGCCTGCCGCCGAATAGGGCGAGGTTGAAACCTGCCTCGAACTCCCGCTCCTCGCCGCATACTGCACATTTCAACACCCACTTGGTCACGTAGGGGGGTTCGGCGGAGTTTTTATATCTTCGCGACGCGGTGTATGTAGTCGGCGAGATACGTGGCTGGGTTTATGCCGGTTGCCTGCTTGAAGCCGCGCCAGTCTGGGCTGGCGTTGACTTCAAACACCACGTATCCCTCCCTGCCCTCGCCTATATCTACGCCGGAGTATACGAGGCCGAGGGTTTCAGTAGCCTTGACGGCTATCTCCTCAAGCTCCGGTGTGATTTTGCACGGGACGCCCGTGGCGCCCTGGGCTATGTTGGTCTTCCAGCTTGTCGACACTCTGTACATGCAACCGATGGGCCTTCTGTCGACCACGATGATCCTTATGTCTCTGTTGGGTTTCTCGATGTATTTCTGTATGTAGAGGGGGTTCCTCGTAATTAGCAACGTCCTCATGACCTGGAAGGCTTGTTCGGGGTCTTCAAACATCATCGCGCCAAACCCCCTGCTGCCCTGTATCGGCTTCAGAACCACCTTACCCATCTCCTTAGTAGCCGTGTACCCCTGGTATAGGTCCTCTGTGACGACGGTTGGCGGCACCGGCAGGCCGGCCTTAGCGAGGAGGTATATGGTCTCCAGCTTGTTGCGGCAGTTTAGCAGAGCGTCGACAGGGTTTATAGCGGCCTTGCCCTCCCTCTCCAGGATCCTCAACACGGAGACCCTCCTCATCAACGTGTTGGAGTCTATGACGTAGCCCAAGCCCCGTATGACCACCACAGACGCCTCCAGGGGGCCTCTCCTGGTCTCCACCACGGCCCCGCCCCCCGTGATCTTGACCGAAAGCCTCTGTATTGGTATATACCGCACTGGGAGCCCCCTCCTCTTGACCTCGAAGTATATGTCGCGCGTGGGCTCGTCGGGGGTCTGGCTTTCAGCCACGACGGCAACGGCCATGCGTTTAGTTAATATAGCCGGTATATATACTGGTGGCGAACCTCTACACGGCGAAGGGAGTAGTCATCTGCAGGTCGTGCGGCTTCGCGGCGCCGGGGCTGGACATGTGCAGAGTTACGGATACCTGCGTGGTCTGCGCCCGCGGGACGCTGGGCGACAGATGCAACGCGTGTCCAGACAAGGCGCGTTGCGACGTCGCAACTGAGGGGCTGAGGTTCCTGAAGTCGCTCGAGCCTGGGCTAGATGTTTACGTAGATCTGGGTAAATATGTGTCTATGCAGCTGGAGCGCTACGACAGGATGGAGCTCGGCATAGCCTTCTTGAAAAACCTCATGGGCCTGGTGAAGCTTCTTCAGAGGGAGAGGAAGGAGCGGGCGTTTCCAGTCTGGGTGGCCTCGGTGTTGAGGGAAGACGTGGTGCCTAAGCTTGTGAGGGTGCCGTATGTGGTGAGGTTGGACATACACCGCCCCCTCAGGGAGTTCTGCTCGGCGTATAGATGCGAGGGGCTTGAGGCGCCGCTTAACAATCTGTTGAGCGCGTTGGTGAGCCTCTCGCTGGTGGAGAAGAACGGGGACCCCGGCCGCTACTTCCGCCTCGGCGTGTAGTAGTTAACCACGGCCTTTAGGAGCACCACGGCATAGAACGACATGGCGAGGGCGGCCACTATCATAGCCACGTAGAGGTAGTGGAGGGGGTTGACGACGTTAGACGCCGGCGGGAAGAGGGCCGACGCGGCGAAGGCCAGCGCTATCGCCGTCACCGCTATGGCTGAGTATATCAGCTGGTTGGAGCTAGTGAACTCGCCTCTAGCCGTGGTTGCCCGTGAGAGGAAGATTAACAAGGCCGCGGCCGCGAGGACTATGAATGAGAGCAGAACCAGCAGGCTCTGCACGAACACCGCCACCCCGTAGCCACTGCCCGCAGCGGCGTTCATGCTTAGATACACAGGCAATTCGCTGGAGGCGTACACCACGGCGCCCACCAGCAGGGTTGCCAGGTAGAAAATTGCCGTGAGGAGGCCGTAGAAGGAGTACCGTTTCTTCGTCTCCTCGGACCGTTTATACAGAACTGCCCGACTCATGTCAGCTGGACGTACTGCCTAATTTTAATATTACATGTCTTACAAAGCAACGTCCTTTCCAGAGTTTTCCTCCCAGTAAGCTGATCCACGCGGAGGAACTGGCTCAGAACATCCATCTCCCTGCCGCAGGATGGGCACTTGGCCAGGTATGTAAGGTATTCGCTGTCCATGTATCTGCTAATGTTTATATTTAATAGTAATCCGCTGGACGTGGAGAAGGTCTCCCTCCCAGACCTCGTGGCCAGGGTTAGAAAAGGCGAAAACGTGGAGGTTGTAGGCTATGAAGGCGACGTGGTGTTTGTGGAGAGGCCGAAGGGCGTTGTGAAGGGAGACTTCGCCCAGGAGGAGCTAAGCGAGCTGAAAAAGAGGAAGCCCAGGGGGAAGCCGACTGAGGAGCAGCTGGAGCTCGCGGCCGAGGTCGCCAAACGCCTGGCGGAGGCCAAGAAGCTCTTTAAGATAATCTTCGGACCCAAGGAGGCCACCATCAGGACTGGCAACGGCTTCATTCGGGTGGTGGAAGACGGCGTGAAGCTGGCAGGCTTCAAAAGCCTCGAGGAGGACCCCGTCCCCCTGGTCATAGACGTCTTGAGGAATTACGGCCAGGTTAGACTGCTGAAGCCTCTGAAGTGACTTTTTTCAGAACCACCAAGTTGAACCTGCCCCTCTTCTGTATCTCCACGTAGCCCGCCTCGCTGAGCCGCCGGAGGGATTTGTGGACTGTGCTCTTGGGCAGGCCCAGCTCCTTGATTATCTCGCTTTGATACACCACGCCCTGGCGCTCCGCCAGTAGCTTAAGTATGGCCTTGTCCACCTCATGGAGGTCGTCCGCCGCCGCGTCTTTAGGATCGGGCACGGCCCCGTTCTGGGCCTCGGCTATCAGCCTCTTCAGCCTGGCCCGCCCCGCATACGCCGCCACCGCCAGGGCGGCTACCTGCGCGAGCAGTAGGAGGAGGGCTAACATGAGGCTTGTGAAACCTCCTCCTCAAGCTCCAACGCCTCTACCAACGTGGAGACGCGCCTGGTGGCCTCTAGGAAGTTTTTCGCGGAGGCGACCTCGAAGCCCAACTGCTTCAGCGCCTCGGCGAGGCAAGTCTGCGTTGTGAATACCGTCATTTTTCTGGCGGTTTTGTCGTACTCCACCACCGTGAAGCCGCCTACCCCCGCCCGCCTGCTCTTCCTCATCCTCGTCACGTCTTTAGCCCCCTCGACGAGCCACCCCATGTGAAGCAACGAGTCTTTTATGTCGAGCAACACGGAGGAGGCGTCTGAGTCGCAGAGGGCCTTAAGCGCCGCGGCCACCTCCGGCAACGCAGGCGATAACCTGAGCTCGCCGTCGCCCAGCTCCACCCGCTCAGCCACAGCCCTCGCAGCTAGGTACCCCATGGCGAGCTCCAGCTCGGGAGCCCTAAACACCAGGGCGTCGTCTTGGGTGAAAACTTCACACACGGAGGAGCCGTAATGCAAAAATTTAAAGGTTTACACAGCGGCGTGGGCAGAGAGGTGGAGCTGGGGCCCTACTTGCGCTTCAGAGAGAAATACCTAGAGAATATACTAAATGGGCGTAAGCGGGTTACCGTTAGATACGGCATCGTGAAGCCCCGCTTCAGCTTTGTCTATATTGTGTGTTGCGACGCCATATACGCCGAGGCCTTCATAACTAAGGTATACTACACCAAGCTGGGGAAGCTCGGCGACGACGTCGTGGCGGCCGAGGGCCTCGGGTCCATGACGGAGCTGATAAACGAGCTTAGAGAGATATACGGAAACGTGGAGGAGGACGACCCCGTCTCCGTTATATACTTCACCGTGGTAAGGAGATACGACAAGCCGGTGCCTCTTTCGCACCTCAGGGGATAGGACTTATAATACGGCCGAATTATATCTATGCGCAACCTGAAAAAACTGGTGGGGGCCTTCTCGGGGAGGTACGACTACCTGGTGCTGACCAAGGGCCCTAACCTGGCCTACGCCGTAGGCATGCCGGACGCGCTCGGCCTCGTCGTGGATCTCGGAAGCGGGCACTCCACCTTGTACGTCTCCCGCCTCGACTACTCGCGGGCAAAGGCCACGACCTCTGTGGACAAGGTGGTTGCCGTCGCCTCGGCGGAGATACCACCCAGGAGGCCTGGCGAGGAGCTCGTGGTGGCGCCCAGCATACTAGAGGCCTTAAAGAGCGTAGTAAGGGAGAGGGTGGCCTCTGACAACAAGGAGGTAGGGGTCGACGTGTCGGGGGAGGTGGCGGAGCTGAGGGCGGCCAAGGAGGAGTGGGAAGTGGAGCTCATCAAGGCGGCTCTCAGGATAACGGAGAGCGTGTATGTTAAGCTCGGCCAGATGAGGCTAGTGGGCATGAGGGAGCGCGACGTGGCTGGTCTGGTCTACAGATGGTTTATGGAGGAGGGGGCTGACGGCGTGGCCTTCGACCCCATCGTGGCGTCTGGCCCCAACGGCGCGTATCCCCACTACAGATTCGGCGACAGGAGGATAGAATACGGGGACTACGTTGTGGTGGACATAGGCGCAAAGAAGGGGGTCTACTGCTCAGACATGACGAGAACCTTCGCGCTGGGGCGCCTTGGCGTGTTGAAAGACGCCATGTACGCCGTATACGAGGCGATCAAGGCGGCCGAAAAGGCGGCGCGGGAAGGTGTTGCCGCGGCTGAGGTGGACAAGGCGGCGCGGGACGTAATCGCCGAATACGGCTTCGCGCAGTATTTCATACACTCGACGGGCCACGGCGTCGGCGTCGAGGTGCACGAGCCGCCGCGGCTCTTCGCCACGTCTAGAGACGCGTTGAAGAAGGGCCACGTGGTCACGATCGAGCCCGGCGTCTACATAGAGGGCGTCGGCGGGGTCCGCATAGAGGACATGGTATATATAGACGGGGGTGCGGCGGTGCTTAATAGAGTTCCCCACATACTCTAGCGCTTCTTCGCGTATATGCCGTAGCCCTCCTTCGCCTTCTCCACGGCGAAGCCGACGCGCCTCAGCCTCTCGGCGACGCCTCTGTAGGGGTTGAGGCCTCTGTATTTGGTGCCGCTTTGGCTTACGTAGTGGAAAAGCCCCCCGCCTCTCTTCAACAGTCTATAGAACTCGCGATACAGCGCCTCGGAGTACAGCCTCTGGGTGGCGTGGCTGAGCCTAGGCGGGTCGTGGATCACGTAGTCGAAAGCCCCGTCTCTAAGCGTTTCGGCAACGGCGAGGCAGTCGCCGATGACGACATCTATCTGGGGGGACCAAAGCCTCCTGCTGTATGGGTTGAAGGCGGCGAGAGTCAGCACGTTTATATCCATCTCCACGGTGACTACATGTCTCGCGCCTTTTTTCAAAGCCTCTACGGCCGTGTAGCCGAGCCCCGTGCAACACTCAAACGTGCGGCCCCCCACCCTCTCGATTTTCCGCGCCGTGACTGCCAGGGGGTTTTCCAACACGCTGTGCATGGTTATGCCGTCTATCATAAGCGTCGGCGCCCAGCCTCTTCTAAACACGCAGAGCTTGTAAAACCGCCCCCTAGCGATCGACAACTCGCGCCACTTCCTGTCCAGCAAGACGTACACCTCGCAACTCTCCTCGTCTACCTTGGGTAGGTCGTCAAGAGATACCTCATAGAGACGCCCGCCGTAGGAAAAACGCGCCACCCCTCCGCGGTACTCCACAGAGGTCTTGGTAAGCTCTAGGTCAAACGACACAACCTCCCGACGGCTTCTTAAATCTTCCACCTGCCAACGCGACACGAGGGGCGCGTAGAAAGGACCCACGTCACATGGCTATGACCAAAATTTCAACGTACTCTCCCCTACCCGCGTCTTCTTTGACTCCTGGAAATAAATTTGTGGGATTTACCTAACTACATGTACGTGCAGTACGTCCGCTACACACCAGTGGGCGAATACCTGCGGCTGGTGATCCTGCAGAGGTTGGCCAGGGGGCCGGCCCCCATAGAGGAGGTGGACGAGCTGGCGAAGAGGGCTGTGGAGAAATTAGGCATAAGGTACAACTGGAGGGTTTGGCCTAAGCTCCTCGACGGCGAGGTGGAGATAAGAGACGGCACGGCGGCGATTACACAGCGCGGCAGGTGGATTCTGGAGCAGACCGGCGAAGAAGTCGCCAAGTACGTCGAGAAGACTCTAGGCGTGACTCTGAGTTGACACTCTTCTAATCGCCAGGTCTAGCAGAGGTTCAAGCGCGTCCTTTAAGCCGCGTAGCGTTGCCTCGCCGCACTTGTCCAGCGTCTTTCTCCGAATAAAGAGAAAGACGTGGGGGGCCCGCCTCCACGCCTCGTTTATCGCCTGGACCAGCGGCGAAATCTCTGAAATTGGAATAGGTCTCGTAGCCGTAGTTATGTAGAGATCTTCTGTATACGGCTCGAAACTGACGTAGGAGATTATCACGTCGTCGTGAGACAACTTGCAAGCTCCGCCGAGTTCTACATTAAGCCGCTCCACCAGCCAGCTCCTCAGCTTATTCACAAGAGCCCAGTGGAGAGGCCCCAGCCGATCGATAGACGCGCTTATTTTAGCGGGGTCTCTGAAGATTTCTAAAAACTCCTTCTCTCTTTTCCACAGCGGTATATACTCCAGAGGTTTTCTGGCGAGGAGGTCTCTAAACCTGGGGTCGCGCATAAACACCGAGATGAAGTAGTCATCGGTGGCCTTCCACGCATCTACGTCCCCGGCCTTTCCGGCGACAAACCGCGCCAGCTCGCAGAGATATTCGCAGATAACCCCGTCTCCTTTCCCCTCTACACACCTCTCGATGTTGTCCGCAAGTATGGCCCGCCCAATCTCTGTGAACAAGACAGTTTTGTGGTGGAGGTAGACGTGGCGGTACAGGTTGTACCGCGTTATTAAATACCCCTCTAAATTAACCCTGGCCTTTTCGTCAAAAAGTATTTTATCCCCAGCCACCTCGAGATTTTCAATTATTCTCTCAAGGTCGATATGTGTAAAGCTCGTGCCCACCGCCGCGCCGGTGAAGTACATATCTCGCATGATGTAGTCAAGTCTGTCGGCATCGAAAACCCCCGAAACGATGTTGCTAAGCACCTTATACTTCTCGCTCCTCCTAAAGAGAATGTCCTTAATCAACTCGGGGTCGTAACCCAACTCGGCGAGTCTTGGCGTAAGTCTCTCCACAAGCAGTTTAGTAGTCACCTCGTGGGGCTTCCCTACGTCGAACTGCGCCAAGTCAACGTCTACACACTTGTTTTTCACGGCCATGTGGAGGAGCTCCCGCGTCAAGACCTCGAAGGAGTGGGAGAACGGCAGATGCCCGATGTCGTGGAGCAGTGCGGCGGCTCTGAGGTGCTTAATTAAGCCTTCGTCTAACATCTTCATCTCTCGCAGAACTCTCTCGCCTATGAGACCTGCGACGTGCATAACCCCAAGGCTGTGGTCGAAACGTGTATGTGTCGCCGTGGGATACACGAGGAAGACAAACCCCAGTTGCTTTACGTATCTCAGCCGCTGTATCAGCGGCTCGCCGTCTATCAGCTGTATCTCCTCCGCAGTCAGCTTGATAAAGCCGTGTATTGGGTCGCGTATCGCCTTCTTATACTCCACGGCTCATGTAACGCAGATATTTATAACGGAAAGTCACGCACCTCCGTGAAGGTGGCGGTGGTGGGCGCAGGCCCGGCCGGCCTCGCATTCGCCGGGAGATACGGCGACGCGGAAGTCTTCGAGGAGCACCAAGAGGTGGGCCTCCCGAGACATTGCACCAGTTTGGTAAGCGGCAGATCGGCACAGGCGGTGGGGATACCAGAGAGGCTTGTGCTCAACAAATTCGACGAGTTAGTGGTCACAGACCTGGAGGGGCGGCGCATTTACTTCGGCGTCAAGGATAAAGTCTATTTAATCGACAGGCCGGGCCTGGAGCGCTGGCTCGCGGAGAGGGTGCCCAACATCCGGCTGGGGGAGAAGGTGACGGCCGTGAGGGACGGCCACGTCTACACCTCAGGCGGAAGGCGGTACGGGCCATACGACTACGTGGTCGTGGCGGAGGGCTCCGCCCGCAGGCTATCCAGCGCCTATGGACACGTGGTGCGGTTGCCGGGCCTCCAGGTGGACGTGAAAAGCGACGTGGGGCTACGGGGCATAACGGTGGTGTACAACCAGAAGCTCTCCAAGGCCTACTTCTCCTGGATCGTGGAAATAGACAAGGGACTCTACAGGTTGGGGCTTGCAGATACGTGTTGCACCGTGGACAAGCTGAGAAAACTGGTGAAGCTCGTCAGGGGCACGCCGGTGGGGAAGCCCTTCGGCGGCGGGGTCCTGGCGGGTCCCCCGCTTAAGCGCCTCGTGGAGGGCCGCGCAATACTCGTCGGAGACGCGGCCGGCCTCGTGAAGCCGCTGAGCGGAGGGGGCATAATACTGGCCCTCCGCAGTGGCTACGCCGCCGCTGATGCCCTTGCGCGGGGGCGTCCGCTTAGATATGAGGAGGACACCCTGGCCGCTAGGCTCAGGCTGAGGGCCGCCTTCGCCGCGTTTAGGGTGCTCTACGGGCAGAGGCTGGTGGACCGCCTCCTCGCTGTGCTAAACGGGGGGGATTACGTCGCTGTTGATTACGACGACCACCTCAAGACGCTCCTTGCCGCCGCCTTGACGGACCCGCGGGCGGTGGTCGCCCTAAAGGAGGCGTTGCGTTATTTAGCGGGTAATCGAGATGTTCTTCATCTCCTCTAGGAGCTTGGCGCCGGGTCCCTGGAAGTATCTGTAGACGGGCTCCAGCAACTGTGTCAACGCCTCCGCGGCGGCGCTTTTTAGATCGGCCGGGTGGATCTTCCCCTCTCTATACATGGCCTCCAGCTCCTCGTATCTCCAGACCTCCACGTCTCCGCCGTATTGCGGAGGTCTTCTAACGACGAATGGGGTTTTCCTCTCCTCCCTAAAGGCGGCTATGTGGATCAGCTCGAGGACTGGGTTGTACTCCACCTCCCGGGGCGGGCAGTAGGCCCTAGCTATCTTCTGCCTAACCTCCTCGGGGCTGTCGTGGACAAATATGGCGCTCTGTGGGATGCTTTTGCTCATCTTCAACTCGCTGAGCTCCTCCTTGCTACCGGGCTTCGAGGTGATGTTAAGCGCCGGCAGAAGCTTGTGGTGAAGCGCCACCGGCTTTATCCGCCTGTCGTCTACCTTCAGCGGGTAGAACCTAATCTTATGCGCCACCTCCCTCGCCAGTATGTGCGCCCTCCGCTGGTCAACGCCGCCGTGTGGTATGTGCGCCTCCAGCGCGAACACATCGGCGACTTGGAGGGGCGGATACACGAGGTAGGCCAGGGGGATGGACTCGCCCATCTTCCTGCCCAATATGGTGAGGCTGTGCCTCACCTGGGAAAGAGTCAGGTGGCGGGTTACGTCCATAAGGAGGAACCAGTACTCGTCGTTGTGGTGATACAGGTCCGACCCCAGGACGAACCTTGTGGCGTCGGGGTCGCCGCCGAGCACCTCGATTATCTTCTTAAAGGCCTCCACGTAGTACGTCACCGCCACCTTCCTAATTACATCTAGGTCACCTCCCAGTTTGTTGTTTAGCCACGAATGTATATCGGCTAGGAAGATCTGGGTCTTGACCCCCACCTTCTGCAGATCCACCACCTTAGACATACTGACGACGCCCGTGCCGATGTGGATAAGTCCGCTTATTTCAAACCCTATGTAGTGCTTCAGCCTGTACCCCCCCTGAAACAGCTCCCTCAGCTCCTCCGCGGTGAGCACCTCCTCGGTTGGGTACCGCAGAACAAGCGAGATCTTCTCCTCAACGTCCATAGAGCTGGAAAAACCTGTATATATTAACCGTTGCGTCCAGACCTGTGGATGCCGCGGACTGCCTCAACAAGGTGCTGAGGGGGGAGGCGCCGAGCGACGTGCTCATCGCCAGAGGACATGTGAACGTCACCGCGACAAACAGGAGGACGCTTGAAATCAGCAAGGATCCCTACGTCACGCGCCGCGGCGACTGCATAGTGGCGTGTTGCGCCGAGAAGGCCGCGGGGGAGCTGAGGAGAGAGGTGCTACAGGCGCTCGCCTCCAGAGGCGTCGTGGTGGTGGTAATAGATGCAGGCGACGTGTGGGACGTCGTGACCGGAGAAGCCCCAGGCGCCGTGCCCACCTCCACATGGCGCATGGTGGTGAGGAAAAGCAGATACGTAGACGACTCAACGCTGGTCGTGTCGGCAGACAAGGCCGCCGCAGACCTAAACAGGGCTCTGGTAGCCAAGCTACGACAAGGAGCCCCCGTGCGGGTTTTGGTGGGGATCTGCTACTAGCGGCTCCACCTAGCCGGGCTTGACGCCGCATCAACCGCGTCCTCCGCCGTGGAGCTACGCGGCGCCTCAGTCAAATATCTCGTCAAAAAGATCGAAAATAACCTCTCTCCTTCTTTTTCTCACGCCACTCCTCCTCCCACTCTCTATAGCGTTCATCGCTGTAGTACTCCTCCCTGTACTACTTGATTTTGGCGATGAGCTTTTGTAGCTCACCGCCGTCAAGCCACACGCCGCCGCACTTTGGGCATGTATCCACCTCGACCTCATACACAGCTCTCGGCCGAAGCTCAACCCCGCAGATCGGGCATAATTTCGTAGTGGACAGAAAACTACGCTTAGTTAAACTTTCCGGCCAAGCGGTGGGCCTCGGCATGTGGCCCCGAGGAACAGAGCGGGGCGACTTTACGCGCCTAAAATGAGAATCCGCCAGTACGTGCAGAGACTTGTACAAATTGGAAAACGTCTAAACGCGAAGGGGGGTAGGCGGAGAACTAAACGCGAATTGGAATACACCTCAACAGCCCTCCTCACGCCGTCTCTTCCGGATTGCGTCCTGCAGTGCTTGTCTTCAGCACTTCTTAAGCGGGAGCTTGCATTTGCCGCCGTGGCTGGGGTGTTCTATGTATATATAGCCGCGGCGCGGCTTCTCTATGCATAGCTGGACTGAACTGCGTAGTCTTTTTGCCAGGAAGTTCTTCCACGTGATTTTCGTCGTGCTTTTAGCGGCGCCTCTCTTCGTGGAGGTCCCCGCGGAGCTCTACATAGCCGTCCTCACCCTCGTCGGGGGGTTTGTCTA
>Ga0209739_100075_pt1 | contig 45081 bp, 52 predicted proteins | sample JossMetagenome_2_FD_184729 | JGI IMG/M metagenome (GOLD analysis project Ga0209739, IMG submission 184729) | Hot spring sediment microbial communities from Joseph's Coat, Yellowstone National Park, USA - JC3_ASED (SPAdes) (version 3) | ecosystem: Environmental > Aquatic > Thermal springs > Hot...
TCAAACCGCCAGCATCAATCAGCAGCCAGCCAATTGCACACAGTATGGAGAGTTTCAGGGTGAATTTCAATGCGGACCTCAGGTTAACCTAACTAAGTATAATGCAACAGGTAATATACCGTATCAATTGGAGGACGAGGTGGAGTACGAATGACCCCCTTCCCGCCCTTAAGGGTGGGGTTTACACCGTGGGGGTCTCGTCCGTTGCCCCCTCTGCGGGGTTAATGGTTTCGCCTCGGGGTGGTGATAAGGGTGGGGTATCGCCCCACCGGCTCATCTGACGTAGGGAAGCAAACCCCCTCTCGGGGGCACCACCCCAAGCACCAAACACCCCAGCAAAGCTAGGATTAATAAATGTATCGCTAAATCCCCACATAGTGGGGCAACCCAGCCCTAAAGGGCAAGACTTGTCGGTATGTTAATGAGGTTACGGAAAGGTGGAGCTTGATTAATACGCGTAGACGCGTAATCATTGATAGAGTGCTCCTTGCCCTGGCACTATCCCTAGCCATCGTTATCGTAATTATAGGGGCAATGCAATTACTAATTAATGGAAACAATAATGTTGACGTACATCAGGGAGAATCAATCACCGGCGATGGGTTAGGCAGTTTGAGCAGTGGTCTAAGCTGTGCTGTTGCGGGTTACGGCATGATGGACTTGGAGCTGTGTCACTACAAAATTGGCATTTGCATGGTAGACCTAGAGTGATGAAAATCAGAGCCGTAGTACTCACCGCTGGGGAGGGGGAGGAGAGTTAGCGGTAATAAGTTACTCATCACCATGGGTGGGGAACCATTAATGCGGTGCCTAAGGGGTGATGCCGTGATATACAATCCCAACTACAGGGAGGGAATGAGCACATCAATAAAACTTGGACTAATTCTTCCAGGACTACGAAGCAGTACTCATAGTACTTGGTGATATGCCATTGATAACCAAGGAAACAATAAGCAAGATAATTAATCCATACCATCGCCCCAATCTTCCAAACCCAAAAACACCATTCCCATGGGACATGGTCGTAGCTGCACTGGTCGCCCTTAGCTTATACATATATGGAACTTACGGTGGTATTTTAACTGAGGACTTAGTCGTCACTTTAAGGGACATGGGTATTGAGGTTAATAAGCTTTAAGTGGTGGGTTATATTTTAAATATTTTTATTTTAAATTTTAAGTATTTCTCTGTGATACTAAGTATTATTTTTCAGCCGGTAGTAGGTTTAATACTATTGACCTTATTTTCTCCATGCACGTTACGGAGTCCCTAATCATCATATCCACCACGAGTTCATTTACCGGGAGTTTCCCTGATAGGCATGAGTTCTCGGCATAAAACCTAGCCAGTACAAATTCGTTGCTTAACTCAATTAGCCTATTTATAACTACCCAGCCATCCTCAGATGAGTTGATGGTTTGGTTGATGCCGATTATTTTAGCAACCTCAGAAAGTAGCCTTAGGCAGATTTCATGAACCTTAATTGGGTTTGAGGTGTTAGCCATTAATTCAGTCCTAAACCCATCTTTAACGTACTCTATACTCATTTATTCTGAACCACCGTTATGTTTTCATCTATGAATATGTTACTTTCATTGAACCCCTCCTCAAGCAGCAGTTTCTTAATCCTGTACCTATGGTCACCCTGAATCTCTATCTTATTATCCTTAACAGTACCTCCAGCAGCCAACTTACGCTTGAGGGTTTTAGCCACCTCCTCGAGGTTTATGCTCTTGGCGTCACTACTATCAACCTCGATTACAGTTACGTAGTGGGCCCTTCTCTTCTCAACTCTTATCCTAATTAAGGCCTGCTCCTTAGCTATCGACTCCGTAACCTCATTGCCACCTCCGGTTATTGACGAGAGCAGCTGATCAATTGAGCTGTCCTGGTCAGGCCTATTGTCCACCTCACCCATGACCTACATTCACTAAATCCCGCATCCCCTATTTAAAGTTTCCCACAAAGACTATTAAACACTCAACAAAGGCATCGATGTGTTGATTCATGGTGGGGCCGCCGGGATTTGAACCCGGGATCACACGGGCATGCCCCACCCCACTGGGCAATGCAAACTGTACCCAGTGGTGATGCCCGAGCCGTGCGTCCTAACCAGGCTAGACTACGGCCCCCAGGGCGATGCGTAGCCGGCGCCTTTTTAAAATTGACCCATGCTTAGGTATTGGGTAATGTGGTTAACTCGTAAGCCCCAGGGCATTAACATGGTCGTGAGATCTTAGGTAATTTCATACTGCCTTAATAGGCTTAGTCTCATCTGCCGGCGGCTTCATTGGCTTCATACATCATTTACCTTTTGGTAACCTCCTCGTACACTGACTTCATGGCCCTGGATACTAGGTTTATGCCGTGGTTTAACCTAAGCCCCTCAAGTTGCCTGGCTGCCGTTGAATCATGACTGCTTCGGTTAAGGTTCCTTAAAGCATTCTCGACGAGGCATTGTATGTCATCTAGGTCGCAGGTTATGCCACCGTTTAACCTAACTAACTCACCTATGCCTTCCCTATTTGATGACACAACCACTGTTTCATTAGCCATGGCCTCCATTGCCGTTATGCTGAATGCATCATGCCTGGATGGGGCAATCATAACCATAGACTTAGCTATAAACCTAAGCAGCGTACCCCTGGGTAATTGAGGGTAATATAAGTCGATGTAACTTGGGACTCTAGGGAAGGGTAACTTACCAACATAAATAACCCTGATGCCTGGGTCATAAGACTTAATGATCCTAAACACCTTCAACGCTATGTCACCGCCTTTCCTAGCGTAATCGTACCCAGCGAATATTACCGTCCTATCCTTACTAATGCCATTAACCCTCATAACAGTAGGTACGTATGGCAGTGGCACAACCTTAACATCCTCATCCTTGAAACCATCCCTTAAGAAGCCTTGCCTAGCCCACATGCTCCATGTGACCACGATTGACCTACCGTAAAGCAACTTAACGAATGTTAAGCCGGGGTTAATGTTTAGGTAATTGGTGAAGTACTGGCTGGGCGATTGATCAGTCTCAAGTATCAGCCCCATGCCCCTAGGCTTAAAATACCAGAAGAATGCATGAACAGGGCCGTTAAGGGTCTTGACATTGTCGTGGATTACCTTAACCAGTAGCCTAAAGGGGGCAAGCGCATCTAAGCCCATCCCCCTGGACTCCAGCATGGCTGATGCATCACCGGTTAGCCTAATGTCAAATGCATCGTATGGTAGGGAGAAGAGCCTAAGCATTACCCCGCTCCTCCTAACTACACCACCTTTGCCAATCGGCACAATTACGTTGATAACCCTGCTCACTTAGTTGAGCTGGGTGTATTGAGGCTTTTTAACCCTAAATGACCCCTCTCTAACCCTAAAAGCTGGGGCTATTATAGATTACCGTCTCTCTGGAGGTGGTGGGGGCTTGTTGTCTCCACCGGCTGCTTCTCGATGGTCTCCCTGGGCCCCTCACCGCAGCAGCTCCCCACCCGTCGCCTAGGGTTATCCCCATGTTAAGGTAGCCTTGCCTAACAGGCTCGTCACTACTTCATATAATACCTAGTCTATAAAGCATGTATATTCCAACGGCTACTATTATCACTCCGTAGGCAACCCTTAGGATATCCTTGGGGGCCTTAACGGCTATGCTTGTTCCAGCATAACCACCGATGATGCCGCCGATTACATAAAGCACAGCCACTAGGGGTATAACTTCACCGTAGAACCAATACTCTGCACCACCTGCAATACCAAAGGTACCCACACTTATTAATGATGTTCCAATAGCCCTAGTTATACATAATCCAGCTGAGAACATTAGGGATGGCACTATCAGGAACCCACCACCAATGCCGAAGTAACCGCTTATTAAACCAACGGCGAACCCGGCACCCGCAACCTTCAGTATGGTTCCTAGGGTTAACCTTGGGCACTTAGTTAAGGCATCTACAACCCTTTGAACCTCATCATTAGTACCCGCCTTGGCCGACTCCCTCTTAACTGCTACATAGATGCCGAGCATTATCATTGCTATTGAGAAGTATATTAGCAAATCCGTGCCGGGTGTTATGTGGCCCAGGTAGGCCCCTATTAAGGTACCTACGACACCAACACCAGCGAAGATACCGCCAACCCTGGGGGATACATTATGCCTCCTGAGGTGCATGTAAGAGTTTATGTATGCGTTTAGGCCAACTGCAAGGGCCGTGGTACCTATTGCAATGTGCTGGTAGTTTGGCATTGTGTCTAAGCCCACTAGGTATAGGAAGAGAGGCACAGCTAGTATTGAGCCTCCACCACCTATTAGCCCTAGGGAGAAGCCTACTAGCACTCCCGAGACTACTGATAGTGCATATTGCAGTGGGGTTAGATACACCATGGTTGAGTTGACTCACTAAGCATTTTAAAGCCTATTAAGTCTTATTTTTGACAAAAAGTTACATTTATTTACCAGTCTGCGCCAGTTGTAGTATGGTTAGCGTCCAGCAGGCTGTTAGGGTTATTGTGGAGGAGAACCCGCTCTATATGGTAACGTTGCTCAGTGGGATAGCCAACCTATCCGCAATAGCCAGGGAGATTAAGCCCCTAGTGGAGTCCATTACGGGTAAGGAGGTTAACCTAGTGACCATTGTTAAGGCCCTGGAAAGGCTGACGTTGAGGAAAGCCCCTATTTCGGTGAAGGAACTAGGGGAGGCGTTGGAGAGGGCTGAGGTGGTTATCTTCAATGGGGTTGATGAGGTTGAATTGAACCTAACCGATGTTGAGAGGCTTTACGAATCCCACGTATTAATGGAGCTACTCAAGGGTTACTCAATACTACTAACAGATGGGGAGAGGATAAAGCTAATAGCACCAGTGACAGCCCTGGGCAAAATAGTGAACAGTAGGAATGGGCAAGAGTACAGCCTGGTTAGGATAATATTTGGTGAAAGGGCACCGGTGGGCTTTGTAACATTCCTTGTTCAATTAGCCAGGGCCAGTGGAATCACCATAAGGCACATGTTGAGGTATGACAACGACGTCTTCATAGTCGTGGAGAGGGGGTACGCGGCGGCGCTACTTAAACTGATAGAGGACTTGAGGAGCAGTGTTAAGAGGAGAAACACCGAGAGCTCGGCTTCATCGTGATTAACAGTCACTTTTTGTGGCTATTAGCCACTTGGCTTCATTGCTCTTTTTCCTTCCCCGTGCCTAGGTTTGGGAGCGCGGACTCCTAACCATGACGCAGGGAGTTTCCTTATGTAAAAATACTACAGACCACCAGCAACTAAAGCTTAAAAGGTGGGCCATGGCTGTTGAGGAGGGATGACCGATAGGATAGTGGATTTAAAGGGCGTGAATAGGGTAATACCAGCTCTGGATCTAACGAAACCTGAAAGGTATTGGGCATTGATGAGGGAGTTGAGGGGCCTGGTTAAGATAGTTAAGGTTAGTTGGGTTACACTACTGACTATAGGCCCTGAGGGCTTGAGGAAACTAATCTTAGATAACAGTGATGTTTACTTCCTAATGGATGCTAAACTGGCCGACGTGAACTTCATAAATGGCTTAATCGCCGGTAGGCTTAGGGAAATCGGGATTAGGGGGGTTATAATGCATGGGTTCGTGGGTAGTGTTAATGTTCCTAGAGTGGAGGACCTGGACCTAATACTATTGGCATCCATGACTAGCGGTGGTGAACTTTACGATGCCAACTTCGACTACGTAATTAAGATTGTTAAGGATGTTGACGCAGCTGGGGTGGTTATTGGCGGTAATAAACCTAACCTAATAGCCAGAGCCAGGGCAATGCTCGGTAGCAACTATGTGATACTTAGCCCAGGTATTGGGGCACAGGGTGTCAAGCCTGGTTGCGCCATAGCTCATGGTGCCGATTTCGAAATAGTCGGTAGGGCTATTTATGAGTCAAGTAACCCTAGGGAGGCATTCATTAGGATTGAGGATGAAGCTAGAAGAGCCGATATAAACCGGTGTAAATGAGGGATTGAAAAATAAAGGGGTTTAATTCTGTGTTTTAACTGGCCTCACTTGATTACTCAATCTTGCCTATTGCCTTCCTTATTGTCTTCCCGTTGGGGCACTTAAAGAGCCCTATTACCACGCCCTTCCTGCCCTTTGGCTGAAGCACCCATGCCTTAACAGGCTTCAGCTTAACCATCTGCCCATCGCACTCGACCTCATACTCCTTACCGAGGTATTGTTGTACGTTTACTGCCATATTGGTCAATAGGTATGCTACGCAATGGCTAATAAACATGAAGAGCATCTTTTATGTGGAAAAGAGTTTAAACTGTACTCTTTTAACCATGAAAAATCCCATTATTCCTTGGAGATTAGCCTATATTAGACCATAAAAGCTTCATTAAAGCCCTTATTGAGTCGCAAAAGCTTATTAAGAACACATCACAGACATCACTCATAGATGAATAATGAACAGTAAAAGGATCAAACATGGCTCCCTATGAACAATGCTAGCTTATAAAGTAAGTCTACTGCCGATTAGGTAGGCCTTGTGTGATTAGGGTGAGCATTTAAAGTCTTAGGCCTAACCGTAGCCTGATCCGTGGTGGCTAGGGGAATTAAAGGTAGCAAGCTGTTTCAGGTGAATGTACTGTTCAGCGCCGCCGGTGGGTTATATTACCCAGCCATACCATTGTTCCTAAGGAGCATTAACATTAGTATCGATGAAACCAGCCTACTGTTATCTGGCTTATCACTAAGCAGCTTCATCTCAACCATAATCTGGGGTAGGGTAGCCGACTCACCGCAAAGGAGAGGAAGGATAATAACAGTAACCACCCTCAGTGGTGCCGCATTATACATGGCCCTTGCCCTCCCCCTACCACTGGTGGCCTTTGTAGTAATATTGTTGGTATCCAACCTAGTGTTATCCGGCCTAATGCCCACTGTGATGGCTGAGGCCAGTGGTTGGGTTAACGCCATCGATGAATTCGGCTACTTCTGGATAGGGGGGTCATTAGGGTATGCCATTACAACCGCCTTCACAGGCTACGTGTTGGGGAGATTCGGGATTAGATTAATTTTCCTACTATCATCATTACTGATCCTAGGCGTCTACGCATTGGCAAGGGGCTTAGCAACTAACGATTCACACGTAGTAACAGTGAACGTGGGTGATGTGGTGCAGAACCACGTGAGGATATCTGGTGTTTTCTGGTTATTCACCGTGGCGGTGGTCATCTTCCTATTCACTGATGTTGCCAAGAACCTCTACATACCCGTCTTCTACGCCTTTGACTTGGGAATGGGGTACGCGTTAGCAACATTAACGCTTAGCATTGAGGCCTTTTTGGAGATACCAGTAATCTACGCATTCACCAGGGTGCTTAAGTCGACTAATGCGTGGGTTATCTTTAACCTAAGCCTGGTATTAGCGGGGCTATACTTCATCATCAACGCCCTAATTCCACCTAACCCGCTCCTCGCCTTCACAGCCATGGCCACGTACTCCCTGGTTTGGGGAACCTACAGCGTCTCGAGTTCAGCGCTGGTGTCACGGTTAACGGGGCTGGGCAGGAGGGGGACTGCTTACGGTGTCTATAATGCCGCCTTCCCAATAGCCAACGTAATTGGGCCGCTTTACATAGGGTACGCCATATCATCGTCAGGTTATAGGCATGGGTTAATGTACCTATCAGCACCACCACTCATCATGGGCCTGGCGCTACTTGGGGCATTTAAATTCACTGGCAATGAAAGTGTTAAAACCGGTACCTAGCATCCTTAACCGTGTTCATTAGGCCTATTGGTGAGGAGAGCCTTGGGGTTAGGTCCATGAGCCTGTACGTTGAAACCAAGGACCTGAGGATCATCCTCGACCCAGGGGCTAGCCTAGTGCCCATTAGGTTTGGCCTACCACCCCACCCAAGGGAGTTTGAGGCGCTTAGGGGCTTTAGGGAGGGTTTAATGAAACTGGTTGATAAGGTTGATTACCTATTCATATCCCATTACCACAGGGACCACTTCACGCCACCCTACGGTAGCTTATACATGGGTACTGGGGATAGGGATTACGAAACAGTTTACGGGGGTAAGGTGGTTTTCGCCAAGGATTACGAAACAGTTAACCCAAGCCAAAGGAGGAGGGGTATTGGCCTATTTAAGGCCATGCAGGGTTTAGTGGGTAAGTGGGTTAAGTGTGATGGACAGGTGATCAACATCAACAACACTAGGCTAATCTTCTCAAAACCAATACCCCACGGTAAGCCAGGTAGTAGAACAGGCTATGTTGTCGGGTTAGCCATAATTGATGACTCAGGTTCACTACTCTACCTACCTGATGTACAGGGCCCACTCTCCAACGAGGCCATTGACTTTGCATTGAGTATTAAGGCCGACGTAGTGGTCATCGGCGGCTTCCCAGCATACCTACTTGGAAGGGCCTTCAAGCAGGAGGATCTAGACCTGGCTAAGTCAAACCTACTTAGAATATGGAGCCAGGGTAGGCCAAGGAGACTAGTGGTGGCCCACCATCTGCTTAGGGTAATTAACTGGAGGGAGTACTTGCCGATGGGTGTTAGGGTTGAGACCTACGCATCCCTTCTCGGGTTAAGTGATAATCTACTTGAGGCTAGGAGAAAGGAGCTTTATGAAACTGAGGATCCAGGTAAGGACTATGTTAATAAATTTAGGAGTAGGGCGGAAGGGAAGGAAGAGTCGAATGAGGATTAGTGAGGTTAAGGTTTATAAGTTAATGTAGGTTATTTAGCGGGTGTCTAAGGCAGCACAGTTAACCTTCCAGGAGCCATGGGTGGAGCGTTTTAGGCCTGTTAGGCTTGTGGATTTGGTTGATCAGGAGGGTGTTAAGGTTGGTTTGCTTGAGTTTGTTAGGCGTGGTGATTTGCCTCACCTACTCTTCTATGGTCCTCCTGGTGTTGGTAAGACTACTGCTGCCCTTGCTCTTGCTAGGGAGTTTTACGGTGAGTCATGGCGTTCTAACGTCCTCGAGCTTAATGCCAGTGATGAGAGGGGTATTGATGTTATTAGGGAGAAGGTTAAGGAGTTCGCTAGGACAGTGGCCACAGGCCCAGTACCATTCAAACTAGTCATCCTAGATGAGGCAGATAACATGACTAGTGATGCCCAACAAGCCTTAAGGAGGATTATGGAAATGTACGCAGCATCAACAAGATTCATACTACTCGCAAACTACATAAGCGGTATAATAGAGCCAATACAGTCAAGGTGCGCAATCTTCAGATTCAACCCACTACCAAGGGAAGCAGTAATAGAGAGGCTAAGGCAAATAGCAAAGGAAGTGGGAATACAGGCAAGTGAGGATGGGCTAGAGGCAATATGGGAAACAACACAAGGAGACCTAAGAAAAGCAATAAACACAATGCAAACCATAGCCGTAACTAGGGGGAGGGTTGATGAGGATGCCGTGTACCAACTCTTCGGCGGCTTTAACCCGAGGGAGGTTAGGGACTTGGTTTACGAGGCATTAACTGGCGACTTTGGTAAGGCAGTGGTTGGCTTGAAGTCGTTAATAAAGGATAGGGGTGTTGACCCCATTTACGTGACTAGGCTTATCCATAGGGAGGTGACTTCAACGGTCACAAATCTAAATATTCCGGAGTACCTGAAGCCAAGGATAATATACAGCATAGCCATGCGCCACCACGCAATACTGAGGGGTGGGGATGAGTTAACGCAGGTGGTTGGACTGCTGGCTGAGATTAGAATGCTCCTCAAGGCTGCTGGTTCATAAACCCATATGCCTATGCTGTTTAAGGATCACTATTATTTCTTCGATGATCATAATTTCTGATAAAAATGGTCAAGTCTCGCTCTTTAGGGTGGGGTTGTTTCGCTGTGTGGGTTTCATTGCGGTGGGTTTATACAATTCTACTCTGCTGGGGTTTTGGTGCTTGGGTTGGTGTCTCCGGGAGGGGGTTTGCTTCCCTTGCCTCAGATGAGCCGGTGGGGCGATACCCCATCCCTACCACCACCCCAAGAACAAAACCAATAACCCCCAAAGAGGGAGTAACACCCAAGACCCCCACAATGAAAAACCCGTCCCACTGGGACAGGAAGGGGGTCATATCCTTCCCACCCTAAAGGGCGAGGTTTGTCATTCGCTTTATCATTGCATATGATTACGCGGTTTCATGAGGCACAATGTCTCATTATCTTGGCCACTACTTAACCAGTCACGTGAGTTTATGGTCATCTCACGACTGGAGTCTATAAACAATCGGTGACGCATACGAATCAGCGGCGAGGGCCATTTAACAGACACAAATAGTGGCTATAAACAAATTCAGTTAAGAACGCTGGTAAGGTTTATTTACCTGAACTCCTAGGTAAGTAACTATGAAGCTTGAAATTGAGGCTTACATCACGGGGTGCAGCGTCTTCCTACTGATTAAACCTGAGAGCGAGGAAGCTGAGTTTGGTAAGGTTATGTCAAGTGTGTTGAGGTGGGGTGCGGTCAACCCCAGTGAGGTTAACTTAACCAATGCACCACTCAGCATCAGGCATGTCCTTGGCAACGTTACCGAGGCCTATGGGGGCTCATTAGGGCTTGACAATGAGGAGTTTGAGGGCATGCTACTCGTGGGCGGTGGTGGTAACGTGGTTGTTAGTGGTAGGTTTAAGTCCTGCACTGGTGAGGTTCCCATAGGCATAGTCAATGACCTAGCCGGTAAGCTTGTGAACTCGCTGATGAGCATCTACGGTACGGTAACCAGTCTAGTGCACATATACAAGTTCACTGGGAGGTTAACCATGGAGGCCAGCACCCTACCTCCCTAGACTAGGCAACCGCATGGCCACTATAAACCTTTAAATCCCAGCCTTAACACATATAGTTGAATGGAGGATTGGATGCTTCAACCACCCAGGGGTATGAATGACTGGACCCCTGATAAGTACTACTCACTGATCAACATAGCTAACCGTCTCTCAACAGTGGCGGAGTCCTTCGGCTACAGCGCCATAGAGACCCCGGCCCTGGAGCACTTCGAGGTTCTTAAGGCTAAGGCAGGTGAGGAGGTGATTAATGAGATATACTACCTGAGGGATAAGGCTGGTAGGGAGCTTGGGTTAAGGTTTGACATGACTGTCCCAGTGGCCAGGGTCCTCTCCTATAGGCGTGACTTCCCAAGGCCCATTAGGCTTTACTACGTCTCAAAGGTCTGGAGGTATGATGAACCCCAGTTTGGTAGGTTTAGGGAGTTTTACCAATTCGGCGTTGAGCACGTTGGGTCACCCACCGTTCAGTCAGACGCCGAGGTGCTTGCACTGGCGGTCAAGGCGCTTGAGGCAGTTAACCTACCTCAATTGATGGTTAGGGTCAGCGACAGGAGGATCATGGATCAGGTTCTTGAGAAACTGGGCATAAATGCCGCTAGGGATGCGGTGCTTAGGGTGCTTGATAAGAGGGGTAAGGTTCCGGATGAGGAGTTGGTTAGGCTACTGGTTAAGGAGGGGGTTGAGGAGGGTAAGGCCAAGTACCTGGTGGATTTGGCTGGCGTGAACACACCGATAGGTGAGTCAATTGGTGAGTTGAGGAGGCTGGGTATTAGTGATCAACTTGTTAACTACTTCGAGTCCCTCTCAAAGACCCTAACCCACTACAACGTTGCCGATAGGGTTAGGTTGGATTTAAGCATAGTGAGGGGTCTCGATTACTACACGGGCTTCGTCTTCGAGCTCTACACGGATAGGATTAAACTGGCAGTTGGGGGTGGCGGCAGGTATGATGAGTTGTTGAGGATATACTCAGGGGAGGATGTGCCGGCGGTGGGTTTCGCAATAGGCATAGAGAGGGTTATGCTAGCCCTAGGCGAATTAGGCGACTCACAGCCATCCGTGGACTTCTACATATACCCCATGGGGCCTGAGCAATACGGCGTGGGCGTTAGGATAGCTGAAAACCTGAGGGGCATGGGATTTAGGGTGATTTTGGATGTCGGTAAGCCCAGTCTCAGGTCAGCCCTCGAATACGCCTCTAAGATTAAGGCTAGGAAGTTCATCATAATTGGGCGTAGGGAAATGGAGAACAACATGGCCAGGGTCAGGGACCTAGAAACCTGGAGTGAGGAAGACGTACCACTAAGCAGGTTACTTAAACAGTGACAAAAGAACAACAAGTCCCGTCCTTCAGGGTGGGAGGGAGTCATAGCAAATTATAGATACTTCTCTTGTTTTACCTTAAACCGAATAGATTGGACTAAGGGAATTAACCGGCAGTATATCTAAAGCCAAGGCTAATAAACAAAGACACCAAACCCCTCCCACCAACCACATAAACCATTAATCAACACGTCATTAAAGGATTTTTATTTTCACAAAAATCCATTTTAATGAATTTACTGGATACTTTCCACCTTCTTCTTGGTTTCCCTTAAGCCGTCTGAGACCTTCCAAATCTCCTCCGCATAGTGCCTTAACTCGCTGCGTAGGTTGGCTAGGTCAGTTAACCTAGCCTTTAATTCACTGATCCTCCTCGCCATGGTTATTAACGGCTTGTAGACCTCGTTGTAAATGGTAAGTGCCTCACCCTCCTTACCTAGGTAAATGCTCTTAATGCTACCCTCACCCTTACACTTAAGGTAATAGTAATAATACTTGTCACCCACCTTATTCTTAACCCACGTCTTCTCAAGGTAACAGTCACCGTACTCCTCGTAAAGCCTAACCAAAGGCTCTACGATGCTAAGCTCCTCCTCCAGCCTTTTTAATGAAGATTCAACATCACTAAGCCTTTCCTCAATCCTAACCAACTCCCTAGCATCAAACAAACCCAGGGGGTCTAGTAAAGCTGCTGAAGCTTTCTTAGACCCCATGAATCAGAGTGTTAGGTAGCACTTTATAAACATTTTTCTACCTAACACCATTCATAAGACCCAATAATTAGAAGCCAAGCAGGTTTAAGCATACATCATGCATGTAGTTATACTGAATTTCGTGAAATAATGGATTAGCATTATAGTTTGGCATAACTTTGATTCACATTAGGCCATTATTCAGATTGCATGTTTCATGAATTTTCTCATTTTTACATTGATTTTTAGGATCATCGTAGGTTATGCTTCAATTTCTTCATTACCATTCAATCTTTCATAAAATCATTAGAGGAGGAACAGCACATTAAATGAGACGCAGAGGCTACTTCAATGAAACCACCTAAAACAAATTGCAAATCTCAAAAATCATGCATGGGTGTGTAGTTTGCTTATTGACGCTAGTAGTTGATCTATGGGTGCATCCATTAGTTCGCCTATTATGCTTCTCCTTATGTGTAGGTCATTCCTTATATCTGGCTGGTCATTTACACTGCTGGGTACGACTATGTCCTTAACGTACCTGAATCTCCTCAGTACCCTCACCCCATTACCTAGGTCCGTGGGTACGTAATCGAGACCAAGCACCACCACTGCAATATCCCTCAGTATGTCCTCTGGGTTTGGGGTTAGTACGGAGAGTCTCCTAATCATCTGCTGGTAGTCCTCAGCATGAAAAGTCGTTATCCCGCCATGGCCAGTGGTCACTGCGTTTAACCATGCCTTAACCTCCTCAGGTTCCCTAACCTCATTGACTATCACGTAGTCTGCCCCCATCCTCAATGCGTGGGCTATCAGCTCACCCTTGGTTATTGGCCTAACCCCTAGGCCGAAGGACTTCCTCTCGAAGAGTTTAACCACCAGGTGTCCTGGTAGGTTCATTTCGTCGACGTCCATTATGAGGACTTTCATTGCGTGAGGCTTAACCATCATGGCTATGGCATTGGCCAGGCTTGTCTTTCCTGAACCCATGGGGCCTATTATCAGTATCGGGACCTTATCCTCAGCCAGCCTCCACAGTAGGGCGGCTTGGTTAATGGTCAGCATGCCCTGCTTCACCAGTAGGGGCAGTGTCCATGGTCTACTGGGCAGGATCCTGACGTGGATGCTGATTCTAGAGACTGGCTCAGTGGAGATGGTGAACCTAACCTTGTATTCTGGGTCCGTTACTGAGACTAGGGGCATGTAGGCTGTTATGGGTGTCCTAGTCCTCCTGGCCACGTTAACTGCGATGTGGTTAACCAGGTCCCTAGTGGTTAGGTTAGTCTCGGTTAACCTCATTGGGAGTAGCCTAACTGGCCTAATGACCCTAACCTCACTTAGCCTAACTACACATAAACCATAATCCCTATGGTTAACTCTAACGCCACTTAGGTCAATGTAAACGTCCGTCACGCCCTCATCCATCAGTATGGGTGTTAATGGGCCGTAGGCGTTGATCCACCTATCCACAACTGCCTTAACCAGGGAGTCGAACTTCTCGTCAGGTCTATGCCCAAGCCTAGTTAAGGCCAACTTATACCTCTTAATTAACTTAGCTGGGTTTTTACCTAACTTAACCCACTCCTCGAAGAATGTTGGATCCACTAGGGTTATGTAGCCTGGGACCTGGTCCATTGGGAAGACTTGAACCACGTCGCCGACGCTCCTGTACTCGATCACAGTCCTAATGCCGAGGTTAGTTATGGTTTTGCTGGATAAGGCATTGCCAATGGGCTTAACGATGGATACGTGCATTAAGTCAAGTCCATGCAGGTAGCCTTAAGCCAAGTGCATGTAGGGTTAAGGCTGGTTAACATTACCCTACTTGCAGCCAGCCCTAGGGTACCACTTAAACAACAGCCTATGAATTGGCCTAGGTTAAGGAACCTTAATGGTGGCGTGAGGGATGGCTTGTCCAGCGTGGTTGCAGCTCTAGTGGTGCTAATCATGGTTGTTGTAATGGCATCACTTGCCTTAATCCTAATTAACCTATTCAAGTCCTACGACTACTCATCAAGTGAAATACTGAGTATTGGTCTAGGCTCTCTGAATTGCCTTAACGGCACGGGCATGGTTCCAGTAAGCATCAACAGTATAGTGATACAGGTGGGTAGGTACTGCGCATTAGTTACTGGTAATGGAACCTACTACGTGATCCACCCAGCCCTGGGCAGCCCAGGTTAACGTTGCCTAACACCACTTGGCTTAACCATCGTGTAGAGACCGTAGAGGAGCACTATGAGTATTATGAAGTCCACCCCGAAGGCCTCGTAGGCGTACCTATGCGGATACCCACCCCTATAGCCTAGGTAAGTGAACCCGAACACCACTATTAGCAGTACCAGTGCCACTGCCCACACCACCAAGTCCCTAATCCTCATGGGTCCTCGGGTGGATTGGGGTAATTAAGTGTTTTGCCGAGACGGAACGTTTTTAATGAAGCTTGGTCACCCAGTCCAGTGTCTAGTGATAAGTGGGCCTGTGTGGTCTGCGGTAGTAGGAATGTTGGCCTTATAATTGAGGGTAAGCCCTACTGCGGTAAATGCGGCTCTAAGGTGATTAGGCTGCATATGTACAGGTTCCTTAATAGGCTTAAGCAGGAAAACTTAATAGACCCAGGCGTTAGGATACCTGAACCATGAGGATGGTTAACCTGCTTCCAATAGCTTTGGTGGTACTGTTTGGGCTAGCCGTGGTTACCCACGCCCAGCAGTGCATGCTGGTGGTTAACGCCACGCAGATGCGCATGAACATCACCACCAACGCCCAGTTCATTGAAGTACACGCATGGGGTGTGCTGGGGATTAGGAATACGACGACTTGCAATGTACACTACATTGCCTTCAGATACTCGCTACCCGGCATGGAAACGCTGCTTTACATTAATGCAGTATCCAACGCCAGCGATTACATCACCATAAACTACACTAATAAGGCTGGCTACACCTTAACCTGCCTAGCCCTCAACCCACTAAGGAGCCAGAATGGGGTGGTTAACATAACCTCAGGCAATGGCCACGTTACGACCTACTGCTCAATCGTAGACAAGGGTTCACTGGCCCTCTACAGCTTGCTGATGGTCATCCTGGTGTCCGCAGCCCTGGCCTCTTCATCATACTTCCTGGTTAGGAGCGCCATAGATGCACTGCGGGCTAGGTCTTAGTTATCTCAATTACCCATGAGGCAACCAGCTGGGCAACCTTACCCAGTTCACCCACCCAGTCCCCGTTGATTAAGGTTAACCTAGCTTCATTAGCCACCGACTTAACCGTGTTAGCCTCCTCAACAGGTGCATTAGGGTCATTAATGCTGTAGATGAGTATCATGGGCCTATTAAGCCTGGGTAAGAGGTCAAGGTAGTTTATGACCCTAGGTGTCGAAACCAAGGCAAGCCCAATGAGGGCTTTGGGCATGAACTGGGTTACGTAATCCAAGGCCACCACGCCACCCTGCCCCAGACCCAGCAGCACAAAGCTGCTGCTCAGCTTATCTACAATTAATGATAGGGCAGTCACCTTACCAGCTCTATTCATGCGTGTGAAGGATGAGGCATCAACTGCAATCACCCTAAGCCCCACCCCAGTGAACTCACCAGCAACGTTGAGGATGCTACTGACCGTTAAGTTAACCGGTGGCATAACAACAACAGGTACTCCCCCCACCCCAACCTCCAGGTACCTAACCTTAAGGGAACCCACAGTCACGTAATTCTCAGCAATCACCTGCGCCATGCCCATCAGCCCTTTTAACTATTATTCAAAGCCACCTAGTTACCTCACGGGAATTGAATTATGAAACCGAAGATTATTTGAAACCTAGCTAACTAAAACGCATTAACCAAACACGTTATTCAGGCAAACCCACCTAACACCCTAATTACCTCCTGTAGGGTAATCACTAAACTAGGGCTAGGGTTGGGTGTTAGGTAGAAAAATCTACAGAAAATGCTACCTAACACCCAGTAGCATACCTAAAATACCGGTGGGTGTTAGGGTGAGGTGAAATTGATTATTCCTTGTTATAATTATTCAGGATCAGCCTAGTTAGTACCTTAACAGCCTCCTCCTTGACCTTACCTGGGTTTATGCCTTTGGCCTCTAGCTCGGTTGAGTTCACGAATATGAATATGTGTGGTGTTTGCTCCCATGCATTGTCAATGGCCTTTATTAGGGGTGAGGCTTCGTTTATGGGCATTAGGTTGCCGTCGCTGTTCCTTATCAAAGCCCCTATGTCGTTTATGAATGATGCCACGGATACCAGTAGCCTACAGTCGCAGTTGAGGATCCTCCTCAACTCGTTGATTATGCTTTGCTTGAACTCAACGGCCCAGCCCAGCCCCTTACCCTCAAGGTTCTCGTCAATGTACCTGTTCAGCATTACCGCATTGCCAAGGCCCAGGGTTGTTATATAGTCCTCGTCCCTCTTCCAAAGGGCCCTCATGCCAGTCCTCCTATGCATAATTGAGTCCGCGTACTCCCTAACATAGCCCTCCAGTAATCCACCATGATAGGCGGCACCTATGGTAACGCTTAGTTGATCATCGGTGTAGGTGTCTAGGTTCTTCTCGCTTGGGTTACCGTTTAGGAATCTTAAGGCCGCCTCCCTCAGCTCCGAGGCGATGCTCAGCGTCATGACTTGCCTAAGCACCTCCCTCATTATCTCGTCGAAGAGGAGAACCTTGTGGTGCATGTAAACCCACTTGTACAGGTTGTACCTAGCTAGGGCGTAACCCTCCAGGAAGGCCTTAGCCTTATCGTCAAAGACCAGCATACCCCTGCCCAGGTGCAGGTAGTTGACCAGCCTAGCTATGTCAATGGCCCCACTCCCAGACCCAGCCCCGGTGAAGTAGAGGTCCCTCAGCGTGTAGTCAAGCCTATCCGCATCAATACCCCCGGACAGTATTGAAGCTAGGGATTCGAGGAGCATGAGCTCATCGTCGCTAAGCCCCTCCAGTAGCTTAACCTCAGGTACGCCTAGGCTTAAGGCTGAATCACCGTACCTGGAGACTAACCTAACCCTCTTAACCAACCTGTAGAATGTCAACAACCTAAGCACACCAGCATCAACACCCAGCATGCTAACCAGGTCCCTGAACCCCCTTGAACCCATTAGCATGAACCCAGCAACCTCATGCTCCTTACCAACCCCCGCCATGTAGAGCTGGGGCTCAGGCTTAATCAAGGGGGCTAGGTAACCGTCGAGTACGTGGGATAGGGGTGGGTGCCCTATGTCGTGGTGTAGCCCACCCAACCTAACGTACTCGCCTAGGACCCTCACGTTGTCGTCATGGATGCCGAGGCGGCCCATCAATGCCCTAAGGGTTTTCCCATCAGCCTCGCCAATAACCCTCTCCGACATTAAGGATGACAGATGCATAGTGCCTAAGCTATGCTCAAACCTAGTCCCCCTGGCCGATGGGTAGACGTAGTGAACTAAGCCATCCTGCAAAACCCTCCTGAGTCTCTGGACATAGATATCATCATCAAGGAACCTGGCCTCATCTAAGCTCAGCTTAATCCAACCATGCACAGGATCCCTAAGCTCCTTCCAAGACACCAAGCCAATACTCAAGTCAGTATTTATAAACCGTACCCTGAAGCTCAAGAAGCCAACAACCCAAGTTAATGCCTAAACCATGAGGATGAGTGAGGAGTAGCCCCGATGAAAGCGGGGTAACCTCCAAGACCCCCAAGGAACCCCCGTCCTTTAAGGCGGGGAGGGGGTCAGTATCCTTCGGCTCTGTGGGTGTGTTTTTAAGCCGGCTTAGGTTTAATTGCCGTGAGGGTTGGGTTAATTGGCGGTGGCCCAAGCAACCTGTTTCTGGCTTGGCTACTTAGGAATGATGCCGACTTATACTTGATAGAGGAGGATAGTAGGCTCGGCTTACCCATGCACTGCACTGGACTTGTCAGTGAGAGGATGGCCATTGCCCTTGGTTTAGGTGGAAGGGTGGTTGACAACTACTACAGTAGCCTAACAATCACCAATAGCCTAAATTCTAAAGGCATACTGCTTAGGTTCACTGGTAACAGGATAGTCATGTTGAATAGGCCTGGCCTTGAGGAGTACCTATACGGCAGGGCGTCATTTAGAGGCATACACATGGGTATTAGGGTCACTGAGGTGGGTAGGAGGGGTGTGGTTAGGGGGTTTGGGGGCTTTGAGGGATCCTACGATATAGTTGTCATTGGGGAGGGGGCTAGGAACGTACTCAGTAGGATTACGCTTGGGACTAGGTTAAACACGGTGAGTGGGGTTCAGGCTGATGGCTACTCCCAGTACCTTAAGGGCATGGTTAATGATGAACACCACATAGTGGTCCTCTTCGGTAAACACTACAGCGGGAGGTTCTTCACCTGGATAGTGCCCAGGGGTGATGGGGAATTCAGGGTTGGTGTTGTTGACGATCCAAGTGTTGTCGGCTTAAGGTTCAGGAAAATCATTAGCGAACTTGGGTTAAGCCCAAGGAGGATCTTTGGGGGGAAGGTGGTCCTGGGGGCTAGTAGCGTTAACTATGGACAGGGCTCGGTGGCTGCGGTGGGTGACTCAACGGGCATAACTAAGTCACTGACCGGTGGGGGTATCGTGACAGGCATGTTAACGTCCTTAATACTAGCCAGGGTGCTCCATGAGTATTGGGGTGTTGGAGACCCTATAGCCGAGTACAGTAGGGCCCTGGGTGGAACGCTGGGTAGGTTGGCTAGGGCCTACTCGGCTCTTTCAAGTATGCTATATAGCAACGTAACAGTGGCTGAGAGGGCGCTTAGGGAGTTCGATGGCGTTGAGGTTAATGTCCCAGATTACGACAATCACATGGATGCCTTAATCAGGTTACTGATGGCTAGGCCTAAACTGGGCTTAACCCTAATTAAATACGCCCCCTCCCTGAACATAAGCACCATTAACCTACGCGACCTGGTCACCGCGTTATTTTAACCAAGCTACCCATTTCACTCAGCAACCTTGCCCCATCACCCGTGCTGAACCATTTCCAGTAGGGCTCCATGAACCTAACAGCTTCCTCAATCACGGCGTTCTTAAGGTCCAGTGGGTGAACCTTACCCTGCGAGTAGTCCCTAGTCAACTCCTCGAAGGCCCAGTACTCCGCCGTACCCCCGTACTCACTGGGCCTCTTAATCAGGAAGGGTTCCCTCCTAGGCTCCCTGAAGGAGAATAATCTAGCCAACTCGAGGACTGGGTTATTCTCAGTGACCTTGGGTGGGCAGTAGGCGTTCTTAATCTTCTCACTGATTTCACCGGGTGAGTCGTGTAGGAATATTGCCGTTTCAGGCCTTGACTTACTCATCTTAGCCTCAGATAGGTCAAGCCTACTCTCCTTACCTGTCATAGCCAGTGAGGGTAGTAGGTGGTGGAGGAGGATCACTGGTTTAATAACCCTACCACCAAGGGTAAGGGGCATTAACTTAATCTTATCGTAAACCTCCCTGGCAAGAACATAGACCTTCCTCTGGTCAACACCCCCATGGGCTATGTGTGTGCCTAGGGCATACACATCTACGATCTGCATTAGTGGGTATATTAGCCAAGACATCTTGGCCGTGTTGGTGAACACCCTACCCATTATGGTTAAGCTGTGCCTAATGTCCGATAGCGAAACCTGCCTGGCCAGGTCCAGGACCTGCACCCAGTAGTCATGCTTATCCTCAACCAGCTGCGAGGCCAGTATGAAGTCCACCGCATCTGGGTCACCGCCAAGTATGCCTATCGACCTCCTCAGGGTCTCCTTGAAGTAAGTCACGGCGACCTTCCTGATAACCTCCAGGTCACCACCAAGCTTATGGTTAAGCCATGAGTGCAGGTCGGCCAGCAGTATGGTCACCTTAACCCCAGCCCTCTGTAGGTCTACAACCTTATACATGCTCACCACGCCCGTGCCTATGTGGATGTAGCCGGATATCTCGAAGCCTATGTAGTGCTTAAGCTGATCCCCAGTCTCGAAGTAGCCCCTCAGGTCCTCGATGGTTATAACCTCCTCTGTTGGGTACTTGAGGGCTAGATTAACCTTATCCTCAACATCCATCAGCTGTACAGCCGCCTTAGCCTTAATAAGTCTTCCAGCCGTAGCAGCCATGGGTATAGGGCTTTAATTCACGGTGCAGTTGAGGGCAATTATTTAAAGTTTAAATGGGGAGGGTGCGTTGGGTGGGTATATGTCCACTAGGACTGCTTCTGCGGGGGATATTAAGGAGGGGTCGTACATAATGATAGATAACGTGCCCTGCAGGGTTGTTGAGGTTGAGAAGAGTAAGACCGGTAAGCACGGCAGCGCTAAGGCTAGGATAGTTGGGATAGGTGTCATTGATGGGGTTAAGAGAACCATAGTCGTCCCAACCGACGCAGCCGTGGAGGTTCCAGTTATTGAGAAATTCACGGCGCAGGTAATATCAGTGGCTGAGGATAACATACAGTTAATGGACCTCAGGAACTACCAAACCTTCGAAATACCCAGCGGCTACATTGAGGAGGAGGCTAAGGGTAAGCTCGAGCCTGGGGTGCAGGTTGAGGTTTGGGATGTGGCCGGCTACAGGAAAATAATGAGGGTTAGGTAACCGGCCCTGTGCACGTTAAAAATAAGCCCATTGTTTTTCACACGGCTACTGGGACTGGGCGGCGGCTCCGGTTGTGGCGGATTTGTAGCTCTGTATAATTGCCTTAACCCTATCCATTAATCCACTCTGGTGGCTCTCCCTCTCTATGAATTTAATGGTTTGGGATACGAAGACCTCGTCACGCCTATTCCTACACCTAACCCATATCCTGCCGTTCTGCCCCACGGTTACGTCGCAGTTTAACTCATCCTTAAACATGTTCACCATGGACCCCTTCTTACCTATAACCCTAGGCACCTTAACAGGATCTATCTCAACGATTGTTCCATCCTCAATCCTACCCAGCCTAGACTCCTTAATGGTCAAGGTCACTGGGTAATCCTTAGCTAGGTTGAAGTCGCTTATCTTAGCCAACACCACGTCTCCAATGTTCAAAATGTTTCTTAAGTCGGCGGTGACCACGTCAACGGGCTTTAGGGTAGCCTCATTCACAGGTAAGTAAGCCGAGTACGGTGACTTAATGTCAACCTCCCAGCCGTTAACCAGTATATCCACCACATACCCTATCACGGCGTCACCCTGCCTAGGTTTATAGGTCCCATTCAACGGTATTACCTGAACCTCCATGGGCTTAACATCACCCTTAATGTTAATCGTAGCCACTGTGGCAGCGTAGGCCTTATCCCCCTCCCAGTACACCGACCCTACAATCACATAGTCATTACTCCTCCCACCAATCAAATCCCCCGGGAGCACTATCATCCTATCTGTGACGTTAAGCATAATGCGGGTTTTTAGTTGGGAGTAATAAGCGTTGCTGATAAGGACTCGTTCCCGGGGGATGAAGCTGTGAATACTTTCAGCCACCTCTCTATAAACCCGGTAAAAAACCGACAAATCACGCTTAAATAAGCAGGTGGCTAAGCTGACCCATGGGTAGGCGTAGGCGTGCCTTCACGGTTGATGAGGCTAACACAGTGATTAACGAGATAAGGCCAATACTAGGTGGTTTAATGGAGGCGTATAGGAGCGGTAATTTAGCCACCATACATGAGCAGTCAATGTGGCTGATTAAACTGTCGAGGAGGCTGGGCTTCATGATAAACACGAGGCTAGGCATAGTGCACTTCCCAACACTGTATAGGGGCAGTTACAGGGTGGTGTTGTGCTATAGGTATGGTGAACCGAGGGTAATGTACTGGCACTGGATTGACAGCCACATCAGGATGAGGATAAGGGATGTTAAACTATTCGGACCCAGTGGGGGAATTAAGAATGAGGAAGCATCATAGGACACCAGCTTAATGGAGCTATTGACCGCGTAACGTTTATAAATGAGCGCGCGGCACCGATATCGATTACTATGCTAGGTGATTCAGCAATAAAGGCAATAAACCTAACTAAGCGTTACGGCCCAATACTGGCGGTGGATCACATAAACTTCGAGGTTAAGTACGGTGAGGTATTCGGCTTCCTAGGCCCTAATGGGGCAGGTAAAACCACCACAATAAAGATGCTGACCACCGTAACAAGGCCCACCGAGGGCACGGCATTAGTGGGTGGTTACGATGTCGTTAAGCAGCCGGCTAAGGTTAGGGAGTCTATTGGTGTAGTTCCCCAGGACTTCACCAGTGATGAGGATTTGACCGGCTGGGAGAACCTAATGATGATAGCCGGCCTATACGGCATACCGAAGAGGGAAGCCAAGGAAAGGGCCGCTGAGTTACTTGACCTTGTGGAGCTGTCCCACGCTGCGGATAGGAAAGTTGAAACCTACTCAGGGGGTATGAGGAGGAGGCTTGAGATAGCCATGGGTTTGATTAATAGGCCTAGGATACTGTTTCTTGATGAACCCACGCTAGGTCTCGATGCCCAGACCAGGGCCGCCATATGGTCGTACGTGTTTAGGCTTAAGGAGCAACTGGGTACGACAATATTCGTCACAACCCACTACCTTGAGGAGGCTGACCAATACTGCGATAGGATAGCCATAATTGACCACGGTAAGATACTAGCCATAGGTACCCCAAGGGATTTGAAGAAGGTGGTGGGCGGTGACGTGGTTATACTTCAAGTGGCAGGTAACCCGGAGACTGCCGTTAAGGTTCTTCAAAATATTGATGGCTTAAGTGACGTCAGAATTGTTGAGGGCTTCATTAGGTTTAAGGTTAGTGATGGTAGTAGGGCGGCGCCACTCATATTTGACGTGTTGAGTAAGGCCGGCATTAGGGTGACTAGCATAGCCATAAAGGAGCCATCAATGGATGAGGTCTTCATGGAGTACACGGGTCATAGCCTAAGGGATGAGTGGGGTAGTAGGGAGGAGGCGATGGCCATGAGGAGGATTGTGAGGACCGCCAGGAGGTGATGATCATGGCCAGTAACCCACTGCATGGCTTATGGACCTTAACCGATAGGGAGCTTAAGAAGTGGTATAAGGCCCCAGTGGTGCTTATAGTAACCTTGATTCAACCCATAGTTTGGTTGGCCTTCTTCGGCAAGTCAATGAACATGGCCTCGATATTCACGAGCGGCAGCGTAAATATACCGGGGCTAAACATACCTAAGCAGATTATTGACCAGATAGCCCAGGCCTACTTAAAGTCAACCTTCGGGACCACGGACTACTTCTCATTCCTAGCGGCCTCAATGGTTGCGCAGATAACCTTCTTCACGGCGATGAACAGCGGCATGAGTATAGTGTGGGATAGGAGGCTAGGTGTCCTGGATAAGCTACTCACCACGCCCGTGCCTAGGGGCAGTATAATAATGGGTAAGGTGCTTAACTCGGTGCTAAGGTCCCTTGCCCAGGCCACTATAGTGCTCATAATAGCCACTCTACTCGGCATGAAGTTCAACACCAGCCTAACCCCCCTAGGGTTTGCCTTAAGCATAGTTGGTGTTTACGCAGCCTTAACGCTACTGGCGTTGGGCTTCTCGGCACTATACCTAACCCTCGCCCTCCGTTCAACGAACTGGCAATCCCAAATGGCCATAATAAACCTACTCAACATGCCGCTCATGTTCGCCAGCAACTCATTCTATCCAATAAAGATGATGCCCTGGTGGCTTAGGCCCATAGCCTACATAAACCCACTTACCTACGTCAACGACGTGACGAGGGGCTTACTGCTGGGCATATCAACATTCAGCGTGCCAATGGACTTCCTCTACCTGGCGGTATTCGCCATAGCCTTTTCAGCAATAGGCATAGTGCTTTCATGGCGCTTCCTAAGCGAGGGTTGAAGTTGAATCAAGTTTAAATACCCATTAACACCATTTAAAGCAAGGATGAGTAAAAAGGACTACTGGGTCGTGTGGAGGGTTAACATAGACTCAACAATCAGTAGGAGTGATGGCAGGGTTGTGCCTAGGCAGCTTGCCGTGGAGAAGCCCACCCTCGACGAACTGGCTAACGCCGCATCAAAGCTTGGGTTTAGATATGAGGTTCACCCAGAGAAGAGGCATCCTAGGCATTGGTTTGAGGAAGATTACGCAGGGTGCATCCACGTCTATAAGGTTGAGGGTTACAATAGGAGAAGCCTTATTAGGAAACTTGCCCAGGTTATTAAGAGTAGTAGGAGGGGTGGTTAACATACTGACGGTCTTCATAACCGGGACGGCTGGCTCGGGGAAGTCAACCTTAACCTCAGCCCTAGCCGACTACCTGGAGAGCCAGGACAACTACGTGGGGATACTTAACCTAGACCCAGCGGCCGAGTACCTACCCTACACGCCCGACATTGACATTAGGGATTACGTGTCGGCCAGGGGGATTATGAGGAAGTATAAGCTAGGCCCTAACGCCTCACTGATAGCCGCCGTGGACCTGATAATAACCAAGGTTGATGAACTTAGGCAGCAGATAAGTGAACTGGACCCAACATACCTGATAGTGGATACCCCCGGCCAACTGGAGATGTTTGCCTTCAGGGATACTGGGCCATTAATAGTTAATAGGTTAAACATGGACAAGTCCATGGTCATCTTCGTCATAGACTCCGTCCACGCCAGGACAATGCTGGGCCTAGCCTCAAGCTTACTCCTCTCCCTATCAGTCCAGTTAAGGATTCAGAAGACCCAGGTTAACGTCCTCAATAAGGCCGACCTATTGACCGAGGAGGAGATTGAGGAGATTGAGAACATGATTGAGGAGCCCGATTACCTCGAAACCAGGGGTGACTCAGAGTTGGTGACTAGGATAGGTGGGATCATTAGGAGCATAGGCATGATACCTGAGCCAATACCCGTAAGCGCCGTCAAGGGGCAGGGACTGGATAGGATACACGCCATAATGGAGCAGGTGCTGACCGGCGGAGATAAGCCGAGTTGAGGCACAGTAACCGCATCAGCTGAATGGGCAGCATAACTTATTATCCAGCTTAACCAACCTGAATTATGCTGGACCTGGTTGCCCTAGGCGAACCCCTTGTCCAGTTCAACGCTGTGACCGAGGGGCCACTGAGACATGTGACCTACTTTGAGAAGCACTCGGCGGGCTCGGAGGCCAATGTCTGCGTTGCAGTCTCCAGGCTTGGATTAAGGAGCGGCTTAATCACTAGGCTCGGCAGCGATGAGTTCGGCCTCTTCATATACGAGTGGCTTAGGGGGCAGGGTGTCGACGTTTCCAGGGTTAAGTTTGACCCAGAGAGGCCAACTGGGATATACTTCGTCCAAAGGAGCTACCCAATACCGGGGGTTAGCACGGTGCTCTACTACAGGAGGGGTTCAGCTGCCTCGGCAATGACGCCGAGTGACCTTGATGAGGATTACATAGCTAGTTCAAGGGTCTTCCACACAACGAGCATAACAATGGCCATAAGCGACTCCGCTAGGGAAACGGTGATTAGGGGCGTGGAGATGGCCAATAGACACAACGTAATGGTTTCCTTCGACGTCAACATAAGGAGGCTACTATGGCCAAGCCTAGAGGAGGCGGTTAAGGCTGTTGAGGGGGTTTTGAGGATGGTTAACGTGCTCTTCCTGGATGAAAACGAGGCCGAGCTACTCTTCGGCACCAGGGAACCTAGGGTGGTTTTCAAGGAGGCTGAGGGCAGATTCGGCATTAGCAGGGTTGTGCTTAAAATGGGGCTGAGGGGGTCCATGGCCAAGTGGGATGGGGAGGTGGTTGAGGCTAAGGCATTTCAAGTACCGGTGAAGGACCCCATAGGTGCAGGTGACGCCTACGCAGGCGTCTTCCTAGCATCAGTGCTCAAGGGTCATCCACCCTCAAGGTCAATATTGAGGGCATCAGCCGCGGCAGCCATGGTAGTCATGGTTAGGGGTGATGAGGAGAACCTACCCAGGGAGACTGACCTGGAAACCTTCCTACGCAACTACGGGTTAAGCGATGTAGAGCTTAGGTAACTGTAGTAATAATGGTTAAAAGCCGCTGGTTAAATGCAACACGTGCCCGAGGAGCCGAGGGTCGTTGAACTTGGCCTAAGGATAATCCATGAGTGTGAGAGAAAGGGCATAGTGGCTAGGTTACTTGGAGGTGTCGCAGTATACGTGTTAGCCTCTGACGTATACGTTAAGGTGCCGTCCCTGGCTAGGACCCCTAAGGACATAGACCTAGTAGCCCACGCCAAGGATTCAGGAAGACTCACCGAGGTACTGGAGGGTATTGGCATGGAGCCCGACAGGAGGTTTAATGCACTGCACGGTTACGAGAGACTGATGTTCAGGGATCCTGCCAGTGGGGCACGCATAGACGTTTTCCTAGACGTCTTCAGGGAGAGCCACACAATAAGCCTCAGGGATAGGCTTGAACTGTTTAAACCAACAATACCACCAAGCGACCTCCTAATGACGAAGCTCCAGATATGGAGGATAAGCGAAAGAGACATCAAAGACCTAATGACACTACTACTCAAGTTCAAGATAGGCAACACGGACACCGCAGAGGAACTAGACGCCAACAGGATAATCAATCTAACGTCAAACGACTGGGGGCTCTACAAGACAACAGTAGTCAACCTAGGTAGGGTCACGGAGTACCTAATGAACAGTAAGGAACTAGAGCGCACTAAAGGCGAGGTAATAGACAAGGTAAACAACCTCCTAAACAGGATCAACAGCGCCCCCAAATCAATAAGGTGGCGCCTCAGGTCAATAATAGGGGAGAGGGTTAAGTGGTATGAGGAACCGGAGGAGGTCTAGTGCTTGGTTTCACTAAGTAGGGCAAAATTTATAAATAGGACAAAAATCCTACCCATAAATATGGATGCACCATGCACCTCACTATACAAGCTGGCCGAAGCAACAATATGCCTAAGAAGATACGACATAGGTAAAATACTTTACGAAAAGTACCTTAACTTATGTAGCAGCGATAATCCAGGTGCATGGCATGGATTAGCGATATGTCTCGAAATGGCAAAGCAACGTGAAGAGGCCAATAAGGCATATAAGAAAGCCCTACAGCTACATTTAAGGCACAACGACCCCAGCAACCTATTATGGGGTGGTTGGTGTGCGTTGAAGTTAGGCATGTATGAATTGGCCTATGAGTTATTTAAGGAATCGGCAATGAAGGATCCCAATTACGCCTATACCTGGCATAGCCTAGCAATAGCCGCCATGAGAATTGGGAGAAGGGAAGAAGCTGAGGAGGCTATGGCTAGGTATAGGTCTATGGTGTCGAGAAGGCCCTACGATAAAATGGAATGTGAGGGTTTAAGGATGCTCATGGAGGCTGTCTCAGGGATTAACAGCGGCAACTCATTAATGAACGAAGTCAGGGAGCTCATAATCAACCTGTTAAGTCAATCCATAGATAAATATGGGGCTGAATGCGGGTTACATGATATTCACGAATCTTAGGTGACAATAACGGCCAAGTCTCGCTCTTTAGGGTGGGGTTGTTTCGCTGTGTGGGTTTCATTGCGGTGGGTTTATACAATTCTACTCTGCTGGGGTTTTGGTGCTTGGGTTGGTGTCTCCGGGAGGGGGTTTGCTTCCCTTGCCTCAGATGAGCCGGTGGGGCGATACCCCATCCCTACCACCACCCCAAGAACAAAACCAATAACCCCCAAAGAGGGAGTAACACCCAAGACCCCCACAATGAAAAACCCGTCCCACTGGGACAGGAAGGGGGTCATTAATGGTTTACATGTCCTCAACTACACGGCAACTGCGAATTAAGTCTAGCCATTGGTCATTTGCATCATTGGCTTTTCGCGACGCAGCCCTTAGTCTTGGTTAAGGTTTAAGCGCACTAAGGTTTATTTATTGTTGAAGTAGCGGAAACTAACGTGGAGTCGCAGTTACCGAAATTCACCAGGGAACCTGAGAAGTACTCGAGACTAAGGTTGCTTGAGACCCTGCAGGAGCTTTACTTAAGCATTATGATGCTGAAGGAGGGGTATAGCCGTAACTCGGCGGGTAAACTCTTACTGTCCTGGAAGGCTCTCCTAAGCTCCCTAGTGGTGTCCAACTTCAATAAGATAATTGAGAGGAAGAGGCGGGAGGGTAGGGAGGATGAGGTGAAGTGGTATCTGAGAATAGGATACACTGCACCTACCACCGGGTTAGTTAGTGTCTCGAGGGACCTTGAGGACCTCGGCTATAGGGGGATCGTTAACCTAACCACCGCCATGCTGGGAGTCCATAGGTATGCCTACAATAGGTTGGATAGGGATGTAAGCCCCTTCGGTAGTAGGAGGGAGGCCATAATCTCATTGAAGGAGTTGATGAAGTCTGAACTGGAGATTATCGAATCCCTAAACCTAGACCAGGAGGAGAGGGAACTTGTTGAGAAGATTAGGAGGGAACTTAATGAACTTGGTTAATGGGAAATGACCCTAGCGATGACTTCCTTTATGCTAATGGAAATAAGCCCAATACTTAACATGTAAGCTGTGATTCAACCTCAAAGGATAGCCAACTACACCTCATGTTAGGTTGGGCATGGTTTACTCGGTAATCTTTATAAACTGGTGGTACTAGATTTACATATGGGTAATGGTGAGACTGGTAGTGCCAGTTCTGAGGAGGAGAGGAAGCAAGTCACAATTAAGGGTGTGGATAGGGAGCTTTATGATAAGGCGCTTCAGTTATCTAAGGAGATGGGTGTGACCATTGGAGAGCTGGTTAACATGTCACTGAGGGCCTTCCTATCATTGGCTGATGTGACAAGTAGGGCTGTTACGTCAATATCCCAGGTTGTATCTGAGTCAGGTAGAGCCCTCATGGAAGGGGCTAGGGGGGTTAAGGTCATATCCAACGTGGATGAGTTAACGGTTACAAGGGAAGACCTAGAGAACCTAGACTCGCCAGTGGCCTTTAGGGGCATTAAGAGGCTCACCTTCAGCGGTGATGTTGACTGGGAGCTGTTCAACAGTAAAGTTAACTCGATAGTTATGTGCGATGAGGTAATACTACCCAAGACTATACCTAAACTTAAGGCCTTGGAAAAGATGAAGCTAATTAAGAAGGTAAGCACCCTAAGCGGCTAGAGGATTAATGTGATGAGAACTAGGTTTAATTAAAAATAAATATATATGTTTATAATAAATATGTTTATTAAGCGCAGGCCAAGGGTTAACCTAATGGAGACCCTTCAGATAGACCCATTAAACCAACTAATACCAGGTGGCATACCATTCGGTTACCTGATTCTCGTGAGGGGTGACTTGGGGATGGGTAAGACACTTATGGTTAAGCAAATTGCCAGGGGTATACTGTCCAAGTACCCAGTCTTATACATAACCTTCGATGATGACCCAGTCTCAATTAGAAGCGAACTTAGTGGCTATGAGTCAAGGCTCTTCATAATCGATGGCTTCAATCTAGGTGAATCAACAGGTAGGTTGATACCTAACGTTGTAGGTAACATAACCGAACTAGACCCAAGGCAACTTTTAAACATCATGCAGACGAACCTACCCCAGGTTAAGGCGAGGGGTATTGTGATTGATTCCATAAATGACCTACTCACCAACGTTGACCCAAGGAGCCTACTCCTACTGCTTAAGGAGGTTAAAATGATCACCAGGCGATACGGCACGTTAAGCGTTGTTGTTGCCCACACGACCACTGAGGATATTAGCAGCATTATTGATAACATGGAGTACGTATTTGATGGTATCATTGAGATTGAACTTGATCCCAACCTAGCCCAGCTGGGTATACCGGTTAGGAGACTTAGGGTTAAGAGACTTAAGGGGCTACCTCATACAATAGATTGGTTCTACTTCACAATATCAAGGAGCAACATGGTGCCCGTCAATATTGATGACATTAAGAAGGCCCTGGGCGCCGCATTAAACATTAAGGGGGGTGATGTACAGGGTTAATGCCTGGCCGCTGAATCAAATATAGATTAATACTGGGTGACTAATGCAAACTGCTAAAGATAAATTAGGCGTTAGTTCATGGTTATTCTCCATTAGTTAAAAGTAATTGGTTATAAATTTCTTAAATAGGCTATTTTCAATACGTTGATAGGCGAAATACATAAATACCCCATCCCATTAAGGTGACTATGAGTAACGCTGGTGAGGATCGAACAAAGAAGTGGTATGAGGTTTCGATTAAGGTCGCTAGGAATTACGGCGGTAAGGTCTCAATGATGCCTAAGGTACCCATTAAGGGCTTAAGGGACTTCTCAATATACTACACGCCCGGCGTGGCCGGGGTTTCACTTGAAATATCCAAGAACCCTGACTTATCCTTCGAATTAACATGGCGTTGGAACGCCATAGCCGTGCTGACGGATGGAACAAGGGTCCTGGGTTTAGGTAACGTTGGGCCTGAGGCTGCCTTACCAGTAATGGAGGGTAAGGCACTCATATTCAAGTACCTCGGCGGTGTCGATGCCATTCCACTACCCATTAGGGTTAAGTCAAAGGAGGAGTTCGTGGTGGTGGCGAAGGCTATTGAACCATCCTTCGGCGGCATAAACCTAGAGGACATTGAGTCACCGAAGTGCTTCTACCTGCTTGAGACATTGAGAAGGGAGCTTAACATACCTGTGTGGCATGATGACCAGCAGGGGACGGCAGGTGCAATCCTAGCTGGACTCTACAATGCGCTTAAGGTGGTTGATAAGAAGTTAACCGACGTTAGAATAGTCCTATTCGGGGCTGGGGCATCAAACATAGCGGCGGCCGAGGTACTCCACACGGCGGGTGTACCCTACGAGAACATGACCCTCATAGACAGCAAGGGGCCACTGCACGCTGATAGGGAGGACATGGATAAGCTAATGCTGAACAACCCGTGGAAGTATAACCTAGCCCTTAAGACGAATAAGGAGAAGCACAAGACCATTGAGGAGGCCATGAATGGGGCTGACGTCTTAATCTCGGCATCAACACCAGGCCCAGGCATCATTAAGAAGGATTGGGTTAGGCTAATGAATAAGGACTCAATAGTCTTCGCCCTAGCTAACCCAGTCCCGGAGATATGGCCATGGGAGGCTAAGGAGGCTGGGGCTAGGGTTGTGGCTACGGGTAGGAGTGACTTCCCCAATCAAATAAACAACAGCCTAATATTCCCATCAGTCTTCAGGGGGGCCCTTGACGTTAGGGCTAGGGCAATAAGCAACGAGGTCATTGTGGCCGTGGCTAGGGAAATAGCCAAATACGCCGAGGAGAGGGGAATAAGCGAGGACTACATAATACCCACGATGGAGGAGTGGGAGGTCTACCCAAGGGCAGCTGCGGCTGCGGCTGTGGAGATTGTTAATGAGGGTTTGGCTAGGGTTAGCACCACTTATAGGGAGGAGCTTGAGAGGGCTAGGGAGATAATAGCTAAGGCTAGGGCATCAATGGAGAAGCTAATGAGGGAGGGACTTATAAGGGAGATCCCGGCTGAACTGGTTAGGTGAGTCCCATGGTTAAGGTTAGGAGAGCTGGGGAAAGGGACTTAGACAGCATTGTTGAACTCGTGGTTAGGTTGAAGAGACTTAACAGTGAGTTTGACCCACTACTCAAGGTCAGGGACGACGTCTACGTGCAGGTTAGGAATTGGCTGAGCGGCTTCATGAACAATAAGAATAAGCTACTGCTGGTGGCCGAGTCCGACGATGGGAGAGTGATTGGGGTTCTCGTATCTGAGGTTAGGGAGAGGTTATTCTATGAACCACCCATGGAAGGTGTAATAATGGACTTCTACGTAATGCCCGAGTTCAGGAGGAGGGGCATAGGCAAGATGATGATGGATGAGGCCATTAAGATGCTTAGGGAAATGGGGGCGCACGTAATATCCGCAGAATTCCCAGCCCAAAACCAGATATCAGTGGCCTTCTATAGGAAGTACGGCTTCAGGCCGATGATGAACACCTACGTTAAGGAGACCTAAGACACCAGGAGCACCTTAACAGCTATAACCTCCTTATCAATTAGGAACAGTTGCTGACCCTCCGCACTCAGAACCTTTAACCCATTCATAAACTGCCCAAGGGGAGTGTTTTTAACCTTGCCCAAGCAATCCTGGATATACGAAGAAACCTCCTTCAGCTTACCGGCATCATCAACCTCAATGTAGGCAAACCACGTGAACTGCTGCCCATTATCAATAATAATCACCCTATTGGCAACATCCCTCAATAGGCAGTTCAAAACACCCCTGAAGTAAACCCTCGTTAACTCAACCTGCTGGCCAATACACCTATCCACCTGGCACTCAACCATGTTAATACCATTTCAGCCTAAACTTATAAATCTATAATGATTAGCTTAAATCTGTTAATCGAGAAAAACGTAAAAGAATATTGAAAGCCATTGGCGTGAAACCGTCTCTCCAGAGGTAGTGGTTCATGGTCCTTCGTGTTCGTTGATTTCAAGTCCCACCGTCTCCTTCTCGGTGGCTTCTCCGTGAGCCACCCCCAGCTGTGGGAGTGGTTGCTGCTAGTTGCCTAGTGGCTCACACCCTCCCCTCGCCAAGCTCATCGGGTTCACCCCACCACTCCACCGAAAAATTAAACACTCCACCATATAGCCATCAACGAGACTACAAACAACTATGAAAACTGAAACTGCCCTCGTTATGAGAATCTGCTTAAAACCCTCATCAACCCTTTGTTAGTTAGGAAAACCAAGTTACCCTTCAACGATACGTACCCCTGATTAGCCAGTGTAACTACGACCCTATTCACGGCGTCGACCTCACTGTTAATCATCTTGGCCAGTGATTCAACGCTTATGGCCTTTCCCTCGTTAACAGCGGACTGCATAAATAATGTAACTAGGATCCTCTCCTCTGGTCCAACCAACCCCATACCAGACTCTCACAAATCCCCTTTATAACTTTATGTTCAATTTTAGAGCCAATCCTTGTTACTAGGGTTGCCAAGTCCCATTTTCAACTGGGCTCAGAGCATTGCACCCTTATTAAGGTGAGGGGTTAACGCTAAAGTTATGTTAATGCATTGTTGATTGGGGTTGTTTTGGTTTTTGTGGTAAGGCTTTAAAGTTTTGGTTAGCTTGGATAACTGGAAATGGCCCAGTGGAGGCGATGTTCAACGGCATCTTCAACTACGGTTACAATGTGCAGAATCAAGTCTTAGATGGAGACTTCCTGCACAATAGTAACGGCAACGTCAGTGCAGAGCCACTATGCAGCAACAGCCCAACAGTAGGCGAGGATGCCGGTTACGGTTATCTTGCCTTCGTATACACAATATATGGCATTAGTTCACTCGTAACACCACTGGCTATTCCGCAACCCACATCACCAGGCACACTCCACGAAAACTACCAAGTAGCAGTATATGAGCCGTACTCGTCGACGTGAGGTGTGTACACGGCATTCATAGGCACATACACAATAAGTGACCCACCAGGATACCACTGGCCAATGGGGATAATCATAAACTACACAGCACCATACAAATCACTAACACAAACACAATGCAACAAATAACCAGTTAAAACCACCTCCAAACCAAAAATGGGGCCGACTTTCCCCAACCCTTATCAACCCTATCTTAAATAACTAGCCGACAAATAGGCAGTTACGGTACATCATAAAGCCTACGGCAAGGCTAACTAGCGCTTAACTAAGGATGGGAAACACTATTGGAGACAGTCCTTGCTTAATTCAGGGTGGTTAATAGTTATTAACCTGGCTGTGTATTGGACGCTTTGGCAATTCGCCTTGCTGAAGGACTCACCCTTAACCCATGCTGCCAGTTCGCTGGGTAGTTTAATTGACGCTAGCCTTTTCATAACGAGGGCGTTACCGTGAACCTTAACCATGTAGTTGAGTAGCCTGTGCACCGCTGATTGGTAGAGCGTGTAGGCCCTATATGGGCTGTAATATGGGTTAAAGTAATTGTGGACGTCCTGCGGTGCACCGTGTTTCGTGGACATGTAGTAGAAGTGGTCGCTAACCATTAGAAGCCTAACGTACCTCATCAGGTATTCGTCACCCAACTCCCTGGCTAGCCTATAGAGCATGTGCAGTTGATTGAAGGATACCCACTGCATTTCATTGCCAATCCAGGCTGATGCATCCTTTTCAACGTCAGCCCATGATATGAGTTCATTAATGTTGAGCTCATATGAGCTCGGTACGTGGCTCTCAACCTCGCTTGGGGTTATGAAGCTGATGTTGGACTCATGCGCATGCCTAAACATCCACCTGAGGAATTCGAAGATACCGGACTCCTCAGGCATGTGCTCGCCGAAGGTCTCCATATCAAGGCCAATCATGACGAGGTCACCGCTGGTTGCGTTTAACCAAGCTACGTACTTATCCGCGGTTAAGGGGTACTGGTCCCACGACCTATTAGTGAACCTAAACCCAATATCATCGGATAACATATAATGCCTAAGCAGCAGCATAATGCCACCTGGGCCCCTGTACAGGTACGTTGGCTGCCTAAAGCCCAGAACCCTCTCAACACCCTCCGTTAAAACCACCCTGAAACCCATCTCAGAGAACACCCTACCCACGTCATCGCTATACATGAACTCCGTGTTTTGAGCAGTAATGGGTCTCCTACCAGTTAACTCCTCCACTAGCCTAACCTGCATTGTAACCTGCTCCCTGAACTCACCCTCGTCTATTAGATAGGCCAGTGAGTGGTAGTAGGTTTCAGCAACAGGCTCAACCACGCCATCCTTAATCAACTCCACAAGCTTACCCAGCACCCACGGCTCCCACTTCCTCAACTGCTCAACTAAGGTACCGGTTATGCTAACGCTGAACCTATAGCCGTAATCCTTATTCGCTTGCCTAAGCAGGTCAAGCACCTTACCGTACGACTTAACGGCAATTCGGCTAAGTATAATTCTATTCAACTCATCATCAAACATCATCTCAAGGGGCTCCATCGGTGATTGGTAGTGGAGGAGCCTGTTAAGCCTCCTAGGCTGGTGCATCTCCATGAAGAAGACGATATTCTTAACCACGCTAAGTATACCTAACCCGTGGTTTAGTGTTTTACGTATAACCCCTCCCCATCCCTGGAAGAGGCGGGCTTGCCCTCGTTATCACTAACTAGGCTTCTGCTTACCCTCGGCGCTAACCGGCATTATCGTCACTATGCCAGGCTTAACAGAGTCCAGTAGGTCAATGTTGGAAACCACCATGCCGAGTGGGTTTATCCTACTGCCTATTTGAACATCCTCAGTAGCCAGTATCAACTGCTTTGTGTTCGGCCTATAGCACAACTCACCCCTCCTAACCTTAACCTCAAAGGTCTCCGGCAGTGAACCCAGGTCCAGGGGTATTGTTATCAGTGAACCTATTCTAGTGAAGGGTGTTGAAACGGGAAGCATGCTTAGTAGCCTAGTTGCCGTTATGGGTGACTTAGCCACATCCAGCCTAACCACCACCTCACCGCTTTGAAACCTAAGCACCAAAGCCTTGACAGACTGCACGTTCACTACTTGAGATTGAGACCGCCTGTTTAAAAATGCTAGCCACTGAGGATTAGGTGGCATTTGCAACATTGGTCATTCCGTCCGTCTATCATCACAGGTCAGGACCAACGCGCCTAATCACTAAGCTTTAGGGTTAGTAACCGTGTTTTAAGTTTACTGGGTTAAGGCTTAAAAACAGGTAGGTAATGACTCAACTGGGGACTCCTCCTGGAGACCTGGGGAACCAGGCCTATGAAGGGTTAAAGGGGCCCCTTTGCTCCCCTCACGCGCATGGAATTCAAGCTACTAAGCTTATGACCACGGGTGCTGGGTAATGGTGAAAATTTAAACTCCATTCAGCGAAGGCATCAGCGCATCCACGGCCAATCGCTATCCCTGCTCTTAATGCCGCTGGGCCCTCTGTTTAACCAACTGTCAATGAAGCCCAGGGAAGCGAAATTAATAGTTCTCCATCCATTCAAGGTTACGTTAAAGTAGGGTACATGCGCCGTGGGCTGGTGGTTTACGTGTAGCCGCTGGAAACATTAATAAGGGCGGCTGTTTAGCGTGGTTACCACTGGGTGGTGTTAATGGGTGCATTAACCATAACGGCCAAGTACCTGATAGAACTAAACTTCGAGGTACAGGGCACCGTGGATAAGCCAGACATAATAGGTGCCCTATTCAGTCAAACAGAGGGCCTACTGGGCCCTGATCTGGACCTTAGGGAACTTCAAAACACAAGTAGGATAGGTAGGATTGAGGTTGAGGTTGAGCATAAGGGTGATAAGACCGTTGGCAAGGTTTACGTACCCTCAAACCTAAACCACTACGAAACAGCCCTAATAGCTGCGATGCTTGAAACCGTGGATAGGGTGGGGCCTTACAACGCCAAGTTCCAAGTCGACACGATTAAGGATTTGAGGAGTGAGAAGCGTAAGTTGATAATTGATAGGGCTAAGGAGCTTATTAAACTTGTTGAGAGGGAGACCATACCGGACACTAAGGAGCTTATGGATAAGCTGCTTAGTGAAGTTAAGCAGAGTGAAATAGTCTCATACGGCCCAGAGGGTCTACCGGCTGGGCCGGATGTTGAGGCATCGGACACGGTCATTATTGTTGAGGGTAGGGCTGACGTGATAAACCTAGTTAAGCATGGTTACAGGAATGTTATAGCCATAGAGGGGGCCAGTGGTGGTATACCCAAGACCGTTGTTGAGTTAAGCCGTAAGAAGACAACCATAGCCTTCACGGATGGGGATAGGGGTGGTGAAATGGTGCTTAGGGAGTTACTTAAGGTAGCTGACATAGATTACGTGGCCAGGGCACCACCGGGTAAGGAGGTTGAGCAGTTGACTGCTAAGGAGATTGCAAAGGCCCTTAGGAACAAGATACCTGTGGAGGAGTACCTAAACCAGTTGGGTAAGAGGGATAGGCAGGTGATTGAGGAGAGTAGGAGGCAGATGGAGCAGGCGCAGGCCCAGGCAACTGGCGCTGCTCAACAACCTGAGCAGGTACAGGTCACCCAGACACAGCAGGTTCAAGTAACGCAACAGGCTCAGTCCATTGAGGTTCCGGCGCAGCAAACTCAGCAGCAAGCAACCCAGCTGCCTCAGCAGGCCCAGGTGATCCAGCAGCCACCTCAATTACCATCAAACGTGATTGATGAGGTGAATAAACTAGTTGGAACACTGGAGGCTATTATCTACGATAAGAACTGGAACGCATTGAAGAGGGTACCTGTTAGGGACCTATTGGATGCACTTCAACAGATCAGTGACGCATATGCAATAGTTTTTGATGGTGTTGGGACCCAGAGACTCGTTGATGCGGCGGTCAGTAAGGGTGTTAAGGTGCTTGTAATGACCAGGATAGGCAATATAGCCAAGGTTCCATCAGATATGACCATTGCCACCTTTAATGATGTAGTTAAGAAGTAGTAAAATCCCATTGCATCGCTTAGTTTAAATCTAGGTTAAATTACGATGTAATCTCAAAATGCGGTGGTGGGCGTGGTCTCATGTCTCCTTAACAGGTCTTGTATTTTAAAATAGAAAACCTTTGGTGACGATTTAAAGCATTAATGCTCCGGTTGGATTTTTAATCATTTCAAGTACTTTAACCTTAAGATCCTTGACTATGCTTAACGTACTGTTTATCATAGAGTCAACCTCCTCAGGTGTAAAGTAGCCACCACCCTTCTGAAGGGCTACTATGTTTTCCCCATCTGAGGCGACGGTGAACCTACCGTCACTCATGACCTCCTCCTCCAGGGTTGGGTCAACTATTAGGTACTTGTCTATCTTGTAGTAGGTCACCGTCAGCGGCATATTCTGGGGGTTAACGTTGAGCTGAATCTTCGTTGACTTATCCAGTTTAACCGTATCACCGTCAATTATAGCCCTCGGCACCTGGGCGTTGGCTATTGCCGAGACCGCTGCCAGCATGGAGGAGTCTATTAGGTTGCCGTCGTGGTTTAGGACGTATATGTCTATCCACATTGTGTAGACCGACTTACCAGGTATTATCACCAGGTCCCTCAGTGGTATGTAGTTGCTGTGCCTAAGAGCCCTATCAATAACCCTGGCAATCTCAATGGCATTCTCATCAGGTGGGCCGGGTTCAAATGTTGGGGCAGCCAGTGGTGGGGTCTCTAGGTTAACGATTAGGTTGCCTTCATTAGGGGTATCCTCAAAGGGTTTACCTAACTCAAACTTAATCCCAGCTATGACCTTTGTGTTGCCTAGGTTAACTATGGCGCTGCCGTCAGCGGTCTTAACTACGCCAACCTTTATCGATAGGTCCCTCATGCTGAGCAACTGCCTATTATCAGGCCTCTTACCCTCACTTATCAACCTCCTTAACGTCTCCCTCCTAAGTGATGGTATTATTTCGAATGGGTAGCTCATTGCTGAACCACCGTCATGTATCTGCCCTTTAAAGTCTCCCTCATGCTCCTGTAGATGTTCTCAGCCGCCTTAAAGGCCAGTTCAAGGCCCCTCTTAACCTCACTGGGCTTCCAAACACCGTCAAGCTGCATCAGCAGTATCCAACCCTTCCTGTAGGCTATGGCTATGGGTAGGTCGCCGTCTCCGTAGTTATCCTCAAGCTTATTTAAATCCACTATGACTGTGTCACCCACCTTACCCACAGACACCCCAATCACCAAGTCCCTCAGCGGTATCCCAGCATCAGCCAGCGCCAACGACGCGGCCGTTATGGACGTCACCCTGGTGCTTCCATCAGCCTGAAGGACCTCAAGAAAGACGTCTATGGTTGACTTGGGGTACTGCTCTAGGAAGACGACGGTCTCAAGGGCCTCCTTAACCACCTTACTGATCTCAATCTCCCTCCTAGTTGGGGCCGGGTTCTTCCTATCATCAGTGCTGAACGGGGCCATGTGGTACCTAACCCTAATCACCGCCTTGTCAGGGGCCGTTATGTAACGTGGTATAGGCTCCCTAGGCCCATAAACGGCGGCTAAGACGACTGTGTTGCCGTAGGCCACTAGGGCACTCCCATTGGCGTTGGGTAGTACGCCAACCTGCATGGTAACTGGCCTATGCTCCTCAGGTAACCTACCATCGACCCTCTTACCATTACTTAGCAGCGGTACTGGTGGTTGCTTTGCCATACTCGCAACCGTCCTTTGCTTAGCATTTAAACATTTTCAGGATTTAGGTTAAGGCTATTTTCCCACTAATGTCTACTAGTAACCACTGCACCTGTAGATACGCCGACTCATTGGTTAAACCCTGGGATTTAGACTGGGTGTGGAGGTAAACACTGCTAGTGTTATGATCATACATGAGTATTACAGGTTAATGATTGGGTGAAACTTAAAACTTAACCAAGGGTAATTAACATTGATGGATTTCTTTAAGCCGTTGTCGCTCAGCGACGGCGCTGCATTAGTTAAGCTGGCTAGGTACGCCATCGAGAGTAGGCTTGGTTTAGAGACCCAGCAGCCTAACATCCCTGAGAGACTCAGGGCGATGAGTCTAGGCGTCTGGGTTTCCATTGAGAAGATTAGGATGAGCAATGGCATTAGGGTTAGGGAGCTTAGGGGGAATATTGGATCACCCTACCCAATGAGGAACCTGTACGATGACGTGGTGACCATAGCTAGGCATGCAGCCTTCAACTCACCTAAGTACAGCCCCCTATCACCTAGTGAGGTTAAGAGAATAGTAATTGAGGTAACCGTTAACAACCAACCCAGACAGGTCAACGTCAGCAACCTGGGCAGTATACTAATACCCGGCTACCACGGCTTAATAGTAAAGAGACCTAACGGCAGTGTCGAGGCTTACCTACCCCACAGGGTGGTTGAACTGGCTGAAAGGCTCATTAATGAGGAGAAGAGGCCACTGACAATGGACTCATTAGCCACGGCTATATGCAGTAAGGGTTGCGTGGAGGTTAGGGTATTTGAGACACAGATATTCTACGAACTAGAGCCATTGGGGGAGGTCATAGAGAGGGCACTGTACATGAATAAGCACTTTAGGAACATAAACTCACTCAGGGGTGTAATCACTCCGTAGCCGGCCATATACCTCGCCGTGATGACTATCCATAGAGGTGGCTGAATCCTGAGGGAGATGTTAAGGGAAGCATGTTAATCTCAGTCGGTTAAGGGCATCAGCTCATGTGGGCGAAAGATTTATAAAAATCCAAGGGATTGTGGAGGTGAATGATAGATATAGCGAGAGAACTGCAAGTTGTAGCCAATACAGGCAGATTAACCATGGGCACCAGGCAATCAATAAAGGCGATACTAAATGGGGATGCTAAACTGGTAATAATAGCCGCCAATGCGCCACCAAGCATTAGGCAGGATGTTGAGAGGTACGCCAAGCTGGCTCAAGTGCCAGTGGTGACGTATGCGGGGACTAGTTGGGAGTTGGGTGGTGCCTTAAGGAGGAGCCATAAGGTGGCTGTGGTTACTGTGATTGACCCAGGGGAGAGTAACATACTGTCAATTGCTGGTGGTCCAAATGTCCAGAAGTAGGGGTCGAATAATACTCACAGACGAGGAGTTAAGGTACGCAGCACTCTTTGAGAGCGTAACGGGCATAACACCCAGGGATGCCATATACGACCCCGAGTTCAACAGGGTCATATTCATAGTTGACAAGAACTTCGCGCCGCTCGCAGTTGGGAAGGGCGGCATTAACGTTAAGAAGCTGAGGAACCTACTGGGTAAGGATGTCGAGATAGTGGAATACGGAGACGACCCGGAGGAGCTGCTTAGGAATGCACTCTACCCGGCTAAGGTACTTAACGTCTCAATAAACAAACTACCCAATAACGGTAAGGTGGCCGTGGTCAGGGTTGAGGAGGGAGAGAAGGGCATAGCCCTAGGTAAATACCACAAGAACCTGAAGAGAGCCATACTACTGGCCAAGAGGTACTTCGACATAGACAACGTTAAGATACCATAACGCTTATTAAGGCTAACCCAAGGGCCCCATTGTGAGTGGTAAAAAGAGCCCACTAGGGCTATATGCAGCCAGGAAGCTAGAGAGGAAGAGACAGCGCTTTAGGTGGAGTGACATACACTATAAGAGGAGAGCTCTAAAGTTCTCGGAGAAGTACGACCCACTGGAGGGTGCCCCGATGGCAAGGGGCATAGTTCTCGAGAAGGTTGGCGTTGAGGCTAGGAAGCCAAACGCCGCAGTCAGGAAGTGCGTAACCCCGGACACGCTGATTAACCTAACGCCCAGGGTTGCAACCAGGATCATAAACCTGAGTGGCCATTGGCGTGACGTAACCATAATCCACCTTAATAGGGATGATAAATCCATTGAGGAGACTGGGTTAGTGGATTTCTTCCATATAGAGCCTGAGGAATTTAAGGAGGATGGGGTCTACGAATTAAGGACCACTTATGGTAGGAGGCTGATCGCCAGTGGGGATCACCCAATATACACGGGTAGGGGTGTCATTCCGCTTAAGGATGTTAAGCCTGGCGACTACGTTGTTGTATACCCCAGGGAGCCTATTGATGCGGCATCACTTAACGACAATAGGGTCATATTAACCGAGGAGGATGTTAAGAAAGCCGTACCCCCCAACTCCAATGTTGACGAGGTGGTAGACAGGCTTAGGGAACTTGAGCTAATGCCACTTAAATACAGTAATAAGAATATTCACAGAATTGCCAGGCTTGTTGGACGCCTACTTAGCAGTGGATCCTTAAGTTACAGTGAAAATGAGGGTAGGGTTATATTTGATGGCGAACTTGAGGACCTAGAGGAGGTGGCCCATGACCTGGTTGAACTCGGCTTCAGAGTTTTAAAGGTCGGTGAATATGGGGAAGGTTCCATTACACTGGGCAATGGCTTAACCCAGGTAATTAGGGGTAAGTCCTACATAATAATCGTAGATTCAACAGTATTATTCACACTCCTTAAGGCGTTAGGCGTACCCGTGGGTGATAAGGTTACTCAAGGCTTCAGGGTACCTGGCTGGGTAATGGAAGCACCCCTAGACGTTAAGGTGGAGTTCCTAGCCGCCTACCTAGGTGGGGCGTTAAGTAAGCCTGAGGTTAATGGTGATGGGGATGCGTTCGAACCACCAACGTTAATCATCCGTAAGGTTAAGCACCTAGCGAGGCAGGGCGAGGCATTCCTAAACGACATTAAGGCACTGCTCTCCGAATTCGGGGTGGAGACATCGGTGTTTAGTTACCCTGACATAACAGAGGAGGATGGCGTTAGCGTCATTAGGCTGGGAATATCCATACGTAATGATGCTGAGAACCTAATGAGATTATTCGGGAGAATAGGCTATGCATACAATAGGAGTGGTGATTACCTGGCTGTATTAGCCTATGAGTACCTACGTAGGGGTGTTAAGGGCGTACCCTTCAACAGGTGGGTTAACGAAGCCACGTTAGGGTTAGGTGATTCAGGGTTTGTCTGGGATGTAGTCTCCGAGGTGAGACCCGTGGAGTGGAATGATAAGCTGTGGGATGTTACAACAGAGAGCGAGCACCACAACTTCATAGCCAACGGCTTCGTCACGGGCAACTGTGTTAGGGTTCAGTTAACTAAGAATGGTAAGGTTGTCACCGCCTTCGTGCCTTGGGATGGTGGTTTGAACGTGATTAATGAGCATGATGAGGTGGTAATTGAGAGGATAGGTGGGTCAGAGGGTAGGGCATACGGTGACCTGCCTGGCGTTAGGTTTAAGGTTACTAAGGTTAACGGCGTCAGCCTTAAGGCTATATTGCTCGGTAAGAAGCAGAAGCCCGTTAGGTAAGCCATTTTAAACCAGTAATCCAAGCCTTCATGTTCTAAGCAGCTTAATGGCCATTGTTAATAAGTCAAGTAGGTTAAGCACCCTGCTACGCTTAACTAACCCAAGATCCTCAAGCACTGTTAATGCCGCATTACGCCCAGGGGCACCTGTAACCCCACCCCCCGGATGGGCATCCGACCCACATAGGTAAAGCCCCTTAATCGGCGTTGAGTACCTTGACATACCTGGCATTGGCCTATTCGTGAATATTTGATCAAGGGTCATGTCTACGTGGAATATGTTACCCCCAACTGTACCGTAATCAACCTCGTAATCCAGCGGTGTTAACACGTGGTCGAAGATAACCCTATCCCTAAAGCCGGGCATGTACTGCTCAACAGTCTCATAAACAACCTCCCTAAGCCTGGCCTTATCCTCAGGCCCCCACTTAAGTGTCCTAGGGGCGTATTGGATGAACATTGAGAATACGTGGTAGCCCGGCGCAGCTATTGACTGGTCGTAGACCGTGGGTATGTTTATCGATATCCACGGTTCCCTACTGAAGGAACCCGAGAGGGCGTCACGGTAAGCCCTCTCAACGTAGTCAACACTCGGCATTATTAATGCGGAGGCCCTATGCCCAATCATGGGATCCGCATCCTTGACGCTATACTTAGGTAGCTCCTTAAGAACACCGATCACCTTAGCTGAAACCCCAATCGACCTAATGTTACTTATCCTCCTCCTAACATCCCCACTCAGTATGTCTGGGTCTAGGAGGTTAAGCATTGTTGTCTTAACATCTGCGCTTGATAAAACGACCCTAGCCTCAACAACCCTACCATCCGTTAACTCAACCCCCGTAACTGAACCATCCTTAACCAGTATCCTTCTAACACCAACGTTAAGCAGTACATCAACCCCAAGGCCCCTCGCCCTCTCAGCCAAAAGCTCACTCAACCTACCTAAGCCACCCTCAACGTAACCCCAGGCCCCCTTAACACCGTTAACCTCACCCATGACGTGATGGGCCAGCACGTAGGCTGTACCCGGTGTGTATGGGCCGGCGAAGGTGCCCACAACCCCATCCTCAACTAAGGCAGCCTTAAGCTCCTCCGACTCGAAGTAATCGTTAAGCATCCTAGCGGCGCTTGTTGTTAAGGCATACGCAAACTCCTCAATGAAGGCCTCAACCCTATCCCTCAAGACCCCCATTAAGGGAGCTAGTCTCCTAACCTCGTCAATAAGCTCCTCTAGACTTGGGGGTGGTAGGTAAAGGAGTGGGTCTATGAGCGATGCGAAGGCGTTCCAGAAGGAAACCCACCTTGGGTAGTTTAGGGAGTCTAACTTGGAGTAGCGTTCAACCTCCTTAACGGTCCTACCCTCATCAGGCCAAATCGTTATGCTCCCACCGTTTGGGAAGGGTAGGAATAGGCCCGGCTCCTTCAGGTAGACCCTAAGGCCCAGTTTATCTAAGCCAAGCTCCCTAATCAACCTACCCTTAAATAGGCTCAACACATAGGCGCCTGTGGGCATTTTAAAACCTGGCCTAAGCTCCTCACTGGCCGCCAAACCACCCACCACACCCCTCCTCTCAACCACAAGGACCCTAAGGCCACTTGAGGCTAGGTAATTAGCCGCCACCAGCCCATTATGACC